>FSWU01000016.1_pt1 | contig 93916 bp, 92 predicted proteins | sample 1638061 | NCBI WGS metagenome assembly FSWU01 (sample SAMEA3914788, study PRJEB12502) | metagenome | biome: forest; material: soil | place: Canada | collected 2011-07-03 | depth 0.1 m
CCGTCGAGCTGGAACACACCCAGCGTGTCGCCGCGGGAGAGCAGATCGTAAGCATCCCGGTCGTCGAGCTCGAGGTCTTCCAGGACCAGATCCGTACCGCGATTCGCTTTGATGTTGTCGAGGGCGTCGTTGATGATGGTGAGGTTGCGCAGCCCGAGGAAGTCCATCTTGATCAGTCCGAGCGACTCGCAAGCCGGGTAGTCGAACTGGGTGACGATCTGACCATCCTGCTCGCGCTTCATGATCGGGATGATGTCGATCAGCGGATGGCTGGACATGATGACCCCGGCCGCGTGCACGCCCCACTGGCGCTTCAGTCCCTCGAGCCCGAGCGCCGTGTCGAAGACGGTCCTCGCCTCGGGGTCCGTCTCGACGACGGCGCGGATGTCGGCCGCTTCCTTGAAGCGCGGGTGATCCTTGTCGAAGATCCCGGTCAGCGGGATGTCTTTGCCCATCACGGGCGGCGGCATGGCCTTGGTGAGCTTCTCCCCCATTCCGAAAGGAAACCCGAGCACCCGCGACGAGTCCTTCAGGGACTGCTTCGCCTTGATCGTGCCGTACGTGACGATCTGCGCCACGCGGGCATCGCCGTACTTCTCCGTGACGTACTTGATGACTTCACCACGACGACGGTCGTCGAAGTCGACGTCGAAGTCAGGCATGGAGACACGATCCGGGTTCAGGAATCGTTCGAAGATGAGACCGTGCCTGAGCGGATCCAGATCGGTGATCCGCATCGCGTACGCTGCGATCGATCCCGCGCCGGACCCGCGGCCCGGACCTACTCGGATGCCGTTGTTCTTCGACCAGTTGATGAAGTCGGCGACCACGAGGAAGTATCCGGGGAAACCCATCTGGGTGATCACGCCGATCTCGTAATCGGCCTGTTTGCGGACCTCGTCGGTGATCCCGCCGGGATAGCGGTCACGCAGGCCGGCCTCGACCTCCTTGATGAACCAGCTCTCTTCGTTCTCTCCTGGTGGGCACGGGTACTTCGGCATGTAGTTCGCGTTGGTATCGAAATCGATCTCACAGCGCTCGGCGATGGCGAGCGTGTTGTCACACGCATCGGGATGATCGCGGAACAGCTCACGCATCTGTCGCGCGCTCTTCAGGTAGAACTCATCGGCGTCGAATTTGAACCGGTTCGGGTCGTCAAGTGTCGAACCGGACTGCACGCAGAGCAAGGCGGCGTGGCTCGTGGCATCGTGAGCGTGCGTGTAGTGCAGGTCGTTGGTCGCGACCAGCGGCAGCGAGAGGTCCTTCGCCAGCCGAAGGAGATCAGTCATGATCCGACGCTCGATCCCGAGGCCGTGATCCATGATCTCGCAATAGAAGTTCTCTGCGCCGAAGATGTCCCGATAGTCGGACGCCGCCTTCACGGCCTCGTCGTACTGACCGAGACGCAGTCGGGTCTGGACTTCGCCGCTCGGGCACCCCGTGGTCGCGATGAGCCCCTTCCCGTACTCGGAGAGCAGCTCGCGGTCCATGCGCGGCTTGAAGTAGTAACCCTCGATCGACGCTTTGGAAGACAGGCGGAAAAGATTGTGCATGCCCTCGGTCGTCTCAGAGAGCAATGTCATGTGCGTGTAAGCGCCGGCACCCGAGACATCGTCCTCGCCGCCGTTCCCCCAGCGCACGCGGGTGCGGTCTCCTCGCGCGGTGCCGGGCGTCAGATAGGCCTCGGTCCCGATGATCGGCTTGACGCCGATCTCCTTCGCGGTCTTCCAGAACTCGTATGCGGCGAAGACGTTCCCGTGATCGGTCACAGCGACCGCGGGCATCCCCTCGGCCGAGGCTGCTTCGATGAGCGGGCGGACGCGAGCGGCACCGTCGAGCATGGAGTATTCGCTGTGAACGTGAAGGTGCACGAACGAATCGTCAGCTGATGACACGATGTCTCCGAATTATTGCTGCGCGGCTGATACTGGCTGTGGCCTTCGAGTCGAACGGATGGCGAAGCTGGACTTCGCCTCACGCTCCATTCTCGTCGAATTCAATTCTCGCCGAGAACGGTCAGCGCGTGGCGCAGATCTTCCGGATAGTCGGAGGTGAAGATCATCCGCTCGCCTGCGGAGGGATGATCGAACCCGAGTTCGCGGGCGTGCAGCCATTGCCGGGTCAACCCGAGCTGGGCGGACAGGATGGGATCGGCGCCGTAAAGTGAATCCCCGACACACGGATGGCGCTGTGCTGCCAGGTGCACTCGGATCTGGTGGGTGCGACCGGTCTCCAAGTGGACCTCGAGCAGCGTGGCCGCACGGAACGCCTCGATGGTCTCGTAGTGGGTCACCGACGGTTTGCCGGCCGACGTCACGGCGAACCTCCAATCCGACTTCGGGTGTCGGCCGATCGGTGCGTCGATCGTCCCCGACAGGGGATCGGGGTGCCCCTGCACGACGGCGTGGTAGATCTTCTCGACCTCTCGATCGTGAAATGCACGCTTCAGCAGTGTGTAAGCTCGCTCCGACTTCGCGACGACCATCAAACCGCTCGTGCCGACATCCAAGCGGTGAACGATGCCCGCGCGCTCCGGCGCACCGCTCGTCGCGATCGTGAACCCGGCGGCCAGGAGAGCGCCGAGGACGGTCGGTCCGGTCCACCCCACAGACGGGTGCGCCGCGACGCCCGGCGGTTTGTCTACGACGACGATCTCATCGTCGTCGTAGACCACGGTCAGGTCGGGGACCAGCGTCGGTACGATCGTCGGGGCTTCACGGGGCGTCCATGACACTTCCAGCCACGCACCGGCGTGGAGTCGATCCGACTTGCCGACCGGCGATCCATCTATGGTGACGCCGTTGCTCTCCGCGACTTCGGCGGCAAAACTCCGGGAAAATCCGAGGAGCTTGGCGATTCCGGCGTCGACCCGCGCACCATCGAGGCCGTCCGGAACCGGAAGCCCGCGGCTTTCCGCCGTCATCGGCGGCAACGACCTAGGCGGCAGAGACGACGTGCGCCACGGAAACTACTCGACTCGACACGACAGCCAGACAACAGGGCACCGGTCATGCCGCATCCGAGCGGGAACGGGGGAAGCCGCTGTTCCGCTGATCCCCGGGCTCGGCGGACGATCTGTCAGTTCCTGCGGTACCAACTGCTCCGCCGTCATCCGCACTTCCGGCGGCATCCGCGGTTCCGGCGGCATCGACGCCGCCGTCTCCGTGCTCGGTCGGCGCGTCTTCCGCGACGCTGGCGCCAGGCACGGTCGGGCCGTCGGCCGTCGGCGCATCACCGGCGTCAGCGTCGGAGGTGGCGGACACGAGACCGTCATCGGCCTGATCCGCGACGCGTTCAACATGCCTGGTTCCGTCCAGCCCGACGCCTGCGATCGTCAGCACCAGAAACATGGCCATGCTGGTGACGATCGCCGTGTCCGCGAGATTGAAGATCGCCGGTAGGAACGGAATGCGGAGGAAGTCGACGACATGGCCTTCCCCGAAGCCCGGCTCGCGGAACAACCGGTCGGTGAGATTGCCGAGCAGACCGCCCAGCAGGAGTCCGAAAAGGACTGCCCATGCGGTCGACCTGATGCGCGGTGCGTACCAGATGACGAAGATGAGAACTGCGACACCGATGATCGAGAAGATCCACGTCGATCCGCTACCGATGGAGAATGCCGCGCCCGGGTTCCGCACCAACTGGAATTGCAGAAGATCGCCGAGGACGGGAACAAGCTTCCCCGGAGTCAGGTTGGTGACGACAAGATACTTCGCCAGCTGGTCGACACCGTATACGCAAAGCGCGACGATGGCCAGGACGACGAGAGCTCGGCGACTGACCTTCGACCGCGCGCCGTCAGCCCCCAAAGCTCTGGAACGAGGGCGGCTTGGCTGCCGAGTCCTGCGATACGCCGTCTACCAGCGCGGAAGACTGACCGCTGACCGCCGATACGGGTGCCGACTGGCTCTGACCAGCGGCAGGCAACGGGGTCGCGAAACTGCCCGTCGACGTAGCACTTGTCGTCTCGAGCTCACGCAACTGGCCTTCGATGTAGCCCTTCAGCTTCTGCCGGTACTCACGCTCGAAGGTGCGCAGTTCGTCGATACGGTGCTCGAGCACCGCGCGTTCCTGATCGAGTGCGCTGATCTGCGCGCGCTGCTTCGACTCGGCCTCTGCCACGACGCGGGCAGCGGTCGCGTGGCCTTCGGCAATGAGCGCATCACGCTTCTCCATACCTTCGCGCACGTGCTCCTCGTGGAGGCGTCGCGCCAGCTGGAGCAGGTTGTTCGTGCCCGCGGTGTCGTCAACCGCGCCAGGCGCAGTGTAAGACGCCGCCGGCGCTGCAACCGGAGCCACCACAGTCGCGGGAGCGGGCTCGGCCTGCTCCGGCGCCTGCCCTTGGCTTCCGCCGGAGCGCTGAAGTTCGGCGATGCGCGAGTCGCTGGCGACCAGACGCTGCTTCAGCTCCTCGTTCTCCTGATTCAGCCGGCGGAGCTCGACGACAACCTCGTCCAGGAAGTCGTCGACCTCGTCCTGGTCGTAGCCCTCACGGAACTTCGTTGGCTGGAATCGCTTGTTGACGACATCTTCCGGAGTAAGCGCCATGACTTGCCACCCTTAGAACTCGAATTTGAACAGGTAATACGTTCCGGTTAACGCTAGCAGTTCACCGGAACGCGAGCGAGATGTAGAGCCCGACGATGCACGCCAGCATCGTGAGGCTCCATCCGAAGTCGATGGCGACCGGGCCCATCGACATCTGAGGTACGAGCCTCCGGAAGAATTTGATCGGCGGGTCTGTGATGGCGTACGTCGCCTCGACCAGGATCAAACCGAACCCTTTCGGCCTCCACGAGCGGTTGAGCATACGCACCATGTCGACGATGAACCGCGCCCACATCACGAAGAAGTAGAGAAGGAACAAATAGTAGGCAATGGTCGCAATGATCGATACGGCGAGAATCTCCACTGATCAAGTATGCGGGATCGCTCTCTCAGGACTGACTGAAGAACGAGGCATCCGGGTCCGCGTCCTGACCGCCATGCTCGCCGGAGACGACCACGTGAGACGGAGAGAGCAGAAAGACCTTGGATGTGACGCGCTCGATCTTGCCGTACAGACCCTGAGACAGTCCGCTGGCGAAATCGATGAGGCGCCGGGCGTCTCCTTCGCTCATCTGAGAAAGATTGATGATGACCGGGATCCCTTCGCGGAAGGACTCGGCAATCAGCTGAGCATCGCGGTACTGCCTGGGGTGGACCGTCAGAATCTCATTCATCTCTTGTACCGTCGTGTTCCGTGCCGAACTGGCTTTGCGCAAGGGGGTGACCGGAGCGCGTCCAGGTAGCTGGACCGGGGCCGGCTGCGCGACGGGCTGCAGGGGCACGGGATGGGGCTGCACCGGATGCTGCGGCTGCTCCTCGTACTCCAGTTCCTCGTCCGCAAGGCCGAGGTAGACCATCGTTTTCTTCAGCGGATTGGCCATCGTCTCCTCCGTCGTTCACCAGACCGGTCCACGGCGTCGCCGCGACCTCCTCATCCGAGATTAACCGCGTGCCGGACGATTCCCGGTAATGGCCGTCCCAATTCGGAGGTGTGTCGCGCCTTCGGCGATCGCGTCCGGAAAATCCTGCGACATACCCGCCGAGATCGCAGACGCACCCGGCGCCAGCCGCTGCAGTCGATCCGAGAGTTCGCGCAGGCGCGAGAACGCCGCCCGCGGTTGCTCGCCGAGAGGCGCGACCGCCATGACTCCGAGCAGCCGAAGTCGGGCGTCTCCGAGAACGTGCTCGGCAAGTGGCTCGAGTCCTTGCGGTGAGACTCCGCCGCGTTCCGGATTCTCGGTCAGATTGATCTGAAGGAAGCAATCGACTCTCCGGTCGGCATTGGCCAGGGCATCGGCGAGCGCGTCCCTGTCGACGGAGTGGACGACCCGGCTGTATGCGGTGACCTGCTTGGCCTTGTTGCTCTGAAGCTGCCCCACGAAATGCCAGGTGAGCTCGTCGAGATCCGACACCTCCGCCGCCTTCGCCTGCGCCTCCTGGTGGCGGTTCTCTCCGACGTCGCGCACACCGAGATCGTAGAGCGCGCGCACAAGCGACGCGGGCTGGAACTTCGTGACCACGATGGTCGTCACCGAATCCGGGGTGCGATCGGAGCGTCGGCATGCCTCTGCGACGCGGTCGCGAACCGACTGAAGTCTCTCGTCGAGCGACCGGGGTCCCTGGCTGCGGCCGAGTGACGGGTCGTCCGGCATTACTTCAGGAAATCCGGGATGTCGAGGTCATCGCCGTCGTCTTCGAACGACGGATCCGCGACGGCCGGCGTCGCGTCCTGCGCGTCCACCTGATTCCAGGCGACCGGCTGCGGCGCTTCGTCGGCCTCGACCGCTTGCGTGTCCGAGTGCTCCGGTTCGGCGCTGCCCGCCGCGACGTAGGTAGAACGCCGCGCGTCCCCGTGGTCCCCACCAGGCTCGCCGCCGTCGAATCCGGCCGCGATCACGGTCACCCGGACCTCGTCGCCCAGAGTGTCGTCGATGACAGCACCGAAGATGATGTTCGCCTCGGGATGCACGGCCTCCTGCACGAGCCGGGCGGCGTCGTTGATCTCGAAGATCCCGAGATTGGAGCCGCCCTGGATCGACAGCAGAACTCCGTGAGCCCCGTCGATGCTCGCTTCGAGGAGCGGAGAGGCGACGGCGAGTTCAGCCGCTTTGATCGCCCTATCGGCCCCTCGCGACGAACCGATTCCCATGAGCGCCGAACCGGCACCCTGCATGACCGACTTGACGTCGGCGAAGTCGAGGTTGATGAGACCCGGGGTCGTGATGAGGTCCGTGATGCCTTGAACGCCGGCCAGCAGCACCTGATCGGCGGTGGAGAACGCCTCGAGCATGCTGATCCCGCGGTCGCTGATCTCCAGCAGCCGATCGTTCGGAACCACGATGAGGGTGTCGACCTCTTCCTTGAGGCGGACCACTCCGGCCTCGGCCTGCTCGGACCGCCGTTTGCCCTCGAAGCCGAACGGCCGGGTGACGACGCCGATGGTGAGGGCGCCGATCGACTTGGCGATGCGGGCGACGACCGGCGCTCCGCCGGTGCCGGTTCCGCCACCCTCGCCCGCGGTCACGAACACCATGTCGGCGCCTGCCAGCGCCTCCTCGATCTCCTCGGCGTGATCTTCAGAGGCGCGACGACCGACCTCCGGGTCGGCGCCGGCGCCCAGTCCTCGGGTGATCTCTCTGCCCACATCGAGCTTGACATCGGCATCGCTCATCAGAAGAGCCTGGGCATCGGTGTTGATCGCGATGAACTCGACTCCTCGAAGTCCGAGCTCGATCATGCGGTTGACAGCGTTGACGCCGCCACCGCCGATGCCGACGACCTTGATCACGGCGAGGTAGTTCTGGTTTGATGTCACGTCCGGCCTCCGCTTAGACCTTCAACCTCAGGTCGAAGTTTAAAGTTATGCTCAGTATGCAATTCTCGATTCGACGTTAGGTGCCCCTGGACCCGAGTGCCGTAGCAACGTGCCGCGTGTCGGAAATGCCGCTCGAATTAGGCGAAATTCGGGCCCGGTCGAACCCGGCGATCCCGGCGCAGGTCTGCTGTGTAGGACGGATGTCAGCGCATGACGACGCTGTACGGCGCCGAGACGTCGAACTCGGTCGCGCTCGAGGCCGTCGGCAGCGCAAGCAGCCTCGTCAGATCGGCCGATTTGAGGTTCGAGTCGGCAGATGTACCCCACACGACCGTCGGCCCAGCGGCCCCCAGCGTGAACGTCACATCGTCCGGAGTCGTCGCCGAGATCGTGTCGACACGGCTGAGCACGTCCGCCGGCAGCGATCCGAGAACCTCCGCCACGGCACCGAACACCGACGCCCGGCTGGAATTCTTCGCGGGAGCGACGTGAATGAGCGGAAGTCCGGCCGGACGCGAAGTAGCCGATGCGATCGTGACGTGGGCGGCATCGACCGTCTCGAATCGGGACCCCTCCTGGATCACTCCGATCGGCTCGCGTTCGACGATGCGAACGACAAGCGTGCCCGGCGGTACCGTCTCCGTGCTCACGCTCCGGATCTGGACGAACTTCGCCAGATCGGCCTCGACATCCGCAGTGCTGACCAGTGTCAACGGTCGTCCCAGCTGCCCGGCGAGCGCCTCCCGGACCTTCTCCACGCCTATGCTCCTGCCGCCGTCCACCTCGATGGTCCGTAGCGCGAGGAGCGGTGAGAACGCCGCGAGGATGACGGCAACCAGAACCGCGACGACGACGCCGGACGACACGAGGATGATGAGGCGCCGGTGACGTGTCCGCTTCGTGAAGCGACGCATCTCGCCGCGCTCGTAGCGCTTCCGCTCGCGCTGGGCCCTGCGGAGCGCGGCCTCCGCGTCTTGCGCGACGGCGTCGCGGTCGCGGATCGCGAAGCCGCTCGGCTCCCTCGGCCCGTCCGGCCCCCTCGGCTTGGTTGGCTCCCTCGGCTGGCTGGGCCCATTCGGCTCAGGCGAGCGGCTCTCGGTGCGACGCTTGGTACCGCCGTCGCCCGAGCCGGATCCCGCATCCTGCTCGACAGGCCGCGCCGGGCTGCGCGCCCCGGCGCGGATCGACGGACGCGAACGTCCCTCCGACCCATGTGCCGGGTTCTGGTTTCGGGTCGGAACGGAAGGCTGCTGATCGAACCCTTGGGGTCGCTTCATCTCAGTCCACCGCCCCTCGCTCCGATCGACGTCCCGTCGAAAGTGTCAACGTCAAGTTCATCGCAGACATGAGCACCCGGGGGTGATCCGTCACGGCGTTGCGGCTATCCGTGGACTTTCCGGAGCGACTCGAGCAGCTGCGGCACGATCCGGTAGACGTCGCCGCACCCGAGGGTGATGACGAAGTCCCCTTCACGGGCGATGCGCGCGGTATGGTCGGCGGCATCCTGCCAGTCCGCTATGAAAGCGACACGGGAGGCATCACGGAATCGCTCCGAGACCAGCTCTCCCGTGACACCGGGAATCGGATCCTCGCGAGCACCATAGACGTCGAGCACCACCGTCTCGTCTGCGTACGTTTCGAGGGTGTCCGCGAATTCCTGGGCGAACAGGCGCGTGCGGCTGTAGAGATGAGGCTGGTGCACGGCGATGATCCGGCCGTCGCCGACCACGGTTCGGGCCGCAGCCAGGGCCGCGGCGACCTCGGTCGGATGATGTGCGTAGTCGTCGTAGACGCTGACTCCGCCGACCGTGCCGTGGAGCTCGAACCGGCGCTGAGTTCCTCCGAATGTCGCGATCGCCTCCAGCGATGCGATGGGCTCGAATCCCAGGCCGACCAGGACGCCGAAGGCGCCCGCCGCATTGATCGCGTTGTGACGCCCGGGGATCCTCAAGCGTGCGCGATACTCTGCCCCCTGGTACGACACGGCGAAGCCGACCGGTCCGTCTGTGGTGATCGAATGCACGCGGACGTCCGCGTCGGCATCCTCGCCGAACGTGATCACCCGCTTGCCGTCGCGGCCATGCAGATTGCGGCCCACACGGACCGCACCCGGGTCATCCGACGAGATGACGACCAGTTCACCCGCGTCCTCGGCGAAAGTGACGAAGGCGTCCTCGAACGCTTGGAGTGAGCCGTAATGGTCGAGATGGTCCGGATCGACGTTGGTGATCAGGGCGACGGCCGTGTCGTAAAGGAGGAAAGTCCCATCCGACTCATCGGCCTCGACGACGTACAGCTCTCCGCTGCCGGCCGCCGAGCTCAGACCGAGCGACTCGATCACTCCGCCGTTGACGAAACTCGGGTCGGCCCCCAATCCGAGCAATCCGGTGATGATCATGCCCGTGGAGGTCGTCTTTCCGTGGGCCCCGGCGACCGCGATGAGGCGACGATGGCCGATCAGCCAGTTGAGTGCCTGGGCCCGGTGCAGGACGGGGATCCCGTGCTCCAGGGCGTAGACGTATTCCGGGTTGTCCTGCCAGAGGGCACCGGTGACGACCAGAGTGTCCGCGTCTCCGACATGGGCGGCATCGTGTCCGATGTCGATCCGCGCGCCCAGGTCCCGAAGCGCGGCGATGTTCGACGAGTCGCGGACGTCGGACCCGGTGACCCGGTGGCCGGACTGGAGGAACAAGCGTGCGATGCCGCTCATACCGGAGCCGCCGATGCCGACGAAATGAACCCGTCCCAGGTCGTCGGGAACGGTCAGTGACAGGTCGGGCTTGATCACGGGCGGTGCACTCTCTTTCACGATTCCGGCGTCTCCGCCGGATTTGCTATAGATCTACGGTACGCGACTCGGCCGGATTCGCTTCGGCAGGCCTGCTACAACGCGCTCTCGATGAGCGAGACCATGCGGGCCGATCCGTCGAGCACACCCACGGTCGCTGCGCGCTCAGACATGCGGGCGACCTCCTCGCGGTCGACCAGAAGCGGAATCAGCTCGGATTCCACCCAGGACGGCTGGAATTCGGCATCGTTGAGGAGAATCCCCCCTCCCGCACGGACGACACCCTCGGCGTTGTAACGCTGCTCGCCGTTCCCGATCGGAAAAGGGATGTAGATCGCGGGGATGCCGAGAGCGCTGAATTCGCTGACCGTCGCGGCCCCTGCTCGTGAGACGGCAACATCCGCGAGAGCGAGCGCCAGCTCCATGCGGTCGCAGTAGTCGATCAGGCGGTAGTGATCGATACCGGGATCCTCGAACTCGTGGCGTCCTCCTTGGACATGCAGAACTTGATAGCCGGCGTGGACGATCTGGGACGCAGTGTCGAACACCGTCTGGTTGAGCCTGCGAGCTCCCAGAGAGCCGCCGGTGACGAGAAGGGTCGGCCTTCCGGGCACCAGGTCGAAGAATCCGATCGCCTCGGAGCGAGCCGCGACCCTGTCCATCTCGACGATCTCCCGCCGAAGGGGCATGCCGACGAAACGGGCGTGTTTCAAGGGCGTTCCCTCGAAGGCGACACCGACGAATTCGGTATAGCGCGCACCGAGCCGGCTCGCCAACCCGGGCTTCGCATTCGCCTCGTGCAGGATCAGGGGAACGTGGGCGCGATGCGCGGCCGAATACGCCGGGGCCGACGCGTATCCGCCGAAACCGACGATCGCGTCGATGCCGCGGTCGCGGATGTACGCCTCCACGGTGAGCCGCGCGCCCCGGAACGCCCCGGGGAAACGTAATGCGGCAGCATCGGGCCGCCGAGGGAACGGGACCTTCGGCACCGTCAGCAGTTCGTACCCGCGCTCGGGAACGAGGCGTGCTTCCAGGCCCTCGGCCGTCCCGAGCACCAGCACGGTCGCATCCTGACGCGTGCGCCGCAACTCGTCGGCGACTGCGAGCAGAGGGTTCACGTGGCCGGCGGTCCCGCCGCCGGCCAGGAGGAACGTCGTCATGCGTTCGCCGCTTCCCGAGCGGACGCGCGCGCGAATGACAGAACTATCCCTATGGCCATCAAAGACGAGATCAAGGCCGTACCGCCTGACGAGATCAACGGCAACGGAACTCCGAGAACCGGGATGACCCCCAGGACCACTCCGATGTTCACGAACGCCTGGCTGACGATCCAGACCATGATCGCGGCCGTCGTGATCTTCGCGAACGGATCGCTCGACTGACGGATGATCCGAAGGAACAGGATCGCAAGCAGGACGAAAAGGATGAGGACGACGACGGTGCCGATCAGTCCGAGCTCCTCACCGATGATGGCGAAGATGAAGTCGGTGTCAGCGGCGGGAAGCCAGGACCATTTCGCGTGCGAGTTCCCGAGGCCGACACCGAAGATGCCGCCGGAGGCCAGCGCGAAATAGCCGTTGTTGATCTGCCAGTTCACGTCCGGGTTCACCGCGCTGGTACCGCCGAAGAACGCCATGATGCGGCCGAGCCTGCTGGCACTCGAGATCGCGACGAGGATCGCAGCGCCCGCGATGAAGGAACTGCCCACGAGTAGATAGCGAAGTTTCGCGCCGGCGAAGAAGAGCGCGCCCAGGAGGAACCCGGCCATGATCACGGTCGTCCCGAGGTCACCGCCGATGGTGACCAGCAGGATCGCACCGCCGCCGATCGGCACTACCGGGATCGCCAGGTGTTTCCAGTTCCCGATCAGGTCGATCTTCCGCGCGAGCACGACGCCGAGCCAGACCACCAGCGCCACCTTGATGAACTCCGAAGGCTGACCCGTGAAACCGCCGATCTTGAGCCAGTTGCGGTTGCCGCCGATCCGGACGCCGAGCGGCGTGACCAGGACGATGAGCTGAAGGAAGCAGGTTCCAGCCAGGAAGATCCACGCGAATTTCCGCCAGAACCGGGCAGGAAGCCGCGAGACCAGGAGCATCAGCGGCACGCCGACGATCGCGTACACGCTCTGGGAGAAGAAACGGCTGAAGAAGCCGGTGTCCGACTCCGCTGATGACGATGAGAGCACCATCACGAGGCCGAACACGACCATGAAGAGCGTGACGCCCAGGAGCATGTAGTAATTCGCCGACTCGGCTTGAAGGACCCTGCCCAAAGACACCCGAACGGCCGACATGCCTGATTGGGGGGCGCCTGGAGACCCGAGACCAGGTCTTTCGACGCTACGAGGCGGACTCGTCATCCGCCTCACCTCCATAGATTCCGTGCACTGCCGCCTGGTAGAGCCGGCCACGTTCCGCGTAGTCGAGGAACTGGTCCATCGATGCCGCGGCCGGCGCCAGCAGGACCGTGTCCCCCGGTTCCGCCACGTCGTGAGCGAAGCGGACCGCGATCGGCATCACCTCATTAGTTTCAGCGCTTCCGACCTCGTAGACGGGCAGCCCCGGCGCGTGTCGTTCGAATGAGTGGCGCAGCGCGTCCCGGTCGACTCCGATCAGGACCGCGGCGCGAAGTCTGCCGGCGTGGGTCCGCACCAGCGAATCGATGTCGACACCCTTCAGCAGGCCGCCCGCGATCCAGACGACCGATTCAAATGCCTTCAGTGACGCGTCGGCCGCATGCGGGTTCGTCGCCTTCGAGTCGTCGACCCAACGGACTCCGTCTCGTTCCAGGACGGTCTCCACCCGGTGCCGGTCCAGGCGAAAACGCGACAGCACGTCGTGGATCGTCTCGGGCTCGACGCCGAACGATCGCGCGAGCGCGCTGGCAGCGAGCACATTGGCGACGATGTGCGGGGCGCTCAGGCCTGCGTCGTCCAGTTCCCCGATCGTCGTCAGCTCGATCGCGCGGTGCGCCCGATCCTCCAAGAATGCGCGGTCGCACAGGATGCCATCGATGATGCCGAAGTCGCTCGGGCCCGGCACTTGAAGACCGAACCCGATCGCCCTCGCACCCTCGATCACATCGGCGTCGCGCACCATCTGCTCCGTCGACGGATCTTCGCGGTTGTAGACGCACGCGATGCGCGTGTTCCCGTAGACCCGCGCCTTCGCACTCCGGTACTCGTCGAAGGAGCCGTGCCAGTCGAGATGATCTTCCGCGACGTTCAGGCAAGCACTGGAATACGGCGAGAGTTCGCCGCCCGGGTTCCGGTTGATCCAGTAGAGCTGATAACTCGAGAGCTCTACCACCAGTGCGTCGAAGCCCGCCGGATCGCGAACCGCGTCCAGTACCGGGACGCCGATGTTCCCACAGGGTGCGGCACGGATCCCGGCTTCCACGAGCATCGTCGCGGTCAGCTGCACCGTGGTGGTCTTGCCATTGGTTCCGGTCACGTTGATCCACTCGGCGGGCGCTCCGGTCTTGTCGCGCACGCGCCATGCGAGTTCGATGTCGCCCCAGATCGGGATCTCCTCGGATCGCGCCCAGGCGATCAAAGGATTGTCCGGGTGCAATCCCGGTGACACCACGACCAGTTGCGGATCGAAATCGCGTAGAACATCGGGGGCGTCGGACATGCCGGGCTCAACGTGAAGGCGGGCGCCCACGACTCCGACGAGCATGGCCCGCTCTTGGTCCGCCGAGGCCGTCACGACCAGGACGTCGGCACCGAGCTCCGCGAGTGTGTCCGTGACCGCGAACCCGGTCTTGCCGAGGCCGAACACGGCGACCCGCAGCCCCGACCAGTCCGAGTACCAGCTGGTCAACCCCGCCAGCCGGCGCGCCGTCTGGCCGTCGTGCATCAGCGACTCACCCATTCCAGGTAGAAGGAACCGACGCCGGCCGACACGAGAAGCCCTGCGATGATCCAGAAGCGCACCACGACAGTGACTTCCGCCCATCCCTTCAACTCGAAGTGATGGTGGATCGGGCTCATGCGGAAGATCCGTTTTCCGTGCGTCAGCTTGAAGTAGGCCCGCTGGAGGATCACCGACCCGGTCTCGATCACGAAGAGACCCCCGATGAGCAGGAGAAGAAGTTCCGTGTGGGTCAGGATCGCCAACGCGGCTACGGCTCCGCCGAGCGCGAGCGAGCCGGTGTCCCCCAGGAAGATCTGCGCAGGTGCGGTGTTCCACCAGAGGAAGCCGATGAGCGCGCCGACGATCGCGGTGGCGACGATCGCGAGATCGAACGGATCACGAACGTCGTAGCACTTGTAGACGTTCGACGGGTCGATCTTGGTGCTGAAACATGACTGGATGTTCTGCCAGAACCCGATGATGATGTACGAGCCGATCGCCAGGATCGACGCACCCGAAGCGAGCCCGTCCAGCCCGTCGGTCACGTTCACCCCGTTCGAGGTGGCCGTCACGATGAAGTTGGTCCAGACCAGATACAGGATCCAGGCGACCACTCCGCCGATCACACCCCATTGCGACAGGCTCGCGAAATTGATCGGCAGGTCGCGGATGAAGGACACGGTCATGGTGGTCGTCGAGTACCCGGTGGACTTGGGCAGCAAGATCGTCAGGATCGCGAACGCGGTGGCCACGATCACCTGCCCGAGCACTTTCGCCCAGCCGCCGAGACCCAGGCTGCGCTGATTGCGGGTCTTCAGGAAGTCGTCGATGAACCCGACGACACCGAGCCCGACCATCAGGAACAGCACGAGCAGGGCAGAGATCGAGATCGGGTCACCGGTAACCAGCATCGCCACGAAGTAACCGAACACGGTCGCCAGGATGATGATGATCCCGCCCATGGTGGCCGTGCCGCGCTTGGCGTGGTGGCTTTTGGGGCCGTCGTCGCGGATGAACTGGCCCCAGCCCAGCCGCCGGAACAGCTTGATGAAGACAGGGGTGAGAAACAGGGTGAACGCCGTCGACAGGGCGCCAGCAGCCAGGAGTGCTCTCACGAGAACAATTCTCCCAGGCGATCGCCCAGAAAACGGAGTCCGGCGGACTTCGAGGATTTGACGAGGACCAGATCCCCTGATTTGAGGGTCTCCGAGAGCATCGCGAACGCCTCGTCCGGCGTGTCGAAATAAACGGATTCGCCGTCCCACGAGCCCTCGTTGATCGTCGAGATGTGCATTCGCCTGGCGCCGCGACCGACGACGACGACTTGAGAGATGTTGAGCCTCACGGCGAGCAGCCCGATCTCGTCGTGCTCCGGGCCGGAGTCCTCCCCCAGCTCCGCCATCTCACCGAGCACGGCCACGGTCCGGCCACCAGGATCAGCGATCCGCGCGAGCGTCTTCAGCGCCGCCGCCGTCGAGTCCGGGCTGGCATTGTATGCGTCGTTGATGACCGTCACGCCTCGGGCGCCGCCCATCACCTCCATGCGCCAGCGCTCGGCGCGATGGACCGCTTCGAGGCCGGCGACGATCTCGTCCGGCCCGACGCCCAGAAGTTCGGCGACCGTCGCGGCGGCGAGGGCGTTGTACACGTGGTGCTCGCCGAGGATGTTGAAGTCGACCGCACGCGAGTCGCCTGACCGCAGAGTCAGCGTGAACCTGGTACCGCGCGCCGACGACACGATGTCTGTCGCGATCACATCGGCACGCGGGTCGAGGCCGAACCACACCACGCGCGCGGCGGTCTTGTCCGCCATCTGCGAGACCCGGACGTCGTCGCGATTCAGCACCGCGACATCGTCGGGATCGAGATCGCTGACCATCTCCGTCTTCGCCGCCTGCGTGGCATCGATCCCACCGAACATCCCGGCGTGTGCCATCCCGACTTTGAGGACCACCCCGATGTCCGGTCGCGCCATCCGGACAAGCCGGGCGATCTCACCGGGACGGCTGGCACCCATCTCGGAGACCAGGAACCGGGTCTCGTTCGTCAGCTCCAGCATCGTCAGAGGGGCGCCGACCTCGTTGTTGAGGGATCCCTGCGGGGCGACCGTCGGCCCCGCCTTCTCCAGAATCGACCGGAGCAGGTTCTTCGTGGTCGTCTTTCCGTTCGAACCGGTGATGCCGACGACCTTCAGCTGCCCCAGGGCCCGCACCCGCGCCACGACATCGGTCGCGAGCGCACCCAGCGCGGCCACGGTGTCGGCGACGACGATCTGCGCGACGTCCAGTGGGAGCTCGTGCTCGACGACCACCAGGGACGCCCCGCGGGAGACCGCGTCGGCCGCGAACAGGTGACCGTCGGTCTCCTCACCCCGCTTTGCGAAGAAGATGCCCCCGGGAACGACCAGCCGCGAATCGGTCTGGACGGCGCCCGACACGACCTCCGGCGCTTCGGCTCCGGGAGGGACGATGAGCGTGCCCGACACACTGCCGGCGATTTCCGACAGGGTGAGTTCGATCATGTAGCGGGGCTCACTCTCAGTAGTACGGCGGGTCGTCGGGCGCCGGCGTCGTCGAAGGCTTGATCCGATAGGTCTTGATGACCTGGCTCATGATCGTCTTGAACAGCGGTGCTGCCGCGGCCGACGAAGTAATCGTAGTCGGGTACCCGATATTGACCGAAACGACGTACTGCGGGTCGTTCGCGGGCACCGCACCCATCACGGAGACGTAGTACTTGTTCGCGTAGTAGCCGCCCTGGCCGTTCGGCTGTTGTGCCGTGCCAGTCTTCGCCGCGATCTGGTATCCCGGGATGCTCAGCGCCTTCGAGTCCTCGCCTTGCGTGACCACGGTCTCCAGCATCTGCATGACAGTGTTGGCGGTCTTCGCCGAGACCACCTTCTCAGGCTGGGGCTTCGGTGTATCGATCGTCTTCCCGTCGGGAAGCGTGCATCCTTCGATCAGACTGAGCGGAACTCTCACACCGTTGTTGGCAAGGGCCTGATAAGCGCTCACCATCTGCATCTGCGTCGCCGATACGCCCTGTCCGAACATCGTCGCGAACTTCGTCTGGGCATCCCAGGTGTTGACCGGATTGAGAATTCCGTCCGATTGACCGGGGAACGCGATTCCGGTCGAATTCCCGATGCCGAACTTCTTCAGGTAGTCGTAGCGGACATTGTCGTTCAGCCTCTGGCCCAGGATCGACATGCCCACGTTCGATGAGAGCATCAGGACGCCGGTCAGAGTCAGCTGCTCCGGGGCGTGATAGCCCGCGTCGTGCAGGCTGGCGCCGTCCTCATTGAATTCGTAGGGCGTGAGCACGTGCGTCGTCGGGGTGACGAGTCCCTTATCGATCAGCGCGGCCGATGTCAGGGACTTGAAGGTCGACCCGGGTTCGAACGGTGTGGTGAATGCGAGCGATCCCCAATAGTTCGGAGAGGTCGCGTCGATGTTGTTTGGGTCCACCGATGGATACTGGGCGACCGCGCGAAGCTGACCGGTCTTCGCATCCGCGATCGTCACGAAACCGAATTGCGCCCCCAGTGATGGGACCACCTCGGCCAGCTGCTGCTGCGCGAACCACTGCAGGTCCGAATTGATGGTGAGTTTGAGCGTCCCGCCGTCTTTCGCCGCCTTCTGGACGACGGTGCTCCCCGGGATGGTGACCCCGTCGGCGCCGATCTGATAGGTCTCGCTTCCGTTCTCCCCTGCCAGGCACGAATTGTTCGCCAGCTCGACGCCCGCCTGGGGTTTGCCTGAACTCCCGACGAAGCCGACGATATTGCCCGCGACCGCGCCGTCCGGATAAGTGCGTGCCTGATACGACGTGAAATACACCCAGCTGATGTTCAGCGCCGTGAGTTTGTCGTACATGGACGCGTCGATGCCGTTGATGATCTGGGCGTACTGCGAATCCGGATTCTGCTTCAACGCGTCCTGGATGATCTGAAGGATCTTCGCGCCGCCCTGACCGGTGACCGCTCCGATCTCATCCGCCTGTTTCGTGAGCGTCTTCTGGCCGGCCGTCTTCGCCGATTGCTCGGCCGCGGACGGCGAGATCTGGACGTCGTACCGCATCACCGTGGCCGCCAGCGTCACGCCCGTATTGTCCACGATGCTGCCCCGGGATCCGTAGAGTGTCGTATCGACCGACTTCGCGTTGACGGACTCCTTCTGAAGCACCGCCGCCCGGACCACCTGAAGGTCGACGAGTCGAGCCCCGAGCAGCATGACCGATGCCGCGATGAAGGCCACCGCGACCGCAGAACGGCGCCTCAGGGACTTCGAGGTCATCACGGTGCGCGGGTCCTGCCTTCAGAGTGCTAGTGCGTCTCCGGAGTCGGAAGCGCTCCATTCAACGCTACGGTCGATCCCGCCGATCCCGCGGTGGACGCGCTCGTGCTGGCCGAATTGCCAGAATTGCCGGCGGTGGTCGGGGAAGCCGACGGCTTCTGCGGCGTCGGAGCCTTCGTCGAACTGTCTGCGTTCGGATTCACCAGCGGAACTCCGCCGAGAAGGGAATTGGCGACCAGGTTCCCCGAGCTCCCGGTCACGGTACCGGCGGCAGCGGATGCGGCCTGCGGATCTCCGAGCACCGCGCCGTCGGAGAGTCGCAGGTACGCCGGCGTGCTGTTGGTGACCATGCCGAGCTTGTTCGCGTTCTCCGCGAGATATTGGGGGGACTCGACCCGGTCGAGATCCTCGGAGGCGACCTGAGCATCGCGCTGCAGCGCCTTTGTGCTGGTCTGCAGCGAATTCAGCTGGAAAGCACCTTGCGCGACCGCGACGCTGAGGAGCAGCTGGGTGGTCACGATGCCGACGACGATGGCGATGGAGAAGAACGCGAAGATCGTTCGAGGTCGGGCGCGACGTTGTGCCCGAGTCGGTACGATCTCCAGTCTGCTCGGTCGGGAGGGCTCCTCCGAGTGAGCGGGAGGGCGGAGCGGCGCACGCAACGCGCCGCCGAGAGGTGCACGCAATCGCGCGTCTGCCAGGTTCGTACTCATCTTGCCCTCCGGACACGTTCAGCGGCCCGCAGCCGCACGGGGGTCGCTCTGGGATTCACGGACGTTTCCTGTTCGCTCGCCCGCTCGGCACCGCGGGTGAGAAGAACGAATTCCGGACGATGCTCAGGGAGCTCGACCGGAAGATCGGCTGGTGCGGTCGACTTCGTCCGCGACGCCAGGGCTCGCTTGACGATCCGGTCCTCGAGAGACTGATAGGCCATCACGACGATGCGCCCGGAGACCGCGAGAGCATCGAGCGCCTGCGGGAGCGCGCCATCCAGCGCGGCGAGCTCCCCGTTCACCTCGATCCTCAATGCCTGGAACACGCGCTTCGCGGGGTGGCCCTGTCTTTGGACCGCGACCGGCGTGGCGTCCTGTATCAGCTCGACCAGCTCTTTCGACGTCCGAAGGTGCTTCGACCGTCTTCCGTCGACGATGCGTCGCGCGTACCGCGACGCGAGACGTTCCTCGCCGTATTCGCGAAAGATCCTGGTCAGTTCCGCTTCGCTGTATTCCGCCAGGATCGTCTCCGCGGTCAGCGGACTCGTGACGTCCATGCGCATATCGAGTGGTGCCTCGCGCGAATACGAGAAGCCCCGATCGGCGCGATCGAGTTGAAGCGACGACACGCCGAGGTCGAAGAGCACTCCGTCGACGGTGCGGATCCCGCGCGATTCGAGGACGTCCGCGATCCCGTCGTACACCGTGTGCACGAGCTGGACACGATCCCCGAACGGGGCGAGGCGCTCGTTCGCCAGCTCCAGCGCCTCGGTGTCGCGATCCAGTCCGATCACCGTCAGCTCGGGAAAGCGGGTGAGGAAAGCCTCGGTGTGTCCGCCCATGCCGAGCGTGGCATCCACGAGCATCGCCCCAGGGGTGCTGACCGCGGGAGCGAGCAGTTCGAGGGATCGGTCGAGAAGCACAGGGGTGTGAAGCCGGCTGATGTCATTCATCGTGAGGTCCCGGTGGCAACGCCGGAGGCCGTTTCCCGGACTCTGATCCCCATCCATTCCGACTTGGCACCGGGGAAGGTGTGCCAAGGCGGTCAATGGCTGGGAGTCACAGACCGGGACGGGTGTCCGATGCGTCAGAACAGTCCGGGAATCACCTCCTCCGCCGTGTCTGCGAAGGCGGCCTCCTGTTCAGCCAAGTAGGTGTTCCAAGCGCCGGCATCCCAGATCTCAGCGCGGCTTCCCGCGCCGATGACGACCAGATCCCGCTCGAGGCCCGCGTATTCACGCAGCTGGGTCGGGACAGTGACGCGGTTCTGCTTGTCCGGCGTCTCCGAGTCGGCTCCCGACAGGAATACCCGCAAATAGTCCCTCGCCTGCTTACTCGTGACGGGGGCTTGCCGGATCTTCTCGTGAAGCGATTCGAATTCACGTTCGCTGAAGACATAGACGCAGTGTTCCTGGCCGCGTGTCATGACCAGGCCGTCGGCTAGTTCATCGCGGAACTTGGCCGGGAGGATGATCCGGCCCTTTTCGTCGAGTTTGGGGGCATAGGTGCCAAGGAACATCGGCCTCTTCCCCACTTTCCCCCACGGTTACTACATTGCCTCCACTTTACTCCACTACCCTCCACTTAACAACAGCAGTGCCGCGTTTTGGGGGTCTGATCGGAAACCATGGATCTCGACAGCCCAGAAAAATCAACGACAAACGGGGGGTGGAGGAAAGTGGAGGGAAATGCGCCACCAGGGAGCAAATCCGGGCAACGAAAAAGGGCCGATCCGAAGATCAGCCCTTTCGCGGAGAACCGGTGTCAGAACGCCGGGGTCATGTCAGAACACCACGATCAGTTGTGGCCGTCCTGCCGCTTGTCCCAGCGGTCGTTGAGCTTGTCCATGAACCCGCCTTGTCCTTGACGGTTCGTACCAGAATTGCCCTGGCCGGGCCGTGCCTGACCGGGATGCGGGTTCGTGGTGCCGGAGTCGGCGATGTCAGGCGGAGCATTCCGAAGCCTGCGCGGAGGCGCCACGGCCAGCAGAACCCCGGCAAGCATCACGACGAAGCCGAGAATGCCGACCACGGCCAACTGCACGAAGACGCCGGTGATGAGTACGGCGACTCCCACCACTGCCAGGAGAATTCCGAGCACCACTGCTCGATACCCCGGCTTGCTCTGCCTGCCGCCGACCTTGGCGACGAAATCAGCGTCGTTCTGATAGAGATTTCTCTCCATCTCTTCGAGGAGGCGCTGCTCGTGTTCCGAAAGCGGCATCTCACTCCCCCTCTCTGTCGGGACCGGGCACGGCCCGAAACCAATTCACTCCATCGAGCGCGGCTCGTCGGGGCGCAATCCCTTCGGGCACTGTGTCGAGATCACACATTGTCTGCTCCAATTCTAGCTCCGCACAGGTAGCTAGGCTAGGCGTGTGGAGAAAGCGTACGCCTCGTAGATCTGGTTCAGACCCGGATCGAAGACTTCCTCTCCGAACGCTCCTCAATTCTGCTCTCGATCAGTGGAGACATCGCTCCTCTCCTGGAGTTCTCACGGGACTTTCTCAGTGGTGGCAAGCGCTTCCGGGCGACATTCTGCTATTGGGGCTGGCTGAGCGTGCGCGACACCTTCGTCGGCGGGGAGGAACGGCAGGACTCCGAGAACCGATCGCTCAACGCAGTGGTCGCGGCAGCCAGCGCACTCGAGGTGTTTCACGCGGCAGCACTGGTCCACGATGACGTGATCGACAAGTCTGACACCAGGCGCGGCGCACCCTCTGCGCACCGCAGATTCGAAGCGCTGCACGAGCATCGAGGCTGGGCGGGCGACGCTGAGGCGTACGGGGTGAGCGCAGCCCTCCTGCTCGGCGATCTTCTACTCGGCTGGAGCGATGAGCTCCTGGACGAGGGGCTGCAATTGATATTGCAGCCCGGGCACCGTACCGCTGCCCGCTTGGAATTCAACCGGATGCGAACCGAAGTCACCGCCGGCCAATATCTCGACATCCTCGACGAGCACGCCTGGAACACGTTCGGCGAGGCTGAGCTCTTCGGGCGCGCGGAGCGCGTCATCATCTACAAGTCAGCCAAATACAGTGTCGAGTCCCCACTCCTCATCGGGGCCACCCTTGCGGGCGCAGACCGGGACCAATTGCAGTCGCTCAGCGAGTTCGGGCTGCCGCTCGGCATCGCATACCAGCTTCGCGACGACCTCCTCGGTGTCTACGGCGACGCGAAGGTGACAGGCAAACCCAGCGGAGACGATCTCCGCGAGGGCAAGCGCACCGTTCTCATCGCTCTGGCCCGGCGTGAACTGACTCCGGGCACGCGACGCCTGTTCGACGAGCTCCTCGGCGATCCGGATCTCACCGACGAGCAGATTTCGATGCTCCAGCACACGATCAAGGCCAGCGGCGCCGTGGACCAGATCGAGCAGATGATCAAGGCGAACGTCTCGCGAGCGCGTGAGGCGATCGAGCGATCCGACCTGGCCCCGACCGCTCGGACTCAGCTGAGCGAACTCGCTCGCACCGTCACGCGTCGGGACTCATAGGAACCCGATCTGCCGGTTCAGGCCAGGGCCTGGGCAATCCTGCGGACCTCGGCCTTACGGCCGGCGCGAAGAGCGTCGATCGGCGCGGTCCCAAGGCTCTCCTCTGGTTCGAACAACCAATGGATCGCTTCATCGTTGTCGAATCCCACATCCGCCAACACCATCAAGGTGCCACGCAACTCGGAGAGCGGCTGTCCGTCGCGCAGGAAATCGGCAGGAACTTTCAGCACCCCATCGATGCGCAGTCCTGCCAGCTGCCGGTCCTCGATGAGCCGGCGCACGCGTCCGGGGGCGACGCCGAGAAGATCGACGAGATCGGGTACGGTCAGCCACTCACGGCTCGAGACTAGATCGGTCACCCATTAAGACTGCCATGTTATCCGCGTCCGGTGCACTGCTTCACAGCCGCTCAAGAGCCAACTGATTGCTCGGTCTGTCCCCGAGGCGGGTTAGCGTACCCGGTAGGGTGCCGGTTGTCGCGCGGATTCTCGGTGTTTTGTCCGGTTCGAACGGGTCTGCGTCCATAGACTCGGACGGTGAGCTCAGCACAGCCCGATCCGATGGTCGGTCGTCTTATCGACGGCCGCTATCAGGTGCGCTCACGCATTGCCCGCGGCGGGATGGCGACCGTCTACCTGGCCACCGATCTGCGTTTGGAACGGCGCGTGGCCATCAAAGTCATGCACGGTCACCTCGCCGACGACATCCAGTTCAAGAGCCGTTTCGTGCAGGAGGCTCGTTCGGCTGCCCGGCTCGCGCACCCGAACGTCGTCAACGTCTTCGACCAGGGCCAGGACTCCGACATGGCGTATCTGGTCATGGAGTACCTTCCCGGAATCACCTTGCGGGATCTGCTTAAAGACTACGGAAAGCTCACGCCGGAGCAGACGATCGACATCATGGAGGCAGTGCTCTCGGGACTCGCAGCAGCGCACAAGGCCGGCATCGTGCACCGCGATCTGAAACCCGAGAACGTGCTGCTCGCCGATGACGGCCGGATCAAGATCGGCGACTTCGGTCTCGCGCGGGCCGCAAGCGCCAACACCGGTACGGGGCAAGCGCTGCTCGGGACCATCGCATACCTTTCCCCTGAGCTCGTCACCCGCGGCGTCGCGGACGCGCGCAGCGACATCTATGCGCTTGGCATCATGATGTACGAGATGCTCACGGGAGAGCAGCCGTTCACGGGTGAGCAGCCCCTGCAGATCGCATACCAGCACGCGAACGATTCAGTGCCGCTTCCGAGCGCGAAGAATGCCGCGGTCCCACCCGAACTGGACGAACTCGTCCTCTGGGCGACTGAGAAAGATCCCGACCACCGTCCCCACGACGCCCAGGAAATGCTGGAACGGCTGATCGACGCCGAGAAGGCGCTGCGTGGCGAGTTCGTCGGCACGACCGTCCAGCCGACGATGGTCATGCCCCCCGCATACGATCCGACGATCTCAATGGCTGACACGCAGGTGCTCGGCTCGCCGGTCGTCCATCAGCAGGTGACCCCGGTTGGGCCGGCGACAGTCAACCGTCTCGCGACCCTCTCGTCGCGACGTCGTGCCCGCGGGTGGTGGCTGTTCATCGCGGTCCTCCTCGTCGCAGCTCTTGCGGGCGGGACGGGCTGGTATTTCGGATCGGGACCGGGATCGATGGTCACGATCCCGAATGTCGTCTCGCAATCTCCGCAGGCAGCGAGCGCCGCACTGACCAAACTGGGGTTCAAGGTCGCTCAGGGGGCGGAATACAGTCTGACGATCGACAAAGGCCTGGTATCCAGTACGACTCCGGCCGTCGGTACCAGTGCCCACAACGGGAGCACGGTGACCGTCCGCGTTTCCGAGGGTCCGATGCCGATCTCACTGCCTGCGCTCGCCGGTCTCCCCCAGCAACAGGCCGAGGACACGATCAAGGCGAAGACCGCGGTCGTCGGCACCATCGCGCAGCAATTCAGCTCCGACGTGCAGGCGGGGACCGTGATCTCGGCGGCCGGAGCGAGCGGCAATGACCTCTCGAAAGGCGGCTCGTACTTCCAAGGCCAGAAGGTGAACCTGGTCGTCTCGGTCGGCGCGATCCCGGATGTCGCGGGAAAGAGCGTCGCCGACGCCACTTCGGCGCTCGAGGCCAAGGGCCTCAAGGTCCAGCAAGGCGAGCAGACCTACAGCGATACGGTGGCGAACGGTGCTGTGATCACAGCGGTGCCTACGGCGAGCGGACCGGTCAGTCCGGGCGACACGATGTCCTTGACGATCTCCAAGGGTCCCCAGCCGGTCGCAGTACCCAACGTGTCCGGGATGACGATCACCGCGGCCGAGGCCGCCATCAAGACCGCAGGACTCGTCGCGTCGGTCAACTCGAACGTGCCGCAGCCCCTGTGGGGAGTAATCGAAGTCGTTTCGATCTCGCCGGCCTCGGGAACGATGGTCGCCCCGGGCTCGACTGTGACGATCCAGGCGAACTACTGATCGCAGCGAGAACTAGCGATCGGCGCGGGACGTACGCCGGGCCGACTGCCCGCGCGCTGGATCCTCAGCCGCGGTGACCGCCGAGTTCCTCTGCCACCAGGAACGCCAGTTCGAGTGACTGCATGTGGTTCAAGCGCGGATCGCACAGCGATTCGTAACGCGATGCGAGTGTCGACTCGTCGATCTGCTCAGAACCGCCCAGGCATTCCGTCACGTCGTCACCGGTGAGCTCGACGTGGATGCCGCCCGGATGGGTGCCGACCGCTCGATGGGCTTCGAAGAACCCCTTGACCTCGTCGACGACGTCGTCGAAACGCCGTGTCTTATAGCCGGTGGGCGTCGTCAAACCGTTGCCGTGCATCGGGTCCGTCACCCACAGCGGCGTTGCATCCGCGTCCTTGATCGCCTCGAGCAGCGGAGGCAGAGCGTCGCGGATCTTTCCTGCGCCCATACGAGTGATGAAAGTGAGACGCCCGGGCTCCCGGTCGGGATCCAGCTTGTCGATCAGACGAAGCATGTCGTCGACGCTTGTCGTCGGGCCGAGCTTGACGCCGAGCGGATTCCTCAAACGCGAGAAGAAGTCCACATGAGCGCCGTCCAGCTGCCGCGTGCGCTCGCCGATCCAGATGAAATGCGCCGACGTGTCGTACGGGGTCCCGGTACGCGAATCGATGCGGGTCATCGGTCTCTCGTAGTCCATGAGCAGACCCTCATGGCTGGAGTAGAACTCCACGCGCTTCAGCTCATCGAAGTCAGCACCGCACGCGATCATGAACTTGATCGCGCGATCGATCTCAGCGGCGAGACCCTCGTACCGCTGGTTCGCGGGGTTCTGTGCGAATCCACGATTCCAGCTGTGCACCTGACGGAGGTCTGCGAAGCCGCCCTGGGTGAACGCCCTGATCAGGTTGAGCGTGGAGACCGCCGTGTGGTAGCCCTTGACCAGTCGTCCGGGATCGGCGGCACGGGACTCCGGGGTGAAGTCGAAACCGTTCACGATGTCGCCGCGGTACGCGGGCAGCGTCACGCCGCCCCGCGTCTCGGTGTCGCTCGATCGCGGCTTGGCGAACTGCCCTGCCATGCGTCCCATCTTGATGACGGGGACCGAAGCGCCGTAGGTCAACACCACCGCCATCTGCAGCACGGTCTTCACCCTGTTGCGGATCTGCTCCGCGGTAGCGCCGGCGAAAGTCTCCGCGCAGTCTCCGCCCTGAAGCAGGAAGGCTTCACCCTGAGCGGCCTCCGCGAGGCGGCTCCGGAGCTGGTCGACCTCACCGGCGAACACCAGGGGCGGAAGCGATGCGAGCTCGTCCGAGGCCGCGCGAACCGCGTCGGCATCGGGCCACGACGGCTGCTGCTTGATCGGAAGCTTGCGCCAATAGTCCAGACCCGCGATCACGGACTCGTCAGCCAAAACGACGGGTTCACTGTGGTCTAGCACTCGTATTCCGCTCTGATCGGGGTTTCCGGCCGTCGGCTGGAAACGCGCGTGTTCGGGAACGGACCGCAGACACATGGCGGCCCGGCATTCGAGCCTATCGCGAAAGCGCGCTGCGCTTCTCTTTCACGCTCGACGCGTACACGTCCGAATACTCCTGCTTGCCCAGTTGCAGGAGTGCGTACATGATCTCGTCGGTGATCGAACGCAGGATGAAGCGGTCGCTCTCCATGCCCTCGAAGCGCGAGAAGTCGAGTGGCTCCCCGACCACGATCCCCACCTGGGCGATCTTCGGAAAGCGTCGCCCGATCGGCATGATCTTGCCGGTGTCCACCATGACGACCGGTACGACGGGCGCTCGTGCTTCCAGAATCATGCGTGCGACACCCGTCCGCCCGCGGTACAGCTTGCCGTCCGGACTGCGGGTGCCCTCCGGATAGATTCCGAGCACATCGCCTCCGGCAAGAACCGCGAGACCCGAGTTGAGCGAGTTCTCCGACGCCTTGCCGCCGCCCCGGTCGATCGGCAGCTGGCCAGCCGCCAGCATGAACTGCCTCGTGATCCAGCCTCCGATGCCCTTCTTCGTGAAGTAGTCGCTCTTCGCGAGGAAGGTGACACGACGATCGATCGTCGCCGGGAGGACGATCGAATCGATGAACGAGAGGTGATTGCTGGCGAGGATCACGCCGCCCGTCTTGGGGATGTTCTCGAGTCCGCGTGTCCAGGGACGGAATACCGACTTGATGAGCGGGCCACCGATGAGGTGCTTCATCACCCAGTAGAACAACATCGCGATGCGACCCTTCCGGGAGACCCTACAGCTCGGCCACGTGGATACGGGCGAGATCCGCGGCTCCGACGACCCCGGCATCGTTGACCAGCTCGGCGATCCGGAACTCTGGTTCAGGATGGTAGCCGCGTGCCGGGAGATTCTCCAGGAATGCGTTCCGGATCGGGTCGAGAAGCAGCTCGCCGGCTTGGGCGACGCCGCCGCCGAATACGAACATCTGAGGATCCAGGACAGCTGCAAGACTCGCGCACGCCTGACCCAGCCAATCGCCGAGCTGTCTCAGCGCCGCGAGCGCTCCCGGATCGCCGGCCAGGATCAGCTCGCTGATGTCGTTCCCAGTCAACGTGCCCTTGCGCGCTCTCACATCGGCCAGCGGCTGGCCGATCCCGGCTGCGTCGGCCAGCTCGTTCGCCATCCGCTGCAGGGCACGTCCCGAACCGTATTGCTCGATGCAGCCGTGCGAACCGCACCCGCAGAGCAGACCACCCGGGACGACCCGCATGTGACCGATCTCGGCCCCTGCTCCGAACCCTCCGCGGAAAAGCCGGTCGCCCGAGACGATCGCACCGCCGACGCCGGTGCCGATGGTCATGATGAGCATGTCGCTGACCAGGCGTCCGGCTCCGTAACGGAACTCCGCCCACCCGGCTGCGTTGGCGTCGTTCTCGATGATGATCGGAAGGTCCAGCCGCGCTTCCAGCTTCCGCCGTAGCGGTTCGTGCCGCCAGCTGATATTGGGTGCGTAGTACACGGTGGACTGCGCCGCGTCGATGAAGCCCGCCGCCGCCACGCCGGCTCCGACAGCGTCAGGACTGAGTGCCTTCAGCCGAGTGATCATCTCGACGACTGCGTCCTCGATGTCGTCCGAAGCCGCCGGCGTGGGAACCCTGTCCTCATGCACGATGACACCGAGGTCGTCGACGATCGCACCCGCGATCTTCGTGCCGCCGATGTCAATACCGATTGCGTGCACTGGGGCTACTCTCCTCGAGATACCGAGCGTCCCCGCTCATGTCTACGTCGGCCCGGAGCTCCGAGCGCACCATCTAGAGTGTAGTTAACCAGTTTGCCGATGGCCATCCGGAAGCGCGGCCCCAGGTGCGGGAGGCAGATGGCCACGGTGGCGAGGGAGATACCGTGGACCGTTTCGACGCACCGATCGTCGTGAAGCCCGACCCCGACGCGAACGCGACCGACCTTCTTTCGGATCGTGTAGCAGCCACTCCGGATCTCGTCTTGTTCGCGATACCGGACGGCGCTGCCTGGCGCGATGTGACGGCAGCCGAGTTCCGCGATCAGGTCGTGGCACTCGCGAAAGGCCTCGTCGCCGCTGGGGTGCAACCCGGCGACAAGCTCGGCATGATGTGCCACACGCGCTATGAGTGGTCTCTGGTGGATTTCGCGGTCTGGTTCGCCGGCGCCATCCTCGTTCCCGTGTATGAGACGTCGTCGCCCGCGCAGGTTCAATGGAATCTTTCCGATTCGGGCGCGACCTCGGTCATTCTGGAGACCGCCGATCATTTCGCACGATTCGACGAGGTCCACCCGGACCTGCCCCTGATCGAGCGTGTCTGGCAGATCGATCTCGGCGATCTGGACAAGCTCGCCACCTCGGGCGCCGCGGTCCCCGACGAAGAGATCGAGCGCCGGCGGAGGATCGCGCGGGGCGAGGACATCGCCACCCTCATCTACACGTCAGGGTCGACCGGCCGCCCCCGCGGATGCGTGCTGACGCACTCGAACTTCGTCGAACTCGCGCGCAACGCATCGGTGGCCATGCGAGAAGTGCTTGAGACTCCCGATGCCTCCACGCTGCTGTTCATCACCATGGCGCACGTCTATGCGCGGTTCATCGCGGTCCTCTGCGTTCACGCCGGTGTCCGAGTCGGACATCAGGCCGATACGAGCGTCCTGCTGCCGTCGCTGTCCTCGTTCCGACCGTCCTTTCTACTCGCCGTGCCGCGTGTGTTCGAGAAGGTCTACAACTCGGCTGAGCAGAAGGCCGAATCGAGCGGCCGCGGGAACATATTCCGTCGAGCGGTGGCGGTCGCCGTCGCTCACTCCGAAGCCCTCGACGCGGGGACTGTACCCCTCAAACTTCGCCTTCAGTTCGCGCTGTTCGATCGACTGGTGTACTCGACCCTGCGCCGCGCGCTGGGCGGCCGCGTCATCTACGCGATCTCCGGATCCGCACCGCTCGGGGCGCGCCTCGGCCACTTCTATCGATCGCTCGGACTCAAGATCCTCGAAGGATACGGGCTGACCGAGACCACCGCACCGGCGACGGTGAATCTGCCGGACAAATTCAAGATCGGCACAGTCGGGCCCGCCATCGCCGGCATGTCGGTGAGGATCGTGGACGGCGGCGAAATCGAGCTGCGCGGAATCGGCGTGTTCGCCGGGTACTGGAACAATCCGAAAGCCACCGCAGACACCTTCGACGATGGATGGTTCAAGACCGGCGACGTCGGGACGCTCGACGATGACGGCTTCCTGACGATCACCGGTCGAACGAAGGAGATCATCGTCACGGCCGGCGGGAAGAACGTCTCTCCAGCCGCTCTCGAAGATCCGATCCGCGCGAACCCCCTGGTCAGTCAGGTGATCGTGGTCGGCGACCAGAAGCCGTTCATCGCCGCGCTCGTCACACTCGATCCAGAGATGCTCCCGGTCTGGCTCGGCAACAACGGCATGAACTCGCGGATGACACTGGAGGAAGCCGCAACCGATCCCGCGATCGCCGCAGAGATTCAGAAAGCCGTGGACGACGCCAACACCCGCGTGTCGCGTGCCGAGTCGATCCGGAAATTCAAAGTTCTCCCGATCGAACTCACCGAGGCGAGCGGGCATCTCACCCCGAAGATGAGTATCAAGCGCTATGCGATCCTCAAGGACTTCGCCGATGAGATCGAAGGGCTTTACTCAGCGAGTCCAGCGCCGTCGTCCGCGCAGGAGCCTCTGTCACCTCGGTGACTGAGGCCTACTTTCCGTCTTTCCAGGAGTGCTCCGGCGCATAGCCGAGGAGTCGGCGCGCCTTGTCGATGGACAGGAGCGTCTCGTTCGGCGAAACCTCACGGCTGAGCGGGACATCGGGGAAGACCTCAGCGATCAGTTCCGCGTTCGGCCGGCGCATGACCGTGTCGGCCGCGGCGATGATGAACCGATCGAAACCTGTCGTCTCCCAAGCCAGGGCTTTCTCGATGGCCTGGGCGCCATCACGGGCGTCGATGTATCCCCACAGGTTCCACTTGCGTCGCCACGCATCGTCCTGGACTGCCTCGAAGGCCGCATAATCCTCCGGGTCCATGACGTTCGAGAATCGCAACGCGATGATCTTCAGTTCTGGATTCCAGCGGACCAGTTCGATCGCCATCTGCTCTTCGAGGTGCTTGACCAGCGAGTACGTGCTCTCGGGGCGGGCGGGATATTCCTCATCCACCGGGATGTATGGCGGCGGAACATCGAACGGAAGCCCCAGAACAGTCTCACTGGATGCGTAGACGATGTTCGTGATCCCGGCCCGGCGGGCCGCCTGGAAGACGTTGTACGTAGCCCGGATGTTGTTGTGGAACGTGGCGACGTCGCTCAGGATGCCGGGCGCAGGAATGGCTGCCAGATGCACGATCGCGTCGAAACCGTCGTGAACGTCGTTCACCCCGAGGATCGCATCCACAGTCTGCCCGTAGTCAGTCAGATCGACCCGGACGAATCCGCTCCCGCGCTGGCCAGCAGAGTCGAGGTTGACGACCTCGTTCCCCGATTCCCGCAGTTCGCGGACCACAGTCCGCCCAAGCTTTCCCGATCCACCCGTTACCGCAATTCTCATACCCTCAATCCTAGATCGCGCTCGCAGGCGGTCCTTACGGGGTGCACTCCCTCCGCACGGACAGGCGGGACGCGCGGGAAGCACTCGCGCGCGGCACGCGCGGGCGGCACGCGCAGGCGGGACGCGCAGGCCGCACTTACGGGAAGCGCTCGCGCGCGGCACGCGCAGGCGGGACGCGCAGGCCGCACTTACGGGAAGCGGCGGCTAGAACCAGTCGGACTCGCGGATCTTCTTGAGTGCTTCGCGGCGTTCGGGCTTTTCGAGTCGGTCGAGGTACAGCATTCCGTTCAGGTGATCGGTCTCGTGCTGGAGCGCCTGGGCGAGGACCCCCGTACCGGAGATCTCGATCTCGTTGCCATCGACGTCGATGCCTTTCGCGCGCGCGAACGGGTACCGGAGCGTCGGGAACCAGAGTCCGGGAACCGACAGGCACCCCTCGTCCATCATCACGGGCTCGCCGGACAGCTCGACGATCTCGGGGTTGATGATGTATCCGACGTCGCCGTCGACGTTGTAGCTGAACGCGCGAAGGTTGACGCCGATCTGCGGCGCAGCCACCCCGGCGCGACCGGGCGGGCGGACACTGTCTACCAGGTCGTCCACGAGTCCCTTCACACCGGCGTCGATCGTCCCGATCGGGTCGGACACGGTCTTCAATACCGGGTCTCCGAACAGCCTGATATTCCGTTCCGTCACTCGTGTCCTTCCGATGATCGCCCGGTTTCGGATTCCGCGCCGGTCCCGGGCTCCGATGTCGCGCCAGATCGATCGAGTTTCTCCTCCGCCGCGAGCAGGGCGTTCTCGACCACCTCGGTCGCTGCCGGATGCGGCCAGAATTGCGATCTGGCCAGCCCGCGGATGCTTCGCCGTTCGCTCGCCGCCTGGATGAGCGGCTGGATGAGGATGCTCGCCTCCGGTCCGAGGATATGGGCGCCCAGAAGCTCGCCTGAATCACGCCCGACCACCAGTTTGCAGAAGCTTGTCGTGTCTTCCAGCGCCCAGCCGTACGCCGTCGACCCGTAGCTCTGTACCACGACCACATACTCGAGACCGCTGCGGCGCGCCTGCTCCTCGGTGAGCCCGAAATGGGCGATCTGAGGATGGCTGAAAATCGCCGCAGGGACCGGGCCCGGATACCCTTCCGCGAGAATCGGCGGATCGAGCAGGTTGTGTGCAACGAGGCGGGCCTCGTGGTTGGCGAGATGCTTGAGCTGGTAGGAGTTGCTCACATCGCCGAGTGCGAACACCCCGGGCACCGGGACGCCACCCGCAAGGACGCGTTGTGCCCGGTCCACCGCGATCGTGCCGTCGGGTCGCAGATCGAATCCGGCGGCCGCTACGCCGAGACGGTCAGTATTCGGCAGGCGCCCCTGGGCCACCAGCACCATCGCCGCGGCCAGAACCCGATCGTCGGTCAAAGTCACAGCGAGCTCGGCGCCGTCCCGGCGGATGGAAGCCACGCTCGCTCCCCCGACCACGTTCCAGCGTTCCGCGGCGAGCTTGGTAAAAGTCTCCGAGATCTCTGCGTCCTGAGCGCGCAGCAGGCGCCCCGACCGATTGACCATCGTCACCTCGACTCCGAACGAAGAGAACACGTGAGCGAACTCGACCGCGACCGCCCCGCCGCCGATGATGATGAGCGAGGACGGCAGCTCTTCGATCCTCATGATCGTGTCGGAGTCGTGGATCGCCGGATCATCCTCGACGCCGGCGTCGAGTTGCCTGGGCCGCGAACCGGCCGCCACGACGACCTTGCGACCGTGCAGTCGTTCGCCTTCCGCGGTCACCACCGTGTGCTGGTCCTCGAATCGCACAGACGACCTGAACACGGTGACGTTCGGGTTGTCCTCGTTCCGGTACCGGTAACCGCTCTCCGAGATGCTGTCCGTCCGGTTGAACACTCGTGACCGCATCGCCGGCCAATCGGCTTTCTCGATTCTCGCTTCGAGCCCGAGCCGGCGCGCGTCGACCGCGTCGGTGGCGACATCCGCCACACGGACGAACATCTTCGTCGGGATGCACCCGGCGTTCAGGCATGTTCCGCCGAACCATACGCCGTCGTCGATCAGCGCAACCGACCAGTCGTCGAGTTCGGGTCCGATGAGCGAGTTCCCGGAACCGGCGCCGATCACGAGGAGGTCGAACTCGCGCGACGCCCTGCCCTCAGTCGCCACGGTTCGCAGGAAGCCCCTCGACCACGAGCGCAGCCAGACGGCGTGCGGCGTCCTTGGTCACCGGCTTCAGGTCCTTGTACGACACGACCGAACCTGCGGCCAGCTGAGGATCGTACGGGATCCGGACGATCTCGCGTACACGGGAGCGGAAATGCGATTCGACCTCATCCAGCTTGACCATGTTGGTACCCTGGGTCGCCGTGTTGAGAGCGACGATCGCATTGCGAACGAGATCTCCGTAGCCGTTCGCCTCCAGCCAGGTGAGCGTCTCGGAGGCCAGGCGGGCCTCATCCACGCTCCCACCGGATACGATCACCACCGAATCCGCACGCTGGAGCGTCGCCCGCATGACGGAATGCACGATACCGGTCCCGCAATCCGTCAGAACGATCGAATAGAAGCGGGCCGCAAGATCCGCGACGACGTTGTAATCGTTCTCGTCGAATGCTTCGGAGAGGAGCGGGTCGGTGTCCGACGCGAGAATGTCGAGGCGCGTCTCGTCGCGGGACACGAGGGTCGAGAAGTCGGTGAAGCCGCCGATCGAAGGCGCCTTGTGCACGACGTCACGGACCGTGGCCCGAGTCTGCTTGGCGACGCGTTCCGACAGCGTCCCTCGGTCCGGATTCGCATCGACGGCGATGATCCGATCCTCGCGCACGGAGGCCAGAGCCATCCCGAGCAGGGTCGTCACCGTCGTCTTGCCCACACCGCCCTTCCGGGTCAGGATCGGGACGAAACGGGTGCCGCCTTCGAACTGCTTCTGAATTCGATGATCCAGTTCCTTACGAGCCCGTACGCGTGCGGAATCGCCGCGGTTCACCGTGTGAAACGTCAGATTGTAGAGGAATCGGTTCCAGCCGCCTTCGGGAGCGGTCCGCGTCCGGCGATTGACCTCGAGCAAGCGATCCGCCGTGAGCATGGCAGCAGGTTCGGGTTGGGTCGATGGCTCGCCGCGCAGACGATCTCGCCGCGAATGGGCGAGCGCCGCGGACGTCCCGCCGGCGGATGCCGAAACGCCCGGGCTGAGAGCACTCTGACGGGCTGCCGCCTGGCTCGCTAGAGCGGGCACCGGACTGGCGGAGAGTGCGCCTCCGGCCGATGCGCCCGTCGAACCGGTGCGCGGAGTGACGATCGCGACAGACATCGTGCTCGGGCCTGCGCCCACCACGCGCCCTGGATCGACTGAGACGTCATCGATCGACACGGCAACCTCGTCGGCCGGCGTTTCAGGAGCGGGCAGCGGAGGGAGTTCGATGGAGATCGTCGGTCGTCTCACCTCGAGCTCGTCTGCCTCATCGTGCGCACCCGCGGCACCTTCGGACTCGAAGGCCCGGCCGCGCGAATCGCGCCTCTCGGTTCTGTCAGACAAGAACGGGTCTCCTTAGCTGCGCCGAGACGTTTCGCCCGGCCATCGGGCTCAGTTTAGCGTGGCTCGTCCTTCCGCCGTCAGGACGCGGGATTGACGACTACCAGCAGGTCTCCTGCATCGACCTGCTGGGTCGGCGGGATTGCGACCCGCTGGACGACACCGGCGACCGGGGTCGTGATCGCGGCTTCCATTTTCATCGCCTCGATGGCTGCGACAGCGGCCCCGGCTTCGACGGTCTCGCCTGGCGCGACGTGCAAGGTGACCACTCCAGAGAACGGGGCGGCGATCTCGCCGGGCTTGGAAGGATCCGCCTTCTCGGCGGAGCGCGTTTCCACCTCGATCGACCGGTCGCGCACGAAGACGGGCCGCAGCTGCCCATTGAGCGTCGTCATGACCGTGCGCATGCCCTTGTCGTCGGCTTCGCCGATCGCTTCGAGACCGAAGTAGAGCCGGACACCACGGTCGATCTCGATGACATGCTCGACGCCGGTGCGAAGCCCGTAGAGATAATCCGACGTGTCCATCACGGACAAGTCTCCGAAGAGCTCGCGAATCTGTTCGAAGGTGCGCGTTGGCGCAGGGAACAAGAGCCGATTCAGCGTGGCTCGTCTGACCGAGCCGGGCTCCGCCAAACCGGCCGTGTCCTCCGCTGTCAGCTCGGCGACCCCGATCTTGACCTGCTTTCCCGCCAGAACCTTCGATCTGAACGGTTCCGGCCAGCCGCCCGGCAACTCACCGAGTTCTCCGGCCATGAAGCCGACCACGGAGTCTGGGATGTCGTAATTCTGCGGATTCTCGGCGAAATCCTCTGGATCGGCGTGCACCGCAGCGAGATGCAAGGCGAGGTCGCCGACCACTTTCGACGACGGCGTGACCTTCGGAATGCGGCCGAGGATCCGGTTTGCGGCCGCGTACATGTCCTCGATCAATTCGAAATCGTCGGCCAGGCCGAGTGCCTTCGCCTGCTGGCGCAGGTTCGAGAGCTGGCCTCCTGGGATCTCGTGACGGTAGACGCGCCCCGTCGGTCCCGGAAGTCCCGACTCGAAGGGGCGATACAGCTGGCGGACCGCTTCCCAGTAGGGCTCCAGGTCGCTGACCGCCTTCAGTGAGATCCCGGTGTCCCGATCAGTGTGGGCCAGTGCGGCGACGAGCGCCGAGGCCGACGGCTGGCTGGTCGTGCCGGCCATGGGAGCGCTCGCGACGTCGACGGCGTCCGCGCCTGCACGGCTCGCCGCCAGCAGTGTCGCCAGCTGGCCTCCCGCTGTGTCGTGCGTGTGAACGTGCACGGGCAGATCGAACCGCTCGCGGAACGCCGCCACCAGCTTCTCCGCAGCAGCCGGACGCAATAGTCCGGCCATGTCCTTGACGGCGAGGATGTGCGCACCGGAGGCCACGATCGACTCGGCCAGGCGCAGGTAGTAGTCGAGTGTGTACAGGTCCTCGGCCGGGTCCAGGAGATCACCGGTGTAACAGACAGCCACCTCTGCGACTGCGGTTCCGGTCTCCAGCACGGAATCGATGGCGGGGCGCATCTGGGAGACGTCGTTGAGAGCGTCGAAGATGCGGAATATGTCGACACCGGTCTGCGCGGCCTCACGCACGAACGCGTCCGTCACCTCAGTCGGATACGGCGTGTAGCCCACTGTGTTGCGCCCGCGGAGAAGCATCTGGATGGCGATGTTCGGGAGAGCCTCGCGGAGCGAGGCCAGCCGCTCCCACGGGTCCTCGCCGAGGAATCGCAGGGCGACGTCGTAGGTGGCGCCGCCCCATGCCTCCACAGAGAGCAGCTCTGGGGTCATACGCGCCACGTACGGTGCTGCCGCTACGAGATCCCGTGTCCGCACCCGTGTCGCCAGCAGCGACTGGTGAGCGTCTCGGAAGGTGGTCTCCGTGACCGCCAAGGCCGTCTGCCGGCGAAGAGCCTGTGCGAAGCCCGTCGGCCCCAGTTCGAGAAGGCGCTGTCGCGAGCCGGCCGGTGCCGGGGACTGCAGATCCAGCTTCGGCAGTTTGTCCGCGGGCTCGACCGACAGCGGCCTGGTCCCGTTCGGCTGGTTGACCGTGACGTCGGCGAGCCAGTTCAGCAGCTTCGTGCCGCGATCCTTGGACTCCCGCCCGCGCAACAGCCCAGGGCGCTCCTCGATGAACGATGTGCTCAGGTTGCCCGCCACGAAATCGGGGTCGTCCAGCACAGCCTGGAGAAACGGGATGTTCGTCGCGACGCCGCGGATCCGGAACTCGGCCAGAGCGCGCCGTGCCCGCGATACGGCCGCAGAGAAGTCGCGGCCGCGACAGGTCAGTTTCGCCAGCATGGAATCGAAATGGGGACTGATCTGCGCACCGGGATTGATGGTCCCGCCGTCGAGGCGGATGCCACCACCGCCGGGCGAGCGGTAGGTCGTGATCCTGCCGGTGTCGGGCCGGAAACCGGCCGTCGGATCCTCCGTCGTGATCCGGCATTGCAGCGCGGCACCGCGCAACTGCACCGTGCCTGCGCCCAGCCCGAGATCTGCCAGAGTCTCCCCCGCCGCGATCCTCATCTGTGCCTGGACGAGATCGACGTCGGTGACCTCCTCGGTCACCGTGTGCTCGACCTGGATGCGTGGATTCATCTCGATGAAGACATGCTGGCCTGCGCGCTCGCCCGCCGTGTCGAGCAAGAATTCGACGGTTCCCGCGTTGACGTAGCCGATCGACTCCGCGAATGCGACGGCGTCACGATAGAGACTCTGCCGGATCTCGTCGGCGAGGTTCGGCGCCGGCGCGATCTCGATCACTTTCTGGTGGCGCCGTTGCACGGAACAATCCCGTTCGAAGAGGTGCATGGTGTTCCCGTGGCCGTCTGCCAGGATCTGGACTTCGATGTGCCGAGGACGGAGCACCGCCTGTTCGAGGAACATCGTCGGATCCCCGAACGCGCTGTCGGCCTCGCGCATCGCCTCCTCGAGAGCAGGGCGGAGCTCGGCGGCGGACTCGACTCGGCGCATGCCGCGGCCGCCGCCGCCAGCGACCGCTTTTGCAAAGATCGGGAACCCGACGGCCTCGGCACGATCGATCAGGAAGTCGATGTCGGTCGATGGCGGCGTCGACGCGAGGACGGGGACTCCCGCGGCGGTCGCGTGCTCCTTGGCCGTGACCTTGTTCCCGGCCATCTCCAGCACCTGCTTCGGTGGCCCGATGAACGCGATTCCGGCCTCAGCCGCCGCCTCCGCCAGTTCCGGATTCTCGGACAGGAAGCCGTATCCCGGGTAGATCGCGTCCGCGCCCGATTCCTTCGCGACGCGGATGATCTCGGCGACGTCCAGGTATGCACGCACGGGGTGCCCGGGCTCGCCGATCTGATACGCTTCGTCGGCCTTCAGCCGATGCATCGAGTTCCGATCCTCGTACGGGAACACCGCAACCGTCTGAGCGCCCAGCTCATAAGCAGCGCGAAACGCCCGGATCGCGATCTCACCACGGTTGGCAACAAGGATTTTGCGGAACATGGGGACCTTTCGAAAGGGTACTCGAGGGGTACTCAGCGGGTCACGCGCGAGAGCCACGGCCTTCAGCTAACGGTTAGGTTCTCTAAGACTAGTGAAGGTAACGTAGCTACTTGTGCATGTACTCAGCGTGAGCTCCCTGAAGGGAGGCGTCGGTAAAACCACCGTGACGCTGGGTCTGGCGTCCGCAGCTTTCGCGAAGGGGCTGCGCACTCTGGTCGTCGATCTCGATCCCCAGTCGGACGTATCGACCGGGATGGACATCCAGGTCGCCGGACACCTCAACGTCGCCGATGTCCTCGCGTCCCCGAAAGAGAAGATCGTCCGCGCCGCTATCGCGCCGAGCGGTTGGACCAGAGGGCGCACCGGAAAGATCGACGTCATGATCGGCAGCCCTTCGGCGATCAATTTCGACGGCCCCCATCCGAGCATCCGGGATATCTGGAAGCTCGAGGAGGCCCTCGCGATCCTGGAGGACGACTACGACCTCGTCCTCGTCGACTGCGCGCCGTCCCTCAATGCATTGACCCGCACGGCGTGGGCGGCGAGCGACCGCGTCACGGTCGTCACCGAGCCCGGCCTTTTCTCTGTCGCCGCAGCTGACCGCGCGTTGCGGGCGATCGAAGAGATCCGCCGCGGCCTGAGTCCGCGCTTGCAGCCGCTCGGCATCATCGTCAACCGCGCTCGCGTTCAATCGCTCGAGCACCAGTTCCGCATCAAGGAATTGCGTGACATGTTCGGTCCGCTCGTGCTGAGCCCGCAGCTTCCTGAGCGTACGTCGCTTCAGCAGGCACAGGGTGCGGCGAAGCCCCTCCACATCTGGCCCGGGGAAAGCGCACAGGAGATGGCGCACAACTTCGATGTGCTCCTCGAGCGCGTTCTGCGCACCGCGCGCATCGGCGAGTACGCGAATCTGGCCTGAGCCGCCAGCAGCTGACCGGGTTGCAGCCGGCTACGGTACGTCGACTACGACGGTCGGGTCGCCAACGGCTGGCCCAGGTGCGTCGACTAGGACGCTTTGGTCCGCGAGGCTCGACGCATCGCGAGTTCGTCGACTTCGTCGAGCGCCTCCGCACCCAGATCGACGAGACTGCTCTCGACCTCGCGAAGGACCTTGCCGACGGCAATGCCGAAGACACCTTGACCACGGCTCACCAAGTCGATCACTTCGTCGTCCGAAGTGCACAGATATACACTTGCGCCATCGCTCATGAGCGTCGTCTCGGCTAGATCTTTCACACCTGCTTCGCGAAGCTGATTCACCGCGGTCCGGATCTGCTGCAACGAAATGCCTGTGTCCAGAAGACGTTTGACCAGTTTGAGCACGAGAATGTCACGGAATCCGTAGAGACGCTGCGAGCCTGAGCCGGCCGCCCCACGAACGGTGGGCTCCACCAGTCCGGTACGCGCCCAGTAGTCCAGCTGGCGATAGCTGATGCCCGCTGCACGAGCTGCAACAGCGCCCCGGTAGCCCGATGCATCGTCCAGTTCGGGGAGCCCGTCGGTGAAGAGTAGACCGAGGTCGTAGCGAGAGTCGTCGCTTCGACTGACTTCACTCATCCGGACACCTCTCGCCACATTCGCTGGACACCCGAACCGAGGGGCGCTTGCTCCACGGTACCCATGCTGGCGGCAGCTATCAATGACATTCGACGAAACAACCCGGCGTGTCGGCCAACGCGGCCGAAGGGGCTCGGGAGGGTCACGGGAGAATGCGCCCGAGAGCGGTGCGAATCAGACTCGCACGGACGATCTCGAGGTGCGTGGCGATCTCTCGGGCCAGTTCCGCGGCCTGCGCCCTGCTCGACACGTCTTTGCGTCGGGACACCGGCATCAACGCTGATTCGATCAGCCCGAGCTCCCGCTCTGCGGCGGCCCGGAATCCACGCAGGTGTCGCGGTTCGATGCCGCAACGCTGCAGATCGGCAAGCGCACGCAGCACGCCGAGCGCGTCTTCGCCGTAGACCTCCGCCGGAGTGATCAGCGAAGCCGAGATCGCATCTTGAAGGAGCATCGGCGTCGCCCCCGCTTCGCGGATAAGGTCGTTCCGGCCGAACCGGCGTTCGGACGACAGCATCGAAGGCGAAGATTCGTTTCCCGAGCCCGGAACGAGCGGAGATCGACCGGCATCCAGATCGTCGAGATAAGTGCGGATCACTTTCAACGGAAGGTAGTGGTCCCGCTGCATGGCGAGAATGATCCGAAGTCGCTCGAGATCGTCTGGCGAGAACTTGCGGTACCCGGATGTCGTCCGCGCGGGCGCGATCAATCCGCGCTCTTCCAGGAATCTGAGTTTCGACGACGTCAGATCAGGGAACTCCGCTGTCAGACGGGACAGCACCTGGCCGATACTGAGCAGGTTCGGAGAGCTGACCCGCGCTTCTGCGGCCGGCCGCGCCACCACTAGCCCGCCGAAGGTCTGGGGAGATCAGCACGGGACGCGTAGAAGGTCAGACGGAACTTCCCGATCTGCACCTCGGCCCCGTCGTTGACCAGTGCCGATTCGATCCGCACGCCGTCGTAGTAGGTGCCATTCAGAGAGCCGAGATCCCTGACCTCGAATGCCGACTGCCTTCGGATGAATTCCGCGTGACGCCTCGAGACGGTCACGTCGTCGAGGAAGATCTCGGCATCCGGGTGACGACCGACCGTGGTGACGTCGGCGTCGAGAAGGAAGCGAGCCCCGGAGTTCGGGCCGCGACGCACGATCAGAAGTGCTGAACCAGACGGAAGCGCGGCAATCGCCTCGAGCTCCTCGGCCGAGGCCGTACCATCCAGCGCGTTCATCTGCGAGACGAAATCGTCACCGAATCGCGCCGTCGTGTCGTCGCTTCGGTGGTCCGAATCGCGCATCGGGTCGTTGTCCTCAGCCACCGTCAACCTCCTCTTGCTCCAGCGTATCGGATCGACCGCTGGGCGCACCCTGTGCGAGCCGGATAACGCGTCGGGTTTCACGGACATACAATCCGCCGGCCCACCAATACAGGAATGCACCCCACAGTGCGATGGCCCATCCGATGGGCAAGGATATCGGAGCGGCGACCGGATACGCCTTCCCCAGAAGCAGGAGGGGAAGGGCGAGCAGCAAACAGAAGGTCGCGACCTTACCGAGATGGTGGACGGCGAGCGGGCCGAAGCCGTGATTGGCCAGGACGATGGCGAGCACCGCGAGCATGACGTCGCGGGCTACGACAGCCGCGAGAAGCCACCACGGGATGACCTGACTGATGACCAGTCCGATGAGCGCGACGAAGATGTAGAGCCGGTCGGCCGCAGGATCGAGCACCTGACCGAGTCTGGTCACCTGGTCCAGACGCCGTGCGAGGTAGCCGTCGAAGAAGTCGGTGACGCTGGATACGACCAGCACGAGGAGGGCGAAGAAATCCTGGCCGAGGATGATCGCCGCCAGGAAGACGGGCACCAGGAGGAGCCGGAAGAAACTCAGCAGATTCGGCACAGTGAGGACGCGCGAACTCACATCGTACGTCCGCGCCTCCACAAGACAAGAGTCTACTGAGCTATCGCGCCCGACAGACGCGGACCGCTGAAAAGCGGGACCGCTGCGGGCTAGGATGCGGAACGTGAACCCCATCATCGTCTGCCTGTGGATCCTTCTCGGACTGTGCGCTCTCACCTGGGTACTCTCACTGATCACGCGAGAATACTCGTGGGTCGACCGGATCTGGTCGGTGATCCCCGTCGTCTATGTCTGGGTATTCGCGTCCGCTGCCGGCCTCCGCGATCCCAGGCTGGACATCATCGCGGCCTTGGTCACGCTGTGGGGCATCCGCCTCACCTTCAACTTCGCGCGCAAGGGTGGCTATGCGCCCGGCGGCGAGGACTATCGCTGGGTGAAGCTGCGTTCTGGGATGTCGAAGCGCGGCTTCGCGATCTTCAACCTCTTCTTCATCGTGATCTACCAGAACATCCTGCTCCTGGCGATCACGCTGCCCGCCTGGACGGCATTCCAGCATCGGTCGCCGCTGACGACACTGGACATCGTCGCCCTCGTCGTATTTCTGTTGTGCCTGGCCGGCGAGACTGTTGCCGACCAGCAGCAGTGGAACTTCCATCGGTGGAAGAATTCCGAGACCGCGGCCGGACGCGGGCCGCGGCCGCGATTCCTTCAGACCGGACTGTTCCGCACGTCCCGGCATCCCAATTTCTTCTTCGAGCAGGCGCAGTGGTGGGTGGTGTTCTTCTTCGGCGTCATCGCGGCCGGGTCGATATTTCAATGGACCGTGGCGGGCGCGGTCCTTCTCCTGTTCGTCTTCATCGGGTCGACCCGGTTCACGGAGAGCATCTCGCTCTCGAAGTATCCGGAGTACGCCGACTACCAGAAAAGAACGTCGGCGGTCGTGCCGTGGCTGCCCGGGAAGGGCGGACCCGCGATGCCGGCCGATGCGGAGCAGGTCAGCTGACCCAGGCGGGCTGGCCTCAGGCGGGCTGGCCCTGCGCCGGCTTCGGATATGCGGCCCGCATGTAGTCGGACGACAGGTAGTCGGAGATTCCGATCAGGATCAGGCTGAAGATGATCTGCTCGGTCACGACCCAGAGCGGGTAGAGACCCGGGATCGCCGCCAGCACCAGTGCCACCACCGGGAAGATCTTGCTGAACAGGCGCAGACGCGAATATGCCCAGTAATAGCCGCGTTGCGCCCGCCAGGCGAAGTAGAACAACGTCACCGTGATCCCGAGGACGACGACGCAGCGCAGCCAGACGGCAGGGCTCACCGTATCGCCATTCAGGAACAGCACGACCGCGACCACGACCGCTGCGATGCCCAGCAGGAACTCGGCCACGAGCAGCCACGTGATCATCACGAACGCGCGACGGATCCGGGGACCCTGCTCGGGAGCGGACGGCACCGTGTAGTCCGCGTGCCGGCCACCGGCCAACCGATCCACGCGCCGCAGCAGCGGCTCCAGGTTCATTGCGCAACACCCCTCACGGTCACATTCGACCCTAGCGCCAGGGCGGGTAAGGTTTCCCGCATGTCCTGCATTCGCTTCAATACTCCCGCCCAACGCAAAGCAATGCAGGAGTGGGCTCCAGTTCAGTTGACGGCAGATGAGGCGGCTGCACTGCACCCGTCACCCCCGGTCACCGAGAGCAAGATCCGTCGGCTCCGATTGCTTGCGAATGACTCGAATCCCAAGATCCGTCAAGCCGCGGCCAGCAGCTACCATGCTCCCCAGGATTTGTTCGAAGTGCTGGCGGCCGACCCGGATGAGGGAGTGCGCGCCTGCGTCGCCCGCAATGAGGCTGCGCCATGCGATGTGCTTCGGAGACTCTCGTCGGACAGATCGGAGACGGTGCGCGGGTGGGTCGCGGTCAACTACTACGTTCCCACCGATGTGATGGACAAGCTCTCCCGCGATCGGAGCCGGACCGTGCGGAGTCTCGTTGCATGGAAGAGCTCACTCGCCGAGCACTGAGTTCGGGCAACGACTGTGAACACTTCTCCTGTGACGTCGTCGCGTGTCCGGGTCGACAGTTGGCTGTGGGCAGTGCGCATCTACCGCACTCGCTCACTTGCCGCGGCAGCGTGCCGCGCAGGCCATGTGCGGATCGGCGGAGAGCGCGTTAAGCCGGCCGCGCACGTTCAGGTGGGATCCGAGGTCCGGGCGCTGACCCCCGAGCGCGAGCGCATCCTCATCGTGACGGCGCTTCTGACCAAGCGCGTCGGCGCCGCACAGGCCGCAGAAAGCTTTGACGACAAATCCCCGCCTCTCGTCCGTAAAGAGACCGAGCCGCTCCTCGCGGCGCGAGATCGCGGTGCCGGGCGTCCGACCAAACGCGAACGACGGGATATCGACCGGTTTCGCGGGCGATAGCGCGATCGCTCAGACGAACCGAATGCGTTCCTGGAGTTGACTGCGGAGTTCGAAAATCCGGTCCACGCTGGTGCGATCCAACCCTCCGATGCCGTTGCGAAGAAGCCTCGGAAGGGCCGAGCGACGCGCTAGGACCATCTCCGATCGTCGGCCACGGTCCGCGCGGACGATGGCCTCGTCAAGGTCGTCGTCCGGCACCACCATGACAGTGGCGGTGAACGCGACACGGAGGCTTCGCGCAAGCGCCCGGACGTCGCGCTCGAGATCGCGCAGCGGTTCGGACCGCGGGTCCACGCCGTCTCCGGTGAGCTCGCCCCGCAGCACTCGGACCGGGCCACCCCAGTCCTCCGACTGCACAGCGAACAGCCCGGCCGGGCCGAGCACGACGTGATCGATCTTGCCGGTCCCCCGTGGTGCCGTGTCCAGGTCGTTCCAGACCGTGTACCCGATCCCGAGTTCCACGATGAGTGACCAGGTCGCTTCTTCGGCGATCGCCTTCGCAAGCTGGCGTCGTATCTCGCGAGGCGCCGACTGCACGAGTGCCGGATCGAACACATCGTCCACCGCGACGCCGCGTCCGACCCATTCGCGCATGAGCACCACGAACTGCTCCCGCGAACGACCGCCGGGATATCCGTAGGAGCGGGCGCGAACCGAACCGGAAGTGCGCGGGACGCTGAATCCCGGGTCGAAGCCGGCAGTGTGCGAGCCGGTCGCATTCGACGCCTGTGCCCTCGGCGATTGTGCCGTCCGGGCTCCGGTCGACGTCCCTCCGGGATCGCCTCCGGCAGCAGCGCGGGCGAAACCCGCCCCGCTCGCCTGCGCCCAGCTCGAGCTGTGTCCGCGATCGTATGCCTCGCGGTCGGAAGGGCGTCCCACCCTCTCCCACGCCACCTGCACCTCGTGGAATCGGAGCGCTGTCCCGCCCGTGTCGGGGTGGGTCTCGCGGAGCATCCGGCGGTAGGCGCGGCGTAGTTCGTCCTGGGTCGCCGCCGAACTCACGCCGAGAACCTCGTAGGGCGTCCGGGACGCCGGGCTGTCGGCCATCGCATCCCTCTCTCGCGCCTGCAGCAGTCATGTGCCGAAACGAGAATATCGGTTCAGCCCAGGTGTCCCCTGTGACCGAGCCGCCTAATTCATGCGAAGTGCCACTGAGCCTCCGCCGAGTTCATCGAAAGATCAGCGTGCGGATTCCCGGATCCGCCGGGCGTCCAGGATGTCCTTGGCGCGTTTGTCTTCCGCTTTCCTGACGCCTTTGACGGATTTGAGCGGAAGCAGCAAGCCTTCCTCGGCCGCCATTCCGGCAGCCAGTTCCCGACCGCGTTCGACCTGCACGTCCAGCTCTGCCCCGAAGAGCAGTGCGACATTCGCGATCCAGATCCAGAGCAGGAAGATGATCACACCCGCGAGCGAACCGTACGTCTTGTCGTAATGGGAGAAGTTCCCGATGTAGAAGCCGAATCCAAGGGTCGCCACCCCCAGGATCAGCACAGCACCGCATGCGCCGATGCTCAGGAATCGGAAACGCGGCCTGCGAACGTTCGGCGTTGCGCCGTAGAGGATGGCGATCGCGAGGACGAGTGCCACCGCCAGCACGGGCCACTTGGCGAACGCCCACACGGTCTCGATCGTGTCGCCCGCGTCGAGGGCACCGCCGATCGCGCGGGCGATCGGTCCCGAGACCACGAGGATCACGGTGATGACGGTGATCAGGACCAGCGTGACCAGAGTGACCGTCAGCTGCATCCCGCGCAACCGGAGTCCATTGCGACCCTCGGCCACTCCGTGGATGCGATTGAGTGCACGCCCGAATGCGCCGACGTAGCCCGACGCCGACCAGATCGCGCCCAGTATCCCGGCTGCGAGAGCGGCACCGACCGCTGGATTGGCCGCGAACTGTTCCAGCGGACCGCGGACCAGGGACAGCGTCGATCCGGGAGCGAACTCCTCGGCGACCTTCAGCAGAGCGGCGGTGCCCGCCTCACGCTGCCCGATCAGTCCCAGGATGGAGACCAGCGCGAGCAGGGCAGGAAACAGGGACAGCACTCCGAAATACGTCAGCGACGCCGCGAGATCGGTGCAGTGATCGTTCGAGAAGCCGCGAAGGGTCGACCGAAGAACGTACATCCATGGAGTGCGCGCGCCACGGCCTGCGGTTCGCCCGGCCGGCCCGGCCATGGGGTCACGGGAGCTTCCCGTCTCACGGCCCTCAGCCACGGCCACCTCTCCCGCGGCGGCGCGCCGAGATCGCAAAACCCGCGGCGGCCGTCGTGACGACGACCAGCGCACCGAACAGAACGGGCCGGCTTGTGGCGATCAGTCGCAGATTGAATTTTGCGAAAAGGTCATCCAGAGTGTGCGCCAGCTCGTCGCGTGTGGTCTCGAGGTCGAGCTGGATGGTGTGGATCCCCGAGCCTTTCGGGACTGACGGCCGCTCCTCGGGCTCCCTCATCGATGGTCCTCCTTCAGGGCACGGAAATCCTCACGGACGCTCTCGATGGTCTCTTCCGGGATCGGAGGCATCGCGCGCTTGAGACTACGGACGCCTACGAGCACCAGCACGCCGGCGAGCACGATGAGGGCGACACCGATGATCAGCGCTGCAAGCCACGCCGGGAGTACGAGTGCGACGGCGAGCACGGCCGTCATGATCAACACCGCGAGCGCGAAGAAGCCGAGCAGCGCAGCGACCACGAACATTCCGATGCCGACACCCATCCGCGCGAGCTTCTGGACCATCTCCGCCTTCAGGAGCGCCAACTCGTCTCTCACGAGTCGGGTGAGCTGCGTCCTGAGATCGCGGAAGATCGCGGAGAACGACGGGAGATCCCGCCGGGACCTCCTCCGTTCGCGCGGCAACGGTGCGGTTCGAGTCATCCCGGGCCTCCCCCTCCGACCGGTGGCATCCTTCTGACGGAATGTGCCGTGTCCGCCACGCTACGCTTCCCGCATGCGCCCGTCGACCCGGAGGCGATGCGAAGAATCGGACGACGCTCTCACTCGTCGAGTGTCGACAACTCCATGTCGGTGAGCGACTCATCGTGCCCCGATCCGTCGACTTCCCGGCGGAGGCCGGCGATCTCAGTTCGAAGCGCACCGATTTCGGCGACCAGCTCCTGGATGTGCTCCGTCGTGAGTATCTCCTGCGCGGCCTGATCGGTCTGCACTTGCTCGACGAACCACGACGCGATCGTCGCGGTGACGATGCCGAGGAGCGCGATCCCCGAGACCATCAGGCCGACGGCGACGAGTCGCCCGGTCTCGGTGACCGGCGTGTAGTCCCCGTAACCGACCGTCGTGATGGTGACGAAGGCCCACCAGACCGCCTCCGGGAACGTCCGGATGGTCGCACCGGGGGCATTCTGCTCCGCACTGAGCTCGGCGAGGGCAGCGACCAGGATGAGAAGAAGAGCCGTTGCGACGGTGTATATGATCACTCGTCCGCGGAGCGCAGTGCCCGCAGCTCGCCTCAGGACGGCAAGCAGAGCAAACAGCCTGAGGAGGCGGAGCGGCCTCAGGAACGGCAGAGCGACGATCGCGAGATCGAACAGGTGGCGGTAGAACCATCGCCATCGTGAGCGCGCAAGTACCAGCATGACCACGTAGTCGGCCAGGAACGGAACCCAGACGGCCCACATCACGATCTGGAGGAAGAAGTTCGTCCTGCCTTGATAGTCGCCGATCACATCCCACGCGTAGGCGATGAGAAAAAGGACCGAAGCTCCCACGAGGGGCCACTCGACGATCCTCCGCCACTTCTCCTGGGTCATGCAGCGATAATGCCAGAACCGGAGTCGGCTGGTTGATCGGATTTCGAGCGCAGTTGTCTCCATTCGCGCCATACCAGCCAGATGATCACCAAGTCCAGAGCGAGGAAGAGCCCGACCCCGACCGACGGTGATCGAATCAGCGAATAGATCTGGAACACGGTGAACAGGCCGAGCACGATCAGCGCGTACGGATACACCCAGATGTATTCGCGAAGCAGACAGTAGACGAGCGCGATCTTGACGATGCCGTGGGCGATGAGGAAAGCGATCACGATGAACGGCGCCGGACCGGTCGTCAACTGGTGGTCAAGATGGTTCGCCATGTGGCCGGCGTAGAGGCGGATCGCACTGTGACCCTGGTTGAGACGGAACGCGAGAGGGCCGAGCACCAGATGGACCGATCCAGGAGCCAGCCACAGCAGGATGCCGGCGAATAGCTCGAAAACGCCGTCGACGCCTTTGATGATCACACCGATCCGGTAGATCACCTCGAGTCTTCTGCCAGTCAACCGCCGGTGTGGCGCTGTGGCGACACCCCCAGCCATACGAAAACTCTAGGTCTCCCAGCGTGGGGTCCGCTACGAGAACTTTCAGAAAGCGTACGGCGGTCGAGGGCGGTGCGTGGCGTCTGCAGCGGACTAGGCGAAGGCCGCGATCCCCGTGATGGCGCGCCCGACGATGAGGCTGTTCATCTGGTTCGTACCCTCGTACGAATAGACGGATTCGGCGTCCGCGAAGTGACGCGCCACACCGAAATCCAGCACGATGCCGTTGCCGCCGAGAATTTCGCGCGACCAGGCGACGGTTTCGCGCATCCGGCTTGTCGCATACGACTTGGCCAGCGCGGCATGTGCGTCCGTCTGGCGGCCATCATCGAGCAATCGCGAGACTTGGAGGCACATCCCGATGCTCGCCGTGATGTTGCCCAGGCACTTGACCAGCAGATCCTGGACGAGCTGATGGCCGGCGATCGGCTTGCCGAATTGCTCACGTTGCACGGCGTAGGCGATGGCGGCCTCGTAGGCGCCGATGGATGTCCCGACCGCCTGCCACGCGACCTCCGCGCGGGTGAGTCGCAGCACGGTTGCGACATCCCGGAAGGATTCGATGCCCGGGAGCCGGTCCGACTCGTCGACGCGCACGCCACGCAACTCGATGTCGGCGTTCTGCACCATCCGCAGAGCGATCTTGCCTTCGATCCGGCTCGCGCTGAATCCGGGTGCCGACGTCGGCACCACGAACGCCTTCACCTCGCCGTCTCCGGTATCGCGGGCGAGAACGATGACGATGTCGGCCATGGTGCCGTTCCCGATCCAGCGTTTGGCGCCGTCGATCGTCCAGCTGTCTCCATGACGGGTCGCCGTCGTCCGCAACCCTCGTGCCGAATCCGAGCCCGAGAGAGGCTCGGTCAGACCGAAGGAGCCGATCAGTTCGCCGCGGGACAACCCCGGCAGCCATCTCTCCTTCTGCTCATGGGAACCACCGACCCCGATCGCGCCCATCACCAGACCGCTCTGGATGCCGACGAAACCGGACACCGAGGTGTCCACTCTTGCCATCTCCATCGCCGCCCAGCCGCGGTAGGGGGCCCGCGATTCGAACCGGCGGGTCTCGGGAAGCGCCGAGCCCAGAACGCCGATCCCGGCGAGACCCGGGATCAGCTGCGTGGGGAACTCGGCCCGGGACCAGTAGTCGTCCGCGATCGGCGCGACCTCACGTTCGAAGAACTCCCGGATCTCTTCGATCGCCTCGCGCTCGACCGGATTCAGCACATCCTCGTAACCGTAGAAATCCCATGTCGCCATCGACGGGCCACCTCTCTGTGCGCTTGCGCGTCCCATTCGAATACCTGCGCCACACCCTAACTCGTCGAGCGCGGCTGCGCCTGAGCCGCACCTCCCAGCACGGTCAGACGAAAGATCCGCACCGTGCGCCCGGACGCACGCTCGTATCCTCGATAGCCGGGCCACTGGCGCTCGATGTAGTCCCAGACCGCGTCGCGCTCCTCGTCGCCGATCAGGACCGCGTGCACCCGGTGGCGACGCCCTCTGACCGCTATCTCGGCGTCCGGGTGCGCGACCAGGTTGGCGGTCCAGGCGGGGTGCTCGGGACGTGCGAAGTTGCTTCCGGTGACCAGGAATCGCCCAGGAGGCTCAGGACAGCACATGAGCACGGTCTGGCGCGGCAGACCCGACTTCGCTCCGGTCGTGAAGAGCACCAGGGACGGCACGAGAAGCCCGCTCAGCTGAATGCGTCCGCCGCTCACGAACGCCGTGGCTTTCTCGAGGGGCGGCATGATCCTGGGACCGACCCGACGGAAGAACCGTGTTCGCGAGAACGCGGCGACAAGGCTACGCGTTGTGCGAACGACGGCACGAGGCCGCGGCCCTCCCGGTTCGTGCGCGTCTCGAGTTGTCATCGCCAGCATTCTCCTCGCCGGACGTCGGCAGCGGAATGCGTCTGGCGCGCGATTCGCAACATCTGCAACATCGGCCGACGGTCTTTCTTCTCCGTGACGATCGGCGGAGTATGAAGGAATGACCGACAACAAGCGACAGAGGACGACGACAGACTCGGGCATTCCTGCCCCGAGCGACGAATTCTCGCTGACAGCGGGACCCAATGGACCGACCGTCCTGCACGACCACTATCTCGTTCAGAAGATCCAGCACTTCAATCGCGAACGCGTGCCGGAGCGTGTGGTCCACGCCAAAGGAGGCGGCGCCCACGGATTCTTCGAGGTGACCCAGGACGTGACCTGGTTCACCAAAGCTGACTTCCTCGGGCGGGTGGGCAAGCGGACCGAGATGTTCGCGCGCTTCTCGACGGTCGCCGGCGAGCAAGGATATCCGGACACGGTGCGAGATCCGCGCGGTTTCGCGCTCAAGTTCTACACGGAAGACGGCAACTTCGACATGGTCGGGAACAACACCCCGGTCTTCTTCGTGCGCGACGCATCGAAGTTTCAGGATTTCATCCACTCCCAGAAGCGACTTCCGGACACCGGACTACGCGACAACGACATGCAATGGGATTTCTGGACCCTGTCGCCGGAGAGCGCCCACCAAGTGACGGTGCTCATGTCCGATCGTGGGATCCCGCGTACCTGGCGAAACATGAACGGGTTCAGCTCCCATACGTATTCGACGGTCAATGCGGCCGGGCAGCGGTTCTGGGTCAAATACCATTTCAAGACCGTCCAGGGCATCGAGAACTTCACGGAGAGCGAAGCGAAGGCGATGAGCGCCGAGGACTTCGACTTCCACCGGCGGGATCTCTGGGACGCGATCGCCGCGGGCGACGCGCCCGAGTGGCGGCTCGAGATGCAGGTCATGCCATTCGAGAACGCAGCCGATTATCGCTTCAACATCTTCGACATCACCAAGGTGTGGCCGCACGCGGACTATCCACCGATCGAGGTCGGGAGAATGGTGCTCGACCGGAATCCGGAGAACTATTTCGCCGAGGTCGAGCAGGCCGGGTTCTCCCCTGCCAACACCGTCCCCGGAACGGGCCTGAGCCCCGACAAGATGCTGATGGGGCGCGTCTTCTCCTATCACGACACCCATCTTCATCGGATCGGCCCGAACTACGAGCAGCTCCCGATCAATGCTTCGCATGCACCCGTGCACTCCTACAACAAGGACGCCTCGATGACCTACCGTCACGCGGGGAACCAGCCGGTGTATGCGCCGAATTCGTACGGTGGACCCGAAGCGGACGTCGTCGGAGCGGCAGATCTCACGTGGGAGACCGAAGCGGCCGAACTGGGACGTTTCGCCTACCTGAAGCACTCCGAGGACGACGACTTCAGCCAGCCCGGCACCCTCTACCGCACGGTCATGAGCGACACGGACCGCGCCCACCTGGTCTCGAACATCGTCGGACATGCCGGCGACCACGTGAGCACCGAGGTTCAATATCGCGTGGTGGCCTACTGGACGCGCGTCGATCCCGATCTCGGAGCGCGCGTGGCTTCCGGTCTTGGACTGGAGCTTTCGAATGAGCCGGCCAGTCCGGCAGGAAAAGCGCGGCACGTCGTCGACACACGCGCGAATCGAGCGTGAGCCCCGTACGCGGTGTTCAATCCGTGTGCAGAGGACGCAGTGAACGCACATAGTCGCCGGGCGTCGCGCCGACGACCAGCCGGAAGTCGTTGATGAGGTGCGACTGGTCGGCATATCCGAGTTCCGCCGCGACCTGGGCGATGCTGACCCGCGGTAGCACGGACAGCGCAAGAGCGACCGCCTGGAGACGGGCTCGCCGGCTGATCCACTTGGGGCCGTGACCGACGGTGGCCTTCAGCGCGCGCTGGATCGAGCGCTCACTCGTCCCCAGGGCATCCGCGAGCTGCGGACCGGTCGGCTGGTCGCCCGATCGGATTCGCTGATCGGCCGCGAGTTCGGCCACCGCGTGGTTGGCCAGGAGGCCTTCACTTGTGACCGGGCGTTCCCGGAGCGCACCGGCGAGCGCTGTCGTCGAGCGCCGGACGAACTCCTCGAACGTCGATGGGTCGATCACGTCGAGTCCCTCGGAGAGGGCCGTGAGAAACGCGTGCAGACGATGATCCGATTCCGGCGTCAGGACGACGGTGCGATCGGCGACATCCTGCGGAGCGAGATCGCTCAATACAGCCAGCCCCGCAGGAGCAAGGCGAATTCCGAAGGCGGCTCCGACGCCCGTCAGGCGACGATCCCACACGTTTCGATAGACGCCGGTGATCACGAAGCGTCCTGGGACATCCCCGCTCTCGATCGTCAGATTGATCAGTGGGGTCGCAATGATCCGCTGTCGGTACGACTCACCGGAGGGGAACTGCCAGCTGGTCGACCAGAACCGGTCTACGACGTCGGCGATCGCCGGATCCGGCTGGAACCATCGCGCGCCGAAACGCGTGGCCTGCTCGGGCGCCAGGAGTCCTGTCCGCTCGTCGAGCGCGAGTCGGTGCGCGGATCGGGCCGAATCGCTGGGGCCCAGTCCTTCCGTCTGCCCGCTCAACCGTGTATCCCTCCTCGATCACCCGACCGCTCATTCGGTCGTTCGGTCGATGCTCCGCGCCGATGCCGATGCCGATCCCGACGCCGACGCCGAGGCGATGCCGATGCTGATGCCGACCAGCTTGCCATGAGCCGCCGACTTCCGAGCGCCTGTCGAGGACGCCCGTGTGCCCGACAGCAGTCGGAAATCTCCAAGACGGCGCACGAGTTCTGCGGCACGATCGAAGAACAACGCGGCCTTCCTCACGTTCCCGGAGATGCTCTCGTCTGGTGGCGCGGACACGGCCACTGAGAACGACCAACAAAGAACGACCAACAAGGAACGAAGAACAAGGGAGATCCTGATGACCAAACTCGCCACGGCGAGCGTCCACGTGGATGCTTCGCCCGAAACCGTCTGGAAGGCGCTCACGGATCCCGCGCTCGTGCGACAGTACTTCTTCGGGACCGAGGTCGAATCCGATTGGCTGGTCGGCAGTCCCGTGACATATCGAGGCGAATGGGAGGGCACACCCTACGAGGACCACGGCACGGTGCTTCAATCGGAGCCGCCGAACCTCCTCGTCACGAGCTACTTCAGTCCTGGGAGCGGCCTTCCCGACGTGCCTGAGAATCACCAGCACGTCACATACCGGATCGTGGCGGCCGACGGCGGCTCGACGCTCGTCGAGGTGGAACAGGACAACAATCGTGACGACGAGGCCGCCGAGCACTCTTCGGCGAATTGGGCGGCGATCCTGGAAGGGCTGGCCCGGGTCGCGGCGGCCGAGGCATAGCCGGCCGGCGTGGCCGAGGCATGATCCGCCAGTGCGGCCGAGGCATGATCCGCGCGACCGCGGTCAATCGAAGATGACAGGCAGAGGCTCACCGGCGGCACTTTCGCCGTCGAGCTCCTGAGCCGGCTCGGTCGACGATGATCCGCCGTGCCGCGTTTTCCCGCGACGGCCGCCGGGCGTCGCGGGGTCGGGCAGGAGGGGACTGGCAATCGCGATCGCCACGGCTATTGCGATCTGGATTCCGATCACCAACTCGAAGGCTCCGGCGAACCCGTGAGCCGCGCGCGCAGTGAAAAGGCTGCCGAGGGCTGCCACTCCGAGTGCCAGCGACGCCTGCTGAACGGTGATCAAAACGCCGCTGCCGACGCCGGCCGAGTGTTGCGGCACCTGAGAGAGCACGGTCCGGAAGATCGCGCCGAAGCCAAGCGCTTGCCCGAAGCCGGCCAGGATCAGACCGGGTGCGAATGTCACGAGCGAGACATGCGGCCACGCGGGCACGACCGCGAGAACCAGTAGCAGCAGTCCTGCTCCCTGCAGGATCACGCCCGCCGTGAGAATGGGTCGCCCGAATCGCGTGACCAGTCGCGGCGCTACGAGCGATCCTGCGAAGAACGCGACCGCCATCGGCGTGATGGCGAGCCCGGAGCTCAGCGGATCCTGATGCAAGCCGTCCTGAACCATCAGCGCGAAGACGAACATGAAGGCTCCGAATCCCATGAAGAACGGGATCGCGGCGAGGAGGCCCTGATGAACCGAGGGAAGGCGGACCAGCGAGGGCGGCAGAAGCGGAAGGCGTCCCTTCGACTCGCCGCGGCGTTCGACATATACGAGCGCGGCGGCAGCGAACGGTGTCACCGCGAGCATCCCCCAGATCCAGCCCGGCCAGCCCAGCGCGTCACCTTCCGTGAGCGGAACCAGCAGGCAGACGATCGCCAGCGCAAGCAGAACCGTTCCCGGGACGTCGACTCCGGCCGCGCGAGGCGAACGCGTGTCCGGCACGGTCCTGCGGACCAGCAGAATGGCGGCGATTCCGATCGGCACATTGACGAGGAAGATGGGACGCCATTCGGTACCGGCGATGTTCGCTTGAAGGATCAGGCCGCCGGCCAATTGGCCGATCGAGCCGGCAATGCCGCCCACTGCCGCGTAGCGGCCGATGGCGCGAGCCCGCTTTTCACCGCTCAGCACCGCTTGGAAGGTGGCGAGAACCTGCGGCGTGATCAGTGCGGCTGCCGCCCCTTGGAGCACCCGCGCGCCCACGAGCACCGTGACGTTCGGCGCGAGTCCGCAGATCAGCGACATCAGGGTGAATCCAGCCAAGCCCCAGGTGAATACCCGGCGGCGCCCGTGCGTGTCCCCGAGGCGCCCGCCGACGACCAGGAAGACGGCGTATGTCGTCCCGTAGCCCGCCACGATCAGCTCCAGCGCGGGCGCGGGCGCCGCCAGGTCGCGATCGATCGTCGGCAGTGCGACGTTGGTGATGAAGAAGTCCAGCATGCTCAGGAACGGTCCCGCGAGGAGGATGAGCATCCCAACGGGACCGAGCCCCGCGGACCGGCCGTCGCGATCTTCGAATGTTGTCATGACCAGAGTGTGCAGTGCCCGCTAAACGGGTACCAGGAGTGTGTTCATCCTGGTATTCGCACCACCTGGATAGGTTCGAACCGCTGCGAGAGAATGTGGACATGACCGTAACCGAGATGCGTCCCGATCAAGGCGTGTGGCGGCGCCGAGAACTCTCGAGTTTCCTGCGCAGCCGTCGCGAACGGGTGTCACCGGGTCAGGTAGGGCTGGCGCCGGGTGGTCGTCGCCGGACACCAGGTCTGCGTCGCGAGGAAGTGGCCCAGCTCGCCGGAGTGGGCGTCACCTGGTACACCTGGCTCGAGCAGGGTCGCGACATCAATGCTTCCGAGCAGGTGCTCAACGCGATCGCGAGGACCCTGATGCTGGATCGCGACGAGCGCGAGCATCTCTTCACACTCGCAGGCCACGCGAACTCGGCGAGCGACTGCGAGAACCTTGAAGTCGCCGAGTCGCTGAGAAATCTGCTGACCCAGGTGGAGCCGTTCCCCGCCTGCATCCAAAGCGCGAAATACGACCTCATCGCCTACAACCGCATCTACGGCAACCTCATCGTCGAGCTGGACACGCTGCCAGCGTCGGAACGCAACTGCATGTGGTTGACGTTCGCGAATCCGGTCTGGCGTGAGGCGGTACCGGACTGGGAGACGGCAGCCGCGAGGATGGTGGCTCAGCTACGCGCGCAGATGGCGGAGCATGCCGGGGAGCCGGCGTGGAAGGCTCATGTCAAACGGTTGAAGGCGGCGTCTCCCGATTTCGTTCACATGTGGGACCAGCACGAAGTCGCTCTCGCGCCGTCCACGCCGCGGAAGCAGTTCCGGAATCCGGTCGTCGGACTGATCCGTTTCGACGTCGTCTCCAGCTGGCTCACGCCGCGCGCCGGTGCCCGGATGCTCGTCTACACGCCTGCTGATGCGCAGTCGCGCAACCGCCTCGACGAACTCGCGGAGGCGATAACCCGGCCCGCGATCGCCTGAGATCCCGGGTCGCCTGAGATTCCGGACACCTTCGGCCTCACGCACCTGTGCAGTGCCTCCAAGCGCTGTACAAAGGTAAGGCTAACCTCATAGGGTTGTTGGCGAGGGGCCCGATTCTTCCGACTCGCTCAAGGAGCAACGATGACCGTCATCCCATTCTCAGAAACACTACGAGAGCGAACGCGCAATGCGCACATGGAGACGGAGGATTCGGCGTTCATCTCGGAGCTTCTGACGGGCAAGCGGACCAAGAGCGACTACACGGCTCTGGTCGGGCAACAGTATTTCGTCTATCGTGCGCTGGAAGGCGTCGGCGAGTGGATGAAAGACGATCCGATCGCGTCGGCCTTCGTCTCCCCCAAGCTGACGCGCCTCCCCGCGATCGAAGCAGACCTCGAGTTCTTGATGGGTTGCGACTGGCGGGACCAGATCGTGCCTCTTCCCGCGACCACGCACTATGTGAGCCGGATCCGGGAGATGGCGACGTGGCCCGGCGGTTTCATCGCCCACCACTACACCAGGTACCTCGGGGACCTATCCGGAGGCCAGGTGATCCGGACGCTGCTGCAACGCCACTACGGCTTCGAGACGAACGGTGTCGGCTTCTACCTGTTCGCCGAGATCGCCAAACCGAAACTCTTCAAGGACACTTATCGCGCACAGCTCGACGCAGTCGACTGGGATCCTGGCGAACACGAGCGTGTGATCGAAGAAGTCACGCGAGCCTTCCAGCTGAACGCCGGAATGTTCGAACAGCTTGCGGAGACCCGCGCGGCCTAGTTCGAACGGCGCGACCAGTCATCGCGTTCGTCGTGCCGAGCCTATCGGGCGGAAACCGAATGATGTAAGGTTTTGGGGTCGCCATGGGCGACTCTCGCCGACCGAAGGAGCACGCGAAGATGACCGGCGCACCGAGCGAAACGAAGACCACGCAAAGCGCCGAGGAGGTCGTCGCCTCGCTGAGCCTCGAGGAGAAGGCGCGCTTGACCAGCGGCGCCGACTTCTGGAACACCGCCGCCATCGAGCACGCCGGGATCCCATCGATTCTTCTGACGGACGGACCGCACGGAGTCCGCAAACAGGCCCTGTCAGCCGACCACCTCGGACTGGCGGACAGCGTGCCGGCCACCTGCTTCCCGCCGGCCGTCGCGATGGGGTCGACGTTCGATCCGGCCTTGCTCGAACGCGTCGGCACCGCTCTGGGCGAAGAAGCGCGCGCCGAAGGGGTCGCCGTCCTGCTCGGTCCAGGAGTGAACATCAAGCGCTCTCCTCTTTGCGGGCGGAATTTCGAGTATCTCTCCGAGGATCCGGTCCTCAGCGGCGTGCTCGGGTCGGCTCTGGTGCGCGGACTTCAGAGCACCGGCGTCGCCGCGTCCCTGAAACACTTCGCAGCCAATAATCAGGAGACCGACCGTCTCCGCGTGAGTGCCGATATCGACGACAGACCGCTTCGCGAAATCTACTTGCGGGCGTTTCAGCGTGTGGTGACCAGCGAACAGCCGGAGACGGTGATGTGCTCCTACAACCGCATCAACGGCGTCTATTCCTCCGAGAACCCTTGGCTTCTCAACCGGGTGCTCCGCGAGGAATGGGGCTTTCGGGGACTCGTCGTATCGGACTGGGGAGCGGTGAACGATCGCGTCGCCGGGATAGCGGCCGGTCTCGACCTGGAGATGCCGTCGAGCGGCGGGCGGAGCGAGGCGAAGCTCATCGACGCGGTGCGCAACGAGGAGCTGCCCGAAAGCGTCGTAGATGTTGCCGCGACTCGCGTCGTCCGTCTGGTCCAGCACGCGCAAGCCGCGCGACGAGCGGACGCCGGTTACGACGTCGACAGGCATCACGATCTCGCACGAGAAGTCGCCGCACGCAGCATGGTCCTGCTCAAGAACGAAGGCGATCTGCTGCCGCTGCAAAAGGGCTCGTCGATCGCCGTGATCGGCGAATTCGCGTTGACCCCCCGGTACCAGGGCGCCGGAAGTTCGTTGATCAACCCGACCCGGCTGGACAACGCACTGGACGAACTTCGGGCACAGCTCGGCGACGGAGTCGTTTCGTTCGCGCCTGGATTCGCCATCGAGGGCTCGGCCGTGGACGACAAAGCGCTCCTCGCCGAGGCGGCGTCCGCCGCAGCGGGAGCCGACATCGCCGTGGTTTTCCTCGGCCTGCCGGCATCGGCGGAATCAGAAGGCTTCGATCGCGAGACGCTGAGGCTGCCGGAACCGCAGCTAGCCGTGCTCGACGCCGTGATCTCCGCAAACCCGAGGACCGTCGTCGTGATCTCGAACGGAGGTGTGGTCCAGCTCGCGTCGTTCGCCGATCGCGTCCCCGCCATCCTCGAAGGCTGGTTGCTCGGACAGGCGGGCGGAAGCGCGACAGCGGACGTCCTCACGGGTCTTGCCGAACCGGGCGGCCGACTCGCCGAGACCATTCCGCTCCGCCTTGAGGACACTCCCGCCTTCCTCGACTTCCCGGGCGAAAACGGTCACGTCCGCTATGGCGAGGGACTCTTCGTCGGCTACCGCTGGTACGACGCTCGCGAGGCGCCGGTGCAGTACCCGTTCGGGCACGGTCTCGGGTACACGACCTTCGACTACTCGGGGCTGAGCATCGCCGCGGACGACGCCGGGATCACGGTTCGGCTGACGATCGCGAACACGGGCTCACGCCCCGGACGCGACGTCGTTCAGGTGTACGCCGGTGTCGCGGGCTCGACTGTGACGCGCGCCCCGCGGGAGCTGAGAGCGTTCGCGAGCATCCAGCTCGACGCGGGCGAGCGCCGAGAGATCCAACTCGACATTCGACGCGAAGACCTCGCCTATTGGGACACCCGCGTCGCACGCTGGGTCGTAGAGTCCGGAAGGTACACGCTCGACGTCGGAGCATCGAGCAGGGACATCCGGCTTCAGGGTTCCGTCGATATCGCGGGAGATCCGATCCGGGTACCGCTCTCCCCCGACTCGACCATCGGCGAAGTGCTTCGAGACCCCATCGCGTCGGCGATCATCCAGCAGGCGATGGCGCAATCGATGGGGGCGGACACCGTCTCCGCGGTCTTGAGCGATCCCGGGATGCTGAAGATGATGGAGTCATTTCCTATCGGGCGAATCGCCGATTTTCCAGGCTCGGGGTTCGACGCAGACCAGATCGCCGGCCTCATCGCGGCGGCGAACGCCCAGGCCTCCTCCTGACTCCATTCCAAAGCGCGCTTTCGCTGGTACCGCTCAGGCAGCAGAGGCATGATTGATTCGCGGAGCGCAAAACTAGGGTGCATACCCGATGCCGCAGCACCTCCTTAGAGACGACGCTGTCACTAACAGTGGCAGCAACGAGTACGACAAGGGGTCAGAATGTCCAGCGACGGAACCAGCAATCTGCTGGTGCTCATATCGGTCATCGCGGCGATCGCGGGTGGGTTCAGCGCCCTGGTGTGGCTGGGTCTTCGCGCCGGCGATCGAGACGACGATGCGCGCGCAGCGGTCCGGCTCGCCTGGGCCGAGCGGCCCGACGGCTGGGAGCTCCGTGCGATCGTCGACGTCAGCAATCCGTCTGGGACTCCCGCGCTGGTGTCCGTGCGGAGCAATCCGGTACCGGCCGTGGCACTCATCATCGGTGAGCCCCGGTCGGTTCAGGTGCCATTCCGGGAACGGCGAAGGCTCATGGATTCAACGATCCTCCTCGGCGCCGCGGGCAGGGATGAAGCAGCGCAATGGACCATACCGCTCGGATTCGACCGCGGTGCTCATGCGATGCGGGTGGATCTTCGGCTCGACCAGCATCGCAGGGCAAGGCTGATGCGTTACCTGCTGCCGGTCCCGGTCGCTCCGTCCGGCTCCATCGGTACCTTGGGCATGCGCGATCCACAGGACGCGTGAGTCCGAGCGATCCGACCGTCAGAGAAAGGCGAACGATGTGATCGCCATACCGACGGCCATCAACGTCTCATAGCCGACTTCCGCCCGCTGCGACCGCAGGGCTTCAGCCGACGGTCGCTGCCGCCTCGCCGCTCCTTCGGGCACGAGCGAACCGAGCCATGCGAGCGCGGCTACGCAGAAGAGCAGTCCGAGAATCCAGGCGATGACGATGACCGCCGCCCCTTCGTGGGCCGCCGCCATTTCCATGCCGGTCATGGAGCCGTGGTCGTGGGTCCCTGCCGAGCCGGCTGACCCCCCGTGCGCTCCGCCTGCACCCAGCAGCGAACCATCCATGACCACGAGCATCCACACCATGGCCGCCATCATCACGGCGTGGTACCAATACACGAGGCGCCCGTGCGTCTCGTGATGGGTACCCTGTGCCCATCCGCGCGCGAACGAGATGGCGAGCGCGATGAACCAGAGTGTTCCCACACTGAACAGGAGCACCTGCGGCCATGGCAGGATGCCGACTCCTGCCGGCCATGCCATGACGATCATCGCTACGCTCATCAGCAGGTGGGCTGCGTATGTGCCGCGTGCCGGGATCGACACCCGGCGTGTCAGCCGCCAGGCGCAATACAGTGCCGCAAGGGCGAACAGGGCGGTCACGACGACGCGCAGCGCGGGCTCGGCGATCAAGGGATGTTTCCTCCACATGGTCGGTGGCGACGCGCCTCGCGGAAGCGGTCGACAAGAATGTTCTACATCTTGTAGAGTGCCATCGTAGCGGTGAAGCGGCGGAAGACGGAATCCGGCACACCAGCACGCCGAGTGGCCGCCGAACGATCGGAAAGACCCCCAGCAGATGACGACGAGTCTCAAGACACCCGCCCCCGCGCTCACCGACCGACGCCGCCGGCAACGCCAGGATACGGTGCGCAGTGCGATCGTCATACTGGTGCTGGGCGCTCTCACCACGGCCGTTCTCTACGCCTGGATCTTTCGCGAGCAATCGTTCGGCAAAAGCGCTGCGGCGATTGCGATGCCCTCGATGCACATGGATCGCATGGAGGTTTTCTGGTCTTTTCCCCTCCTGCAGGCAGCTGGACTCGCCGCACTCATCTGGGCCTACATCGGCGTCGCGCTGGGGCTGATGGAGTCGGGCGGCGCGGCACGATGGCGATGGTTGCCTCTGACTCCGCCTCAGCGCCTTCGCCTGCACCGACACATTTCCCTGCTGGTCCTGGGCTTGATCCTGGTGCACGTGTTCGCGACCGCGGTCGACGGGATGGGCGACAATCTGCTGACGGTGCTGATCCCGGGCCAGTCCAGCTGGGCCGCAGCGCGCTTCGCGTACAACATCGGCATCATCGCGTTCTATCTCGCGATCCTGGTCGGCCCCACCTATTACATTCGCCGGAAGATCGGTTCGACCCGCTGGAGGCTGATCCATCGCCTGGCAGCCATCGTGTACATCTTGTCTGTCTGGCACGCGCTGCTGCTCGGCGCCGACATCGCCTTCTACGGCTGGGTCAGGCCGTTCATGTGGCTCATGCAGCTACCGCTGCTCCTGCTCTTCATCCGCAGGCTGCTCGAGTCGGCGCGGATCAGCAGGGCGTCTGAAAAGGCCAGCCCGGCTAATGGAGCCGGGGATCTCACCAGAACATTCTCGCCGGCTCCCGTGATCGTGCAGGGTCTCTGCTACACGCTCGTCGCGATCGCAGGTGTAGCCGCCCTGGGCGTCCTCGCAGTCGTCGTGACCGGTAACGCGAACTTCGTCACGAGTCTTCAGTTCTGAGGCGCTCGGTCCGGCTTCGGGCGCGCGGTCCCGTTTCAGGCGCTCGCTCCGCTTTCACGTGCTCGGTCCGCATCTGCGCTCAGTTCGGTGACACCTAGCTCGCCGCGAGAAGATGAGAGGTGGCTCCGCGTTCTGCGGGAGCCGTATTCTCTCCCGGAAGGATCACACGATGGCAGACTCCGCCCTCCTCGTACCCGAAAAGACCGCTCTCCTGATCATGGACGTCCAGCCGTCGATCGTCGCGATGATCCCGGACGCCGAGGCCTACCTCGAGCGCCTGCGCCAGACCCGCGAGGTCGCCCGAGAGAACGGTCTGACGATCGGATATGTGCGCGTTGCGCTCACTGAGGAGGACGCGGCGAGGGTACCCGCGCGGAACAAGAGCTTCTCGGACGCCGCTGCTTCTGGGCGACTGCTCGACGATCGCCCCGAGGTTCAGGTCGACTCGCGGATCGCCCCCGCCGCCGACGAGATCGTCGTCCGCAAGTCACGTGTCGGGGCGTTCAGCACGACAGATCTTCGCGAGCAATTGGAGGGGCGCGGAATCGACACGCTCATCCTGACGGGCATCGCGACCAGCGGTGTGGTGCTGTCGACACTGCGCGACGCGGCTGATCGAGATTTTCGTCTCTTCGTCGTTGAAGACCTCTGCTTCGACCGCGACCCCGAGGTCCATCGCGTACTCATCGAGAAGGTCTTTCCGCGCCAGGCAGAGATCGTCGACGCCGACACGGTCGACGAGCTCATCCGCACCTCCCGCGACTGACCGAGGGGCCGGACGACTCATCAGACGCTCAGGGGGCGCCGGGACTTCTCGGTGACGAAGATGTGGGCCGCGAATTCGTGGGGCAGTTCGAGCTCCTGATCGGAACCGTCCATCCGGGCGATCACCCCGGGTCCGTGCGACGTGAAGGCGCCGGAGGACCCCGGCAACAGCCCCGTCTGCCTGAGCTGTTTGAGAAGCACGTGATCGACCTGGAGGGGTTCCCCGATCCAGCGGACCTTCGCGTGCACGACGTCGCGTCCCGCGACCAGCATCATCAGATTGACGATGTCGTTCGGCAGATCCGGTTCGCGGATCTCCTCCGGCCGAGGGATTGGATTACCGTACGGCGAGCGGGATGGCTCCTTCAGCAGCTCCATCAGCCGGTTTTCGACTCGATCGCTCATCACATGCTCGAGACGGCAGGCCTCGTCGTGGATCTGCTCCCAATCCAGGCCGACGACGTCGCTGAGGAACGTCTCAGCCAGCCGGTGCTTGCGCATGACGCTCATCGCGCGCTGGCGTCCGAGCGGAGTGAGTTCAACGTGCCGCTCGGTCGAGACGACGACCAGACCGTCGCGTTCCATCCTGGCGACCGTCTGGGATACCGTCGGACCGGACTGCTCGAGGCGCTCGGAGATCCGTGCCCGCAACGGAACGATGTTCTCCTCCTCGAGCTCGAGAACAGCCTTCAGATACATTTCGACGGTGTTGACCAGGTCGTCCATGCCATAAGGGTAGGCTAAGCTTCCCTCCCCGCCAACTTTCTCTACCGCCGGCCCGCGAGCCGGAGTAAGCATGGAAGGTGGAGGGTGGTTCATCATGAAGCAGAACGTCGCTCGGAAACTCATCGGCTCCCATCTGGTCGGGGGTGAGATGACTCCCGGGACCGAGATCGCGGTCGCGATCGATCAGACTCTCACCCAGGACGCGACCGGCACGATGGTGATGCTCGAACTCGAAGCACTCGGTCTGGATCGCATCCGTACAGACCTCTCGGTGCAGTATGTCGACCACAACCTGCTGCAGACGGACGAGAAGAACCCGGAAGACCACCTGTTCCTGCGATCCGCGTGCCAGAGGTTCGGCCTCTGGTATTCGAAACCGGGGAACGGCGTCTCCCATCCGGTCCACCAATCGCGTTTCGGCAAGCCTGGAGCAACGATGGTGGGAAGCGATTCGCACACCTGCGCGGCGGGAGCTCTGGGAATGCTGGCCGTCGGCGTCGGCGGCCTGGAGGTGGCCATGGCGATGGCCGGAGACCCGCTCTATGTCCAGATGCCGCAGATCTGGGGAGTCGAACTCACCGGCGAGTTGCCGCCGTGGGTGTCTGCGAAGGACGTGATCCTTGAAATGCTGCGCCGCCACGGGGTCAAGGGCGGGGTCGGCAAGATCATCGAATACCGTGGCGACGGCCTGAAGCATCTCACAGCGATGGACCGCCACGTGATCGCGAACATGGGCGCGGAGCTGGGAGCCACCACGACCGTCTTCCCGGCCGACGATGCTGTTCGCGTGTTTCTCGAGGCGTCCGGTCGACCGGATGACTACACCGAGATCGTCGCCGACGACGGCGCGGAATACGACCTCACCGACACCATCGATCTCTCGTCGCTCGAACCGCTCATCGCCAGACCGTCCTCGCCGGACAATGTGGTCCCGGTCCGGGAGGCTGCAGGGGAGGATGTCTTCCAGGTCGTCGTCGGATCCTCCGCGAACCCGGGGCTGCGCGATTTCGCAATGTTCGCGGAGATCATCAGAGGGAGCCAGACCAAGGATCAGGTATCGGTGGACGTCAATCCGACCTCCCGCGAGATCTTCGAGGATCTGGCCAAGGGGGGCTGGTTGTTCGAGCTGGTCAAATCCGGCGCCCGCATCCATCAGTCGGGCTGCATGGGATGCATCGGTATGGGACAAGCACCGGCCGTCGGGCGTAACAGCCTGCGAACCGTCCCCCGCAACTTTCCCGGGCGGTCGGGAACAGACGAGGATGCCGTGTGGCTGTGCTCGCCCGAAACCGCGGCGGCGGCAGCGCTCCAGGGTGTGATCACGGATCCGCGCGATCTCGGAATCGCCTATCCACGGCCGGACCTCCCCGCGTGGTTCAGCGTGAACACGGACATGCTTGTGCCGCCGCTCCCGCGGGAAGAGGCGCTGAAGGTGGAACTCGTCAAGGGCGACAACATCAAGTCGCTGCCCGAGTTCGATGCGCTGCCCGACGATCTCGAGCTACCCGTTCTGCTGAAAGTCGGAGACAACGTCTCGACCGACGAGATCATGCCTGCAGGAGCGCGCGTCCTGCCGTTCCGCAGCAACATCCCCAAGATCTCCGAGTTCGTCTACATCCAGGTCGACGACACTTACGCCGGACGCGCTGCCGCTCAGGACGGCGGACACATCATTGTGGGCGGCGAGAACTACGGTCAGGGTTCCTCGCGGGAACACGCGGTCATCGCGCCCCGCTACCTGGGGTTGCGGGCGGTGATCGCGAAATCGTTTGCACGGATCCACTGGCAGAACCTCGCCAATTTCGGTGTGCTCGCCCTCGAGTTCACGGATCCGGACGATTACGACTCGATCGACCAGGGCGCGGTGATCCGCCTCGACGGCATCCGAGAATCGCTCGAAGCCGGCGACACGATCACGGCAACCGTCGATGACCGCGAGATCACTCTTCGACACCGCCTATCCCCCCGGCAGATCCAGATGGTGCTCGCGGGCGGCCGCATCCCCTACCGGGTGCAGCAGGAAGGCTGACGCGCCAGCTCTCAGAGCTTGCCTGTCACCAACTGGAGCAGCAAGCTCGCCGACCCGACGAGGACCCAAAGCAGACCGCCGAGGAGCAGCGGCCGTGAACCGGCAGCCTTCAGAGTGGATAGACGAGTTCCGAGGCCGATACCCGACAGCGCGACCGTGATCAGGAATACGCCCGCCTCGCTGAGCCCTGGATGCCAGGACGCGGGGAACACGCCCAGGCTGTCCGCGGCACTGGCTGCCAGAAAGCCGAGGATGAACAGCGGCACGATCCGGAGCAGGCTTCTGGCGCTCGTCGGTTGCCTGGTGCTCCTGCCCGACAGGCGATCGGCCACCGGCTGAGCAGTCACGAGCTGAGCTGTCACCGGCCGGGCACTCTCCGAAGCAGCAGTCGCCGGCGGAGCAGTCGCCCGCGAAGCAGTCACCGGCGGAGCAGCGACCAGCGAACCTGGCACTGGCCTACGTGTCTCCGGAGCCGATGCCCGCCTCGCGCGGAAGACGCTGAGCGCGAGCGAGATGGGGATGATCATGATCGTGCGAGTCAGTTTGACGACGATGCCGTAAGCGCCGGCGACAGATCCGTAGGTGTATGACGCCGCCACTACGGATGACGTGTCGTTGATCGCGGTCCCGGCCCAGAGCCCGAACGCATGCTGTGACAGGCCGAGCAGGTGGCCGAAGGCGGGAAACAAGAGGACCGCCGCCACGTTGAATGTAAAGATGGTGCCGATCGCATAGGCGACGTCGGCTTCGGCCGCACCGATCACGGCGGTCACAGCCGCGATCGCGGAAGCGCCGCAGATGCCCGTCCCGACTCCGATGAGCGTCCTGATGTCTCCGCGAACTCCGAGAAGGTTGCCGAGGAGCCATGCACCGGTGAGTGCGACCGCGAGCGTACCGAGCATGACGGGCAATGACGCGACGCCGACCCGCGCGACCTGGCTGAGCGACAAGCCGGTGCCGAGGACGATGATGCTGGCCTGGAGGATACGCTTCCCCGCGAATCGCGCTCCCGACTCGACGATGCCGCCCTTCCGGAGGAACGCCGCGATGATCGCACCGATCACGATGCCGAACACGGGAGCGCCGAGCACCGGCACCAGTGCGCCGAGGAACGTTGCCAGGACGGCGATCGCCGCCGCGAGCGCGAGGCCGGGGACGAGTCCCAACGCGCGTCGTCGCTCTGTCACGTGTCTCCTCGATCCTGGTCCGAAAGGCGCCTCATCCCACGATTCGCCTATGCCACATCCACTCTCGAACGCGCGCTCCCACCTCGCTAGACACCGATTGCCGTGCAGGTCATAAGCTGGAATTATGCCTACTGCTCACGACCGGATGCCCGACCTGGACGCGCTTGCGCTACTGATCGCGGTCGCGGAGTCGGGAAGCCTCGGACGTGCCGCGACACGGTTCGGTATCACTCAGCCGGCGGCGAGCCTCCGCGTGCGCACCCTCGAGAGGGGACTGGGGATCGTCCTCCTCAATCGGACGCCGACTGGATCGACGCTGACCTTGGCGGGCAGGCAAGTCGTCGAGTGGGCCCGCCCGATCATCCAGTCCGCGGCGGAATTCGGACGCAAGACGGCGATGCTGACGCGCTCCGGCCAGGAGCAGCTGCGGATCGCGGCGTCGCTCACCGTCGCCGATCACCTGCTACCGGGCTGGCTGGCTGCTCTGCACGCCGCACTGCCTGGCGTCCGGGTGGCACTTCGCCCGGCGAACAGCGAGCACGTCGTCGAACTCGTGGCCGCCGGCGAAGCCGATCTCGGCTTCGTGGAGGGCGCGGAGGCACCGGTCGGCGTGCGCTCGCAGGTGGTCGCGGACGACGACCTGATCCTCGTCGTCTCTCCGGCCCATCCGTGGGCTCGCCGACGCGCCGGTGTGACTTCGGAAGAACTCGCCACCGGATCGTTGGTGCTCCGCGAACCGGGTTCGGGAACTCGCGAGGTGCTCGAACGCGCCTTGGCGGGTCACGGGCTGAGCGTTCGGCCGTCTCTCGAGTTCGGTTCGACGGAGTCGATCAAGTCGACCGTCGAGCAAGGCGGCGAGGGTGCCGTCCTGAGCCTGCTCGCCGTGCGCAACGAACTCGACTCCGGCATATTGGTGGCCGTGCCGACGCCCGACCTCGACCTGCGCCGCAGGCTCCGTGCCGTGTGGCGCGAAGGGCGCCAGCCGACGGGCGCGGCCGGGACGCTTCTCGCCCTTGCGCTCGGGCCGAGCCGTTGAGGCCGGGGCCCCTCGGCCCCGGAGAGGGGCGTTGGGCCCCAATCTCGCTAGGCCGGAGTCGCGTTTCGCCGGATGATCCGGGCGCGCACCAGGAGCAGGTAGAACTGGCAGCCGAGGCAGTAGCCGAACACCGAGTTCAAGAAGGCGGCGACGAAAGCGAGGATCGCCGTGATCACGACCGCGGCCGGGAGGCCTGCCAGACCCAGTATCACGCCGACACCCGTGATGACGAGCCCGACCCCTTGAGCGAAGGTCGGCGGGACCGGATCCTCCAGCTCGCGGGGCGCAGTGAGTCGCGGTCGCACCAGCCGTTTGAAGATGGCACCGTAGGGATGGCGCTGGACGCCGGCGAACGCGCCCCACGCGAACACGAGCGCGATCACGGTGAGCAGCACGAGCGCAGCGGTCCCGAGCCCGGTCAGTCCGAGATAGATGTCGACGAGAAGGAGGATCGCCGTGATCCCGGCGCCGAACCGGGGGCCTCGGGGATCGATCCCCGGACGTTGACTCTGCTCAGGCCGACTGGACACGTTCACCCTCCACGATTCGATTGACGGCGGCGATCAGTTCCGCTGCCCGCGGAGCCCCCGCGATCCTCGCCCTCTGAATGCCGTGCTTGTCGAGGATCAGGGTCGTCGGCGTCTGCAGGACGTTGAACCGGGCAGCGAGATCGACCCGGTTTGTGAGATCCACGTCGAGGTGACGGATCCCGTCATTCCGATCCGCGACAGACGAGAGCAGACGGTGAGTCGCCTTGCACGGCGCGCAGTATTCGGTCGAGAACTGAACGAACGTCGCCCTGGCTCCGAGCGAACCGTCCTCCCCGAGCTCCGACGGCGTGATCCGCTCGCCATCGGCGGACCGCACGCGCCCGTTCCTGGCGCGCCACACGAGCCCGAGCAACGTCGCGAGGACGACGATGCCGAGCAAGGCTCCGGAGGCGACCAAAGGGCTCATATGGTGCTTAGGGTATGCGCGGTGCCCCTCTTGCGGCCCAATGTGACACTTCATTACAGCCCGGACTCCCGACGCCGGTCAGGAGTCCGGTGCCGTACGGAACTCACGCGGGGTCTTGTGCCCCCGAAGCCCGGTCAGGCGTCCGGTGCAGTACGGAACTCCCGCAGGGTCTTGTGCCCCCGGAGCCCGGTCAGGCGTCCGGTGCAGTACGGAACTCCCGCGGGGTCTCGAGCAACGCTTGCAGCTTATGAAGGGACTGTCCCCAGCCGACGGCGCTGAGGTCGCGCATCCTGACTGGGAACGGTCCTTGGCGCAACTCGAGTCGGGTGCCCCCGTTCTCGGGAATGAATTCGACGCTGAGCGAGATCTTGGTTCCGTCCGGAACACCCGGGAAGTCCTTCGCGACCTCGTAGCCGACCAGGAGCCGGTTCTCGATGACCTCTGAGAAGACCGAGTCGACGGGCGACCGCCACTCCGGGTTGTCGTTGCTCACCATCGTCAACCGCATGAATCCGCCCTCGCGCGCATCGACCTCCACTGTCGACCTCGGCACGTGGAAGGTGATCGGCGCGAACCACTGGGCGAGCTGATCGGGGTCGGAGAATGCCTGGTAGACCGCTTCCGGCGGCGCATCGAAGTGTCGCGTCAAGCTGACCTCGTAGGTGTCTTCTGCTTCAGCCATGGTTCTCGTCCTTTCTTGCGGTGTTCTGAGCTGATCGGGTCTGCGATGTGACACGACGGAGGTGCGCATCGAGTAGATCGAAACGCACACCCCATAGTGCGCGGATGCGATCGAGCCACTCTTCGACCTCGTCGAGCGGCTGTGCGCGGAGCGTGCTGACCCTCGTCTGGGCCTCCCGCACACGCGTGATGAGACCGGCCTGTTCGAGCACTTTGAGGTGCCTCGACACGGCCGGCAGGCTGATGGCGAACGGCTCCGCGAGCTGGGTGACAGTCGCGTCCCCGCGGCCGAGCCGCTCGAGGATGCTCCGGCGAGTGGGGTCGGCCAACGCTCCGAACACAGCGCTGAGCGTGTCCTGGTCCATCGGATCTTCCTTTGGCATTTAACCTGCGTGTTAATTAACACTACTGTTAAATAATGTGCCCCGCGGCCCGTCGTGTCAACCGCACCGGCGCAACGCGGGCGAAATCACGGCATGGCTTCCGCCGCGCGTTCCTCCGCGGCTCCCGACCGCGTCCGCTGCGTCGCGACCGCGACACCCGCCGCAACGCAGACAAGGGCGATCGCGAGCTGTTGACGAAGGGCGAACTGCTCATTCAGAATCAGCCACCCGAACACGGCCGCAATCGCGGGTCCCATGCTCGTGATGATCGCGTACAGCCGCGTCGAGATCCGCCGGAGGATGAACGTGTCGAGGGTGTAAGGAAGGGCCGAGGAGAGAACTCCGGTGGCTAACAGCAAGCCCGTGACGCGCAGATCCAGTGCGGACCAGGGGACGACGACGAGAGCGATCGGGACCAGGATGATGCTCGCGACCATGCTCGCGACGCCGATGCCCTGCAAACCGGGCAGCTCGACGGCCACTCGTCTCGTGAGAAGGATGTAGCCGGCCCACGAGGCGGCCGCGATCAGGGCGAGAATCACACCGATCGGCTCGATCCGCCCATCGCCCGATGTGAGAAGCACGACGCCTGCGGCCGCCGCGATCGCGCACGCGACATCGATGAGCCGCCGGGAGGCGATGATGGCGATCGAGAGCGGCCCGAGGAACTCGATCGTCGCCGCGGTCCCGAGGCCGAGTCGATGGACGGACTCGTAGAACGAGAGGTTCATCACGACGAGGACGAGCCCCAGTGCGAGTGCGGGCCAGAGGGCGCCCCAGCTGTGGCGGAAGGGCCGCGGCCTGGCGAATGGGACGACCACCGCGAGAATCAGCAACTGCCGCACCGCTACGACGACGATCGTCCCGACGAGCGGAATCGCCAGCGCGGCCATCGACGAACCGAAGTTGATGCTGACCTCGGTCGCCGCTTGCGCAATCGCCCCCTGGAGATTTCGAGCCGAGCGCATGCTCGAAGAATAACAAGGAAGCGTCTCTCAGCGACCGGACGCTGCGCTGATCTCCGCAGCTTGGGCGGCATCATCGTCGAGGAGAACCGTGCTGGTCACCCATACGGCGAGAGTCTTGCGCACCACTCGGGACGTGTTCCGGAGATCTACGGCTTCGACCCAGAACTGGCCATCGATCCAGGTCACGGAGAGCACACGGACGGCGGTCGTGGCATGCGCCTTGAGTGGCATCCAGGCATAGACGGTCCCGAGCGCTGGAAGCGCGGCCCTCTGCAGTTCGCTCAGCTGCTGGAGGGTTTCGAACGTCATACCGGAACGGTATATCGGCGCTCTCGGGTCTGCGACCATCCGACGCGAATGTGACTTACTGCTACACGATCGTGACGGCGAGTTACAGCGATCATTGGCTCTCCCGACAAGTCCCCCATAGCCTCATAATCGACTGTCGCCCTGCGTGGCGCTCGGTCGCGCTGGCGATCAGAGGCAGCACGCACCAGCAGTCATCACCAGCAAAGGGGACACATCGTATGCCCGGAACCGGCAATTCGGAGAAGGAAACCCTGCGCGTGGTCGCGCTTTCCGGGACGCTGCACCAGCCGTCGAAGACCGGCAGGCTGATCGACGGCGTGCTGGCGGCACTCAGTGCTCGCACGAGCGTCGAAGCCCACACCGTTGAGGTCCTCTCACTCGGCCATCAGCTGATCGATGCGCTGGGTGGGGACAGCCGGCCCGAACTGGCGACCGAACTCGCTCGCGTCGCGGATGCCGATGTGCTCGTCGTCGCGACTCCGGTCTACAAAGGCAGCTACACGGGTCTCCTGAAGCTTTTCATCGACCTGCTCGGCCAGGACTCTCTGGTGGACCGGCCCGTGATCCTCGCCGCCGCGGGCGGATCTGACCAGCATTCTCTGGTGATCGAGCACGAGCTCAGGCCACTGCTGGGGTTCTTCCGCGCCCACTCCGTCCCGACGGGCGTTTACGCGCGCGCCACCGACTTCCTCGATGACGGCCTCTCAGACGGACTTCAGTCCTCGATCGATGCCGCCGCAACGCAGGCGGTCGACATCACTCGGAGATGAGGGCCACCGCCGCCTCCGGGGTCGCGACACGGAAGCTGAACGTCTCCTCGAGGTAGAGATCGACCGTTTCCGTGTCGTGGTCGAAGTAGCCGATCGAGAGGTCCTCGCCCAGCTCCATCAGGAAATCGCCGCCACGCAGACTCAGTGCGATACCGCCGACCAGTCCGGGCACGCGCTCGACGGGCCCGCCGAGGATCTCCCCCAGGTGAAGCAGCAAAGGATACCCGCCCTTCTCGCTGGCCTCGATCACGTCAACCCAATCCGACGGCCCCACCGCGAGGGCGTACGGACCGGCCACGCCTGCGTCCTTCAGCGTCGAGACCGCAGTCGCGACCTGCTGGACGTAGTGTCCGGAATCGCCGTGGTGCACGATCGGCGCGTGCGGCGACGCCTGGCTCATCCCGGTGATTCCGACGGCATCCCAACCGTGGAAGACGGCGGCGTTCTCGACCCCGGCGATCGCCAGGGACGCCTCATCGAGAGCGGAGAGGTCCAGATCGGCCGCCCCCCGCGACAGGTCGGCGAGCTCCGATCGGCGAATCGCGAAATCGGCGCGGACCTCGGTCAGCGGCAGGACTTTGCGCACGCGCGCGATGACGGACTCCGCCGGCGAGGCGATCACCGGGCCGACACGTCCGAGGTTCGTGGCTGAATGGTCCCAGCCGTGCGGGCCGTCGAGATCGACGAGCTTCCGCGCGCCAAGCGCGACCGTGAGTCGCGCCGTCGCCTCATCGTCGAGCGCCTTCCACGCGTCGCCGGGGAGAGGTGCGAACTCGCGCAGCAGATGGTTCATCATTGCCTTCCTTCGAGCGGACGAGGTCTGAGCGAGCCGATGCCCAAAGAGGAATCACGGGCGGCATCGGATGTGTCTGGCGGTGTGGCCGTGTCTTGCGGTGTGGCCCTGTCTGGCGGTGTGGCCGTGTCTGGCGGTGTGGGCGCTTGTGATCCGTCTCCGGCAACGCCGAGAGCACCGAGGATCTCGTTCGTGGGGACGAAGAACGTGGTTCCGCTGGCCGCCGTCGAGAAATCGAGCATCCGGTCGTACGATCCTTCCGGGTCGCCGACGAACATTCTCCGCAGCATCTCCTCGAGAACCCACAGTCGCCCCGTGTAGCCGATGAAGTAGGTGCCGAATTCGCGGCTGCCCGGCGACCCGAACGGCATATTGTCCCGCAGAATGTCGTATTCGGTGCCGGCCTCGTCGGTGATCGTCGACAACGTCTTGTGTGACTTCCGGACTTCCGTCGCCGAGTCCCGCTCGATGTTCTCGACTTTGCTGCGGCCGATGATCGCCTCCTGGTCGTCGACCGACAGCGCATTCCAGGACGTCAGGTCGTGGAGGTATTTCTGCACCACCACGTAGCTGCAGCCGGTGAACCCCGGATCGTTCGCGCCGATCAGGGCCGAGCCTGGAAGGTCGGCGCCGGTCGGATTCGCCGTTCCGTCGACGAACCCGAGGAGGTCGCGGGCGTCGAAGTACCGGAAACCGTTGACCTCGTCGACCACGGTGACCGCGTCGCCGAGCGCATCGAGGGTGAGCCGCTCGAGTTCGAAGCACAGGTCGGCCCGCTCGGCACGGATATGGAAGAGCAAGTCTCCCGGCGTCGACGGTGCGGTGTGCACGCCGCCGCGGATCACCGGAAATGGGTGCAGCTCAACTGGACGGCCGCCCGGGGACAACCGGTCCCACGCAGAGCTTCCAATGCCGACCACGCAGGACAGCCGCCCGTTCAGGTCGCGGAAGCCGACCGTCTTCACGAGATCGTCGATTCCGCTGATCACATCGCGGGCCTGAGCGAGAGCCGCATCGCCCGGGCCGATAGAGACGACCAGGAACACGGCGAACCTGGACAGTGGAGCAGCGACACTCTGAGCATCGATCGGCACCCTGTCCCAGTGAGTGTCTGTCACGCCGTCTCGTCTCCCCATTCGATCTTGTCGATCCGCCGATCCGCGCGAACCGTCATTCGCCATCCTTTCACCGACCTAAGGCCGAGCAAAAGACATCTGCGCGCAAGCGATCGGCCGGCCCGCGAGACAATAGGGGCATGATTCGGCGCGTCGTACGGGTGAGCGGGCGCGTCCAAGGCGTTGGTTTCCGGTACTCGTGCGCAGATGAGGCGAAGGCCCGCAGAGTAAACGGCTGGGTCCGGAACCTTCCGAACGGAAGCGTCGAGGCCGATCTCGAAGGAGAGACCGAAGCCGTCGAGGCGATGATCGCCTGGATGAGGTCGGGGCCGCGGTGGGCGCATGTGACCGGAATAGAGGTCGAAAGCGCGGAACCGACGGGAGCCAACGACTTCCGTATCCGCTGAGTTTCAGAGCGCATCACGGCCGTCACCGATTTCCCTTGCACTCTTTCCTGTGGATAGCTTGTGCGTTAGTGTGAGGCCTGCTGTCGATACCGCACAACTCGCGGAGACCATAGAGATCCAGGAGACACCATGAGCGACGTACCCCCTCCTCCGCCCCAGAATCCCTATGCCGTCAACACTCAGTTGAGCCCGGCGGACGAGAAGCTGTGGTCCACGCTGGTCCATGTCGGAGGCATCTTCTTCAACTTCATCCCGGCGCTCATCGGCTATCTGATCCTCAAGGACCGCGGACCATTCGTACGCGAGCACACGGCCACCGCACTGAACTTCCAGCTGACCGTGCTCATCGCATACATCATCTGCTACATCCTGTTCTTCATACTCATCGGCGGCCTGTTGCTGCTCGCCGTATCGATCGTGAACATCGTGTTCTGCATCCTTGCCGCGATCGCCGCGAGCCGCGGACAGCGCTACGTCTATCCGCTGGCGATCCGCTTCGTGAAGTAGGGTCTCGTGAAGTAAGGTCGCGCACGGCCGGTCGATCGGCCTTCGATCGCGGGCGCCGAAGGGCCGCGCTCCGGATCTCTGCTGTCCATCACGCGAGAAGCGCGAGCTTGCCTCCGGGGTGGCCGGTCTGCAGGAGCCGCAGCGCCGCGACGGCCTCGGAGAGCGCAAAGGTGCGTCCCATCGGGACCACGAGTTTTCCTTCGCCTGCCAACGCAAGAAGAACCGGGCGGATGCCGGAACGGAATTCCATGCTCGCGGGATTCATGCCACCGACCGCCTGGAATCCGTCCTCATGAGCGCGCGCGGCCGCGGCGACGGTGACGATCCGCGAGCGGTCTGCGACGAGCTCTAGCGAGACGTCGACGGCCTCATCGGTGCCGATCGTGTCGAGCGCGACGTCCACCCCGTCCCGCGCGAGCGCGCGGACACGGTCCGCGAGACCTTCGCCGTAGGCCACGGGCTGCGCGCCGAGACTTTCCACGAGAGCGAAATTGCGCACACTGGCTGTGCCGATCACGCGGGCGTCGAGAAGCCGCGCCTGCTGGATCGCGCTCGCCCCGACAGCTCCGGACGCGCCGTGGATGAGCACGGTATCGCCTTCGCCCACCGCCGCTGCGTGCAACATGTCGGCCGCAGTCGCCGCAACGAGGAACAGGTTCGCCGCCTCGGGGAACCCGACCATCGCAGGCTTCGCGAAGACGTCGGACGCAGCCGCGTTGAGCTGGGTCGCGTAACCCCCGGAGACGCGGTAGGCGATCACCTCATCGCCGACGGATCCGCCGCCGGTCGCGAACTCCGCACCCTCGCCGATCGCCGTGACCACGCCGGAGACCTCCGAACCGATGACCAGAGGAAGCGCATCCGGATTGCGGTTGTACGCGCCGCTGATGATCTTGAAGTCGACTGGATTCATGCCTGCCGCACGGACGTCCACGGTCACTTCACCCGGGCCCGGAGGCGGGACGTCCACCTCGACGAACCGGAGAACATCGACGTCGCCGTATTCCGGCGCGATCCAGCGTTTTGCCATAGGAACATTCAACGCGTTCACGTCGCGCCCGTCTACGGCACGCACCAGGCGATCAGGACTCGTTGAGCACGATCTCAGGTTCGACAGCGCGACCGAGCGAGAAGACATGCCAGAAGCTCTCGCGGTGGTCGAGGACGAGCGTGATCGTCGCGGCAGACACTACCTCGGTCTCGTCGACGACCTGGAAACTTCGCTTCACATGCGCGAGCAGGGGAACGTAGGAGACGTCTGCGAATCCCTCGGCCACATCAGGCACCGATCCGATCCCCCATCGGTCGATCGCGCGAAGGGCACGCGAGGCCGAACTGAAATTACCCCACGATGCCCGGGTCCGCCGGACGACCAGTCGTCTCAGCGCCTTGCGGTTGGCGGCCGGGTCTCCCAACGCGTAAACGAACATCACCGCGCTGTTGAAGGGCGACGACCAATCCGGTCCGAGCGCCTCATCGACCTGAGCGCCGAGACGGATCTCGTCCTCGGTCATGATCCGTCGTTTCACAAAGGACCAGTAGTCTTCCCCGCCCATAGCTCCAGATTAGGAGCAGACCCGGACTCAGGCCAGGGCGTATTTCCGGATTCGTGCCGGCGCATCACGTCGGGACAGGTGAGCGCAGTCGCGCGATCCGTCAGCGCCGGTCCTGAACCGGCCGGAAGGAGCGCAGGCGCAGGCTGTTCGCGACGACGAACACGCTCGAGCAGGCCATTGCCGCCCCGGCGAGCATCGGGTTGAGCAGTCCGGCTGCGGCAAGCGGGATTGCGGCGATGTTGTAGGCGAACGCCCAGAAGAGGTTCACCTTGATCGTTGCGAGGGTCGAGCGTGACAGCCGGATCGCGTCGACGGCGGCCATCAGGTCGGAACGGACGAGTGTGATGTCGGCCGCATGGATCGCGATGTCGGTCCCGGTCCCCATCGCGAGCCCGAGGTCCGCGACGGCCAGGGCGATCGCGTCGTTCACACCATCGCCGACCATCGCCACGGTCCTGCCTTCGCGCTGAAGCCGCTCGATCACACGTGCCTTGTCCTCGGGCAGGACTTCGGCCACGACATCGTCGATCCCTACCTCCGCGGCGATGCGACCGGCAACGGCCGCGTTGTCGCCTGTGAGCAGGACGGGGGTGAGCCCGAGGCCGCGCAGGCGGCGAACCGCTTCTGCACTGGACGTCCTGATCGAATCCGCGACCACCAGGACAGCCCGGGCGGCACCGTCCCACGCGACGATGACCGTGGTCTTGCCGTCTCGCTGCGCCAGAGCCTGCGCCTGTTCCAAGAAGAGCGGCAGGTCGATCGACCGATCGGAGAGCAGAAGCTCACGCCCGACGAGGACCGTGCGCCCGGCGACGACACCGAGGACGCCCTTGCCTTCGACGTTGACGAACGAGTCGACCGGAGACGGCACACCGAACCGCTCGGTCGCCGCCCGCGCGATCGCCTGGCCGATCGGGTGTTCCGACGCGTCCTCCACCGCACCGGCGAGGCGCAGGGCATCGTTTGCGACCGTGCCGTCCTTCGCGACGATGTCCAGCACGGTCATCCGACCCGTCGTCACCGTCCCGGTCTTGTCGAGCACGATCGTGTCGACGCCCGTGGTCGCCTCGAGTACTTCCGGACCCTTGATCAGGATCCCGGCCGCGGATCCACGACCCGTGCCGACGAGCAGCGCCATCGGGGTCGCCAAGCCGAGGGCGCACGGGCAGGCGACGATCAATACCGCCACTGCTGCGGTGAACGCCTCGACGGAGGGCGCGCCCGCGATGAACCAGAATGCCAGCGTCGCCAGCGCGATACCGATAACGGTGGGCACGAAAACGGAGGCGACCCGATCGGCGAGGCGCTGGATCCGTGCCTTGCCCGATTGCGCTTCGTCCACCATCCGCGCCATCTGCGCCAACCGCGTGTCATCGCCGACACGTGAGGCCTCGACCACGATGCGCCCGCCGAGATTCATGGTCGCCCCGGTCACGAGGTCTCCTACGGTCACTTCGACAGGGATCGCTTCGCCGGTGAGCATGCTCGCGTCGACCGCGGAACGGCCGTCGACCACCACGCCATCGGCCGCGATCTTCTCCCCCGGCCGTACCACGAAGCGATCGCCGACGCCCAGCCGGTCGATCGGCACTTCGATCTCGCCGTCGTTCCGCACGAGCGAGACGGACTTCGCTCCCAGCCGCATCAGGGCGGCGAGGGCCAGCCCAGCGGTCCGCTTCGACCTCGCCTCGAAGTAGCGTCCCGCGAGCACGAACGTGGTCACGCCGGCCGCTACCTCGAGGTAGATGTTCGATGAACCGTCGCTGCGCGAGACCGTGAACTCGAAGGCATGCCGCATCCCGGGTGTCCCCGCGGTGCCGAAGAACAGGGCGTAGAGCGACCAGGCGAACGCGGCGAGCGTGCCTACCGAGACGAGGGTGTCCATCGTGGCCGCCCCGTGGCGGAGGTTCCGCCAGGCGGCGCGATGGAACGGCCATGCACCCCAGATCACGACCGGGGTCGCGAGGACCAGGGATATCCACTGCCAATCCGTGAACTGGAACGCCGGAATCATCGCGAGAGCGATCACGGGAACGGATAGTGCGATACTGCCGATCAGCCGTCGACGGAGACGGCGAAGATCCAGCTCGTGAAGTTCATCGCCCGCGCCCTCGATCCCCGTCGCTTCCGGATCGGGAAGTGCGGCCGTGTATCCGGTCCTGGTGACTTCGGCGAGCAGCTCGCGTGGATCGAGGTCCGCGGGGAGTGTCACACGCGCTTTCTCTGTCGCGAAATTGACGGCGGCGGACACCCCGGTGAGTTTGTTCAGCCTGTTCTCGATACGGACCGCGCACGAGGCGCACGTCATTCCGCCGATCCGGAGATCGACGGTCTGGACGCGGTCCGGGACTCCGGCTTCCGTCGTCATCGATCCTCGGCCATCGGCTTGCACCATTCGCCGGCTCCGCGCGGGTTCTTCACCCGTGGCATCGAAGTTGCTCAGGCGAGCGTCGCCTGGTAGCCGGCCTCGTCGACGGCCGCGATGACCGCCGCAGCGTCGATGGACTCCTCACCGGTGACGACGAGCCGCCCGCTCTCGGCGCTGACCTCGATGTCGGTCACGCCGGCGACTCCGGAGACCTCCTCCGTGATCGCGTGCTCACAGTGCGAGCAGCTCATCCCGGTGACCGAATATTCGAGTGTCGTCATCGCCGTGCTTCCTTCCGTTCGGATTCCCCCCGTGGCGTCTGCGTTCAGCCTAATACGGGGTAGGGGTATGTTCAAACCACTCGGCGGGGAGACCTTCTTGAGAGAACGCGCAATGTTTGACTGCCGGGGGTTGCGCTCTCGACTGATCCGGACCACCGTGGGCGCTTCCTGACCAATCTACGGAAGGAGAGCCCATGCTCACACTCACCGACAACGCGACCAACGTGGTGCACAACCTCGCCGACCAGGTGCCCGGTGACAGTGCCGGAGGGCTTCGGATCAGCACGAACGACAGCGCGGACACGACCTTCTCGGTCGCCGTCACTGCCGAGCCGGAACCAACGGACGAGGTGGTCGAGAGTTCGGGAGCCCGAGTGTTCCTGGAGACCAACGCGGCTGCAGTGCTGTCCGACAAGGTGCTTGACGCCGAGGTCGACAGCGACGGTTCAGTGCGCTTCGCCATCGGCCAGCAGAGCTGAGAACGCGCTCTGAAGCGGGGTCCGCGGGTAGCCAGTCAGCCCGCAGGCCCCGCTTTTTCATCGGCGATCAGCCGCCATCGCTTAGTGTTCTTGACGTGCAGGGCAAGTCGTCATCGGGGCGGGCGCGACAAGTCCGCACGCCGGCCTTCTCATGAGACCTGGTCCGATTCCGGCCTGAACGGGTCCGAGACGGCGAGCCTGGGATAGCGCTCTCAGGATCACGAGGTAACATCGCCGGATGCCAGGCAGCGCCACAGCTGCATTCGCGGCGGGTCCTCGGACCACGCCAACAACGAAAGATGTGGATTCCCCCTTCCTCATGTCCCACGGAAAGCACCGCGCGTCCTCCCGTTACACGAAGATCAGCCGAGTCGCCATCACAACCGGCGCCATCGCAACCGTTGCAGGCCTCAGTTTCGGCGTTGCGGTTCCCGCACAAGCCGCCACGAGCATGCGAGACGAAGCCATAGGCAGCGCCTCCTACGCCGCATACGTTCAAGACGCTGAGCAGAGCGTGACCGTCTCAGGCGCTGACACCGCAGATTCATCGGTCGTCCGAGACGGCGTCTCGGCCACGGCAGAGTCCACCCTCCAGGCCCAGGCTGCGGCGGCGGCGCAAGCAGCGGAGGCGGCCGCGAATCTCAGATCTTCGGGTGTCGCCGGCTACACCGGCGGAATCATTCCAGCCGCCGGGACCGACGGTGCGGCGATCATCGCGTACGCCCAGCAATTCGTCGGCGTCGTCCCATACGTCGACTCCCCCTCCGCCGTGAGCCCATCCACCGGCTTCGAATGCGACAGTTTCGTCGACTGGGTGTTCGCGCACACGACCGGTCAGATCCTCCCCCGCGGCGTCAACGAGATCGCTGCGCTCGGGACGGTGATCCCCGAGTCCGCGGCTGTCGCCGGCGACCTCGTCGTCTATCCCGGGCAGCACATCGGCATCTACGCCGGCGGAGGCATGATGGTCGACGCCCCCGCCCCCGGTCAGTACGTCAGCAGGCAAGCGGTCTGGGGATCCCCGGAGTACGTCCGGCTCTGACGATCGCACTCCCTGCCGTGGTGTCGCGTGCGCTACGTCGTAGTGTCGCGTGCGCTATGTCGTAGTGTCGCGTGCGCTACGTCGTAGTGTCTCGCCTCAATCGCAGGGCATCCTCTGCGTCGTAGGCTGGAGGGGATGCGACTCCTCTTGATCAGGCACGGCCAGACGATCGACAATGTCCGCGGCGCTCTCGGAACGGTGGTGCCGGGACCCGGACTCACCGAACTCGGTGTCGAACAGGCTGCTTCCCTCCCGTCGGCGCTTTCGGGGGAAGCGATCGAGGCCGTCTATGCGTCGACGCTGATCCGAACGCAATTCACGGCCGCTCCGCTCGCTCGGGATCGCGGACTCGCTGTCGACGTCATAGACGGGATCCAGGAGATCTCGGCCGGCGATCTGGAACAGCACTCCGATCAGGACTCGGTGCGGCTCTACATCGGCACCATCTTCTCGTGGTGGCAGAGCTTCGACGCGCGGATCCCGGGGGGCGAGGACGGCCACGAATTCCACGCCCGCTTCGACTCGGCCATCCTCAAAATCGCGGCCGAGCACGAGGGCACGGTGGCCGTCGTCAGCCACGGTGCCGCGATCCGGGCCTGGGCATGCTGGAGCGCCAGCAATGTTGACACTGAATTCAGCCGCTCGCATCCGTTGGACAACACGGGTGTCGTCGCCCTCGAAGGATCTCCGGACGCAGGCTGGTTCGTCACCAGCTGGTCGGGTGAGCCGGTCGGCGGAGCTCAGCTCGAGGACGCGGCCGCGCCGGATCCGACCGGCGAAGCCACGCCCGACCTCGCGACCGGCAGCTGATGCCACTCGACGGTGCCACTCCGCAGAGCCGGAAACTCGGCATCCGCGCCGGACAGCGGATCGGACTCGACGATGCGCCCGAAGAATGGTCGTTCTCGGAACCGGTCGGTGCGGCGGTCGATTTCGTCGGACCCGGCGAGCCCGCTGACATCGTCATCGCATTCTTCCGTTCGGCTGCTGAGCTTCCGGGAAGACTGCCGGGACTGGCCGAGCGGATCTTCCCCTCAGGCATGGTCTGGATCGCGTGGCCCCGTCGCGCGTCCGGCCACACCAGCGATATCACCGACGGTGCGGTGCGTGAAAGCGCACTCTCCCTCGGTCTCGTGGACACCAAGGTCGCTGCCCTCGACGAGGACTGGTCCGCGCTCAAGTTCGTGTGGCGCGCGGATCTGCGCACCGAGCAATGACCGCGGCGTCGTCCGCAGACATCAATGCGTGGTTCGGCGGTGTCCTGCGCTGCCCGGTCTGCCGCGGATCGATCGTGTTCGATGAGACAACTGTGCAGTGCGCCGCCGGGCACCGCTACGACCTCGCCCGCCAGGGCTATGTCTCCCTGCGTAGCGGCCGACCCGCCGCCAAGACAGGGGACACAAGCGAAATGGTCGCCGCACGCGAGCGGTTCCTCGGAGCGGGCCACTACGCGCCGATCGCCGATGGGCTCGCCGAACTCGTGTCGACGCACCGGCCACGCCTTGCAGCGCCCGCCGTCCTCGACCTGGCCGGAGGGACCGGCTACTACCTTGCCCGCGTTCTCGACGCGTCCGTAGGCGCCGTCGGCGTCTGTATGGACCTCTCGACCCCCGCGCTTCGCCGCGCCGCGGGAGCCCATCCGCGGGGGATCGCCGTCGGCGGCGACGTCTGGCAGCCTTTCCCGGTCACAGACCGATCGGTTGCAGCCGTCACCAGCGTCTTCGGCCCGCGCAACTTCCCGGAGATCGAGCGCGTGCTCATCGCGGGCGGAATCCTCGTCACCGTGACGCCGAACCCGGATCATCTGGGCGAGCTCATCGAGCCTCTCGGCATGCTGCACGTCGGCGAAGACAAGCAGGAGCGGCTGGCGGCGTCCCTGCGCCGATTCGAGACGGTCGCATCGGAGGACCTTCGCTACCGCGTCCGGATCGACCGCCGGACCGTCGCGGACATCGTCGGCATGGGGCCGAGCGCACACCACGTCACAGCGGACGAAAGTGCCGCGCGGATCGAGTCTGTGCCCGAAACGTCCGACGTGACCGTATCAGTCCATTTCGGCGTCCACCGGATCGGCGCTATGACGCAACCGTGACGAACGAGGCCAGAGCGCTGGCGAAGATCTCTTCGTATTCGAGGTGCGGGGAATGCCCGCAATCGGGAATCGCGAGCTCGCGGAACATGCCGCCGGCGTCGCGGTAGTGCTCGAGCACCTGCCGGGTCTGAGAGACCATCGGCTGCGGCGGCGCGATCTCCGCGCCGGGCCAGCCGGGCAGCACACCTGCCTGGCCGAGCATGTTGAGATCGAAATAGGACCCGTCGGAAACGATCGCATCGTTCTCGCCCCGAACCCACAGGATGGGAGGTTTCGGTTCCGCTGCCGTGATCCCGCTGAGGTTGAGATATTTCGGGACCATCGTGTTGAGCACGCCGTGAGATCCTGGACCCACCCCCGGCCAGTTCTCGGACGGGCGGCTGTCGCCAGGATAATTGTCGACGCCCGTCTTGGTCGTGAGCATGGACTCGACCCACACATCTTCAAGGTCCGACTGATAGCCGGCAGCTACGTACGACGAGCGGAAGACCGAGCGCGGCGAGGTCGGTTCGTCCGCGCTGCGGTCACCATCAGCGAGGCGCTCGACGAAGTCTGCGTTCACACCCGCCGCCCCCGTCCCGGCGTTGTCGAGGGTGAGGACGCGGCCATCGTTTCCGGCGGTCCCGCCGAACCCGTACGGCGACACCGGCGAAACCAGGGTAATGCTCGCGACCGAGGTCGCCCTGTCGAGCAACAGCTGAAGCACGACACCGCCGCCCATGCTCCAGCCGACCAGATGCACGCGGGATTCGTCGAGTTCGTCCAGCACCGACCACACGTCATCCGCGAAGTCGCTCAGCCCGCGCGTGGCATCCACGGGCAGTGTCTCGCTGTCGCCGAATCCGCGAAGATCGATCGCCAGCGCGCGAACGTCAGCGGGAAGCGCGAGCATGCTCGGTTGCCAGAAAAGGCTGGACGAAACGTTGCCGTGAACGAAGACGAGCGTTGGCCCGCTGCCCTTGGACGGCCGCTCGAGGACGTTGGCCCGGAGCCTGGGCGTCTGAACGGTCCGCACCCGGATGCCGTCGAGCAACGTCGTTGTCATTTCGCGTTCCTTTCGTCGCTGGTCCCGAATGGCGTCAAAGCCGTTCGGTTCGCTAGGCGGCCGCAGCGCCCCTGATGAGCGCGCCGACCTGGTCGGCTCCCGACGGGGCCATCACGATCGTGTAGTGGTTGACATCCGGGATGTCGTGGATGCGCATGCCCGCCACCAGCTCCCGCGAAACATCCAGGGTCGCGTCCGGGTAGAGCCCCGGCGTCTCGTCCAGCAATCCACGAGGCGCGCGCGCGAAGTCGACGGGGACCCGGATCCCCTCAAGAGCCTGCAGGTATCCGTCGTCCCCGCTCTGCTGGACGACATTGGCCGCCACGGCCTCAAACCGCGAAGACGAACGGAAACCGTCGGCCACCTCGTCGAGGTCGTACTGGATGTATTGCTCGATCTCGTCGTTCCACCCTTCACGGAAGGCAGGATGCTCGCGCCAGAACGCGGAGTACGCCTCTCGGCTCGGATACACGCGGGACAGTCGCTCCCCCGCGGGGCCGAGAAGCACTGCCGGGAGGTCTGCTTCCGGAATTCCGCTCGGCCGGGGAAGCGGCAGACCTCCGTCGACCAGCACGAGCGCGGCCACTCGGTCAGGATGCTGATCGGCGGTGCGGACGGCCACGAATCCGCCCATCGAGTGTCCGACGACGACCGCCCGATCGATCTCGAATGCGTCCAGCACGCGTGCCATGTCATCGGCGTGGTCCCGGATCCCCCATGGCGGCGGAAGCTGGTTGCTCCGCCCACGCCCGCGCAGGTCCGGGGCGATCACGCGAGAGTCGGGCAGCCGCGCAGCCACCATCGGCCACGCCCGATGAGAGGACGAGATTCCGTGGATCGCGAGCACCGGCGCCGCCTGGCGGGAGACAGGATTCCAGACACCTCCGGCCAGCGCTCCGCCGCGGACAGGTACGCTGAACGTCTCAAAGGCGGTCATCGTGCGCTCCACCCTCCGTCCATCGTGTAGCTCGCGCCGGTCACCATGCCCGAGTCCGGCCCTGCCAGCCAGAGAGCCAGACTCGCCACCTCCGACGGTTCGACCAGACGCTTGATCGCGCTTTCGGTGAGCATGATGGTCGGGACGACTTCGTCTTCGCTGATCCCGTGCAGGCGTGCCTGGTCGCCGATCTGCTTCTCGACCAGCGGTGTGCGCACATAGGACGGGTTGATGCAGTTGCTCGTCACCCCGCGCGGACCGCCTTCCAGCGCGGCGACCTTCGACAGCCCCTCGAGGCCGTGTTTCGCGGCGACGTACGCCGATTTGTACTCCGACGCGCGCAGTCCGTGGATGCTGGAGAGGTTGATGATCCGGCCGAAGCCCTTCTCGTACATCGCCGGAAGCGCCGCGCGGATGAGCAGAAAAGGTGCCTGAAGCATCAGCCGGATGATCAGATCGAATGTCGAAGGGTCGAACTGCTCGATGGCGTCCACGTGCTGGATACCCGCATTATTGACCAGGATGTCGACGTCCAGCCGGAGATCGGACAACGCTGCCGTGTCCGAAAGGTCGACCTGCCAGGCCTCACCGCCGATCTCGGCTGCGAGGCGCTCAGCCGCGGCACCATCCAGGTCCGCGATGGTCACACGCGCGCCTGCCCCGGAAAACACGCGCGCACACGCGGCTCCGATGCCGCTCGCTCCACCTGTGATGAGCGCTGAACGGCCGGTGAGAGAGGTCATTCTCCACTCCCTTCTCACCCGTAGGCTACCCCTGCGAGACGACCGCGAGCGGGCTAATACCGTCGCGTCTTTCCGGCCGGCCGCAAGATGGTGGCAGGCTGGTCACATGACGGCTCTCGGAGTGGTGTTCCTTCCCCAGTTTCCGCCCGAACGATTGAGAGACGCGACGATGGTCGCCGACGAATCGGGGCTCGAAGAGTTGTGGCTGTGGGAGGACTGCTTCCGCGAGAGCGGGATCACGAGCGCGACGGCCGCACTCGCCTGGACGTCGAGGCTGCGTGTCGGTATCGGCCTCCTCCCGATGCCGCTTCGGAACGTCGCCATCACAGCCATGGAGATCGCTACGGCGGAGCGGCTGTTTCCCGGTCGTCTGAGGCCGGGCGTTGGCCACGGGGTCCTCGACTGGATGGGGCAGGTCGGCGAACGCGTCGCTTCTCCGCTCACACTGATGCGCGAGTACGTCCCCGCTCTGCGCTCGCTGCTCGCCGGCGAAGAGGTGACGACCGACGGACGCTACGTGCAGCTGGACCATGTCAAGCTCGATTGGCCGCCACGGATCGGAGTGCCGATTCTCGCCGGTGCGGAAGGGCCGAAGACCCTGCGCTTGGCCGGCGAGGTCGCGGACGGGACGATCCTGACCGGCGGAACGACACTCGATGGCGTCCGAAGGGCGCGTGCCCTCATCGAAGAGGGCCGCGCTTCGGGATCGAGTGCCGCGCACCACCAGATCGTCGTCTATGTCATGGCGGCGACCGGTCACGACGCTCGCGACCGCCTCGATGCAGAGATCCGCCGCTGGAAATTCGATCCGGCCGAGCAGCCCGGCGCTGCAGGGACGGCTGGAGAAGTCGCTGACGCGATCAGGCAATACGCGGATGCCGGCGCCGACACGATCGTCCTCCAGCCCACCAGCGACGAACCCGACCTGGAACGCTTCATAGAGTTCGTCGCGCGAGACGTACGACCGCTGGTCGGCGAGCGCTAGGGGATCCGTCGTGACGAGAGAGCACCTCGTGCGTGCGCTGTGGACGCTTTTCGAACCCATCCACGCCGTTACCTATTTCTCGACGCAGGCGAGGGAAGGCTTCGCCGCGGTCGGACTGACCCGTTACTGGGACGGTTATTTCGCCGGCCGCTCCGCCCCCCTCGGTCGGGTGACCGCTGCGCCGGTGACCGCCCTTTTCGCCGGATTCTCCCCGTTCCTGGTCGAACGCGCTCTGCCGAATGCCTGGTCCACCGCATCGCCGGAGCAGGTCATGGACGCTCGGTCCGCCGGAGCCGCGGCCACCATCCGCTCCGTTTTCGAGGACGAGGGCCGGGTGGGCGCGGCAACGACGGCCCTGACCGAGATCGCGCTGCGAGCGGACGTGATCGGGCGCCCGCTGGCCGCTGCGAATCAGGCGATACCCGAGTACGAGGACCCGTACCGCCGGCTCTGGCAGGCGGCGGCGACGCTCCGGGAACACCGCGGCGACGGGCACGTCACCGCGCAGGTGACCGAGCGGATCGCGGGACTGACGGCGATCGTCCTCCGCAGTGGCGCGGACATCGACGCGGCGACCATGAAACGCGCCCGCGGCTGGACGGATGAGCAATGGGCGCATGCGGCCGACGCATTGGTCGTGCGCGGTCTCCTCGGGACGGACGGCATAGCGACGCCGGACGGGCTCGCGGCGCTCAGACGGACCGAAAACCTCACGAACCGTCTGGCGCTTCAGCCGTGGGAATCCGAGGACGATCACGGGATCCGCCGGATCGCCGAGTTGCTTCATCCGATCTCGAGCGCCTGCGCGACGATCTTCCCTTATCCGAACCCGATCGGGATCCCCCAGCCGTGGGACGCTGCGACGGATCCGGACGCGGTTACCGTACCCGAGGGACCGTCGGCGCGCGTGTGAGCGCACGTCCGAGCACATGGGAGCGCGACGGGTCAGGTGCCAGCGATGAATGCCTCCCACGCCAGCCGCTGTTCGGCTTTCGGATCACTCTCGACCCGATCGGCCTCATCGATGATCAACGTCTCGCGACTCGGTTCCCTGTAGGCGGGCCACACCTTCGCAATATCCTCGCCCTTCGCGAACCTCAGCCAGTTCTGGCGCATCCTGTCGCCGGCTCGCGCATATAGATCGGCACCGCCGAACGCGGTCATCGCGCGAGCGAGCGGAGCATCCGTCGTGCCGAAGAGAGCGAACATCTCGACACCGTGCGTGGCGTCCAGGCCCATCAGGCGTAGCAGCCGGGGCGCGAAATCGAATCGATACGCGTGCACCTCTGCGTAGCGGGAGTGGAAATCGGCGACCTTCAGGCTTGGAAACCAGAATCCGAAGTCTCCGCCGAAATCTGCCGAAGCCCGACGGCCGGGCAGACCCGGATAGGCACGGCGCATCGGCTCGCGCGCATCCGACGGCGCTCGCTCGAAAAGTGCTGCGATCCGTGCGGGCGACCGGGGCAGGATGTCGACCCGACCACGAAAGATCGAACCCTCCCGCTCGTTGGTGCCGATGATGAGCGGTATCCGATGCGCCCGGCCCGCGCGGAAGGCGGCCAGCGGACGTTCGGGCAGGAATTCGCCGTCGACCACAGGCGCCAGGCAGAAGCTTCCGGGATACTGGTCGGGGACGCGAATCTGGAGGCTCAGCGCCGCGGCGACCAAGTCCGACGCCGCCGCACGCCTCAGCAGATCAGACGTGTCGGCGGAGCTGAGCGGCTCCGCGACACGCCCCCGGAGGAATCCGACGAACTCGGCCGCCCATTGTCCTGTGATCACCGGCGCGTAGACGGCATCAGGGGGTGCACTCTGAGCAATTGCACGGGCGAAGAGCCCGCGGGCCGATGGAGTCGCCATCAGCGTCGTGACGGCATTTCCCCCCGCCGATTCGCCGAACACCGTGACGCGGTTCGGATCCCCGCCGAACGAGCGGATGTTCTCGCGCACCCAGCGCAAGGCGGCGACCTGATCGCGAAGACCGAGGTTGTTCTCGAAAGGCTGCTGGCGCGTCCCGTAGCGGCTCATGTCCAGGTATCCGAGCGCACCGAGCCGGTAGTTGAAGCTGACATAGACGACGGCGCCGTCACGGACGAAACCTTCGCCCTGCCCGGAGAAGTCGCGAGAAGAGCCCGCAGCATAGCCACCACCGTGGATGAAGACCATGACCGGCTTGCCGCGTCGCTGCCGCTCACCCGAATCCACCGTCAGCACATTCAGCGTCAGGCAGTCCTCACTCGAGGGGACGTCGGGTGGAACCCCGCGGAACTGTCCGTGGAACGCCTGCGGGGCCGCTGCTCCGAAACGCGAACAGTCCCGGCTTCCGTTCCAGCGTTCCACGCGACGGGGAGCACGAAATCGCAGTTTGCCGATCGGGGGCGCCGCGTACGGGATCCCGCGCCACGCGAGCACACTGCCTTCCCGTACACCGCGGATGGTTCCTCCGGTGACGCGGACATCCAGCCCATCCGGCGACGAATTCCGCCGACGGAGACCACTCCTGATCGAGAACGTGAACTCAGCCTCCTCAGGAGCCGGAACGCGTGACAGCGTCCAGCCGTGCCCAGTGTGCACTCAGCCTCACCATAGTCGCCGATGCTGGGTTCCCCACGTGCGCCGCCTATTGCGCAGTGCGAGACTGGTCACGCGGCGTCCGTCGCACATCGCTCGACGCAGAGGTGAGGGTCCGCTGACATGCCGGCACCAAGGAACGATGAGGAACGACCCGACTCATTTCACCCCCTCGATCCTCTGAGCGCTGACGAATTCCGCATCGCGGCGGGGATCCTCGGGCGCGAGCACGGAGTCGGCGTCGGCTGGCGATTCACATCGATCGCGCTCGACGAGCCGAGCAAGAGCGCGGTTCGCGCCTTCGAATCGACGGGAGAACGACCGGACCGTCGTGCGCGCCTGGTCGTCCTCGACCGTGCAAGGAACGAGACGTACACCGCGGTCGTCTCGCTGACCGGCGTCGAGCTCATCGACTGGCGGCACGTCCCAGGCGTCCAACCGAACTTCACGGTCGACGAGTGGGAGGAGGCAGACGCGATGCTGCGTTCCCACCCCGAGGTCGTGGCCGCGCTCGCGCGACGCGGGATCATCGACATGGATCTCGTCTTCATGGACACCTGGACCTACGGAGACGCCGTCATTCCGGACAAATACCGGGGTCGCCGCCTCGGATGGTCCGACACGTGGGTGCGGGCGAAGCCGGGAGCGAATCCGTACGCCGGTCCGGTGAACGGATTCCACTGCGTGGTCGATGTGAACAAGATGGAGTTGCTCGAGATCGAGGACAGCTTCACAGTGGACAAACCCGAGATCATGGGCGAATACGTGCCCCATCTCGTACCGGAACGGATCAGGGAGCAAAGCACGCGCGGACCCGTGGCTCCGCTCGAGGTCACGCAACCGGACGGCCCCGGATTCAGGCTGGATGGACATCTCGTCCAATGGCAGAACTGGTCGCTGCGCATCGGATTCAACTATCGCGAGGGACTCACCCTCCACAACGTCCGGTACCAGGATTCCGGCCGCGAGCGCCAGATCGCCGGACGACTGTCCTTCGCCGAGATGGTCGTGCCGTACCGGGACCCCGGTGTCGACCATTTCCGCCGCACCGCTTTCGACATCGGGGAGTGGGGCCTCGGCTTCATGACGACCTCGCTCGAACAGGGCTGTGACTGCCTCGGCGAGATCCGCTACCTCGACGCTGTCATGCATGACAGCAGCGGCACCCCGTATACGATCCCGAGCGCGATCTGCGTGCACGAGGAAGACGACGCCGTGCTGTGGAAGCACGTCGACCACGACTCCGGTAGCGAGATCCGCCGAATGCGGCGACTCGTCATCTCGTTCCACGTCACGGTCGCGAATTACGAATACCTGGTGTATTGGCGGTTCTACCAGGACGGCAACATCGAGTGCGAAGTGCGGGCGACAGGGATCATGGTGGTCACCTTCATCGATGCCGGAGCCGGGCATCCGTACGGAGCGCTCGTCGACAATCGGACCTACGCACCGTTCCACCAGCACTTCCTCGTCGCGCGCCTCGATCTTGACATCGACGGGGAGAAGAACACGGTGTACCGGTCCGAGACACGGGCGCTTCCGATCGGCTCGGACAACCCGCTGGGACTGGCGATCGTGCAGGAGGACACGCCGATCGAGATCGAAGGCCACGACGACGTCGACTGGCAGACGCAGCGAAGCTGGAAAGTCGTCAACGAACTGTCCACGAGCGGACTCGGTCGTCCGGCCGCGTACAAACTCGTGCCGACCGGTGCGATCCCGTCCTTCTTCGATCCGGAGTCACCAGTATTCCGCCGGGCCCCGGTGATCGGACACAGCGTCTGGGTCACTCCGGAGAGCGCCGTGGAGCGCTGGCCGGCCGGAGAGTTCGTCAACCAGAGTGCGGTCGATCACGGATTGTCCGAGTGGGTTCAGGCTGGGCGCAGCGTGCGCGACACCGACCTGGTGCTCTGGTACGTGTTCGGGATCCACCACATCACGCGTCCCGAGGACTGGCCGGTCATGCCTGCCGACATCGTCTCATTCTGGCTGAAGCCCTCCGGTTTCTTCGACCGGAACCCAGCGCTGGACGTGCCCGCGCCGACGATGGATTGCGAGCACTGACGCCGGGATGCGGGCACTGACGCCGTGCGTCGCTGATCCTGCTAGGTGAGTTTCTTCGCCGCGGCGACGACCCCCGCCGACGTGCAAACCTTTGCCGGCGCGTTCGCATCAACCTTGCAGATCGCCGCGGTGATCACGTTGGCCGTTCCATCCACCGCCTGCGCAATGGACGACGAAGGATCAGAGAGCGCGGACGCGATCTGGGTGCGGCTCTTGCCCTGGAGGAGCTGCGGGTCGTATTCCACACCGCTGATCAGGTAACGTCCGCCGATGTCGACGAATGGGATCGCCCCCTTGCCCGACGCCGGAACGTAAGGCGGTGCATCGTACTTGTCGAAGGTCGCCTCCTCGGATGAGGTCAGCTTGTCCAGAGGCTGTTCCTGGGTGTTCTCGATCTCCTTGCCGACGAAGTCGATGCTGCCGCTCTTGTAGGTCGCCCCATGGAAGCTCAGGGTCTGAGTGCTGGGATAGACGTCGGTCGAACTGGAGGCCGTCGCGCCGAGGTTCGAAAGCGTCCCGAAACGCGAAAGCGCGACCGCCATCGGCCAACGTTCCGCGGCGCAATACGGGCAGTACTCCGCGCCGACGTAGAGGATCTGAGGCTTGCCGCCGGATGTGAGCGCCGGCCCCGAGAGAGTGGCCGGGACGGCGGCGACTGTTCCTGCTCCGACCTGGTCGAGTGCGGACTGGGGAACGTTGGCTACATCGTTGACGACCTGCGCCGGCAGAGCCGGCGAGCTCGCCGACGCGGCGTTCTTGCCGCCGGTGAGTCCCGCAATGGTCAGGACGCCTGCCGCGACGATCGCGACGATGATGGTGACCGACACCACCACGATCACTTTGCGACGCCGCTCCTTCGCCTTGGTGGCCGCCGCCTGCGCTGCGCGCTGCTGCGCGATCCGCTTCTTGGCGGCAGAGCTTCCGCCCTTCGCCGTGGGCACAACCGGCGCGGATTCCTTTTTACTCACGCGCCGGACACCTCACGCAGCGTCGCGACTCGACTCAGTGCTCGTTCCGTTCGGTGCATATCAGTCAGCATGTCCAGGGCGCGAAGATCAGGTCAAGCCAGCGCAGAGGATTCACAGTTGCCCGAATGCTCATATACAGTCGGGGACCCGAAACCGCGGACGCGGAGGAGGAGTCCGTCAGGCTATGCTGACCGCCGAGAGCCGTTCTTCGGCGATGCTCTCCGCGGCGTCCACGGTCGTCCTGCCCGATTCGGTCGCGATCTCGAACACCCTCTTCAAGGTCGTTCCGATCCCCGCGATCCTGGCGGCGATCTCGGCCGACGGAGCACCGTCCGACGCGAGCGCGAGATAGATCACGCCGCCGGCATTGACCACGAAGTCGGGCGCGTAGAGGATCCCCCGCGCGGCGAGTTGCACGTCGCCGTCCGATGCTTCGAGCTGGTTGTTCGCCGGACCCACGACGGCCAGACATTCGAGTTCGTCGATGACGGCCGGTGTCAGGGCCCCGCCGACGCCGGCCGGACAGAAGATGTCCGCCGCTATCGTGTGCACCGACGCCGGGTCCGCCCATATTGCGCCGAGCTCGTCTGCAAGCGCCTCCCGGCTCTGATCCACGTCGGCCAGCGTGAGCACGGCGCCGGCTTCGCTCAACCGGCGCGCCAGCCGCGAACCAACGTGGCCGAGACCCGCGATGGTCACCCGCCTGCCCTGCGGCGACGCGTCGCGCGTCGCGGTCTCGAGCGTTGCGCAGATCGAGCGGTACACACCTTCGGCGGTCGCGTCAGCCGGCTCCCCCACGCCCCCCGCACTGCGTGGAAGGCCCACGACGTGAGAGGTCCGGGTACGGATGGTCGCCATGTCGACTGCAGAAGTGCCGACGTCCTCTGCGGCGCGGTAACGACCGCCGAGCGACTCGATCACGTCTCCCAGATCCTCGAACACCGCGGTGCGGCGTTCCGCCGTCAGCACGGTACCGGGCGGCAGTGGTATCACGGACTTCCCGCCACCGGCCTCGAGCCCGGCGACCGCGTTCTTCAAGGTCATCGCGGCCGAAAGTCTCAATACGTCCGCCAGGCCGTCGCTCCAGCGGTCATACGTCCAGAGGCGGACGCCCCCGAAACCTGGTCCGAGCTTCGTGGAGTGCACAGCTACGGCGACGGGAAGGCCCGAACGCCTCCCTCTTTCGACGACCACCGTCTCGTGTTCCCAGGGATCCGAAAATCGAACGAAAGTTCCCGTCATGAGCCGACGTGCCTCCATCTGCGCTGGTGGGGTTGTCAAACAGCCGCTCTGACGATTGCATCAGGATCCGACCCGATGCGACAGGGGTGCCGCCGAACATCGAGCGGTTTGGTCTGCGGATGGCCCGAAAGTCGGTGCGAATGGCCGAATCGATCTAGCATGTACGCCAGTGGCACGAAGAGTTGGCGCTTCCGCTCCGGGGCGCGACGAAGGGATCAGGTCCACCGATGTCGTTCCTGCAACTCGCCATCGTGTCGATCGCGGCACTCGCCGGACCTCTCCTCGCCGCCCCCCAACGGTGGCACGTCCCGGTCATGGTCGGAGAGCTGCTGATCGGCGTATTGCTCGGCGCCACTGGATTCCGCATCCTCGATGCCGGGGAGCCGGTCTTCTCGTTTCTCGCCAGTATCGGCTTCGCGCTGATCATGTTCGTCGCCGGCTCGCACGTCCCGGTTCGCGACCCGCACGTGCGCTCGGCGCTCGGCGCCGGATTTCTCCGATTTCTCCTGGTCGCGGCGGCGGCGGCTGCAGTCGGCATCGGGATCGCGTTCCTTTTTCGAAGCTCGGATGCGCCACTGTTCATCGTGCTCCTCGCGTCGTCTTCGGCGGCTCTGGTCCTTCCGATCATCGACTCTCTCCGGCTCTCAGGACCAGCGGTGCTCACCACGATGGCACAGGTCGCGATCGCGGACGTCGTCTGCAGCGCGGCTCTGCCTCTTGTGATCGATCCGCCACGCGCAGGCGAGACCGCGATCGGAATAGCAGCGGTCCTCGCGTGCGCGGTTGTCCTGTACTTCCTGATGAGAGCCGCCGATCGCACGGGTCTTCGCCAGCGGCTCAGCGCGTTCTCCACGAAACGTAAGTTCGCGCTCGACCTGCGGATCGATCTGTCAATCCTCTTCCTTCTTGCCGCGGTCGCCGTCTCCACCCGGATCTCGGTGATGCTGGCCGGTTTCGCCTTCGGCATCGTCGTGGCCGCCGTGGGCGAACCGCGACGTCTTGCCAAGCAGATATTCGCGCTCGCAGACGGTTTTCTCGGCCCGCTGTTCTTCGTCTGGCTGGGAGCGTCGCTCAACCTGACCGGGCTCCTCAGGGACCCGGCATACGCCGTGCTCGGGCTCGCACTGGGTGCCGGAGCCGTTCTGACGCACCTCGCGGGCCGGGCCCTCGGAGGCAGCGTGCCGCTCGGGCTGCTGGCGTCCGCTCAGCTCGGGATCCCGGTCGCCGCGGTGACGATAGGGACCCAGCTCGACGTGCTGTCGGGGGC
>FSWU01000390.1_pt1 | contig 85429 bp, 74 predicted proteins | sample 1638061 | NCBI WGS metagenome assembly FSWU01 (sample SAMEA3914788, study PRJEB12502) | metagenome | biome: forest; material: soil | place: Canada | collected 2011-07-03 | depth 0.1 m
GTCCACACCCGAATCCGCGTTGACGGCATCCAGCACCTCGCGGGTCTGGAACGCTGTCGCCTCCAGGACGGCACGCGCGATGTGACCCTTGTTCACATACCGGGTGAGACCGACCAGCGCGCCGCGAGCATCCGCACGCCAATACGGGGCGAACAAGCCCGAGAACGCGGGAACGAAGTACGCTCCCCCGTTGTCCTCGACGGTCGCAGCCAGCGTCTCGACCTCCGGAGCGCTCGAGATCAGTCCGAGATTGTCGCGCAACCACTGGACCAGCGAACCGGTCACCGCGATGGAGCCTTCGAGAGCGTAGTGCGGCTTGTCGTCTCCGAGCCGATAGCCGAGCGTTGTCAGCAGACCGTTCTTCGAGTGGACGATCTCTTCGCCCGTGTTGAAGATCAGGAAGTTGCCCGTGCCGTAGGTGTTCTTCGACTCGCCCGGATCGAACGCAGCCTGGCCGAACGTCGCCGCCTGCTGGTCGCCGAGGATTCCCGCGACCGGGACCTCGCGGAGCAGGCTGGAGGACTCGACCGTCCCATAGACCTCGGAGGAGCTCTTGATCTCCGGAAGCATCGACTTCGGCACCCCGAACACCTCCAGGATGTCGTCGCGCCAGGTCAGGGTCTCCAGGTCCATGAACATGGTCCGGGAAGCGTTCGTCACGTCGGTGACGTGGACTCCGCCGTCCGGTCCACCCGTCAGGTTCCAGAGAACCCAGGCGTCGGTGTTCCCGAACAGAAGGTCACCGGCCTCGGCGCGCTCGCGCGCTCCCTCGACGTTCTCGAGGATCCAGGCGATCTTCGTTCCCGAGAAATAGGTCGCAAGCGGAAGGCCGACGATCTGCTTGAATCGTTCGACTCCCCCGTCGGCTGCCAAGCGCTCCACGATGTCTTGCGTGCGAGTGTCCTGCCAGACGATCGCGTTGTAGACGGGTTCACCCGTGTTCTTGTCCCAGACCACGGCGGTCTCGCGCTGGTTGGTGATGCCGACGGCCGCGATGTCGTGACGCGTCAGGTCCGCCTTGGACAGCGCCTGACCGATCACCTCGCGGACGTTGTTCCAGATCTCCACCGGATTGTGCTCGACCCAGCCTGCGCGCGGGAAGATTTGTTCGTGTTCGAGCTGACCGGTCGAGACGATCGACCCGCTCTTGTCGAAGATGATCGCGCGGCTGCTGGTCGTGCCCTGGTCGATGGCGATGACGTAATCGCTCATTGGATTAACTCCTTTGTCGTTGCGTGAGGTTGTCCACTCGTCCGGCGCTCGGGTCAGCGAGCGCCGGACGGGCAGCTATTTGACGATCGGAAGCAGGACGAGCGACAGCCACCCGGCTGCGAGCCCGCCGATGATCGGTCCGACGACCGGGACCCACGAGTACGCCCAGTCGCTGCTGCCCTTGCCCTTGATGGGAAGGAATGCGTGCGCGATGCGGGGACCGAGGTCACGGGCTGGGTTGATCGCGTATCCGGTTGGACCACCGAGGGACGTACCGATCACGATAACGAGCAGTGCGACCGGTAGAGCGCCGAGAGCCGCTAGGCCGGCAGAGCCTTGGCGACCACCACCGAATGCGATGATGACGAATACCAGGACGAAGGTGCCGATGATCTCCGTGATCAGGTTCCAGGCATAGCTGCGGATCGCAGGTCCGGTCGAGAAGACCCCCAGCTTGTTCGCCGGGTCCGGCTCAGCATCGAAGTGCTGCTTGTAAGCCAGCCAGGTGAATACTGCTCCGATGATCGCGCCCACCATCTGCGCGAGGATCAGAACGATCGTGGAGCCGAATGTGACGGGCACGAGCGTATGCGCCGTGGCCGACCCGAAGTCCTTGATGCCGCTGGCCACGAGTCCGAGAGTCACGGCCGGGTTGAGGAGTGCGCCCGAGTTGTAGGCAACTTCGACACCGCAGAAGACAGCAAGACCCCAGCCGATGTTGACCATGAGGAACCCACCGTTGAAACCTTTGTTCTTGATCAAAGCAACGTTGGCGACGACACCGGTACCCAAGAGGACCAGCATCGCGGTACCCACGACCTCCGACAAGAAATCTATGCCTAGATTGTCCACATTGACCTTCCTCGTTGAATTGAATTCCGTTTGTCGCAGGCAGAAGCCTCCGACAAACGTGTCTGGTGCGACATTTGAACGCTAACGACACTGGATGAACTGAACAAGCATTGTGGCCTGCACGTTCGTGCAAACCGTGCAGCTTTCGGTCAGGCTGAGTGTGTTACGAGGTGCAAATCGAGATCCAGGCCGTGCGAATCGGACAGTTCTCGGGATGCCTCGGCCAGTTCCTCCGCGTGCCGCGCGGGTGTCCAATTGAGCGCCCCCGCGAGGATGTCCCCGATTTCGAGCGCGAGCTCCCTCGTCAAGACTCCGCGGAAGGCAACCGTCGTGCGGCGCAGCAGTACATCGGTGAGGTGCACGACGTGCTCCTGAGTCGCGAGATATTCGATTTCTGGGGCGCTGTACTCGCTCGACGACTGCAGCCGGGCATCCCCGCGCTCTTTCAGGAACCCGATGACGCCTCGCGCCTTCGTGCCGTAGCGTGCAAGCAAAGCGAGTGTGCGTTCGGTGCTCAGACCCGCACCGTAACGCGCTGCCCATTCCTGTTCCGCGTCGGTGCTGAGAGGGAAGTCCGCTCCGCCACCGATCGCGAGACCTGCGGTGCTCACCGTGCGGGGTGCGCCGAGAGCGGCGAGCACTTCGTTCGCCAGGTGTTCTCCGAGGGCACGGAACGTCGTCCACTTTCCCCCGACCAGGCTGAGATTCTTCGTGGTGGGAAGCCCCGGAATATCGTCCTCGACGATTCGGTAATCGCGCGAGACGAAGCCAGGCTGGGTGTCCTCGTGATGCGGTAGCGGGCGCACTCCTGCGAAGCGGTACACGATCTGGTCGCGATCGACACGAACGCGCGGGAAGACATGCGACACCAACCCGAAGAAGTAATCGATCTCGTCTTCCGTGCACACGGCGGGGACGCTCAGGTCCGCCTCTAGATCGGTGGTTCCGACGAGCACTCGGCCCATGAGCGGGTAGATCAGCACGATGCGGCCGTCGTCGTTCTCGAAGAACAGCTCACGTCCTTTGCACGCGGCGAGGAGCTCCTCGTTGTCGAGGACGATATGCGACCCCTTCGTCCCGCCCATGAAACGTGTCTCCACACCGAGAGCGGAGTTCGTCAGGTCTGTCCACGGTCCGGATGCGTTCACGACCACGTCGGCTGCGAAGCTGAATTCGTCGCCGGTGAGCCGGTCCCGCAGGAGAACCTGGTCGTCAGCGGCACCGACGGCTTCGACATAGTTGGCGGCGCGTGCGTGCGGACCCGTCGCCAGAGCGTCCGTCAGCACGTCGAGCGCCAGCCGTTCCGGGTTCACCAAGGAGCCGTCGTAGTACGTGGCCGTGTACTTGAGCTTGTCGTTGAGCTGAGGAAGCGTCTTCAACGAAGCGCGACGGCCCACGAACCGGTGCCGGCGCACGTTCCCACCGTCCCGCGAGAACGAATCGTAGATGCTCAGGCCGATCTTGATCAGGAAGGCTCCGCGCTCCTTCGGCTTTCCCTGCTTGTGGGTCACGAAGCGCAATGGGGCGGACAGGATTCCCGAGAACGTCGAGAAGATCGGAATCGTCGTCGGAAGCGGTTTGACGTAGTGGGGCGCCACCTTCAACAGGCCGTTGCGCTCCTGGACGGATTCGCGGACGAGGCGGAACTCGCCGTTCTCCAGATACCGGATTCCGCCGTGGATCATGTGCGACGACGCGGAAGACGCCCCTGATGCGAAGTCATTGCGCTCCACCAGCACGACGTCGATGCCTTGGAGGGCGAGGTCCCGGAACGTGCTGATTCCGTTGATTCCTCCGCCGATGATCAGGACCTGGGCCTTGCGCCGGGCTGCGATCGCCTCGACATCCTCGCGCCGTGGGAGTGTGTTGTTCGACTGCCCTGTCACGTCTATCGCCTCTTGTTCCGCATGGTTCACGGTGCGGATCGATCTCTGCACCTACATACAAGCTTGAGAACATTGACAAAAAGGGTCAAGCTGATTGCACATACGTGCGACGGAAGGACCAACGTGCACGAGACCAATGAGAAGGTGCGAGACGCTCTGAAGGCCGCTCATCTGTACTACCTGCAGGATCTCACGATGGAAGCGATCGCGCGGGAGATGCACACCTCGCGTTCCTCCATCTCGCGTTTGATCAGCTACGCACGCCGAACCGGGCTCGTCACGATCCAGATCGAATCCCCGAACGATGCCGTATCGCTGATCCAGTCCGAGGTGAACGATCGGTACGGGATATCGGCGCAGATCGTCCCGATGCCGGCGAGCATCAGCGATATCGACAGACTCGAGCGGGTCGCGATCTCGGCCGCACGGCTTCTCGACCGTTTCATCGACTCGAACATGACGGTCGGCATGGCCTGGGGGTCGACGATGAACGCCGTGAGTCGGCACCTGGTCCCGAAGGAGCTCCACAATCTCGAGTTCGTTCAGCTGAACGGTGCAGGCAACGAGTACACGACCGGCGTGGCTTACGCGAGCGAGTTGCTCCGCCGATTCGGAGACGCTTACTCCGCCACGGTCCAGGAATTTCCGGTACCCGCCCTGTTCGACGATCCCAAGACCAAAGAAGCGATGTGGAACGAGCGCAGCACGAGGCGGATCCTCGACATCCAGAGCCGCATGGATGTCGCTCTGTTCGGGCTCGGATCGCCGTTCGCCGAGGTCCCCAGCCATGTCTACGCCGGCGGATACATGAATGCCGCTGACTATGCATCCATGACAGCCGCGGGGGTCGTCGGCGACATCGCGACCGTGTTCTTCCGGGCGGACGGCACGTACGACGACATTGCACTGAACGCACGTGCAAGCGGTCCGGACATCGCGCTCATCAAACGAACGCCCCGCCGGGTCAGCGTCGTCGCCGGCAAATCGAAGCTGCCGAGCTTGCGCGGCGCGCTCGCCGCAGACTTGATCACCGACCTGATCGTCGACGAGACCACTGCACGTCTGCTCGTTCAGAACTATTCGGGCCTCTCAGGCGTAGCAGGCAGGCGAGGCGCGGGCGTACACTGACGGCCGCGGCAGGTTGCCGGTAAGGCACCAGCGCGGGTTCGCATCCGGTAACACGGAAGGGTTGAGGAGCAACGATGACGAAAGACCCCGAAAACACCGACGACGTGGAGCCAGAGGGCACCTATACCGAGACTGAGGGAGAGAAGCCTCAGCCGGTGCCGGTGCACGGTGAATACACCGAGTCCGCCGAGAATCCGGACCCGGAGCCCGAAGACGTCGAAGGACACTACACCGACACGGACACCGACCCGGATGCGCACGATCGGGACGAGGAGCACGGACACTACACGGACGCGGACGAGTAGGACAGACACGTTCGCCGCACGCGCGTAAGGCGGGACGCGGCAGATGGGCGATTCAGGGCGTAGGTCGAAGGCCGTCCATCAGAATGTTCAGGAGTCGACTTGACCTGGCGTCGTGATCAGGCGGCCGTGCCACGGTGAAGATGCCGATGAGGCTGGCAGCTATATCTTCGGCTGTGACGTCGGTGCGGAGTTCGCCTGTCGCGCGGCCGGCGCCGAGGATGTCGTCGATGGCGGCGAGCAGCTGGGTCTGGGTCTGTGCATGGGCGATTTCACCCGACTCGATCATCGCGAGCAGCGTGTCGAGCATGCCGTTCTTGGTTGCGATCCAGTCCCCGAACAGGTCCATCCAGCGTCGCAGCGCCGCGGGCGGGGAGAGCTCGGCGAGTAGCTCGTGGGCACCTGCGGTCAGCCGCGAGACCTGATCGCGGTAGACCGCGTCGACCAGAGACTCGCGGGTGGGAAAGTGCCGGTACAGTGTGCCGATGCCGACCCCGGCTTCGCGTGCGATCGCACGCATTGACGGCTCGGCGTCACCCGACACGAACACGTGGGTCGCCACTTCGAGGAGTTGGTTGCGGTTGCGAGTCGCGTCCGCTCGAAGCACGCGAGTCTTTGACTCTGCCAAAACGGATCACGCTCCGATTGTGTTACGGTGTCTTGTGTAAACGGAGCATAGTCCGATTTCGTTGTCTTCGTTCGTCGCCAAAGGAGACTGGTGCGCATGCAAGAGCCAAGCGTCGACGCGCCGGCGGCCACCGGCAGAGCGATTCGACTCGAGTCGTTCGGCGGTCCCGAGACACTCATCCTTCGCGAAGTACCCGTTCCGCTGGTCGGCTCGGGACAGATCCGCGTAAGGGTCACAGCGGCTGGACTTAACCCGATGGACTGGTTCATGACCTCCGACGCAGAGACCGCCGCTCGATTCGGCTTGGTTCTGCCGTCCGGGTTCGGAACCGACTATGCCGGAGTCGTGGACCAGGTCGGTGACGGTGTGACCGAGTTCGCGACGGGCGACCGAGTGTTAGGCGGCGCCCTCTCACGCGCGGTCGCCGAGTACGTGGTAGTAGACGTTGCAGGGACCATCGCGTCAGGGGGTGAGGCGCACCACACCCCTGACGGCGTCGACGACCGCACCGCCGCCACCCTCGCGATCGCGGGCTGCACGGCCGCGGCCGCCCTCGCCGTCGTCAATCCCGGCCCGGGCGACACGCTGCTCGTTGGCGGCGCGGCAGGCGGAGTCGGCGTGTTCACCGTCCAGCTTGCTCGGCTGTCGGGGGCGCGAGTGATCGGGACGGGATCGCCGACGTCGGCGGATGCGCTGCGTGCTCTCGGGGCGGAGCCGGTCGCCTATGGCGACGGGCTGGTCGAACGGCTCCGTGCACTGGCTCCCGCCGGGGTCACTGCGGCGATCGACCTATACGGAACTGACACGGTGCAAGCGGCACGAGAACTCGGCGTTGCGGACGATCGCATCACCACCATCGCCGCACAGCTCGACGGAATCACTCCGGCAAACGGCGCCAATGCCGCTCCCGGCGCCATAGAGGAGGTCGCTCGCCTGGTCGCGACGGGACAGCTCCGTGTGCCCATCGCCGCAAGCTTCCCAATGACGCAGATCCGGGCCGCGGTAGAGCTTCAGTCCGGCCGGCACGTTCACGGCAAGGTAGTCGTCGACATCTAGGTGTTCGGCTTTGTGCCGCCAAGCTGACGCGCGGCGAATCCAGTCGGCGCATCGTTCGGCCGAAGTTCCAGAATGGCCGTGATCACGGAGCGAGTGGGGCGGACGGGACTTGAACCCGTGACCGATCGATTATGAGTCGACTGCTCTAACCAGCTGAGCTACCGCCCCGGCGCGGATGGTGAAGGCTAGTCGTCGGCCGGAACCGGCGGCGCAGCCTCCAGCGACGGATCCGCTACCGGCTCACCACGATACAGGCTCTCGAAGGTCGTGAGCGTGCGCTGGATGTCGTGCGCCGCGATCATCCTGAGTGACGCCTGCTTGAACTGGTCCAACTCTGCCTGGGGCATCCGGAGGATGCGTTCGAGACGGTCGGCGAGTTCTGCCGCGTTACCAGGCTCGAACAAGAAGCCGTTCTCCCCGTCGTGGACGAGGTGCGGCAGGGCCATCGCGTTCGCTGCAACGACCGGCAGACCCGTCGCCATCGCCTCCATCGTCACGATTGACTGGAGTTCGGCGATCGAGGGCATGGCGAGAACCGTGGACTTCGTGTAGGCCGCACGCAGCTCCTCGTCGGTCAGATAGCCGGTGAAGATGACGCGATCCGTGATCCCGAGGTTCTCCGCCAGGTGTTCGAGGTTACGCTTCTGGTCGCCCTCGCCGACGATCTCGACCTTGGCTTCGAGATCTGCGGGCAACAGCGCTGCCGCCCGGACGAGCACGTCGATCTGCTTCTCGCCGGTCACGCGGCCGACGAAGATGATCCGGTTCTCGCTCCGAGGAGAGAAATCTGGCTTGTATTTCTCGGCGTCGACTCCGCACGAGATGGCGTAGACGTCGCGGAGACCGGTCTCCTTCTCGAGGAACTCCGCCGCGCGGCGCGTCGGCGTGGTGACCGCCTGAGCGCGGCTGAAGGTGCGCGTCGCGGCCTGCCAGGCCATCCGGGTCGCCATCGACCGCAAGAACTTGGGGAGCAGACTGAACTCGACCAGGTTCTCGGGCATCACGTGGTTCGTGCCCACCAGGCGGATGCCGCGCTTCTTGGCCTCGATCGACAGGCCTCTGCCCATCATGATGTGAGACTGGAAGTGAACGACGTCAGGCTTCACGTCATCCAGGATCCGACCGCAGCGCGCGTTCAGCCGTACCGGCGAGACGAAGCGGAGCCACGGGTGCGGATACCACCGATAGCTCCGCATGCGGTGCACCGTCATCGGCTGCCCGTTGTGCTCTTCAGTCCAGGTGCCGCGGCGCCAGGATGCGGCGGGAGCGACGATATGGACGTTATGACCGCGTTTGACGAGGCCGGCAGCGAGATTATCTTCGAACGTCGCTGCGCCGTTGACGTCCGGCGCGAATGTGTCACACCCGATAATGACCGTCAGCGGTGCACCCGCCTTCGGTTCACTCCCCGCCGAGGTCGTCGTATCGTTAGCGCGAGATTCGGTCAACTGGCTTCCCTCACGTTGTGGAACGAGGATCTGGATCCTGGATCCTGCGTACTCTCAATCGCAGCCGAACGCAGGCGACGGCTGATTTACTGGCCTAGTCTAAGCCGCCCTCAACCGATCTTCCTGACTCCGGGGACACTCCGGGTGTCGTTTTGCCGGCGTTTCCGGTGTCGCCTTCGACATCCGGCTGTCCGCCGGCCTGCGGATGGTGCTTCGCAAGGAGAAACACACCACGCACCGCGACGAGACCGAATACGACGAAGAGCACGGTCGTCCACCACGGGGCCTGAGAGGCCTCGCCGAGGATGACGATGCCGATCGTGACGCCGACGACGGGGTCGATGACGGTCAAGCCCGCGATCACGAGATCAGGCGGACCCGTCGAGTAGGCGTTCTGGACGAAGTAGGCGCCCAGGATCGCCGCGATGAGGATGCCGACGACGCACAGGACGAGGTACCAGTCCGCATCACGCTGGCTGATGCGAGCGAGCGCGACCTTTGCGAGCGTCGCCACGAAACCGTAGAGGACGCCCGCGGCGATGATGTACATCACGGCGTTGAACCGTTGCCGGAATAGGACGAACAGCAGACCGAGGAGGATCAGGACGGCGCCCAGGATCGCGAGGATGAGCAGCAACTGGCCGTCGGTGACGTTCGGACTTCCCGCACCCGCAGCGAAGACGGCGACCAGAACGAAGGCCGCCACGCCCCCGACGCACAGGATGATCGCGACGATCGAACTTCGATTGAGGGGCGTCTTCGACACCCTCGCGTTCAGAATCGCGGTGATCACGAGCGACACGGCACCTAGCGGCTGTACGACGATGATCGCCGATAGGTAGAGAGCTGCGAGCTGGAAGGCGATCGCGAGACCGAGCATCAGGGTTCCGGTCACCCACGACGGGCGCGCGAGGAGCCGCTTGAGCTGGTTGACGCTGAGCCCGGATCCTGAGGACTCCGTTTCCGCTTCTACCTTCGCGACACCGTGATGCTGGAGTTGCGCCCCGATGGACAAGAAGGCCGCACCGATAAGTGCCACAGGGATTCCCAGGAACTGCTTCGGGTCGAGCGCGAAGCCCGCCGACGCCTCCATCAAGCCCATGGTCACCTGACGACCCTACCTAGTTTCCGACCGATATTCTTGGTGAATGGCCGTCCTCCCGATCCGGATCTCCGGAGAACCTGTCCTGCACGCTTCCGCCGATCCGGTGGCCGAAATCACCGAGGCGGTGAAACAACTTGTGGCGGACATGTTCGAGACGATGGCCGCCGCCCCCGGAGTCGGGCTCGCGGCGCCCCAGGTCGGAGTTGCGCAGCGCATATTCGTATACGACTGGACCGATGACGATGGCATCGAGCACCGCGGCACGGCGATCAACCCGGAGTTGTGGCTACGTCCGATTGAGGTCGGAGAAGCCGACGAGGATGAAGAGTCCGAAGGGTGTCTCTCGTTCCCGGGAGAGCGATTCGCGCTTCACCGCTCCGCGGAGGCGATTCTGAAGGCGACCGACATCGACGGGATACCGTTCGAGGTCCACGCGGAGGGGTGGCTGGCCCGGATCTTCCAGCACGAGTACGACCACCTGGATGGAGTGCTCTACCTCGACCGTCTCCCGCACACAGTTCAGAAGGCCGCGGCTAAAGCCGGCCGCAAACGAGGCTGGGGTGCCCCCGGGTTGAGCTGGACGCCCGGAGTCGACCACCTCGAGGACTGATCGCCCGTCCGGCCGTTCCGAATCCTGCACAGCTGCGCATACGTCTGTGTGGAGTTCCACAGTCCGTCCTCGCGACGAGCCGTTCCGATTCGACTCAGCGGCCCAGATCGACCGCGTGCACTCCGTTGTGGAACTTGAGCGAGGGGAACACGACGGCCACGGAGAAGCCGATGCCAGGCACTGTCTTCGCCTCCACGACACCGCCGAAGACCAGGGCACGGTTCCGCACCTCCGTCAGCCCGACGCCGCTGATCCGCTCGGTCAGCGCGCGCAAGTCCTCCTCGATGGTGTACTGCGTGGCCTGATCGACTTGATTCGGATCGAGACCTGAGCGTCGCGCGGCCGAACGGATCCCATCGTCGTCGACCGTGACGCGAAGCCCATCGGAAGTCCAGGAGAAACCGACCTGGACGATCGTGCCCGGTCCGCCGTGCTTGAGTGAATTCTCGAGGGTGCCCTGAAGGATTCTGAAGATCGCGAGCTCGGCGCCCTGCTTCAGTTCGAAGGGGTTCCCATCCTCGATGAAGCTCAGATCCAGTCCGGCGTCGCGCATCACCCGGAACAGCTCTCGGACCGACTGCAGCCCGGGAGCCGGAAGCGAGACGACTTCGCCCTCGTGGACGACGGTCAGCACCCGTCTCATGTCACCGAGCGCATCGCGCCCACGCTGGGCGAGAATCTCCAGGGCACGCACGGCAGCGTCCGGATCCGCTTCGGCAGCATACTTCGCACCCTCCGCCCTCGTGATGAGGCCCGTCACCGACTGGATCGCGACGTCCTGGAGTTCGCGGATGATCTCCAGCCGCGCCGCCTGTTCTGCAAGCGCGAGCTCGCGATCGATCCGTGTCCACTCGAGATCCGAGCGCTGCAGCTCTCTAAGTCGCGCCGCATGACGCGCGATGAGCCACAGGATCAGAAACAGCGCGACGGCGGCGCAGGCCACGACGAGGGCGATCGTCAGCCAGCGCATGCCGGCCGAGTCGGCCGGGAACAGCCCGTTCATCGGTCTCCTTCACAGACCGGGCATCGCGCCCGCGTCCATCTGGAGACTTTACCGCCACGAGCCGTCCCGCCCGTTCCCGCGCCGTCTGTCAGGAAGCCTCAGGATCGCGTCAGAGTGCGACCGGCCGGTCAGGGCGCCTCAGGGCGGTCGGGGCGATTCGCGCGCAGAACCTCCAAGCGTGCCCTGTATTCGACCTCGTCGATATCACCGCGCGCGAAGCGCTCTGCAAGCGTCTTCTCCGCCGCCTGGGTCCCGCTCGACGCCCAGGGCGCCTGCCCCCAGCCCGGTCCGTAGCCGCGATACATCGCGCCACGACGCCAGCGGCGACCGACAAAAGTGAAGATCAGCGCCAGTACGACGATCCAGAAAAGCGGGATGAGCAGGAAGAACGGGCCGATGCCCCATCCGCCGTGCCCGCCCCAGGCTGCGGTCCCGATGGCCGCCAGACTTGTCGTCAGCATGTTCGATTCGTCCAATCCGAATTCAGTGTGGTCCCCGTGCGGAACCAGCTGACTCCAGATTCGCCGGTCGGGGCGCCCAGCGAATCCGCTGCAGGGCGGCACCTGGGTTACTCCCGTGGGATTAGCGCTGCCATCCCGGTTGGACGAGCCCGGTCTCGTACGCGACGACGACCAGCTGGACGCGGTCGCGCGCACCGAGCTTGGACATGATGCGCGAGACGTGCGTCTTCGCGGTCAAGGGGCTCAGATACAGCCGATCTGCGATCTCCTGATTCGTGAGTCCTTCACCCACCAATGTGAGCACTTCCCGTTCCCGTTCGGTGAGCCCGGAGAGCTCTGGTCCATCCGGAGCGACCTTCAGGCCGCTCGCGACACGAGCCAGCAGACGTTTCGTGATGCCCGGCGAGAGGAGCGCATCGCCCGCGGCGGCCACCCGCACGGCCCTGATCAGTTCGGTCGGCTCGGTGTTCTTGACCAGAAATCCGCTCGCTCCGGCGAGGATCGCCTGTGCGACATAGTCGTCGAGTTCGAACGTCGTCACGATCACGATGTGGGTCCCTGACAGCTCGGGATCGCGCACGATCTGCTCGGTGGCCCACAGGCCGTCTCCGTCTGGCATCCGGATGTCCATCAGGACCACGTCCGGACGCAGCTCGGCCGTGCGTTCGACGGCCTCGGTGCCCGTTGACACACCCGCGACGACGTCGATGTCGGGCTCCGCGTCCAGAAGCGCGCCGAAGCCTCCCCTGACCAGGGCTTGATCGTCGGCGAGCAGCACCCTGATCATGTCGTCTCGCTCGCGGGAGGCAGACTCGGTCCTGGATCGGGCGGCTCATCAATGTGGCGTGGAAGCGGGATCAGGGCGGCGACCCGGAACCCGCCGGCGACCGGCGATTCCGTGGTGAGCGTTCCGCCGAGGAGTTCGACTCGTTCCCGCATCCCGGTGAGCCCTCGACCCGGCTGCGCCGAAAGTTCCGCGCCGTGACCGTCGTCGACGATCGTGATGTAACTGGAGCCGTCGCGTTCTGAGAGCTCGACCTTCGCGTGAACGGCCGCGCCATGACGCGCGGCATTCGTGAGCGCCTCCTGGACGATTCGGTAGAGGGTGAGCTGCAGCGCCTGGGACAATCCTGATCCGAGATGGTTGTCGATGCTGACGATCAGGCCGCCCGAGCTGAACGACTCGGCCAGCGCAGGAAGCCGGGAAAGGTCGGGAAGCGGCGCGCGATCGCTCCCGTCCGACCCGGATCGGAGGAAGCCGAGCACTCCGCGGACCTCTTCCAGGGCCTGGTTGCTTGTGGTCTTGATGGCGGCCAACGCGTCCTTCGACCTTTCCGGCTGGGAGTCGAACAGGTGGAGACCCATGCCCGCCTGAACGCTGATCTGCGAGAGCGAGTGCGCGAGGACGTCATGAAGCTCGCGTGCGATGCGCGTCCGCTCGGCCTCCGCCGCCGATTGCCTCCGCACCGCCGCCTCTTTCGCGATGATTTCATACCGTTCCCGGCGAGTCCTGAAGACTTCGCCGATCCCCATCAGCAGACAGAAGACCAGGGCGACGATCAGCGGGCGGATGATGGCGGTCACAGCACCGGTCACCGCGAGCGAGAAAAGCGGCGCCACGACGGCGAAGCCCGCGACGGTCGACCATACCCAGAGCCGAGCGCCCCGGGCGATCCCGAAGACGATGGCGAGGGCGAGTGGAAGCGCAGACAGCGGCGGGCCGCTCGTCAGACCGATCGCCGGAGCGCACAGAATCGCGATCACGATGACGGCCGGCCCCGGGTGGCGCGGAACGAGAAGGAGACAGAAGGAGGCGCCCAGGGCGATCAAGGAGGTGACGCCGATGCCCCAGGCGGTTCCGCCGGACAGCCAGCTGATGTGGAACTGAAGTGCGACGAACGGCAGCTGCAGTACGAAAGCGAACACTACTGAGATCCAGGGCAGACGCTTAGGATCGTGCCTCCGTCGTCGTGACCACGGCTCGCGGCCCCACGGTCCCCCTGCCCAGTTGTTCCGTGCCCACTGTTCCCGACTCCACGGACCATCCTCGCCGGACGCGCTCTCCTGGGCCGGCGAATCGGATCGGGAAGGTCGCTTCGACGCGCTGGACCCGTGACCGCTGCGCCCGTTCAGCCGCTCTCGGTCCCGGAATTGCATCATTCAATGTTACCGAGCGTCGATCCCGTCTCCATCACGCCAGCAGAGTCCGGTCGTGTACTCCCCAGGGAGTACGGGGTCCGCCGACGGTTCTCCGAGGCTTCTGCGACATCGAGAGAGGTGTCCAAGCGACAATCGAAACTTTGGTACAGTAGCAGGGCTGCAACAAGCATTCCTCGATAGCTCAATTGGCAGAGCAGCCGGCTGTTAACCGGCAGGTTGTAGGTTCGAGTCCTACTCGGGGAGCCATCAAGACTGATCGTGCAAGAGGGCGTGCGCGAGTTCCGCGACATACGGATGCTGCGGGGCCGCGAGCACCTCGGCGAGAGGCCCGTAGCCAACCAGGCTCCCCTGGTGCAGTACGGCTACTCGGTCGCTCACTTTCCGGAGTAACGAGAGATCGTGCGTGATGACCACGCCGGTGAAACCGACATGCTCTTTCAATTGGGCGAAGATGTCCATCACCGCGTCCCGGACCGTAGCGTCGATGCCCGCCGCGGGCTCGTCCGCGATCAGAACGCTCGGGCCGAGTACCAGGGATCGGGCGATGGCGACTCGCTGTCGCTGGCCGCTGCTGAGCTCATACGGATACTTGTCGAGCACGCTCAGGGGAAGATGGACGATGTCGATCAGGTTTGCGGCCCGGCCGGTTGCCGCTCGTGAGTCGAAACCGCGATCGCGTTCGTAGATCGGCGAGCATACGAGTTCCAGCACTGTCATCGACGGTGTCAGATTGTCGGCGGCATCCTGTTCCAGGTAGCCGACGTGGAAATTGATCTCGGCGATGTGCCGGCGACGCGCGCGGCGTACGGAACGCCCGAGCACGATCGCATCCCCACCCGTGATCCGGGGCGGCAGCTCACCGTCCGCTCTGCTGGCGAGTCTGCCCGACAGAACGCGCGCCAAGGTGGACTTGCCCGAACCGGTCTCGCCCATCAACCCGAGCACCTCGGTTCGCTGGACGTCGACGCTGACCCCGCGGAGGGCTTCACACAGGCCGCTTGGGCCGTGGGCCGGATACTCGACGGATAAGTCATTGACTCGGATCGCCACGTCGCGACCGTCGGAGCCGGAATCCGCCTTCGTGTTCACACGACGAGACTACTCGTTGCGAAGCGCCCGTCGCTCGGCTTCGAGGTCGACAAGCCGTCGCTGCAGGGTGGCGTACGTCTCGCGATCGGCCGGATCGGCCCGTTGGAGCGAGCCGAGAAGCTCACGTTTCGTCCGAAGCAGATCACGCTCGACGAGCGAAGTCGCAACGCTTTTCACGTACGATTCGAGTTCGCGTTCACTTCGCTCGGGGAGCGGCGCGATCGCAAGCTCCCCCACAAGTCCCGCGAACTCCCGCGGAACCTCTCGGCTGATCTTCGAGAGCCAGTCCGGCGTGTCCGCGGCGTCGAGCGAGCTCACCATCCCGTCGCGCACGACGGCGAGGCTCGCATTGCTGAACTCGACCTGCGTCGCTCGCGAGAGCATTTCCGCGCCTACCAGACCGGGATGTTGCAGCATCGCCATCAGTGCATCCCGTTCCAGTCGAGTCGCAGGATCGGTGGGCAGCGTCGTAACCGAGGCCTGTGACGCTGTCTCGTTCGGCCGCGATATCACGTCGGGTCCACCGCCTCGCGAGCCCGCGGCACCCATGCTCCGGTCCGGGAAGGAGTCCTGGCGACCGGTCGGCCGCTCTGCAGTCGAGGACGTGCTGCGTCCGCGGCCACGATCGTCGCCTGTCCGCCCTCGATTCTGCGTCGAGGCCGCGCCGTCACGCGACGCCCGACCTCCGGCGGCGGCGACCGCGCGCGACACCTCGCCGAGATCCATGCCGAGCATCCGCGAAAGCTGGTGAATGTATCCCGGTTGGAGCGAGCGATCACGGATGTCCGCGACGACCGGGGCGGCTTCCCGGAGCGCACCGACGCGTCCCTCCACCGTGTCGAGGTCGAAGCTCGACAGCACCTGCCGGACCACGAACTCGAACATCGGCTTCTTCGTGTCGATCATCCGCTGCACTGCCGCGTCGCCGAGTTTCAGACGCAGATCGCACGGATCCAGCCCGTCGGGACCGACGGCGACGAAAGTCTGGGCCGCGAACCGGTGCTCTTCGCTGAACGCACGCATCGCAGCCTTCTGACCTGCTGCATCCGGGTCGAAGGTGAATACCACTTCACCGCGGGCCGTGTCGTCGCCGAGCACACGCCGCAGGACCTTGATGTGTTCAACACCGAACGCCGTGCCGCAGGTGGCGACCGCGGTCGTCACACCCGCGAGATGGCACGCCATGACGTCGGTGTAGCCCTCGACGACGACGACCTGCTGATTGCGCGAGATGTCTCTTTTGGCGAGGTCCAACCCGTACAGCACCTGCGCCTTGTGATAGACGGGCGTCTCAGGAGTGTTGAGGTATTTGGGCCCGTTGTCGTCGTCGAGCAGTTTGCGGGCGCCGAAGCCGATTGTCTGACCGGTCACGTCGCGAATCGGCCACACGACGCGGCCGCGGAAGCGATCGTAGACACCACGGTCCCCGCGCGAGACCAGCCCGGCTGCGAGAAGCTCGTCGTCGTTGAAGCCGGCACTGCGCAGATGCCCGGTGAGTTCATCCCAGCTCTTCGGGGCGAAGCCGACCCCGAACTTCTGGGCGTCGGGACCGCCGAAACCCCGCGCTGCAAGGAATTGGCGCCCTATGGCCGCATCCGGCGTGGCAAGACGTGCGATGAAGAATGCCTCGGCGGCGGAGTTCGCCGCGAGCATTCGAGCGCGGGATCCTCGGTCCGGAGTCGAGCCACCGTCTTCGTAGTGCAACTCGAACCCGATTCGGCCCGCCAGCCGCTCCACCGCTTCGCTGAAGGTGACATGGTCGAGCTTTTGCACGAAGGAGTAGACGTCCCCGCTCTCACCGCAGCCGAAGCAGTGGTAATACCCCACCTGTGGTCGCACGTGGAAGCTCGGGCTGCGTTCGTCGTGGAAGGGGCACAGGCCCTTCAGAGAACCGACCCCCGCGGATTTGAGCGAGACGTAGTCGCCTACGACATCCGCGATGTTCGTCCTGGCCTTGACCTCGTCGATGTCGCTCTGACGAATCAATCCGGCCATGGGACGAGTCTAGTTATCGCACGCCTCGCGTTCGTCCGATCCACGGGTCCCATCAATGGCTGTCGCGACGTCCGCGGGGCCGCGTGTTCTCAGCGATCGCGACGACCGCAACGAAGACTTCGATCCCCACCCGGAGAAGCAGGACCGCCAGCATCGCGCTGACGACCGACAGCAGCAGGTCGAGCAGGAATAGGAAAACGCCCCAGACGGAGCCGGTGCCGACCGCAGCGCCGATGCTGGAGATGAACGCGAGGACGAAGCCCAGCGCGATCAATGTGAGCCCGACGATGTATACCGGGCCCGCGAGCTTGCGCGTCACGAATTTCGTGAACGTCATGTCGAACAGCGCTGTGAAGAAGCCTTCGTTGTCCAGGCGGTCGGCGAGCATCTCGGTCACGGATCGCGTCGAGTACGGAGCAGAGGTCGGGGGCACCGTGGTTCCCGGATGCGTCGGAGGCACGTTGGGTCCCGTCTGTGTCGGAGGCACGGTGGGTCCAGCTTGCGCCGGAGGCACGGTGGGTCCAGCTTGTGTCGGAGGCACGGTGGGTCCAGTCTGTGTCGGAGGCAACGCAGTCTCCGGTAGCGCCGGAGGCACGGGTAGGCCTGGCTCACCCGCCGCCTCGGACTCGGAGGCGGGCCGGCTCGCCGCGTCGCCCTCTTCGCCGGGCGGAGGGGTAGGTCTGCTCATGCTTCCTCCTCGATCTGCACACACCACTGTAATCCAGGCTTCCAACCCTCACAGGGACGGCGTAAGCCCGCACAGCTTCTTGCTCAGTGCCGCACAAGCCTTTCATACCAGGCGATCGCGGATTGGTCGGTGAGACTGGCGACCTGGTCCACGACGACACGCTTGCGTGCGCCATCGTCAGCCGCTGCGTTCCAGTCTCCCGCGAAGCCGGGATCGAGCTCGTCCGGACCATGGCCGAGGAGCGTGTCCGCGAGTGAGACCAGCATCTCGCGTTGAAGCGTGTAGATGGGCTGGCGAGTGTTCTTCGACATCACGAAGGCGGCGACCGTGCCTTTGAGCACGGCGATCTCCGCCCGGATGTCCTCCGGAACAACCACATCCGCGCCGAAACGCACAAGCTCTCGATCACCCGCGGCGTCGCGGGTCGCCCGAGTCGCCGCTCCCGCGAAGCGTCCGATCAGCTGGCTCGTCAGATCCTTCAGTCGCCCCTGATCGCGCCGGCTGGCATCCCAAGACTGCAGCCACTCCTGTGTGGAGTCGAGCCGGTCGAACGCCTCGATCAGCTGCTCGTGGTCGAATTCACCGCCGATCCATTCATACATCGACGACACCAGCTCGTCGTGGTCGACACGAGCACCGAGCGCAGCCACGTCGATGTAGCCGTTGACGATGGCATCCTCGAAGTCATGGACGGAATAGGCGATGTCATCGGACAGATCCATGACCTGCGCTTCGATGCAACGCACGCCTTCTGGCGCTCCGTCCCGCATCCACGCGAACGCGGCGACGTCGTCATCGTAGAAACCGAACTTCGCCCGCCCACTCGGATCCGCCACCGAGTGGGCCGCGGGCCAAGGATATTTGCAACTGGCGTCCAGGCTCGCCCGGGTCAGGTTCAGACCGTACGACTGCCCGTCTGGCCCGAACACCTTCGGTTCGAGTCGCGTCAGAAGCCTCAGGGTCTGAGCGTTTCCCTCGAAGCCGCCGATGTCGCCGGACCACGAGCTGAGGGCGCGCTCACCATTGTGACCGAATGGAGGATGCCCGATATCGTGCGCCAGGCACGCGGTGTCCACGACGTCCGGGTCGAGCCCGAGACTGTTCGCCAGTTCCCGGCCGACCTGCGCGACCTCCAGGGAATGCGTCAGCCGATTTCGCGCGAAATCAAGGCCGGCAGCAGGACTGAGGACTTGTGTCTTGGCAGCCAGTCGCCGGAGGGCACTCGAATGGAGCAGACGCGCACGATCGCGGGCGAAATCGCTCCGACGGCTTGAATGCTGCTCCGGTTGCCAACGCTCCCGGTCCCTGACCGTGTACCCGCCAAGAGCGTCACCCACCGCTGTGGTCCGCTTCCGCATCCGCGATCTCGGCGCGTTCTGCTCCGTCGACATCCCGGCTGGCGAGCCAATGCTCGGGAAGGGCCGGACGCTTCGGGCTGCCGGCGCGACCACGTGGACCCTCGGCTCCTTCGCCGGGATACGGCTGCGACCAATCGAGTGTCGCAAGCAGATCGTCGAGCTGCTGAAGGCTCTCCACCGTCGCGAGGCTCGCGCGAAGATCGCCACCCACCGGATACCCCTTGAAATACCACGCCACGTGCTTCCGGATGTCCCGGCACGCGCGCTCCTCGCTGTCGAAGAACTCCACGAGCAGCTCCGCGTGACGGCGGAACGTCGCGGCGACCCGACCGAGATCCGGATGCGCGGAAGCGTTCTCAGCAGGATCGTCGCCCACCGCACGCGACCGGAACGCTGCAGCGAGGTCACCGAACAGCCAGGGCCGGCCCAGGCAGCCGCGACCGACGACGACGCCGTCGCAGCCCGTCTCCTCGACCATTCGGATCGCGTCCTGCGCAGACCAGATGTCACCGTTGCCCAGCACCGGAACGCTCGAGATCGCGTCCTTCAACGTGGCGATCGCGGACCAGTCGGCCTGACCCGAATAGAACTCCGCGGCCGTCCTCGCATGAAGTGCGATCGATGCGACACCCGCCCCTTCGGCGGCCCGTCCGGCCTCCAGGTAGGTCAGATGATCGGAATCGATCCCTTTGCGCATCTTCACCGTGACGGGCACCGATCCGGCTGCGCGCACCGCGCCCTCGACGATCTCGCGGAACAACCCGATCTTCCAGGGGAGCGCCGCTCCCCCGCCCTTCCGCGTGACCTTGGGAACCGGACACCCGAAATTCAGGTCGATGTGGTCGGCACGGTCCTCGGCGACAAGCATGGTGACCGCCTCGGAAACGGTTTTCGGCTCCACTCCGTAGAGCTGGATGGAGCGTGTCTTCTCCGATTCGTGATGGGTGATCAACCGCATCGACTCCGGCGTCCGCTCGACGAGCGCGCGCGACGTAATCATCTCGCTGACATAAAGACCGGCCCCGAATTCGCGGCACAGACGCCGGAAAGCCGTATTCGTGATCCCCGCCATCGGCGCCAGGACCACTGGCACGTCGAGCGTGAGGGGACCGACGCGCAGCCGCGCGTCCGGTGCAAGAGTGTTCGTGGGAGACATGTCGCCTTACATTCTCCCAGAATCCGCGGGCCGGCGTTCCCGCCTGTGCTTACTCGACTGCTTCAGGCAGCAGACAGGCTTCGCCTTCACACGCGACCGCGGCCGCATCCCCCAACGGGATCAGAGTCGGCTTCGGTGCTTCTGGAGCCTTGGTCGTCTCCGGAGTGGGGGTCATGAGGTTGCCCTTTCCGACCAGATCTGTTCGAGAACCTGCGCGAACGTGTCCGATTCCTGTGCACCGGACACCCCGTAGCGGCCGTCGATGACGAAGAACGGAACGCCCTGGATACCGAACTCCTGAGCCTGACTCTGATCAGCCCGCACATCGCTCAGGTATTCGTTCTCTTCGAGAGAGCGCACGACGTCCGCCCGGTCCAGACCCGCCTTCCCAGCGAGATCTGCGAGATCTGCGATGCGACCGACATGGCCGCCGTCAACGAAATAGGAGCGGAACAGAAGCTCCGCGATTTCGAGCTGCTTGCCGTGCGCCTTGGCGTAATGCAGAAGCTGATGTGCCTTCACCGTGTTGGTGTGGTGGATGCGGTCGAAGTCGTAATCCAGTCCGACCGATGCTGCGATCCCGGTCACGCGCGCAAGCATCTGGCGGACCTGCTCACCTTGCAGACCCTTGTGCTGCGCGAGGTATTCCTCCTCGCTGCCCTCGAAATCGACCGGCGTATCGGGCGCGAGCTCGAAGCTGTGGTATTCGACCTTCACGGCGCGGCCGTCGCCCGACGATGCGAACTCCGTCGAGCCCGACTCGAATTTCCGTTTGCCGATGTAACACCAAGGGCAGCCGATGTCGGACCAGACATCGACTTTGATGGCCTTGTCGGCCAGGCTCTCCACTGTCTCATTCACCGTTTCGCTACTCACATTCCTTGCAACGGACACCGGCCCGATCGCATTCCCGGTGCGTCACGGCGTGAGCGGCCAACGTTTCAGGGCGTCGGTGTGTCTACCGCGCCGCCGAATCGACGATTCCGCGATGCATACAGCTCGATCGCCTCCCACAGCTCCGTGCGGGTGAAGTCCGGCCAGAGCGTATCGAGGAACACCATTTCGGCGTACGCGCTCTGCCAGAGCATGAAATTGCTGGTTCGCTGTTCCCCGGAGCTGCGAACGAACAGGTCCACGTCCGGCAGATCCGGAATGTAGAGGTGCCGCTGGATGGTCTTCTCGCCGATGGCCGACGGCTTCAGCCGCCCCGCGGCGACGTCATCCGCAATCGCGCGAACCGCATCCGCGATCTCCGTCCGGCCGCCGTAGTTGACGCACATCGTCAAGGTCAGCACGTCGTTGCCGGCCGTGAGCCGCTCAGCGATCTGCAGTTCCTTGATCACCGAGGTCCAGAGCCGCGGCCTCCGGCCGGCCCAGCGCACGCGCACGCCCCACTCGTTGAGCTGATCGCGGCGCCGGTGGAGGACCTCGCGGTTGAATCCCATGAGAAACCGGACCTCGTCCGGAGAACGTCGCCAATTCTCCGTGGAGAAGGCGTAGACGCTCAAATGCTTCACACCGATCTGGATCGCGCCCGCGACGACGTCGAGCAGCGACGCCTCGCCGGCACGATGGCCTTCGATGCGGGTGAGGCCGCGCCGATTCGCCCACCGGCCGTTTCCATCCATGACGATGGCGACGTGGTCCGGCACCGCGCCGCGGGGAAGCTCAGGCGGGTGGACGCCAGTCCAGTCCAGCGGGCGGAACTCCACGGCGTCGGGGTGCGTGTATGGCTTCGGCGTCATCGTGCGGAGGGTTCCTCTCCCGGCAAAGGCTCGTCGGCATTCGGCACAAGCGCATCCGCGGCGCCCATTGAACCGGTCCCGCTCGGCACGCGGGACACATGCGGAAGCGAGCGCAGACCCCGCTCCAGGTGCCATTGGACGTAGGCGGCGACTACACCGCTCGCTTGGGAGCGCGTTCGATCCGCCGCTGCTTCGGCTGTCGCCCAATCGCCTGACAGCAGACCGCCGAGCAACTCGATCGTCGCCGGATCGAGCCGCGGAGCGCCCTGCGGAGCGCAATCATCGCAGACGATGCCTCCGAGCTGGACGACGACAGCGGAGTGCGGACCGACCGTCCCGCAGCGCGCGCAATCCACGAAGCTGGGCGCCCATCCCGCGACCGAGAGCGCGCGCAGAAGGTAGGAGTCCAGTGTGAGGGATGCACCGTGTTCACGGCGCGCAAGCGAGCGCAGGGCTCCCACCAGCAGGATGTACTGCTGGAGGGAGCCCTCGGCCTCGGTCAAGCGATCCGCGGCCTCGACCATCGCATTGGCCGCGGTGTAGCTCGCGTAATCGTCGGCGATGGCAGCGCCATAGGCCCCGATCGATTCTGCTTGGGTGACGACATCCAGACTGCGGCCCTCGTAGAGCTGCACGTCGGCGACCATGAACGGTTCGAGTCGTGAACCGAACTTGGATGCCGTGCGGCGGACGCCTTTAGCGACCGCGCGGACCTTCCCGTGCTGCCTGGTCAGCAGTGTGACGATCCGGTCTGCTTCGCCCAGCTTGTGGGTCCGCAGAACAACGGCTTCATCACGGTAAACGGGCACCCTTCAGTATCTCCCGAGCCACCGGCAATGCCGGTCTCAGACGCCGACGCTTTCGCGAACGGCCGCCGTCAGCTCCTCCTCGCGAATCGCGCGGTTGACCGCGGAGACGACCGCCTTGAGCGACGCCGTCGTGGTGTCTTCGTCGATACCGACGCCCCACAGCCTGCGTCCGCCCACCTCGAGCTCGACGTACGCAGCAGCACTCGCGTCGGCGCGCGCAGACAACGTGTGCTGCGAGTAGTCGAAGAGCTGCACGTCGATCCCACGCTGGATCAGCAGGTGAAGGAAGGCATCGATAGGCCCGTTTCCGGTGCCGCGCGCCTGGCCGAAGGTGTCCTCGTCCCGCAGATCGACGATCAGCTCGACATTTCCTGCCATGTCGCTGACGGTCTGCATGTTCGTGAGCTCGAACCGTCCCCACCGGTCGGCGCTCTCGACATCCGTCGCGGGCAGATACTCGTCCTGGAAGATCTCCCAGATCTCCGCGCTCGTGACCTCGCCGCCTTCTATGTCGGTCTTGGCCTGAACCACTCCGGAGAACTCGATCTGCAGTTTGCGTGGAAGGTCCAGGGCGTGGTCCGTCTTCAGAAGGTACGCGACGCCGCCCTTGCCCGATTGCGAGTTCACCCGGATGACGGCCTCGTATGACCGGCCGAGGTCCTTCGGGTCGACCGGCAGGTATGGCACGGCCCAGATCAGCTCGTCCACGCTCGTGCCCTGTGCCTCTGCATCGGCGGCCATCGCCTCGAAGCCCTTCTTGATCGCGTCCTGATGCGAACCGCTGAACGCGGTGAACACGAGGTCGCCGGACCAGGGAGTCCGCTCGTGCACCGGCAGCTGGTTGACGTGCTCGACGGTGCGTTTGACCCGGTCGATGTCGCTGAAGTCGATCTGAGGGTCGATGCCTTGCGTGAACAGATTGACGCCGAGAGCGACGAGGTCGACGTTTCCGGTCCGCTCGCCGTTGCCGAACAGGCACCCCTCGATGCGGTCGGCGCCAGCCATGTAGCCCAGCTCGGCCGCGGCGACGGCGGTACCGCGATCGTTATGGGGGTGCAGCGAGAGGATGACGTTCTCCCGGTGATTCAGATTCCGCGACATCCACTCGATCGAGTCGGCATAGACGTTCGGCGTGGCCATCTCCACAGTCGCCGGAAGGTTCACGATCACCTTGCGCTCGGCCGTCGGCTGGAACACCTCGAGGACCTGATTGCAGATCTCGGCGGCGAACTCGAGCTCGGTGCCGGTATAGCTCTCCGGAGAGTATTCATAGAAAACGGTCGTCCCCGGGATGGTGGGCTCCATCTCCCGGCACTTGCGCGCACCGTGCAGGGCGATGTCGATGATGCCCTGCTGCTCTTCCCGGAAGACCACCTGGCGCTGCAGGATGCTGGTGGAGTTGTACAGGTGCACGATGGCCTGCTTCGCGCCGACGAGCGACTCGTAGGTCCGCTCGATCAGGTGATCGCGAGCCTGGGTGAGTACCTGGATCGTCACGTCGTCGGGAATCAGGTTCTCTTCGATGAGTGAACGCACGAAGTCGAAGTCCGTCTGGCTGGCGCTCGGGAACCCGACCTCGATCTCTTTGTAACCCATGCCGACCAGCAGATCGAACATGATCCGCTTGCGTTCGGGACTCATCGGATCGATCAGGGCCTGGTTGCCGTCACGTAGATCGACGGCGCACCATCGCGGTGCCTTGGTGATGTGAGCGGCCGGCCAGGTGCGATCCGGCAGGTCGACATGGAACTGCTCGTGATACGGCCGGTACTTGTGGACCGGCATCGCGCTCGGTCGCTGATTGTTCTTCATGGTCCCGTCTTCTCCTCGTGGATGGTTGTGAGCCAACGGCAAACTCCGCGACGAGGAAGGCCCCAGACTAGGACTCGTCGCGGCAGCTAAGGAGGAGCAGACCGTGATACATCAAAAACAGAGTACCACCTCGGCGATCCGACGACCGCCGCGCATTCTGCTTCAGAAACCCATCCGTCCTAGCAATTTCGCATCTCTCTGCCAGTCTTTCGCAACCTTCACCCGCACAGACAAGAAGACTCGTTTGCCGAGCAGCGCCTCGATCTCGGGCCGCGAGCGTGCTCCGATGTCGCGCAACCGGCTGCCGCCCTTTCCGATCACGATCGCTTTCTGGCTGTCCCGTTCGACGAACAGGTTCACGTAGACGTCGATGAGTTCGCCGTCGTCCCTTTCGACCACATCGTCGATGGTGACCGCGAGAGAATGGGGTAGTTCGTCCTGCACCCCTTCCAGGGCTGCTTCGCGCACCAGCTCGGCGATTCGTTCCTGGACGGTCTCGTCCGTTATCGTCTCCTCCGGATACAGCGGCGGAGACTCTGGCAGAAGCTTCATCAGCTCGGTGATGAGCGTGTCCAACTGGATCCGGCTGGTCGCGGACGTGGGGACGATCGCCTCCCACTCGCGCAATGCCGAGACCGCCAGCAGCTGCTCAGCCACGGCGGTCTTGTTCACCGCATCGATCTTCGTGACGATCGCTACCTTTTTCGCACGTGGGAAACGGTCCAGCTGCTCGTTGATGAACTTGTCACCCGGACCGATCTTCTCGTCCGCCGGCACACAGAACCCGATCACGTCGACGTCGCCGAGAGTCGACTGGACCAGGGAGTTCAGCCGCTCCCCCAGCAGGGTGCGGGGGCGATGTATCCCGGGCGTGTCAACGATGACGAGCTGTCCGCCGGCGGTGTGGACGATGCCCCGGATCGCGCGGCGTGTGGTCTGCGGCTTCGAACTGGTGATGGCGACCTTCTCGCCCACCAGCGCGTTGGTCAATGTCGACTTGCCGACGTTGGGACGCCCGATGAAGGAGGCGAATCCCGCTCGGTATTCGGTCATCTTCGTTCCCTTTCACTCGTACGGCCATTGCGGATCGCCCGCTCAGTCTCAACCTGACGTCTGCCCTGGTCTTCCCACAGCTTGCGTGCTGCGGCCACTCGCGGATCCCGTTCGGCGACGACTGTCGTCAATCGCTTCCTGCGCCCTTCGATCCGGTCAGCTGTCAGCAGAAGTCCCGCCACCCGGACGGTCGAACCGGTCTCCGGCAGCCGATCCAGTGCTTTGGCGAAGAGGCCGCCGACCGAGTCGACGTCTTCGTCGTCGAGATCGAGATCGAACAGCTCGCCGAGCTCATCGACCGGTAGCCGCGCGCTCACGCGGAAGCGTCCCGGCGCGACCTCCTCGAACAGAGGAGCTTCCCGGTCGTACTCGTCGGAGATGTCTCCCACCAGCTCCTCGATCAGATCCTCGAGCGTGACCAATCCGGCGATCCCCCCGTATTCGTCGACCACCATGGCGATATGGATCGAGGCGGACTGCATCTGGCGAAGCAGATCATCCGCCTTCTGCGACTCGGGCACGAAGGTCGCCGGACGCGCGACATCTCGAACCGCCCCGGTCCCATCGCCTGCGCCGTGTTCGAACACCAGACGCGCGACATCACGCAGGTACAGAATTCCGGTCACCTGGTCGACGCCTTCGCCGAGCACCGGAATCCTCGAGATCCCTTTACTCAGGAAGACGCCCATCGCCTCATTCACGTCCGCGTCCGAGTCGACGGTCACCATGTCCGTCCGAGGGACCATCACCTCTCGCACGACGGTTTCGTTGAACTCGAAAATCGAATGGATGAGCTCGCGATCGCCCTCTTCGAGGACATCGAGCTCAGTCGCCTCATCGACGATGCTGAGCAATTGCTCCTCCGACGACACCACAGCAGAGCGTGACCGCAGCGGGGTGACGCGGTTTCCCAGGGACACGAGCGCGTTGGCGATCGGTCCGAGAAGCACTCTCAGGAAGTGGATCAGCGGCGCAGAGAACCGGAGCACCGGTTTGGCATTCACCCGCCCCACGCTCCGAGGACTCGCCCCGACGAGCACGAAAGAGACCCCGGCCATGATGAGCGCCGTGACGATCAGAATCAGCCACCACTCGGCGAAGATCATCGAGAAGGCGAGGGTCACCAGGACCGCTGCCGCCGTTTCGGCGATGATCCGGACAAAGTTGACCGCGTTCAGGTGGGCGCCGGGGTCCGCTGCGATGGCCTCGAGGGACCGTCGCGACCGGGATGAAATCGCCAGTTCGGAGATGTCGGCTCTCGACTGCACACTGATCGCCGCATCCACGGCCGCCATCAGCCCCGCGAAGGCGACCAGGACGAGGGCCGAAAGGCAGAATACGGCGACGAGCATTGCGTCGCCTAGCTTCGTCGCTCGCGCATCGTGAATCCGACCAGGATGTCCCGCTGGATGCCGAACATCTCGCGCTCTTCTTCCGGCTCGGCGTGATCGAAGCCCAGCAGGTGCAGGATGCCATGGGTCGTCAGCATCAGCAACTCGTCCATCAGGCCGTGGCCCGCCGTCTCGGCTTGCGCTCCGGCCACCTGAGGGCAGAGTACGACGTCCCCCAGCAGGCCTGCGGGAGTGGGCATGTCTTCGGTGCCGGGGCGCAGCTCGTCCATCGGGAAGCTCAGCACATCGGTGGGTCCCGGCTCGTCCATCCACTGGACATGCAACTGTTCCATCGCCGCCTCGTCGACGAGCAGGATCGCCAGCTCGGCGTCGGGATGCACGTGAAGAGCGCTCAGCGCGTACTCCGCCAGGCGCTGCAACGCCGCCTCATCGACCGGGATCGCGGACTCGTTGTTGACTTCGATGCTCACAGATGGACGTCCTATCGTCTCTTCGGCAGACGGTCATGCGGAATCGCGGAGCGGCGTTCCGCTCGGTTCGCGAAAGCCGCAGCCTCCTCGCGTTCGTGGTGAAGTGCCTGCTTCTGCGCGTCGTACTCGGTGTACGCATCGATGATGCGGCCCACCAGCGAATGACGCACTACGTCGTCGCTCGTCAGCCGAGTGAAATGGATGTCGTCGACGTCGGCGAGGACGCGGGTCACGAGTCGCAGCCCGCTGGACCCGGCGGGCAGATCGATCTGTGTGATGTCACCCGTGACGACCATCCTCGAACCGAATCCGAGCCGCGTCAGGAACATCTTCATCTGCTCGGGCGTCGTATTCTGCGCCTCATCGAGGATGATGAAGGAGTCGTTGAGCGTCCGGCCTCGCATATAGGCGAGCGGTGCGACCTCGATGGTGCCGCTCGCGAGAAGTTTCGGGACCAGTTCGGGATCCATCATCTCGTTGAGCGCATCGTAGAGCGGTCGTAGGTAAGGGTCGATCTTGTCGTTGAGGGTTCCTGGCAGATACCCCAGCCGCTCGCCCGCCTCGACCGCAGGCCTCGTCAAGATGATCCGGTTGACCTCTTTGCGTTGCAGGGACTGGACCGCCTTAGCCATGGCGAGATACGTCTTGCCCGTTCCGGCCGGCCCGATTCCGAACACGATCGTGTTCCGGTCGATCGCATCGACGTATTCCTTCTGCCCGATGGTCTTGGGCCGGATACTGCGTCCGCGCGCCGTCAGAATGACCTGACCGAGAACGTCGGACGGGCTCGCACCGGAGCCGGTCTGGATGATCCTGGCAGAACTCGAGACGTCGGCGGGCGTGATGTCGTGCCCGTCCCGAACCAGCGCGAGGAGCTCCTCGATCAGCCTGCGCGCAGCGTCGACCTGAACCGGGTCCCCGCTCAGGGTGATCTCGTTCCCCCGTACGAGCAGCGAAATTCCCGGATATTGTCGCTCGATCGTGCTCAGAAGACGGTCCTGCGGGCCGAGCAGACGGACCATCGCAATGCCGTCGATGCCCAGTCGCGCCTCTGCGAAACCGTCGATGTCGCTACTCGCCAAGAGTTCCTTCCTGAAGTGGTCCGCTCAACACGTGAGCGTGAACATGGAATACAGTCTGTCCGGAATTCGGACCCGTGTTGAAAACCAAACGAAATTGGCCGTCGGAGAATTCCGTAGCCAGGTTCTGTGCCACTTCGACGATCTCGGCCAGCAGGCCCGGGTCGCCTGTGGCGAGCTCCACCACATTGCGGTATTCCTCGGTCTTCGGTACGACGAGGATGTGAACCGGAGCCTTCGGCGCGATATCGCGGAATGCGATGATCCGTTCGTTCTCGAACACGATGTCGGCCGGGATATCGCGCACGATGATGCGAGAGAAGATCGAAGGTTCGTCGGAAGCCATGGTCTATCTTAACCGGGCAGCTACCAGCGGCGGAGGATGACATTGATGGCGGCGAGAGCGGCCGGGCCGGCCGTCGACGTCCGGAGCACGGAGCCGCCAAGGCGTACTGCCTCGGCGCCGGCGGCCGTCAGCGCGGACAGCTCGGATGGTGCGATCCCGCCCTCCGGGCCGACGACGAGGACCAGATCGCGATCCGAAGTGCCGGTACCCCGGCGCTCTCGGTCATCGTCTGCGAGACTCATAACGGTTGGTTCAGCGATGGTGATTCCTGTCAGGGCGAGTGCTGCGGTGGGCTCGAGCACCAGGACTCTCGACGACGGCATAAGCGATGCGATGTCGCTCAGTGCTGCGAGTTCGCCAACCTCAGGCACCCATGCGCGCACCGACTGCTTTGCCGCCTCGCGCACGATCGTCCGCCACCGCTCCCGTCCTTTCGCCAGCTTCGGACCCGCCCATCGAGACACCGAGCGCTCTGCCGCCCACGGGACCACCCGATCGACACCGAGTTCGGTGGCCGCCTGGATCGCCAGTTCGTCGCGGTCTCCTTTGGCAAGGGCCTGCACCAGCGTCACCATCGGCCGGGGACGCGCCGAGTCCTCGACGGTTTCCACAGTCAGACTCAGTACGCCGTCTCGCGCGCCGGTGACGATTCCGCGCACGATGAGGCCCCGCGCGTTCCCGATCGCGAGCTGCTCGCCGAGCCGGGTACGGTTGACGGTCAGAGCGTGCCGCGCTTCGACGCCGGCGAGTTCAACCACGTCACCCGGAGCCACGTCGGCAGCATCCAGATCGTCGCGGAGGTAAAGAGAACTCATCGACGGGGCCGCCGCTAGACGTTCAGGAAACGATCGCGGATCTTGGCGAAAAGTCCCTGCTGGAACCTGGCGAGGGTCGGCGCAGACTGCTTGTGCGATGACGCGAACTGCTTGATCAGCTCACGCTGCTTGTGATCGAGTTTCGTCGGGGTGACGACCTGGATCCCGACTCTGAGGTCGCCGCGGCCGCTCCCTCTCAGGTGGCCGATCCCCCGATCCTTGACGGTCAGGATGTCGGCGCTCTGAGTGCCGGCCTTCACGTCGATCTCGACCGCTCCATCGAGGGAGTCGACGGTCGTTCTGGTACCCAGGATCGCATCCGCCATTGAAACCTCGAGCGTGCACAGCAGGTCATCGCCGTCCCGGCTGAAGACCTCGTGGTGCCGTACCTTGATCTCGAGGTAGAGATCGCCATTGGCGCCTCCAGCGGGACCGGCCTCGCCGTTCCCAGGCATCTGCAGACGCAATCCGGTGTCGACACCCGCGGGGATGTCCACCCCGATCACGCGGCGCGCGCGCACGCGGCCCTGTCCCTGACAGGTCACGCACGGAGTGACGATCACCGATCCGTATCCGCGGCAGGTGCCGCACGGGCTCGAGGTCATCACATTTCCGAGAAGCGATCTCACCGAGCGCTGGATCTGGCCTGTGCCGTGGCAGATGTCGCACGTGACGGGTGCCGTGCCCGGTTGGCAGCACGATCCGTGGCAGGTCTCACAGACGACGGCAGTGTCCACCTCAATGTCGCGGTGGACGCCGAAGACGACGTCATTCAATTCGATCTCGACGCGCAGCAAGGCATCCTGTCCGCGCTCCCGTCGGGAACGGGGACCCCGGCCGCCGCCGCCACCGGCCGCGCCGAAGAACGTCTCGAAGATGTCCCCGAACCCGCCGAAGTTCGCGCCGCCGAACCCGGCTTGCGGTCCACGGTCATAATCTGAGCGCTGCTGAGGGTCGCTGAGGACGTCGTAGGCATGCGTCACCAGCTTGAATCGTTCCGCCGCGTCTTCGCTCGGGTTGACGTCCGGGTGGAGTTCGCGGGCGAGACGGCGGTACGCCTTCTTTATCTCATCTGTCGTCGCGTCGCGTTCGACACCGAGCACTTCGTAATGGTCAGCCACGTAAGGCGCATCCTTCGGTTTTCGTGCAGACGGCGCTTCCGGAACGCCGCCGAGATCGGATCAGTTCTCCCCGAGCAATCGGGAGAGATAGCGGGCGACCGCGCGGACGGCCGCCATGTTGTTCGAATAGTCCATGCGGGTCGGTCCGAGCAGCCCGACGCGGGCGGATCCCGCCCCTGCTGCCCGATAGCCGCTCGAGAGAACGGATGTCTCGCCCAATGCCGAGGCCTCGTTCTCGCTACCGATGCTTACCGACACGCTGTGCAGATCGGAGGCCATCTCGCCGAACAGTCTGAGCAAGACCACTTGCTCTTCGATCGCCTCCATCACCGGGAAGATGCTCCCGGTGAAGTCGTTCTCCGTGCGGACCAGATTGGCGGTCCCGGCCATCAGGAGCCGGTCCTGCCGATTCGCGACGAGCTGATCGATGAGCCCCGCGAAGACCGGAGCGACCGCAACTCGCTGGGCCGCCGGGATCTTGAGAGGTGCGTCGGCCAGGCGTCCTGCGGCGTCGTCCAGAGTCAAGCCCGACGCGGCCGCATTAGCCGCTGAGCGCATCTCGACGAGTGTTTCCTCGTCGATCTCGTCGAGCGCCTCGATCACGCGCTGATCGACCGCACCCGAGTCCGTGATGACCACTGACAACAGCCGTCGGGCGGCAACGCGTACGAACTCGATGTGCCTGATCCGGGTCCGCGCGCCGACCGGGTACTGCACGAGAGCGACCTGGTTGGTCAGCTGCGAAAGCATGCGCACCGTGCGCGCCAGCACGTCGTCGAGGTCGACGGACTGGCCGAGGAACAGTTCGATCGCCTGTCTCTGCGCCGCGGTCAACGGTCTGAGGTCCGCCAGCTGATCGACGAACAGCCGATAACCCTTGTCGGTGGGCACGCGTCCTGAGGATGTGTGCGGGGCGACTATGAGACCCTCTTCTTCGAGGGCGGCCATGTCGTTTCGGATCGTGGCCGCCGAGACACCGAAAGCGTGACGCTCGACGATACGCTTCGATCCGACGGGCTCGCGGGACTCGACGTAATCCTGAACTACAACGCGGAGGACTTCCAGGCTGCGATCGGAAACCACTGGTGTTCGCCTCCCGTCGGAACTCCATCTCCGGTGCGTGCACGGAATTAGCACTCCGTATACATGAGTGCTAATCATATCGCGCAAACCTGCGTGAATGATTGCGGCAGCCACCCGCGCGCCGTTAGCTTTGAGGGAAGCCGCCGTCGGAAGGGGACACGGAGATGTCAGAAGCTGAAGGTCGATCCCAGCCCCTTCCGCCGTTGAAGGCCGAGACCGACAAGCAGCTCGCGATGTGGTCGCACATCGGAGGTGTAATCGGATTCCTTCCGTCGCTGATCATCTTCCTGGCGTTTCGTGAGCGTGGCGATCGGACCGCAGTCGAAGCCAAGGAAGCCCTGAACTGGCAGATCACATTCCTCATCATCGGGCTCGCCCTTGAGATCACCGTCGGCCTGGTCAACGGATCTCTGCTTGCTTCGGCGCTCTTCCCGCTCGCTTACATCATCGGCGCCGTGCCGTTCGCCTGGTGGGTCTACAACGTGTTTCTCTCCATTCACGGCGGCGTCGTCGTCAGCAACGGCGGGTCTTACCGCTACCCGTACACGTTCCGCTTCATCAGCTGAGAGGTCCGCGGGTCCATCCCGAGAGGTGAGCGCGCGGGCTGGTGGGCCAGGTGCGCGTAATGAAGGCGTCGTCCGTCAATCGGCCAGGAGCCTGCGGACCACGGCATCCGCGAGGAGCCGCCCGTACAACGTCAGTTCGATCCGGCCCGCGAATGCCGCCTTCGGTTCGATCAGTGCGTCTGCGATCAGTGATGCCACCGCGCGGCGCCCCGATTCGTCGAGATCGTCCACCGGAAGACCGGCTCGGGTGCGAGTGGCGAGCAGTACTCGTTCGACGTGGCGGGTCTCCGCATCGAGCGTTTCGCGCCCGACGGCGGGAGAGACACCCGAATCCACCCGATCGCCGTAAGCGGCCGGATGTTTGGCGTTCCACCAGCGCACTCCGCCGACATGGCTGTGTGCTCCCGGTCCGACGCCCCACCAATCCTGTCCCTGCCAATACGCCAGATTGTGGCGTGAGCGGTGGTTGTCCTCCAACGACCAATTGCTCACCTCGTACCAGGAGTAACCCGCCGAACCGAGGAGGCTGTCAGCCAGCTCGTACATGTCGGCCTGCAGATCGTCGTCTGGCGCCGGAAGCTCGCCGGACCGGATCTGGCGGGCGAGCTTGGTTCCCTGCTCCACGATCAGTGCGTATGCCGAAACGTGATCGGGCTCGAGGTCGCGAACCGTCTCCAGCGAGGTATGCCAATTCTCGATGGTCTCCCCCGGAGTCCCGTAGATGAGGTCCAGGCTGACGTCCAACCCGGCATCGCGCGCCCAGCGCACCACGTCGGGTATCCGTTCGGGGTCGTGCGTCCGCTCCAGCGTGGCGAGGACGGAAGGCACTGCGGACTGCATTCCAAACGAGACCCGGGTGACGCCCGCTCGTGCGAGTTCGGAGAGGTATGCGGCATCGACCGAGTCCGGATTCGCCTCGGTCGTGACTTCAGCTCCGGATTGCAGTCCCCAGGTGTCCGCCACCGACCCGAGCATCCGGCCAAGCTCCGCCGCGGGCAGGATCGTCGGCGTACCTCCGCCGAAGAAGACGGTCGACACGGGCCGCTCAGGAAGCCCGGCCCGGCTGAGAACCTCTCCCGCGAATCGGACCTCCGAGATCGCCTGATCCGGATATCCGGTCCGGGAGGCACCACGGAGTTCGCCTGCCGTGTAGGTGTTGAAGTCGCAGTACCCGCAACGCACTCGGCAGAACGGCACATGAAGATAGACCCCGAAATCACGTGCCGCCGCGCCATCGCGCACGGACACGGGAAGCTCGCCATCCTCTGGTGCCGGATCTCCGAGAGGCAGTGCGCTCGGCATGCTCGGGCCCTCAGGCCGATCGAGCGGGCAGGAGGGCGCGCAGATAGCGAGTGGTCATCCGCCGCTGCTGCCAGCGCACCACCGGGGCGGCGAGTCTGCCAAGCCGGCTTGCTGGGCGCGAGAAACGACGCACCCTCAGTACCACCGATCCGTCCGGGTGCTGCTCGATGAGGAACGCCTCTTCGCCGCTGATCGGATGTCCGTGGAGACTCCCGTAGGCGAAACCGATCCGGTTCGGCTCGTCGATCACGTAGACGACGCGGACGGGGGCTGTGGCGGTGAACGGGCCGAACGGTACCTTCAGCACGGCGGTCATGCCACTCGAGATGTACGGCGAACCGTCCTCTGCGAAGACCGCTTCTCGCTCCTGGCGTTCCTGAAGACCGACCGGCGCCCCGTCTGCGCCGAAGGCGATCCCCGTGTAATGCTCGCCGGTTCCCTCGTGGACCTCACTGACTTCGACACCGCTGCCGCGCTGCACACCCCAAGTCATCAGGGCCGTGACGGCAGACTCGAATCGTTCCTGACCGCTGCCGAGCTTGGTGGTCTTCTCCAGCGGACGGTATCCCGCGGGCGGGTAGTACAACAGGTCGTCCGCCTGGGTCCCTCCAACGGCGCCGTAGGTCACGGCTCCGTCAGTGAATGTCGAGCGACGCATAAGCTGTTCGTCTCGCCTTTCATCCGCCGGTTGCTGCTGGCTACATGCCGGCTGTGCTTCGACCGGGCTCATAACAGATTAGACACGAATGGCGGAGGTTGCTGAATTCTCCCTGATCGGTCGCGGGGAGTGCCGTCGCCCGACCGACGACCGGCAGCGGCTCCGCGACTTACTTCTTCGCCGCCTTCGCCTTCTCCGTGTCGCCTGAGAGCGCGGCGATGAATGCCTCTTGAGGGACCTCGACGCGCCCGACCATCTTCATGCGCTTCTTTCCCTCTTTCTGCTTCTCCAGCAGCTTCCTCTTACGTGTGATGTCGCCGCCGTAGCATTTCGCGAGAACGTCCTTCCGCATCGCGCGGATGTTCTCGCGGGCGATGATCCTCGCGCCGATCGCCGCTTGGATGGGCACCTCGAACTGCTGACGAGGGATGAGCTCGCGGAGCCGGCCGGTCATCATGACGCCGTACCCGTACGCCTTGTCCCGGTGGACGATGGCACTGAACGCATCGACGCGTTCGCCCTGGAGGAGGATATCCACCTTAACCAGATCCGCTTCCTGGCTGCCCGCCGGCTCATAGTCGAGAGATGCGTATCCGGCGGTCCGGCTCTTGAGGTTGTCGAAGAAGTCGAACACGATCTCACCGAGCGGCATCGTGTAGCGGATCTCGACCCGGTCCTCACCCAGGTAGTCCATGCCGAGAAGAGTGCCGCGCCTGCTCTGGCAGAGTTCCATGATGACGCCGACGTAATCCTTCGGCGCGAGGACCGCCGCCTTCACGATCGGCTCCGCGACGGATAACACCTTTCCCGACGGGAACTCGCTGGGATTCGTGACGTGGATGAGCTGCCGATCCTCTGTGGTTACGTCGTAGATCACGGATGGTGCGGTGGTGATCAGGTCGAGACCGAACTCGCGCTCCAATCGTTCCGTGATGATCTCGAGGTGAAGAAGGCCGAGGAACCCGCAACGGAAGCCGAAGCCGAGCGCCACCGAGGTCTCGGGCTCGTAGACCAGGGATGCATCGGAGAGCTTCAATTTGTCCAATGCGTCGCGCAAGTCCGGGTAGTCGCTGCCGTCGAGCGGATACAGCCCGGAGAAGACCATCGGCTTCGGCTCGGTGTAACCGGGCAGGGCGACTGTCGCCGGTTTGGTCGCGGTCGTCACAGTGTCGCCAACCTTCGACTGACGGACGTCCTTCACTCCGGTGATCAGATATCCCACCTCGCCGACTCCGAGGCCTTTGCTCGGAAGAGGCTCCGGTGAGCTGACGCCGATCTCGAGGATGTCGTGGATGGCTCTTGTCGACATCATCTGGATCCGCTCCCGCGGAGACAGGCGCCCGTCGACCATGCGGACATAGGTGACGACGCCGCGGTAGCTGTCGTAGACCGAGTCGAAGATCATGGCGCGTGCTGCCGCATCCGGGTCGCCGACCGGAGCAGGGATCCGTTCAACGACCAGGTCGAGCAGTTCTTCGACGCCTGCGCCCGTTTTGCCCGACACCCGGAGGACGTCCGCCGGATCGCCGCCGATCAGGCTCGCCAGCTCCGCCGCGTACTTGTCAGGATCGGCGGCGGGAAGGTCGATCTTGTTCAGCACCGGCACGACAGCGAGATCGTTCTCCAGCGCGAGATACAGATTGGCGAGGGTCTGCGCCTCGATGCCCTGCGCCGCATCGACTAGGAGGATCGCACCTTCGCAGGCGGCCAGCGATCGGCTCACCTCGTAGGTGAAGTCGACGTGACCCGGTGTGTCGATCATGTTCAGCGCAAACGTCTCGTCGCCGACCCGCCACGGCATCCGCACCGCTTGGCTCTTGATGGTGATGCCGCGCTCACGCTCGATATCCATGCGGTCGAGGTACTGGGCGCGCATATCGCGATCGCTGACGACACCGGTGATCTGAAGCATCCGGTCGGCCAGGGTCGACTTCCCATGATCGATGTGGGCGATGATGCAGAAGTTCCTGATCGACTTCGGGTCTGTGGATGCAGGCTCGAGGGCCGTGAGAGCGCGAGGAGTCATTGTGCTGCAATTCTCCCATCCTGAGCTGCGCGCTCCATACTCGTCTCCGACATGTGCGGGATCTGCTGTCCCACTTGTACAGGAAGTAGTCCCGGGGAATGCTTAAGGTCCCTTACACGGATCACTCTCGGACCGCGCAAATTGCCGCGATGGACGCGGTACTGATATCGTTGCATGTTGACTTGCGTGCGGACCATCCACACGGACTGTCGTTAGGCGCCCTCTCTCGCCTGGTGACGTACTCATTCATTAGAACTGACACGAAAGACGAAAGCACACAGTGGCAAATATCAAGTCGCAGATCAAGCGCATCAAGACCAACGAGAAGGCGACCGAGCGCAACAAGGCCGTCAAGAGCGAGGTCAGGACGGCGATCCGTGCGACCCGCACGGCAATCACCGCAGGTGACAAGGACAAGGCCGAGAAGGCGCTCCGCAACGCCGGCAAGAAGCTGGACAAGGCGGCGAGCAAGGGCGTCATTCACAAGAACCAGGCCGCGAACCGCAAGTCGGCGATCGCGAAACAGGTTTCGGCGCTCTGACCGACAACCGATTTGGTTGAGCGCCTCCGCGTTCCCTCCGGGGACTCGCGGAGGCGCTTTTTTGCGCGTAATTGCGGGCTCGTGGAGGCCGTCTCGGTGAGCCTGACTCAGCGCAGCCGCTCAGTGTTACACGGCGGTTCAGCGCGGCGGCCTGGCCTTGCGTGGCGGATAAGCGCGGCAGAGGCCGGCTCAGTGAACACCGCGGGAGGCGATGGCTTCGACCATTCGCTCGAGCGCGAAGACCGGATCACGGCCGCCACCCTTGACGTTCGCGTCTGTGGTGGCAAGTATCTCGATCGACCGGCCGAGTCCTTCATCGGTCCAGCCTTGGAGGTCGCGCCGTGCGCGATCCACCTGCCACGGGGCGAGGCCGAGTTGGGCAGCCAATTGGCCTGATCCGCCGCGAACACCGGAGACCTTCGCCATCGTCCGGATCTTGCTGGCGAACGCGGCAACGATCGGGACTGGGTCGGCGCCCGATGCGAGTGCATGCCGGAGCGTGATCAGTGCCTCGCCCCGACGCCCGGCGATGGCTGCGTCGGCGACGCGAAACGCGTTCGCCTCGACTCGTCCGCCGTAGTAGCGATTGACTGTCGCCTCGGTGATCTCGTCGCTCGTATCCGAGATCAGCTGGGTGCATGCCGCAGCGAGTTCCGCGAGGTCATCCGCGAACGCGGACGTCAAGGCTTGAAGTCCTCCGCGAGTGATCTTCTTGCCGGCACCACGGAACTCGGATTGTGCGAAGGAGAATTTGTCGGATTCCGATTTGAGTTCGGAGCACACGACCTCGATCCCGCCACCGGTCCCGCCGCGGATCGCGTCCAGCAGTTTCTTGCCCCGCACACCACCCGCGTGGCGCAGGATCACATATGCGCCATCCGCCGGAGCGGCCAGGTAGTCAAGGGCGTCGGTCAGGAATGCGTCTGTGCATTTCTCGACGGCCTGCACGCGGATGAGGCGGGGCTCTCCGAAGAGCGAGGGGCTGGCCAGGGTGATCAGCTCACCTACGGCATACTCCGAAGCGACGATGTCGCTGACTTCGAGGCTCGGGTCCACCGACTTCAGCTGCTCGCGGAGGTCCCGGGTCGCCCGGTCGGCGAGAAAGCCTTCGCTGCCGGTGACCAGAATGACCGGTGCAGGTCGGATGGCGTTCCATTCGAGTTGCGGGATCGCTGCCTTCGCCCGTGTCGTCTGGGGTTTCCGCGCGGCCACATTCCTCCTTGTATCGCTGCACCAGCCTAACCGCCGCCACCGTCAAGAGACGTCGCTCGCTCGGTCCACACACTGAGATCCCCCGGTCGGTCCGGATCGACCGACACCAGGATCATGCCTTGTAGATCGGTGCGGACCGTAGCGGTTCCGGTGTCTCGAAGCGTTTTCATGATGCTGTCTCTGGGATGCCCATAACGGTTGCCGGCACCGGCAGAAAGGAGGCCCAGCCGAGCGCGGATGCGCCGGTACAGCGTTTCGCTCTGGTCGGCCGAGCCGTGATGGGCAACCTTGACGACGTCGAATTCACCGAGCTGGTTGTGCGCCATCATCGCATTCTGCGAATCGCGCCCGAGGTCACCGAGGAAGAGTGCGGTGATCCCCTCTCCGTAGAATGCGACGGTCACACTCCCGTCGTTGCCCGTCTGCATCAGGATCGAGTCGCCGCGAGGCCACATTACGCGCCAGCGCAGGCCGCCCAACATACCCTCCTCGCCGCTTGCCACGAGACGCACGCTCGCACCGCCGTGAGCGAGTTCGTCGGCAATGCGGCGATCCAACGCGCCTTCGGGCGGCCCGACGAGGGCGACGTCCACGCGACCGACGACGGCCGATGCGCCGCCGACATGGTCGAGGTCGTAGTGCGTGAGCACAAGCAGATCGACACGTTCGATCCGCAGTGTCCGGAAGCAGTCTTCGAGCACGCCGGGATTCGGGCCGGTGTCGACGAGCGCGTATTTGCCGGAACTTCGAACGACGAAGGCGTCACCTTGACCGACGTCGCACGCAGCGATGATCCAGTCGCCGGGGCGCAGCAGCCGTTCGGCGGCGTAATTGCCGATCAGGGTGCCCACGTATCCCAAGACGACGAGCATCGTGGTCGCGGCGGCCGCCGGCCGTAACAGCCGCCCTCGCCGTCCGCGAGCGAACAAGACTGCCAGGCTGCTCGTCGAAACGACCACGACGAGAGTGACACCGACGAAGCCGCTCGGCCACGGAAGGCTGTTTCCCGGAAGCACCGTGATCGTCCGGGCAACGCCGGCGATCCACGCGGACGGAACCCACGCAGCTTGTGCGAACGCGAAACCGACACCGGGCAGGATCGGAAGAAGGGCGCACGCGATCAGGCCGAACACGGTGGCGGCTGGCGCCGCGGGACCGGCCAGAAGATTGGCGCCGACGCCATAAACGGGAAGAGACGGGTTCAGAAGGACCAGTATCGGCTGGCACGCGATCTGTGCCGCAAGCGGGATGGCGATCATCGCGGCAAGCGGTGCCGGCATCCAGCGACTGAGTTGTGCCGCGAGCGCGGGAGCCAGCACGATCAGACCGGCCGTAGCGAGAACAGACAGGACGAACCCGTAGTCGCGAGCGATCCACGGATCGTGGACCACCAGGCAGATGACCGCCGCCGCGAGCACGGGCACTCCGCTGCCTCGGCGACCCGTCAGCGCGCTGATGATCACGATCGAGCCCATCACGGCGGCCCGCACCACACTGGCGTCGGGCGTGACGAGGATCACGAATCCCGCGAGAGCGATGAGGGCGCACACGGAACGGGCGATCCGGCCGAGTCCGATCGCCGCGGCGGACGCCAAGACGAGACCGACCACCACCGCGCAGTTGGAACCGGAGACCGCCGTCAAATGGCTGAGTGAGCTGTCCTGCATCGCGTTATCGAGGTCAGCGCTCAGCGCCGTCGTCTCTCCGATCGCGAGACCGGGAAGAAGCGCTCCCCCTTCACCGGGAAGGCGCGAGGAAGCCGCGGCGAAGTCCGATCTAGTCTGGTTGGCCCACGCGAGCCAGGACGGGGCGTCCGCAGTCCGCGTCGGCGGTTCGGTCGCCGTAACCAGGAACGCTTCGGCACGCCCCCGCTCAGCCTGCCGGACGGTCCCCGTCAATGTCGCCCGTTCGCCGATCTGCAGATCCGATCGGCCGCTCACCGTCCCGGGTGCGAAGATTCTGGCCCGGACGCTCGTGCGGATCGCTCCCCCGGCATCTGCCGGATCGCTTGCCTTCCCGGACACCGGAGTCCTGACGGCGACGAGCGTCGCCCTGAACGCGACGACGCCTTGGGACGCTACGGACCCCGACTCAACGGCACGTGGAGTCGACGCGACGATCAGTTCGATCTCCAGTGACCGTCGCGCGTTCACGGATTCGGCAAGCACATCGGGATTCCGTGCCGGAGCCTCCGCAGCAATGACGGTCGAGACGACCGCCAACGCCGCGAAGGCGGGTATGAGTGCTCCGGCCCAGCGCCGCGTGCGGCGGACGGCGAGTGACAGAGCCACCGCAACGACCATCGACAACCATGTCGCACTCGCAACCCCGAGCGCGGCTCCCGGCAAACCGATCATGATCGCGCTGCCGATCCACATCGCGACCGCCGGGACGGCGAGCCGGAGATCGATCTTCACGGGGCGACAAGGTCCTTGAGCCGGTCGTACGTCTTCTGCCCGATGCCGCTGATGCTCATGAGTTCCTCGACGGTAGTGAAAGGTCCGTTCTGAGTGCGCCAGTCGATGATGCTCTGCGCGGTCGCGGGGCCGACGTGCGGTAGCGCCTGCAGTTCAGACGCACTCGCCCGATTGAGACTGACCTTCGCACTGGCGGCGGCAGGCGCATCTCCGCCTGTTCCGGCGGACACACCCGAACCACTCGCCGAGCCGTCCTCGAGCATCGGGAGATCTTCACCCTGTCTCGGAATGCCCAGCTGCTCGCCGTCCAGGAGCACCCGCGCCAGGTTCACGCGATCCCGCTCAGCATCCTCCGTGAAACCTCCAGCCGCCGAGACGACATCGATGACGCGCGAGCCTTGCCTCAGTTCGTAAAGCCCTGGTTCCGCGACGGCGCCGAACACATGAACGAAGACCATCGAGGAAGACGCAGATTGATCGGCCTCCGCGGTCGATGACGGATCCGAGCCCGGAAGGTGCGCTACGCTCCCCGATCTCTCGATGACTTCCGATGCACCACCGCCACCCGCAAGGGTCACCAGAACGGCGACTACGACAGCAGCCAGGGCGAGGACGATACCCGCGCCGACGCCGATCCGAAGCCTTAGAGGCCGCGAAAGCGCAATGCTTTGCGTCGACGCGGCGCTCGTCGATCCGGTGGTCAGCGAGTCGGCGTCACGAGGCTCGATTCCCGTATCTGTTCCGGCCATGAGTCGAAACTAGATCGCGCGCAGGTGGACACTCCCGCCCCACACCAACACCGTGCAACGCCCGGCCACACCGTGCCCGGTGGAGGACTGAGTCAGGCCTTGGCGGCCTTGGTCGCGATGTTCACCAGCTTGGGCACCCTCACGATCACGGCCGCGATCTCCCGGTCGCCGATCGCCCGCTTCACAGCTGCGGATGCGCGTGCAAGTTCCTCGAGCTCGTCCTGGCTGATCTTCGGTGAGACCTCGATCCGGTCACGGACTTTACCGTCGACCTGGATGATCGCAGTCAGCGATTCCTCGATCAGAAGGTTGGGATCCGGTTTCCGCCACGACACGAGCGCAACCGTCGGCTCGTAACCGAGCAGCTCCCACATGTCCTCCGCTGTGTACGGCGCGAACAGGTTGAGAGCCATCGCCGTCACCTCAGCGGCCTCGCGAACCGCGGGGTCGGCCGCACCAGGGCCGGTGTCGATCGTCTTCCGAGTCGCGTTCACCAGCTCCATCAGCCTCGCCACGACCACGTTGAACTTGAAGGATTCGACGAGCCCCGGTGCATCGGCGAGGAAGCGATGAGTGACCCGCCTCAAGGCAGGATCGCCATCCTTCCAGACCGCATCCGGACTGCTCGTGACATCGTTGGCCACGCGCCACGCGCGTGCCAAGAACTTCCCGCTCCCGGCCGGCGAGACGTCGGCCCAGTCGATATCGTCCTCAGGAGGACCAGCGAAAGCCATCGTGAGTCGGACCGCATCGACTCCGTGTTCATCGAGTTGATCGGACAGCTTTACGAGGTTCCCTCGCGACTTGCTCATCGCCGAACCGTCCATGAGCACGAGACCCTGATTCAACAGCGCCGTGAACGGTTCCGTGAAGCTCAGATAGCCGAGGTCGAAAAGCACCTTGGTGACGAATCGCGCATAGAGCAGGTGGAGGATCGCGTGCGTGACACCGCCGACATATTGGTCGACCGGTGCCCACTTCTCCGCCTCGGCAGGGTCGAACGCCTGCGTGTCGTCGTGTGGACTCAAGAACCGATGGAAGTACCAGGAGCTGTCGACGAATGTGTCCATCGTGTCCGTGTCCCGTTTCGCCGGACCCCCGCACGACGGACAGGTCACGTTGACCCACGCGTCCGCCGCAGCCAGCGGGCTGACGCCCTTGGGCTGCAGATCGAGCCCCTCGGCATCCGGCAGCTCCACCGGCAGCTGGTCTTCCGGAACCGGCACCTCACCGCACTCGGGACAGTGGATGATCGGGATCGGGGTGCCCCAGTATCGCTGCCGCGAGATGAGCCAGTCGCGCAGCCGGAAGTTCTTCGCGGGGCCGCCGAGCGAGGACGACTGCAGCGCCTCCGTGACTCTGCGGATCGCATTCGACTTGCTCAGCCCGTTGAACGGACCCGAGTTGATCAGTCGGCCTTCGCCGGTCAGGGCGATGCCGGTCTCCGCGGGATTCTCCAGCGGCAGGTCGTCGGGCAGTATCGCTTCGCCGGTGACCGGATCGGTGGGGATCACAGGGATCGCGCCCGTGACCGGCGCATTCGTGTCGACGACGATCCGCACCGGAAGATCGAACGCGCGCGCGAAGTCCAGGTCCCGCTGGTCGTGGGCCGGAACCGCCATGATCGCACCGTGTCCGTAGTCCGAGAGAACGTAGTCCGCGGCCCAGATCGGCAGCCGCTCGCCGTTCAGGGGATTGATCCCGTAACGGTCGAGGAAGACACCCGTCTTCTCGCGATCCGCGCTGAGCCGGTCGACCTCCGTGGTGCCGCGCACGACGGACAGGTACTCGTCGAACCTCTCCCTCACCGCGTCGGATGCGCCCTCGACGAGCTCGCTAGCCAGATCGGAGTCCGGGGCGACCACCATGAAGGTAGCGCCATACAGGGTGTCCGGACGGGTCGTGTAGACCGTGACCGGCTCGTCGCGGCCCTCGATGGCGAAACGGACGTCCGCCCCGCTCGAGCGCCCGATCCAGTTGCGCTGCATGGTGATGACCTTGTTCGGCCAGGCGCCTTCCAGCTGGTTCAGGTCGTCGAGAAGCCGGTCGCCGTAGTCTGTGATGCGGAAATACCACTGGGTGAGCTTCTTCTTCGTCACCAGGCTGTCGCAGCGTTCGCATCGACCGTTGACGACCTGCTCATTCGCAAGGACGGTCTGATCGAACGGGCACCAGTTGACCTGGCTGGCCTTCCGATAAGCCAGACCCTTCTCGAACAGCTTCAGGAACAACCATTGATTCCAGTGGTAGTACTCGGGATCGCACGTCTGGATCACACGATCCCAGTCGAAACTCGCGGCGTAGCGCCGCATGCTCGTTTTCTGCTGGGCGATGTTGTCGTAGGTCCACGTGCGCGGATCCAGGCCGCGTTTGATCGCCGCATTCTCGGCGGGGAGGCCGAATGCGTCCCAGCCGATCGGATGAAGCACGTTGAAGCCCTGGTGACGCCAATAGCGCGCGATCACATCGCCCAGTGCGTAGGCCTCCGCGTGGCCCATGTGAAGGTCGCCGGACGGGTACGGGAACATGTCGAGCACATATTTGCGGGGACGCGTGTCCGCCTGATTATTCGTCGAGAAAGGAGACAACCGGTCCCACACCGGGAGCCACTTGTCCTGGATGCGGGCGAAGTCGTAGTGCGCATCGTCGGCCGACGCGGGAACGGAATCGTGCTCGTTTGACACGTAACTCTCAATCGTTGTGCGGGACGGGCCAGGCGACGCGGCTGATGTGCCCGTCCGGAATTGGGGAAGCCCCGATCTTCAAGATTACTAAAGGTCAATGAAACATTTCGCCGGAGGCGCTTCGCCCGGTCCTGGCGGGCGCCGCCGCGAGTACTTCGAGCAGGACCGCGGCCTTCAGTCTTGCCTCCGCGAGCTCCTCGTGGGGGTCGGACAGCGCTGTGATGCCGCCTCCGGTTCCGATGGTCGACCCGTGACCATCCATCACGATGCTGCGGATCACCATCGCCAAGTCGCTCGACCCATCGTGCGCCAGATAGCCGAAGCAGCCCGCATACACACCACGCGGACCGTTCTCCAATCCGTGCAGAATACGCATCGCGCTGAGTTTGGGAGCTCCGGTCATCGAACCTGCGGGGAAACAGGCCTCGATCGCGTCGATGGTGGTGCGGCCGAGAGCTAGGAGGCCGGTGACGGAGCTGACGAGCTGATGCACATGAGGGTAGGTCTCCACCGCAAGCAGCTCGCTCACCTCGACGGTCCCGGGAGCGCACACCCGGCTCAGATCGTTGCGCATCAAGTCGACGATCATGACGTTCTCAGCGCGCTCCTTGTCACTCGCGGAAAGTTCGGCACGCAACTCTTCATCCTCCTCGAGCGTTGCTCCTCGACCCCGCGTGCCTTTGATCGGACGTGTCGTCACGTGCCGAGTCCGGTCGACGAGGAGGAACTGCTCCGGAGAAGTACTGAGCAGTGTGAACTCTCCGAAGCGAAGATATCCGCCGTGATGGGATTCGTTCAGCTGCCGAAGCCGCAGGTAGGCCGCGACCGGGTCGGCGGACGGCTCGACGCGGACCTCGTTCGTGAGACAGATCTGATACGCGTCGCCACGGTGGATCGACTGCCGGCAGTCGCCGATCATCCGCAGGTAGGCCGCACTGTCATGTCGCCAGCGGACCGTACGCGGAAACGACGCACGACGGGATTCGACGGCGTCACCGCGGACGCCGGAGCCCTGGCGCGGACTCGAGACGAGGCGCGTCGCAGTGCGCGCTGCCCACGACCGCACATCCGGGACGTCCCAGCCCACGAGAGCGACGGTCCGCGCGCTGTGATCGAAGGCGATCAGACGGTCCACCCAGAGGAGCGCGGCGTCCGGCGTCTCCGCGGTCCGAGCAGGAACGCCGAGGCGGTCCGCGCCCGCCTCATATCCGAACCAGCCGATCCAGCCGAGCGGGACGGAACCGTCGTCACCATCCGCCTCACCCGGATCGTATTGCTCCAGGAATTCCGCAGGGCCGGACCCCTTCCAGGCGTCGGCGAGCCGAAGGTAGTCGAAGATCGTCCCCGGATGGACCGACTCAGCCTCCCCCTGAGGCGATCCGAAGACGCGGACGCTTCCCTCCGCAACCGACGCGAGTGCAATCCGGCTGCCTGCGGAAGCCGCGCCCAGATAACTCATCCCGTCTGTGGCACCCGGCCCGCTGTCCAGCCAGAACGAATACTGCTCGTCTGCGATCAGATCCTGGAAGACGTCTTCCGGATCGATCCACTCCTCGAGCACAACAGTGAGCTTGGGCGAGTCCACCGTCTCAGCCTAGGGCAGGAGCGCTCGCGCCTCGCCGCCCAGACAAGGTGAGATCCAGCATGGGATATTCTGCCCGGATGACGACGGATGCCTCGGGAAGACACAGCATCTCGTACCGATGGATACGTGGCCGGCTGGAGGAAACCACGGCGGCCGCATCGGGGATCGCCCCCTCATCGGGGATCGCCCCCTCATCGGGGATGGCCCCCTCGTCGGAAGCGGAGGACCCAGAGGCCCTCGATCGATTGGACGTCGCCGACTCTTTCCTCGTCGTCGACTCGACCGCGCTGGCCGTCGACCGGCACTATCGCAGATTCTCCCGCTCCGCTCTCGAACGCGGATTCCGCGACGAGGACGAGCTCGCAGCGTTCTGGTCTGCCGCGATCGCCGCGGTCCCGAGTCAGGGCGCCTGGTTTCCGCGACTCGAACTCTCCCTGGTGTCAGGAGACTGGATCCTTTCGCTACGATTGCGGGCCGCCCCCGAGCGCCACCGGACGATCAAGCTAGCCACGTTCACGGATCGGGATCCGAGGACAGCTCCTACGATCAAGGGCCCCGATCTCGCGAACCTTCCGGAGCTCCGCCGCAAAGCCCGCAACGCGGGCGCGGACGAGTACGTCTTCCTTGATCGCGGCGCGATAGCCGACGGTGCTTCATCGACCGTCTTGTGGTGGCGCGGCGACACCCTGTGCCAGCCCGCCGACGGCTTGCGCCGGGTCGATGGAACGACTTCAGGTCTGATCGCCGAACTCGCCGAGAAGAACGGGTCGATCGTCGTTGGCGAACGCTCCGCACCCTCGGAGGTTGCCGGGTGTCAGATCTGGGCCGTCAACGCATTGCACGGCATTCGCCTTGTCACGGAATGGGCCGGCTTGGACGTCGATGCGTCGGACGATGCGAAACGACGCGCACTCCATTGGCAGGGCGAACTCGATGCGTGCTACGTGCTGCTGCGCCTGTGAGCGTCCGCCCGGCTCGTGTGCCGGGCGGACGCATCGATCAACCGAGGTGGTGCTGCTTCAAGAACTGCTTGGCAACGGCGGCCGGCTGTTCCTTCTGCGATCCTTGGTTGAGGTTGTTCAACTTGACGAGCTCGGCCGTAGTCAGCGCTGCGGAAACCTTGTTCAGCACGCTCTTCACGGCACTCGTCGCGACCTTCGAGTTGATCAGCGGCACGATGTTCTGCGCGATGATCAGGTTCTTCGGATCCTTCAACGTCACGAAGTTCGAAATACCCGGGGTCGTCGTGTAGATGTCGGCGAGTTGCACCTGACCGTTGGCCAGCGCCGCCTGCGTCAAAGCCCCGCCGCCGTCGCTGAACGGGACGACCGTCGCGTTCTGCACGCCGTACACGCTCTTGAGCCCGTCCGGACCGTAGGGCCGCGTCGCAAGCTCAGGTGCTCCTGCGATCTTGAGCGCACCGGGGACCGAACCGAGCTGCGACAGACTCGTCACGTTGTATTTCTGCGAAAACGCCTTGGTGACGTTGTACGAGTCTTTGTCCTGCGCCGGTGACTGCGTCAGGACCTCGAAACCTGCGGGCACCGCCTTTTGCAGGGCTGCGAACACATCGGTGGGAGATTGGGCGGTCGCCTTCGCGTCGTAATACTGCAGCAGGTTTCCCGAGTATTCGGGGACCAGGTCGATCGATCCCTGCTTCAGAGCTGCGAGATAGACATCCCGCGAGCCGATGTTCGGCTTGGTCGACGCCTTGATCCCCTTCGCCTCCAGAGCTTGCGTGTAGATGTAAGCCAGGATCTCGTCCTCCGCGAAATTGGCGGAACCGACGACGATCGTCTTGCCGGAAGCACCAGACGAGGCGGAGGCGCTGGACCCGCCGAAGGCGCCACCGCCCGATGAGCAGGCCGCGAGGCTCAGCATCGCCCCCGCTGCCACTACGCCGATGATGGCGCGTCTGAATTTAGTTGCGAACATTCTGGTTCGTTCCTCTCGGTTGTGTTGCAGTGACTCGTTGCTGTGTTCGGTGTAAGGATCTGCTGTTCTTCGTTGCGAAATGGATCTCAGGCGCTCTCCAGACTCTCGCCCCGCGATCGACGTCGCCGTTTTGCCCCGTCGACATCTTGCACCTGACCTGCGACAACGCCTCTCGGTATGACGTAACGCTGGACCAGAGCGAAGATTCCGTCGATGATCAAAGCCAGCACGATCACCAGAACCGATCCTGCGAGCATCTCCGCGTAGTCTCGGTTGGCGTTGCCGTCGTACAGGTAGCGCCCGAGCCCACCCAGCGGCAGGATCGCGGCGACCGTCCATGTTGCGATCACTTGCAGTGCAGCCGATCGGATACCGCCGATCAGCAACGGAAGCGCGAGCGGCAGCTCGACATTGCGCAGAATCTGGAACTCGGTCATCCCGAGCCCGCGAGCAGCGTCGACCGTCTCCGGATTCACCGATTCGACCCCCGCGTAGGCCCCGGCGAGCACAGGCGGGATCGCGAGGATGGTCAGCGCGATCAGGGGCCCGAGCAGTCCACCGGGCGGCAAGAGGCCCGCCGCGGGGCTCAGCAGGAGCGCCAGGTAGATCACCAGGCCAAGGGTAGGGAGCGCGCGCAGCGCCCCCGAGAGTGCAATCGCCAATCCGCGGAAACGACCGGTATGACCGATCGCCAACCCGATCGGAATCGCGATGACACCCGCCAGCACCAGGGTGATCAGCGAATAGAGAAGATGTTCTGCCACCCGATTCGGCACGCCGTCTATTCCGCTCCAGTGCGCCGGATCGGCGAGCCAGACGAAAGCCGAGAAGATATCGGTCACGAGCGCATCACCTCGTCCTCGACGTCTGGAGGGTCACTCGCGCCGAACTTTGGCGGGCAGCCCGTTGCGCGCGGGCGGCTACTCGCGTCCAGGGCATCAAGGCGCGGCCGAGGAGCACGAGCGCCGCATCGAAGACGAGGGCGATCACCAGGATGGCTACGATGCCGATCAGAGCTTCGGCCGGAAAATCGCGGTTGAAGCTGTCGAGGAACAAGTAGCCGAGGCTCGACACGCCGATGACGGCACCAACACTGACGAGGCTGATCGTGCTCACCGATACGACCCGGATCCCCGCGAGCAGAACGGGACCGGCAAGGGGCAATTCGATCCGCCAGAATCGTTGCCACGCCGAATAGCCCATGGCCGTGGCGGACTGGACGACATCCTTCGGAACGGACGCCAGGCCATCCGCGGTCGTGCGGACCATGATCGCAAGTGCGTATATCGAGAGCGCGACGATCACATTCACTGGAGAGAGGATCGACGTGCCCAAGATCGCCGGCATGAAGATGAACAACGGCAGCGACGGAATCGCGTAAAGGATGCCGACGATCGCCAGAATGGTTCCCCGGCTCGCATGGTATCGATTTGCGAGCCATCCGAACGGCAATGAGACCACGAAGCCTGCAACGATCGGAGGAATGCTCAGACCGATGTGCGCGAGGGCCAGAGACCAGACCTCGCCGAAGTTCGCGAACAGCCAGCTCACGGCGTTCCGCTTCCGATGCGCGGTTCGGTCGATCCGGCCGGAAGATCGGCGTCGTTGCGCAGGACACCCGCTGGACGTCCCTCACTGTCGACGACGATGGGGCCGGCGGCCGTGTGCTCGATATGCAGCGCGCGCCGCCCGCGGTCTGCGCCGATGAAGTCTGCGACGAAATCGTCGGCGGGCGCGGCCAAGAGCTCGGCCGGGGTCCCCGTCTGGCTGATCACACCGCCCTTGCGCATGATCACGATCTGCTCGCCTAGCAGGAAAGCCTCGTCGATGTCGTGGGTGACGAACACCACGGTCTTTCCCAGATCTCGCTGGAGTCGAAGGAGTTCCTGCTGTAAGTCGGCACGCACGATCGGATCCACGGCCCCGAACGGCTCGTCCATCAGCAGGATGTTCGGGTCGACGGCGAGGCCGCGCGCGACGCCGACGCGCTGCTGCTGCCCACCGGAGAGCTGGCTCGGGTACCTTTCGGCGAGCCCGCGGTCCAGACCCACCGTATCCATCAACTCGTAGGCCTGCGCGCGCGCCACCTGCTTCTTCACGCCGCGCAGGAGCGGCACCGTCGCAATGTTGTCGATCACCTTCCGATGAGGCAGCAGTCCGGAGTTCTGCATGACGTACCCGATACCGCGACGCAATTTCACCGGCTCGAGGGTCGAGATGTCCTCATCGTCGATCGTGATCGTGCCCTCGGTGGGATCGACCATCCGGTTGATCATCCGGAGCACGGTCGTCTTCCCGCTCCCTGACGAGCCCACCAGCACAGTCACCTGCCGGGACGGGATGACCAGGCTGAATTTATCGACCGCCACGGTCCCATCGGGAAATTGTTTTGTTACCTGGCGGAACTCGATCATATGGTCGGCTCATTCCTAGAGGTTGGCGGACAGATTACAGGCCGGCCATATCTACTCAAACACCATTCCGACTCGAGCGCAAAGGTATGACGGAATGTGGCATTCGCCTGGCATTTCAGGTTCGATACCCGATCCGCACCGGTCCGCGAGTCCCAGGGAATCGCCCCAGGACTCCGCTCAGTCCGCTCAGTCCGCTCAGTCCGCGACGGAGCCGTAACTCGAGGCGAGGTATTCCCGGATGACCACGTGCGCTTCGTCGATGAAGGCATGGTCCCCCTCGGGGTCGACCTGGAATGCGCGTGTTATGAGACCGTCTGCGATCTCGATGGCAACCTGCATCCGGAAGCGCAGCTCGTCCCCGTCCGGAAGCCCGAACTCGGTCGTCAGGATCTCGGCCGACTGGATGGCGAACAGACCGAATCGGGCGTCTTCGCCGTTCGCAGCACGGTCGGCATCGCTGAACCGTACGATCCGGAAGCCCTTCTCCTCCTTGTACATGTCCACATAGGCATCGATCGAGCACTTCACGGCATCCCACCAGTTCGCCGGGTTGGTGCTCCGGATCTTTTCGACCACGAGGTTGCGATACCGGCTGAGCGCACGATCTCGAAGAGCCTGAAGAAGGACGATCCGGTCAGGGAAGTAGCGGTAAACGGTACCGATCGAGGCGCCCGCGCGCTCAGCCACCATCGCGGTGGTCAGACGGTCGAATCCGATCTCATCGACGACAGCTGCCGCAGCGTCCAGCAGCGCGTCGATCCGCGCTGAGCTGCGCTCCTGGACGGGTTCGGTGCGGACGAGAGGAACGCCCGGCTGATTGTCGCCCGCCTTGAGGTCATTGATCGGCACTAGCGCACTCCTTGTTGGTCAACGGTCAACGTTTGTTCACTGTGATGCCGAACACACGGCGACGGGTTTCGCCGTGTGCCTAAGATTTTAGTGAAGAAAAGTGACATTTATTCGTCCATCATTCCGCGAGTCGCGCGGCCATGGAAGCCGATCCTCTCATGAGAGACTGAACCGATGCCTGAGCCACTCGACGAACGCGGCGCGAACGCCGAGCCGATCATGCATCGCGCGGCCCGTCTCGAGGACCGTTTCCACGATTTCCGGGCAAAACGGGCGCGCAAGCGCGGTTGCGTGACGACAGTCGTCCCATATACCGGTTACGGTGCACCGACGTGGGTCCGGGTGCTCGGCAGGGTGCTTCTGGCAAAAGAGCCGAAGCCTGGGAGTCGCGCCGAGCGAAAATATCGCAGGCGCGAGGAATCGATCAGAGGGTGGCGCACCTTCATCAGTGTTCCCATCGCCGATGTCCCCGTCGAGGTCGAGATCGAAGGCGTGCTCCATTCGGTTCAGCCCGATCGAGGCGGCGTGATCGACACCGTCATCCCGGTCGACCTTGCGCCCGGATGGCACACGATCCGGATGCGTGCCGCCGACAGCTCCACCATCGCGGAAGCACCTGTGGTGATCATCCCTCCGGACCAGGAATTCGGCGTGATCTCGGACATCGATGACACTGTGATGGTCACAGCGCTGCCTCGTCCTCTTCTGGCGGCCTGGAACACGTTCGTGCTCGACGAGCATGCGCGCGTGCCCACTCCCGGCATGTCGGTCCTGCTCGCCCGGCTCGAGGCCGCGAACCCCGGCGCCCCCATCATCTACCTCTCGACCGGCGCATGGAACGTCGCGCCGACGCTCACCCGGTTCCTCTCCCGCAACCTGTTTCCCGCCGGTCCGATGCTGCTCACCGATTGGGGTCCGACGCACGATCGCCTGTTCCGGAGCGGGCTCGAACACAAACGGACCGCTCTGACGCGACTGGCCCTGGAATTCCCGAACCTGAGATGGTTGCTCGTGGGCGACGACGGTCAGCACGACGAGTCCATTTACGGCGAGTTCGTCGACTCCCACCCGGAGAGCGTCCGAGCGGTCGCAATCCGCCAGCTTTCGACAAGTGAGGCAGTTCTGGCCGGCGGCCGCTCCAAGGCCGAACGCCACACGGCGAACAGCGGAACGCCCTGGGTCTATGCGCCGGACGGGGCCGGACTCAGTACGCAGCTCACGGACATCGGCATCACGCACTGAGGTCGCTTCCGCTCCCCGCTGCCGCGTTCACCTGCTCCGTCCCCGCCTGGCTCCGAACGCTCTGTGACGGCGAGATGTCGACCAGAGAAACTTTTGGCAATCGGGGAATACGCCGCCGATATATGCAATTGCATACCGTTGGGTACGAACAGTAACCAATGACCACACCAAAGGAGCTATAAATGACCGAAACCGCTGCCGCTATCCCGGGTTACCGCGCGGGCACGTGGACGATCGACAAGGCACACACCGAGGTGGGCTTCAGCATTCGCCACCTGATGATCAGCAAGGTGAAGGGAACGTTCGACGACTTCGACGCGACCTTCGTCACTGGTGAGAACCCGCTCGAGTCCACCGTGACGGCGACCGCGAACGTCGCCTCGATCAACACGAACGACGCCAACCGTGACGGCCACCTGCGCACCAACGATTTCTTCGACGCCGAGAATCACCCCACCATCGAATTCGTCTCGACCGGTGTCCGCCAGGACGGCAGTGACTTCAAGGTCGACGGAAATCTCTCCATCCGCGGCGTCACCAAGCCCGTCACGTTCGATCTCGAATTCGGCGGGTTCAGCACCGACCCCTACGGCAACTACAAGGCGGGCGCGACCGCGACCGCAGTCATCAACCGCGAGGACTTCGGACTTCTCTACAACGCCGCGCTGGAGTCCGGCGGATTCCTGCTCGGCGACAAGGTCACCATCACCCTCGACATCGAGGCCAGTCTCAACGCCTGACCTTCAGACCCTCTCTAATGAAGGCCCCTGCGGATCGATTCCGCTGGGGCCTTCGTCTTCCCCAAGCGACTACGCGGGTCGATCGTCTCGGCGCAGTCTGGGGGGCCGAATGCGTCCCGCGGCGGCTTCGAACGCGAAATTCAAAAAGAACGCGAAGAACGCCCACGGCCCGAAAAATGGTGCGAGGATGACGACGGCGACCGAGCTGAACACCGCAGCGATCGAGCCGATTCGGGTGCTTCTGATCTCGTCGGGTGACAGTCTTGTCACGAGACCCCGTTTGGACGATGTCGCGTAATACCACTGGATGGTCCCGAGAAGTATCACGAACAAGAAGTTCAGAGGCAATAGGAGCCTTCCGAGGACCAGCTCGCTGTAGGTGCTGTTGAGACTGGTCGTGAAAGGCACGAGGACGACTCCGAAGAGCCGGATCGTGTTCATTGTCGCAAGAGTGTGCGTCACGTGATCCACGTACTCGAACTGCCAGGTGTGCACCGACCACAGAAGCCCCATGATCAGGAAACTGATCGCGAAGCTGAGGAACTCGTTCGACATTCCGCCGAGCGCTTTCCAGAGCTCGGCGTCGGTGTGGATGCCCTTCCCCAGCGTGTCCACGCTGAGGTCCAGCACGAGCAACGTTGCCGCGATCGCGAACACTCCGTCCGTGAAGGCTTCGAGTCTCCTACTCGAAATAGGACGTTCCTCGAAGTTCTCCTTACGCGGCATACGGACATGTTAGTGGGCCTATCGACCGCATAGCATCGGATCATGCCTCAGTCGGCCACAGCTCTGATCCGGGCGAGTCACCCGGGACCGACTCTCGTCGTGACGGCTGTGACCGCTGTTCTCGGCGTCTCGGTCGGGTACAGTCCGCTCCGGCTGCTCGTGCTGGCGGCGATGATGTGCGCGGCACAGCTCTCGATCGGCTGGTCGAACGATTGGATCGACTCCGAACGAGACCGCGCTGTGGCGAGGTCGGACAAGCCCGTAGCCCGTGGAGACATCGGACGATCCGCCGTGCGCACCGCCGCGTTCATCGCCGCCGCGATCAGCCTGGTGCTCTCCCTGCTGCTCGGAGCCCCTGCGGCGCTTGCAAACGGGGTTGCGGGCGCGATGGGCTGGGCCTACAACGCCGGACTGAAGAACACACTGCTGTCCCCACTCCCCTACATCCTCTGTTTCGGACTCATCCCCGCGATCGCCACGCTCGGATCTGCTTCGCCGCGTCTGCCGTATCCCTGGACGTTCGCCGTCGGCGCGCTGCTCGGTGTCGCCGCACACTTCACCAACGTCCTCCCGGACCTCAGGGACGACAGAGAGACCGGCATCCGGGGACTGCCGCACGCGATGGGCGAGAAGGCCTCCGGGATCACAGCCTTCGTGCTGCTCGGTGCTGCGGCCGTCATCCTCGTCACCTCTGCTCTCCCGTCGCCCGGGATCGCGCTCTGGTCGGGTCTCGTCATCAGCATCATCCTGGCCGTCGCCGGAATCGGCCTCCTCCTGCGCGGAACGACGACGCGGATCCTCATGCGCCTGATCATGACCGCCGCCCTGCTGGACGTGGTCATGCTCGCGTTTTCGGGTCACCCCCTGGCGTCTTGACGCGGTTCCGGATCCCGACTGCCGAAACGACGCCGCCGAGAACGAAGAGAACCGCGGCAGACGCGACCGCGCGGTGGAATCCCGGCGGGTCGAAGTGCCCACCGACGATAACGCCGAGAAGGGCTATCGTGATCAGTCCGGCTATCCGGGAGACGGCGTTGTTGACCGCGGAACCTATCCCGGCTTCGGAGGGGTGGATCGCGCCCAAGATCGCCGATGTCAGTGGAGCCACCGTCATCGACATCCCGAGTCCGAACAGCAGGGTCGCCGGGAGCACCTGAGGAAGGTAATCGACCTGTGAACCAAGGCCCAGAAGCCACAGGAACCCGGTCGCGGCGACCACGGGGCCGACCGACATGAAGAGCCGCGGGCCGTAACGGCCGGCCAGACCGCCGAAGTAGCCGGACAGGAAGATCATCATCAGCGTGGAGGGAACGAGGATCAGACCTGCCACGGCAGCACTGTACCCGGCGACCTCCTGAAGGAAGAGCGTGATGGATAGCGGGGCGAAGCCGAGAGCCCCGTAGATCAACGCGGTCGCAATGTTTCCGACCCAGAAATTGTGGATCCGGAAGATCCGGAGCGGCAGCATGGGGGCCGCGACTTTCCGCTCCGCGATGAAGAATCCGGTGAGGCACAGAAGGCCGATGACAAGCGGAATCCAGACCCTCGGTTCGGTCCAGCCGTACACCCCCTGTTCAATCAGCGCGAAAACCGTTCCGGCAAGCCCCAGTGTGCCCAGCGCTGCGCCGATGTAGTCCACCCGGCCGCCTGTTCCGTGGTCCTTCGGCCCAAGTCCGCGCATCAGGAAGAGCGTGACCGCAATGGGAATGACATTGACGATGAAGATGAACCGCCAGGACAGCGAGTCGACGAGGACCCCGCCAAGCACCGGTCCCGCGATCGTCGCCACGCCCGTCCATGCCGTCCATCGGCCGATCGCCTTTGACTGTGCGGGGCCCGAGAAGTTCGAGATGATCAAGGCGAGTGAGCTCGGAACGAGGAGCGCGCCGGCAATGCCCTGGATCGCGCGTGCTCCGATGAGGAAGATCGCCGTCGGCGCGAACGCGCAGAGCAGCGATGCGCCCCCGAAACCGACCAGCCCCCACCACAGGACGCGTTCTCGACCGAAGACGTCGGAGAGGGAACCGGCGGTCAGGATGAGCGCTCCGAGCGTGATGAGATACGCGTCCACCACCCACTGCTGGATCGTCAGTCCGCCGCCGAGGCTCCGCGAGATCGCCGGAAGAGCGACGTTCACAACCGACGCATCGAGGAAGGAAACCAAGGATGCGAGTACTGCGATGATCAGAACACGACGCTGGAGCGGACTCACGGGCCCACTCTAGTTGCGCGAACCGATTCTGGTTGCGCGGCGCTTGCGCGGACCGGCACCGACGTGCGGCTACTCCTCGAAGCCTTTGGTGCACGTCTGTTCCGCTGCCGTCTGGCCTGTCACCGCAGATGGAAGCTGGACCGTACCCGTGGGAGCCGAAGGAGTCGGGCTCGGGGAGGTGGTCGACGGAGTCGTGGGTGCGGCCGGGGTCGGACTCGGAGTGGCCAGTTCGGCGGCGCGGCCGGTCGTGCCCGTGAGTGCCACGGGCTGGTCGTTCACGAGCGCGCTATCGAGTATCGGCCCCGCCGTCTCGTCGGGGATGACCCGATTCACGTCGGTCGGGTCCGTGAGCACCGGATATTGCACGAAGACCATGTTCTGAAGTCCGACGCTCTTGAGCGCCAGGCCGATCTGAACAAGGGTCGTGGGGTTCGTCAGCGTGTCCGACAGCGTCATGTTCGACACGGCCGCTTTGGCCAACTGGTACAGGTCGACCGGGTTGCTGAGGACGCCACCGCTCACGATCTTGCGGGCGAGCGCGGACATGAAGACCTGCTGGCTGCTGATGCGACCCAGATCGCTTCCGTCACCGACGCCGTGACGGCTCCGTAGGAACGACAGCGCCATCGGGCCGATGAGTGTCTGCTGACCCGCGGCGAGATGCAACGGTGGTGTCGTGTACAGGTCGTTGACGGCCGTCGCCAGGCATACGGTGACCCCGCCGACCGCGTCCGACATCGCACTGACACCGTCGAAACTGATCTCCGCCGCGTACGGGATGTTCACCCCGGTGAGCTTCTCGATCGTCAGGACGGTGCAGGACAGACCGCCGCGCGACAGGGTCGTGTTGAGCATGGTCTGAGACGTCGCGGAAACGGTTCCATTTGTCGTCGGGCACGCCGGCACAGCCAGCTCGAGGTCACGGGGGAAACTCACCACTGTGACACTCTGATGGTTCTGGGCGATGTGAATCAGAATGTTCACATCGTTGTTGCCGGCACCGGAACTGGCTTCGAGCTCCTGCGCATTGTCGTAAGCGCCGCCCTGTCCCGTCCGGGTGTCGGTTCCGACCAGCAGCAGATTCACCCCGCCTGCGATGGCACCGACGCTCGGCGCGGCCTGGGCGGTCTGGCCGGGCAGAGTCGCCAGGTGGACGCCCGGCTTGACGCTCCGCACGACATCCCAGGTTGCGATTGCAGCCACCCCTCCGGCGCTCACGACGACGACGGCCAATGCTGCAAGCAGCAGTTTCGCGATCGCGCGGACAGCACTCGACCGTTTCAAGCGGCCGTGGCGGACCGCGGCGGGGCCGACACGGCGTCGGCGGCGCAGTGGCTCGCTATATGTCATGGTGGAGATCCTTCGGGAGCATAGGAATTACCGCCATCGGGATCGGCGGGCAGTCATTCTCGGCAATATTATGGGATGTCGCCCGAGGTTTTGCCGTTAACACGCCAGCCCTGGGCCGATCCGGCTCCCGAGCGACCTGAGAATTCGGTGCGCTGTCAGCATCGCCCAAGGCGAGGCATAGGCACGGAATAGGGGATTGCGATCAGATCGTAGTGCCCGAGAAAACCTCCGATTCCTTGGCATCCGCTTGGAGGGGGTTCGGTGCTCCGCGGAGAAGGCGTACCGTTCGCCGCGGGAATGCACGCGATGCCGACGAAAACACGTTCGGCGCACTGGCAATTGATGGGGTGAACCGAAACGACTTCCGCCGCGACAGACACCGACACGGACCGGGAAACAACCGGGACCACTGCTGGAGTCGGCACACCGGTCCGCACACCGGCGCCCGGCCGTACACGCCGGGAACGGGCGCCGCACTCCGCGTTTCGCCCCGAGGTGCAGGCTCTTCGAGCCCTCGCGGTCGCTCTTGTCGTCACGTATCATCTGTGGCCGAAGGCGGTTCCCGGCGGGTACATCGGCGTCGACGTGTTCTTCGTCATCTCCGGCTATCTCATCACCGGCCAGCTCCTGCGTGAAGTCGCGCGGACCGGACGCATCAAGATCTTCGAGTTCTGGGCCAGGAGAGTGCGTCGCCTTCTTCCTGCTGCACTGCTGGTTCTGCTCGTGGTCGCGCTCGCGATCTGGCTTTTCGTTCCGGAGGGACTATGGCAGCAATTCTTCGGTGAGGTCGGCGGGAGTTCCGTCTATCTGCAGAACTGGGTCCTGGTTTCGAATGCCGTCGACTATTTCACGGTTCAGAACGGCGCATCGCCGGTGCAGAACTTCTGGTCTCTCTCGGTCGAAGAGCAGTTCTATCTCGTCTGGCCGCTGTTGATCTTGATCCCGCTGCTCATCCCCGTGCGACCGCGTGTCAAAAGGACTTTGACGTTCGCGATCCTGTCGGTCGGGACGGTAGCGAGTTTCGTCTACAGCCTTCACGAGACGTCGTACGACTCATCCGTCTCGTATCTGTCCACGGCCTCGCGCGCGTGGGAGTTCGGTGTCGGAGGGCTGTTGGCGATGCTCGCGGTCCCCGACTGGATCGGGCCTCGCGTGCGAGCCCTGCTGTCCTGGGCCGGTATCGCCGCCATCTTCTTGTCCGCATTCGCTTTCAGCGGGAGCACTCCTTTTCCGGGAACGGCGGCCCTTCTCCCCGCCGCCGGGGTTCTCACCGTGATTTTCGCCGGCGTCCCGAACGTGCGCTGGGCTCCCTCGGCACTGATGGGTCTCCGGCCGGTCCAGTCGATCGGCGACGTCTCGTACTCCCTCTATCTGTGGCACTGGCCGCTGATCGTGCTCGTGCCTTATGTCGTGGCCAAATACGTGCCCGGCTTCTCAGGGCTCGATAATCTGGAGCTGACCGGAATCCTGATCGCTTCCGTCGCTCTCGCGTACCTGAGCAAGCGATTCGTCGAGGACCCCACCCGGTTCGCGAAGTTCCTGGCGAAGCACAAGCCACCTCGGACGTTCGCTCTCATGGCGGCCGCGATGGCGATCGTCGTAGCCGTGTCAGGGCTCGGCTGGAACGTCGTCGAACTCGATACGGAGTCCTCGCAAGCGACCGAGGCCGCCCTTCTCGCCCAGCATCCCGACTGCTTCGGCGCCGCAGCGATTGCCACTCCGGGCAAAACCTGCACCAATCCGGACCTCGACGGCGTCCTCATACCGACCCCGGTGACCGCCGCCAGCGAGATCCCGGAGAGTTGCCAGCTGGGGACTCTCGACGGCGATCTCAAGGTCTGTTACGCCGGCGTTCCCGCCTCCAAAGCCGCGACGACCGTCGCGCTGATCGGAGACTCGCATGCGACGCAATGGCTGCCGACGCTCGAGGCGCTCGCGACGCAGAATCGCTGGAGAATCGTCGAGATCACCAAGGCCTCGTGTTCTTTCAACACTGCGCCACGGCGCACGGCAGACACCGCCACCACGAGCTGCAGCTCGTGGAACAGTCAGATCGATGCCGAACTGAAGAAGCTGCCCGAGGTGAGCACGGTCATCACGTCTGCGGATGTCGAGGATCTCTTTGCGGCGTCGGCTGGTAAGACCGGATTCCAGAACGCCGTCAACGGATACGAGTCGGCCTGGTCGAATCTTCCCGCCACCGTCAAGCGAGTCGAAGTGATCGGAGACATCCCGCGGCCCGGCGGAGACGCTCAGACCTGCCTCCAGCTTCTGGATACGAGCGGTCGCCTCGCGTCGGGTGCGTGCAGCGTGTCGCGGAGCAGCGCCGTGGTCGCCGACCCGATCGCCACGGCGGCCCAGCGGGCGGGTGGCCGCGTCCAGTACATCGACATGGACGACTACTTCTGCACGTCCAGCAGATGCGATCCGGTGATCGGCCATGTCATGGTCTACCGGGACACGTCTCACATGACGACGACGTACTCGAAGACCCTCGCGCCCTACCTGGCGGAAAAGCTCAGCGCGACTCCATAGGCGCAGCCGACACGGCATGATGGGGTGAGGCGCCGGCGTGCGACCCCGATCGCTCCCGTGCGCCCGAGGACAGCGGAGCCCTGAAGGGAAGACTGAGGAAACGAATGAGCAACACGGACTACGACCCGAGCACCCTGCGGCAGGTCTTCGAAAACCATTTCACCTACGCGACGGCATTCGAGCGGAACACGCATCGTTACGCGTCGAGGACGGCGATCACGGACCCGCCGACGGGCCGTTCGTGGACGTACGGTGAACTCGGAAAAGTCACCGGTCAGCTGGTGGCGGGTCTCGCTCAGCACGACATCGGAGTCGGCGACATCGTCGCGTATCAGCTGATGAACAAGCCCGAGTTCGCGTTCCTCTATCTCGCTGCGCAGGGTCTGCGCGCCGTCAGCTCGCCGATGAACTTCCGGCTGGCGCCGGCCGAAACGGCGTTCATCCTCTCTCAGCAGCAGCCGCCGATCTTCGTTTACGAGACCTGGGCGGCCGAGGACGTCGCAGCGGCGCTCGAGATCTCGACCCACCGGCCGCGAGTGCTGGTCGCGGTCGGCGAGGGGAAGGTGGTCCCCGGTTCGCTCCGTTTCGAGGAGATCCTGGTCGCCGATGCGCCCTCGTTCACAGCCCCCGTCGACGGGAACACCTGGGACGAGACGTCACGTCTCTACACGTCAGGGACAACAGGCATGCCCAAGGCCGTGCCCTTGACAAGTCTCAACGAAGTGCTGACGGCGCACGACACCATCATGCAGTTCCCTCTCGGCCCCACCGATAAGACGATGAACATGTCACCCTGGTTCCACCGTGGCGGCAACTACTGTGCGGGACCGAACACGGCTTTTTATGTCGGAGCGGAGGTCGTCACCCTTGCTCAGTTCGACCCCGAGGTGGTCCTGGACTCGGTGCGCGACCACGGTCTCACATACGTGATCGGTGCGCCGACGAACCTCGAACGTCTGGCGGATGCTCAGGATGCGAATCCCCGCGACCTCAGCTCCCTCCATGGGATCGTGACGATGGGCGCGCCACTCGAGCGCGCTGCCGCGCTGCGCTACCAGCGGACGCTGACGCCGCGAATCGCGAACGGCTACGGGACGACCGAGGCGTTCTGGAACACGTATCTGCGGCCGGAGGACCTTCCCGATGCGGCAGGCGCCGCGGGCAGGGCCTGCATCGACGATGACGTGGCGGTGGTCCGCGTCTATAGCGAGCGCGTCGCGACACCGGACGACCAGGTTGCGAAGGACGGTCACGAAGTCGGCGAAGTGATCATGCGGTCCGTCAAGGCCGGCTACGCATACATCGGCAATCAGAAGGAGGAAGCCGAGAAGTTCCACGACGGGTGGGTGTATCCGGGCGACCTCGCCACGTGGGATGAGAACGAGATCGTCACGATCGTCGGCCGGAAGGACGACATGATCATCTCCGGCGGTGAGAACGTCCACCCCGTGCAAGTCGAGGAGGCGCTCGGCAGCCATCCCGATGTCGCGGACAGCATCGTCGTCGGCCTGTCCGATGAAGAATGGGGCCAGCTTGTCGTCGCGTATGTACATCTACGCGACGGCGAGCCGGCCAACGGCCAGGCCGCCGCCGATGAGCTCGACGCGTTCTGCCGGGCGAGCGTCTCTCTCGCGGACTTCAAGCGGCCACGCAGGTATCTCTTCGTCAGCGACCTGCCATACACGGCGACAGGCAAGAAACAGCACTTCATCCTGAAGAATCAGGCGCCGCAGGACCTCGAGGCGGGCCGATTCCTCACGCCCCGCAAATAGATTCCTGCCTCCGCGCAAATAAGGGTGCGACCCCTATCCGCCGACGAGATCGTTCACGGTGCGCAGCACCGGCGCTCTCGTGAACGCAAGCGGATCGACATCCACAGAAGTTCGGACGTTGAACTCGACGCTCTGACCCGGGAGAAGGGTGACGAGCCCCTGGTCAACGGTCGCGGCAGGATCGACCCGATCCACCTGGAGGAAGACGTCGCGCGTATACGCCGCCGCGGTGACCACGACGAGATATCCATCGTCCGTCCGGCTGGCGCCCACTTCGAAGGCATCTGCGGACAGTCGCTGCTCGACCGGCTCGACGCCGTTCCAGATGGCAGTGGCAAAGCCGGAGCCGGCCGGGAACTTGATCGCGATAAGTTCCGATCGCGCGTCGCCGAAGGCTGACACCTCGTGCGGGAGCTGGGTCGATACCGCCGACCGGCTGCCGACATGCAGGTCGACAGTGAACTCCGCCAGGACCACTCCGTCGAACCGGAGTCGCTGAACGAGCGCCGATCCGGACCATTGCATCGGATCGTCGTTGGCGAGAACCAGCGCCAGAGCATCTTCGCGCGGCTGGATGGTCGCGAGCCGCGGGCGGTACGCGTCCCGTAGCGCATACCAGAGCGGCTTGCGGTGTTCGTCGAAGTCGACGGCAGCCCACGAGACCACAGGCCAATTGTCGTTGAGCTGCCACACGATCGTGCCCATGTTGCGGGGTGTCAGCGAACGAAAGTGCTCGATTCCGAACCGCACCGCGTGCGCCTGATTCAGCTGCGCGGACCAATGCCAGTCCTCGATCGTCGACGGTGCGGGAAGGTGACCCGCGAGGCCGCGTTCCAGCTTCACGTTGCCGTCCACCGCTTTCTGGTGGACCAGCATCTCGTGACCGTACGGGTCAAGAGGCTGGTCGTGAACGACTCGCGTGAGGGTGGACCATGCCGGCGGCCCCTGGAACCCGAACTCCGAGACGAACCGCGGTGAATAGTCGCGATAGACAGTGAAGTCCCGCTGATTCCAGACATCCCAGATGTGCATCGTGCCGTTGTTCTGATCGTTCGGGTGCAGATACTCGCTGAACGAATACGGGCTTCCGGGCGAATACGGGCGCGTCGGGTCAAGTTCGCCGAGTAACGCCGGGAACAGTTCGCGGTAGTACCCGTTGCCCCAGGTGCGTCCGGCGAGCTTCGCGCGCCAGCCCCATTCGGCGTATCCCCAGATGTTCTCGTTACAGCCATTCCACACCACCAGCGATGGATGCGCCGAAAGCCGGGTGATCGCTTCTCGGGCCTCGGCCACGACCTCCTTCGCCAGCCATTGCTCTTCCGCGTATGCGGCGCAAGCGAACAGGAAGTCCTGCCAGACCAGAACGCCGCGCTCGTCGCATTCGGCGTAGAAATCGTCCGATTCGTAGAGGCCACCGCCCCACACCCGCAGGAGGTTCATGTTGGCGTCCACGGCATCGGCGATGCGACGCGCGTAGCGGGCACGATCTACCTCGGTCACGAATGCGTGGTCGGGAATCCAATTGGCGCCGCGGACGACGACGGGCTCACCGTTGACGCTGAGGACGAAAGGCGTACCTTCGTCGTCGGCTGCGGTGTCGAGGGTCACGGTCCGGAAACCCACCCGGCCGGCCCAGCCGTCTACGGGATGGCTCTCCCCCGCCATCGCAACGCTGATGGTCGTGTGGTAGAGGGCCTGATCACCGTGCCCGACAGGCCACCACAGTGCAGCGTTGGGCACTCGCACCGAGACGAGTGCGGAGCGCTGGCCGTTCGCGACTGTCAGCTGTCGTTCGAGGCCCCCGACAGTGACTGTCGCGTCCGCATCTGCGGTCCCCGCCCAGTCAAGCTCCAGATGAGCGTTCAGAATGCCTGTGGTCCCCTCCACATCGACAAGGGGGCGGACGGCGGCGATGCGCACTCCGGTCCAGCTCTCGATACGGATCGGTTTCCAGATCCCGCTCGTCGCCACGTCGATGCCCCAGTCCCAACCGAAGTTCGCGGCCATCTTGCGTACCGAGTTGTACGGGTGGTGATTCACGTGCGGCAGAAGGCCGTGCTCCTCGGAACGCTTCATGGCGGCCGGAACAGGCGCCTCGAACGTGATGGTCAGGAGGTTGACACCATCACGCACCGCTTCGCCCAATTCGAAGCGATAGCTCCGATGCTGGTTCTGCGTGGTCCCAATCGTTACGCCGTTCACTTCGATGGTCGCGAGTGTGTCGAGCCCCTCGGCGACGATTTCATGCCTCGCCGAACCGTCGTCGTGCCAGGTGAATGCACATTCGTAGCGCCATTCGGTGTCCCCGATCCACTGCTGTGCCGCCTCGTTGTCGCCATCGAACGGGTCCGCGATAAGACCGGCGGACAGAAGATCCGTGTGGACGCAACCCGGAACGGCCGCGGCGATGGTCAGACCCGCGACCTCGGGCGGGACGGGTCCGGAAACGGCCGAAACGGTCCAATCGACGAGTTCCTGGACATGGACACCAGCGGGCGCTGATCCGACACGTGTGGACATCGTGAACCTTTCGTTGCGGTGAACCGAACCGGTTCAGTAGCCTCGTCGAGTCTATGACCGCCCGGGGTCAGGGGCCATTCGCGCGAGGAACCTCGACACGACGTCGACGAACTCGTCCGGAGCTTCGATCTGCGGCATGTGTCCGGCGTCCGCGAAGGCGTGCACCTCCGCGTGCGGAAGAGCCGCGCGCGCCGCCTCCAGATGCCGGGCGGGCAGAATACGATCTCGCTTGCCCCACAGCAGCAGCGCCGGAATTCCGAGCGCCTCCACGCGCGAGACGAGCTCACGGCCCCACTCCGGCCGCACGCCCCGCCAGTCGCCGAGCGTCTCCGATATCTCCAGGAACGCGTCGGCCGCACCCGGTCTGCTCGCGAGCCGGTATTGGAGATCGATCCGCTCCCGCGTGGCCAGCGAACGATCGTGGAAGACGCTTCGCGCCCGAACCGGCGCGGTGAGCCGGCTCGGCCTGAGGAGTAGCCGCCCGAGGCCCGGGATGGCCAGAACGCGCAGGCCCAGGGTCACCTCCCGGCCGAATCCTGCACTGTCGACGAGGATCAGGGCGGCCACCCTCTCCGGGTGGTTGACCGTGAACTGCAGCGCGACGGCACCGCCGAGCGAGTTTCCGGCAAGCCGGATGGGCCCCGGCTCCCCCACCGAATCCAGAAATGCAGCGATCGAGTCCGCAAGTGACGGAAGGTCGGTGCGCGCAGGGAGACGATCCGATTCGCCGAACCCGGCGAGGTCGATGCTGTAAACCGTATGGTCGCGAGCCAGAGCGCCCTGGACCGGAAACCAGTCCTCCAGACTCCGCCCGAGACCGTGCAGAAGCACGAGCGCGGGTCCCTCGCCGGTGACCGCGTATCGTGTGCGCCGACCGTCTACATCGAGGTAACGGGGCGCGAATCCGCTTCCCATCAGCGCTCATGCTACCTCCAGAAGACGAGTACATTCCGTCTCGGGCGCAGTCTTCGAAGGACCGTGTCCGAAAACGCCGTCTGATACAGGAGTACGAGAATGAGCAGAAGCGGAAATCCTTACGACGACATCGCCGAAGTTCCGACGTTCGAGGTCACGAGCGACGACGTCCAAGACGGCGAAGAGCTCCCCAAACCCCAGGTGAGCGGCATCTTCGGCGCGGGCGGCCAGGACGTCAGCCCGCATCTGAGCTGGAGCGGCTTCCCGGCGGAGACGCGCAGCTTCGCGGTGACCATGTACGACCCGGACGCACCCACGGCGGCCGGATTCTGGCATTGGGCGGTCGTCGACCTCCCGGCTGACGTCACCACCCTCTCCACCGACGCGGGTGACGAACACGGATCCGGGCTACCGAGCGGTGCCATACGACTCAGGAACGACGGCGGACTCGCCAGATACCTTGGAGCGGCGCCGCCCGCGGGGCACGGCAAACACCGCTATTTCATCGGCGTGCATGCTCTCGACGTACCGACGCTCGGCCTCGACGCCGACGCGTCGCCCGCGCTCCTCGGTTTCACGATGTCTACACACACGCTGGCCCGCGGATGGATCACTCCCTGGTTCGAAGCCTCCTGACGATTGCGGGGGCCGGCACGATCTCGGGCGCCGACGACTACGAGTTCGCGCGTCAGGTGCTTCAACGCGGCATCGCCGGCGTGTACCTGATCGCGTTCCTGTCGACAGCCGCCCAGTTCCCGGCGCTGCTCGGTTCGCACGGCCTCCTCCCGGTGCCTGCCTATCTGAAGACGGTCTACGCACGCCGATCCCCCACGCTCTTCCGGAGGTGGCGCTACTCGGACCGACGCCTCCGTGCATTGTGCTCGGCAGGAGCGATCGTGTCGGCGAGCTTGGTCGCAGGACTGCCTCAGCTCGCGGGCCCCTGGCTCCCGATGGTGTTGTTCGTCGCGATGTGGCTGGTCTATCTCTCGATCGTGAACGTTGGGCAGACCTTCTACGGATTCGGTTGGGAGAGCCTCATCCTCGAGGCGGGCTTCATGGCGGCCTTCCTCGGCTCGAACGCTGTCGCTCCGCCGATCCTGATCATCTGGCTCATCCGGTGGCTTGTCTTCCGGCTCGAGTTCGGTGCCGGTCTCATCAAACTTCGCGGAGACCGCGCGTGGCGTGATCTCACCGCGATGTACTATCACCATCAGACCCAGCCGATGCCGAACCCGTTCAGCCGCTGGGCTCACCTGCTGCCGAAATGGGTGCACCGGGGAGAGGTCCTGGGTAATCATTTCTGTCAGCTCATCGTCCCTTTCTTCTTGTTCGCTCCACAGCCGGTCGCGAGCATCGCAGCTGCTCTGATCGTGCTCAGCCAACTGTGGTTGGTCCTGACCGGGAATTTCGCCTGGCTGAACGCGATCACGATCGTTCTGGCGTTCTCGGCCGTAGGCGACAGCGTGGTTCACGCGATCATCCCGGCTATACCGCCGACGACGACCTATGCCAGCGCCCCGATCTGGTTCATCGTCGTCACCGCCGCCGCCGCTCTGCTCGTGATCCTTCTCAGCTGGTGGCCCGCGAAGAACCTCCTCTCTCGGCACCAACTCATGAACGCGAGTTTCAATCGCTGGCATCTCGTCAACGCATACGGTGCGTTCGGGAGCGTCACGCGGGAACGCTACGAGGTGATCGTCGAGGGCACTGACGATGGGGCCGAGGACGCGACGGACGACGGTACGGACGACGGGGCATCCGGCGCCGCTGCGGCTACGTTCCCGGCGGCCGACGCGGAGTGGCGAGAATATGCGTTCAAGGGAAAACCAGGCGACCCGAAGCGGGTGCCCCGCCAATTCGCCCCCTACCACCTGAGACTCGACTGGCTGATGTGGTTCCTCGCGCTCGGATCACCCGACAACCGGTGGTTCTCCGTGTTCCTCGTCCGGCTTCTCGAAGGCGACCGTCCGACACTCCGCCTTCTGAGAGAAGACCCGTTCGGGGGCACGGCGCCGAGATGGGTCCGAGCGCGCATGGCGCTCTACCGGTTCTCCACTCCGCACGAGCATCGTGAGACCGGTCAGTGGTGGATCGTCGAGGAGACGGGGCTTCTCGTGCCGCCCGTGCGTCTTGGCGACGACGGGCATCCCGTGCAAGTTCGGCGGCGCTAGTGAACTGCGCTCACAGAAAGGGATGACCCCTCACGGTGCGAGCGAAGGGGTCCCCAGACCGAACTCGTGTTTCAGAGCGCTGCGCGCGGCGTACCAGCCCGCGAGCCCGTGCACACTCGGGCCAGGCGGCGTCGATGCCGAACAAAGATAGATGCCTCGTCCCGGTGTCCGCCAGGGATCCGCGGAGAGGACCGGCCGCGCGACCAGTTGCGAAAGGCTGAGAAGTCCTCCCGAGATGTCACCGCCGACGTAATTGGGATTGTGTTCGGACAGTTGCCGAGCGGACATCGACGAGGACGCGAGGATCGTGTCACGGAAGCCCGGAGCGAAGCGCTCGATCTGCCGGACGATCGCGTCGGTCTGATCGAGATCGGAGCCGTGCGGCACGTGCGTGTAGGCCCAGAGGGTGTGCTTACCCTCCGGCGCACGGCTGGAATCGAAAAGCGAGGGTTGCGCGACCAGCACGTACGGCTTCGCGCTATGCCGCCCGAGGGCGACCTCGCGCTCCGCACGGGCGATCTCTTCACGCGTTCCTCCGAGATGCACTGTCGCGGTCCGGTGGAGTTCCGTGTTCGACCACGGCACAGGCGCGGAGAGTGCGAAATCGACTTTCGCGACGCCGTTGCCATAGCGGAAAGCGCTCAATGCGCTCAGATATCGATCGGGCAGCCGTCGGCCGGCGATCGCCGCAAGAGCGCGCGGAGAGACGTCGAGCAGGTTCGCGCGCGCGCTTGGCAGCTCGTCGAGGTCGCTGACCTCGACTCCGGTCACGATCTCTCCGCCGTGCTCCCTGAAATCGTCGGCCAGCGCCTGCGCGATCGCCTCGCTGCCGCCGACCGGCACCGGCCAGCCACGCGCGTGCGCGAATGCCCCGAGTGTGAGGGCGACGCCGGCGGCGGCCAACGAGGGAAGCGTACGAACGGCGTGACCGGCGACCCCGGTGATCATCGCCGGTGCGACCTCATCCTGGAACCGGGCGTTCCACAAACCGCTCCCCTGCTCCGCGACACGGAGACCGAACTCGGCTTCGAGCACCGGGTGATGCGGGATGCGCAGGAGTGCCGATCCGGTCAGCTGAGCCAGGTCGTCGGCACGATCGACCAGTGGTCGCATCAGCTGCAGGTACGCCCTCCCGTCACGCCCGAGTGCCTCCACGGTCTCGGCCAGGCTCCGATACGCCAGACCGGCACGGTCCCCACCGAGCGGATGACCGTAGGACACTTCGGGCACGACGAACCGGACCCGATCGGTGAGACGGAACCTCCGGAAGAATCCGGATGCGAGCGCCATCGGGTGAACCGCCGAGCAGACATCGTGATGGAAGCCAGGAAGAGTCAGCTCTGCCGACCGGGCACCTCCGCCGACCGTCTCCTCGCGTTCGAACAGCCTGACCCTTAAACCCGCCCGCGCAAAGGTGACCGCCGCCGCCAGACCGTTCGGGCCGGCACCGACGATGTTCACTTCACCGTCTCCGGCCTTTGCGTCCATCAGCATCTTGTGCCCAGGCTACGCGAAACCCACCGTTTCGCTCTCCAGCCGCCCAATCAATGATCGCGGAGCGCTTTGATCAATTCGCCTTTGCGTTTGCCCGAGTAACCGGTCATACCGAGCTCTTTCGCTTTCTTCTTCAGATCTGGAACGGTCCATTCGTCGTATGCGGGAGACTTGCCGCCCGACCTGCCCACGCTCGAACGGCCGCGATCGGCTGCCGCATTCGAGATGCGCGCTGCCTTCTCCTTCGAGTCGCCCTTCTTCCGGAGTTCCTCGTACAGTCCCTGGTCCTTCAACTGCGGTTGCCGATTCTTGCCTGGCATCGCGCACCTCCTGTCCTGCCGGCCATCTGTCGCGGCCCGCTCATGCAAGGCCGCCGCCACCTACACCGGTACTCTCCTCGGCTGGAGAGTCAACAGCCGGCTGCAGAGCCAGGCGAGAGCGAAGTGAACAGTCGACCGCAACGCCGGCCGGAACGTCGACAGGAGAGCCGACCGATCAGAGGGGCTCCTCAGTCCTTTCGGAGCGTGCCGATACTCGCGTGGGCAGAGTTGTAGACCGTCATCGTCGAACCCGCCACCTTCGCGGACGCCGCCTTCGACAGCCAGGTGTCCACACCTTCGCAAGCCATCAAAGTCGAGGCGATCGGGCCGAATTTCACCGTCGTGCCCGATTGCTCCCAGGATCCGTGCAGCTGATTGCAGCCGTCCGACCCCATGAGGACCCCGCCCTTCGCGAGTTCCAGGTACGGCTTAGCCGTCTCTCCGCGATCGCCCCAGGTTCCTTGGGCCGACACCATCCCCGACGAACACGCCGTCAGACACAGTGCGGCTCCGATGAACAATGCAGCGACGCCCACCCCCACCTTGCGCATGGCTCATGTTAGCCCGCGTCGAGGGCTCAGAACCAGACGCTCAGCCAGGGCGCGCGAGGCGTCCGGAACGACCGGTCGATGGCCGCAGCCGAACCCTCCCGCTCCTCACGGATGCGTCCTGACCGCACAAGATTGGTGGCCGAGACCCCACCCAAATAAAGGGACGACAGTTCGCGAACGGTCATCGCCGCGTGCCATGCGTCGTCCGGGACTTCCGCGGTGCCCCGCGATACGGAAGCAGTACCGTCGTCTGCGATCGTCAACACCCACCGCCCGCTGACGAACCCCAGCGGATCTTCGATGTCCAAGGCGAAGCGGCCGGGACCGCCGAAGCGGCGCCCCTCCAGGGCGGCCCTGACATCCAGGATGCGGAGCCACAGGTGGTCGCTCTCCGCCGTCTTAGCCGCCGCCCGATAGTCGGCGAGCTGCCACACGAACGGCTCCTCCACCGATCGCAGGGGTGCGCTCACGCGCGACACCAGATCGAGCTCGAGGATGAATCGCCACAGAGCAGCATACGCATCATCGGTCGCGGCGGTGAGGTAGTCGATGCTCAGAGTGTGCTTCGTGAAATCGGATTCGTCTTCGGCGACCTTGTAAACGGCGAATCCCTGAGCCACGCCGCTCTCGTCGTCGTAGCGGATGCAACGGAGCTTCTTCGCTGAGTCGGCGGTTCGCGGGTTCAGGCCGAACATCAGGTCCCACAGATTGTCCCAGATCTCGATCTCGCCCGGTGAATTCCGGCGAGCACGCTCGAAGATCTCCGGCGCCTGAACCCGCAGGTGGGCTGGTGCGACGAATTGGACTCGCCCGACCGGCTCCGGGCCCGCCCATCCCACTCGCCTCGTCTCGACCGACCACTCCGCGCTCAGTACCGCGGGCGAGAAGCCGAAGCGTCCGTAGATCGTGGATTCCGAGACCGTGAGGATCGCAACGGGACATCCCAGCCGATGCGCCGTCCTCAGTTCCGCCTCGATCAGCGCGCGGGCTATTCCCCGACGGCGATGGGTCGATGCGACCGTGACGCCGCTGATCGCCCACGACTCGACTGAGGCACGCCCGGGAACGGTCAGGGCGGTCGGCCAGGAATCGATCGTCGCGACCGGCCATTCCGGCTCGGCGATCCGGTCGTCGAACACCGCGGTCGCACGACGCATCCGCAAACCCGTCAGGAGCGAGTCCAGCGCCTCGGCGCTCGGGTCATCGTCGTAGAACCCGCGTGCCTCGGCGCGAAGCCAGCGTTCGTACGATGCACGGTCCGAGGTGTCGACCAGTTCCATTCGCAGGCCCCGGCGCTGAAGCGCCTCACGGGATTCGGCATCGAGGGCGGAGGACAGAAATTCAGTGCTCACAGTTCGAGGCTAGTCGAAGCCTTCAGCCGCCGCCGCGGCGGACGGATCCGACAAGGGTCGCCGCTAGGGCGCCGTCGCGGCCAGAAGCGAGTATTTGGTGGAGAGGTACTCGCGGATTCCTTCCGGGCCCCCCTCGCGCCCGAGTCCAGACTGCTTGACGCCGCCGAACGGGGCGGACGCGTTCGACACGAGACCCGTGTTCACCCCCATCAGCCCGGAATCGACGGTGTCGACGAGCCGGTGCGTCCGACCCAGCTCGCGCGTGTAGACATAAGCCGCGAGGCCGTATTCCGTGGAGTTCGCCAATGCGACGGCTTGCTGCTCGGTACGGAACGAGGTGATGCCGATCACCGGTCCGAAGATCTCTTCCCGGAACACGCGCGCGTCCGGGGTGACGTCGGTCAGGACAGTGGGCTGGAAGAAGTGACCCGGACCTTCAGCAGGTGCGCCGCCGCTCACGAGGCGGGCACCTCCGTCAAGCGCATCACTCACCAAGCCGTGCACGCGTTCCCGCGCACGGTCGTCGATCAGCGGTCCCAGCGTCGCGTCCGGATCGGTTCCGCGACCGAGCCGTAGGTTCTGCACTCGGGCCGCCACGCGATCGGTGAACGCGTCCACGACGCTTTCGTGGACCAGAAAGCGGTTCGCGGCCGTGCACGCCTGCCCGACATTGCGGAATTTGGCGAGCATCGCACCGTCGGCCGCGGCGTCCAGATCGGCATCCTCGAAGACCAGGAAAGGCGCGTTCCCACCGAGCTCCATCGACGTGCGAAGAACTCCACCGGCGGCCTGCTTGAGGAGCGCCCGCCCCACCACGGTCGAGCCGGTGAAACTCAGCTTCCGCAGCCGAGGGTCGGCGATGATAGGCCCCGCGACCTCCGGAGATCGGGTCGTCGTCACCACATTCACCACGCCTTTCGGGAGGCCGGCATCCTCGAGAAGCCGGGCGAAGAGCAGGGTCGTCAGCGGGGTCAGCTCCGCGGGCTTGATGACGACCGTGCATCCGGCCGCGAGCGCAGGCGCGATCTTCCTCGTGGCCATGGCGAGCGGGAAGTTCCACGGAGTGATCAGGAAGCAGGGTCCTACGGGCCTCTGGGAGACGACGGTGGTTCCCGTGCCTTCCGGATTCGGGCCGTAGCGCCCGCTGACCCGAACGGCCTCTTCGGCGAACCAGCGCAGGAACTCGCCGCCATAAGCGACCTCCCCGTATGCCTCGGCGAGCGGTTTGCCCATCTCGAGTGTCATCAGGAGTGCGAACTCGTCGCGGCGCTCATTCAGTAGCGCGAAAGCCCGCATCAACAAGTCGGCACGCTGACGCGGCGGTGTCGCGGACCATGCGCCCGCAGCCGCGACGGCGGCGTCGAGCGCCCTGAGTCCGTCGAACGGTGTCGCATTCGCGATTGAGAGCAGCGGCATGCTCGTGGCCGGATCGTCGACCCGGAAGACGGTGCGGTCCGTGCTCTCCACCCAGTCGCCCGCGATGAAGAGCTTCCGCGGCACACGTGCCAGCAGCTCGTGCTCGTCCCCGGCCATGGATGCTCCTAACTGTACTTTTCGGTACTTTTCGGTACTTTTCCGCGCGGTCTCGGCTGCAACGATCCAGCGGCGGAGTCCGGATGCCCGGCGAACCCCGCCGATAGATCGGCTAATCCTGCTGCTACGCCTGCGCGAGCGCCTCCGCGACCACATCGAGGCCTTCCTTGAGAAGCGAATCCGAGATCGACAGCGGCGGCAGGAAACGGATCACGTTCCCGAAGGTTCCGCACGTGAGCAGGACGACACCCTGAGCGTGAACCGCCGCTGCGACGCGCCCGGTCAGTGCGGAGTCGGGTTCACCCGACTCCGGATCCACGAGTTCGATCGCCACCATCGCACCCCGGCCTCGTATGTCTCCGACGCGCGGATCGGACTCCTTGAGAGCACCGAGCCGTTCGTACAGGACCGAGCCGATCTCGCGTGCTCGCTGAATCAGACCGTCGCCTTCGTATGTGGCGATGGCCGCAAGTGCGGCCGCACACGCGATCGGGTTCCCTCCGTAGGTGCCTCCGAGTCCGCCCGCGTGAGGAGCGTCCATGATCTCCGCCCGCCCGGTGACCGCTGACAACGGCAGGCCCCCGGCTATGCCTTTGGCAGTCACGATCAAGTCCGGCACGATGCCTTCGTGCGTGGAGGCGAACAGGTCTCCCGTCCGCGCGAAGCCGGTCTGCACTTCGTCCGCGATGAAGACAACGCTGTTCACCTTCGCCCATTCACTGAGCTCCGCGAGGAATCCGGGAGCAGGCACAATGAAGCCACCCTCGCCCTGGATCGGCTCGATCAGGATTGCAGCGAGATTGGCGGCGCCGATCTGCTTGTCGATCAGGCTGATCGCGTGCTTGGCGGCTTCCGTGCCGGAGAGGCCACCGTCTCGGTACGGATAGGACATCGGTGCACGGTAGATCTCGGGAGCGAACGGACCGAAGCCGCTCTTGTACGGCATCGACTTAGCCGTGAGCGCCATCGTCAGATTCGTTCGCCCGTGATAGGCGTGGTCGAATGCCACGACGGCCTGCTTCCGCGTGAAGGAGCGAGCGATCTTGATCGCGTTCTCGACAGCTTCGGCGCCGGAGTTGAACAGCGCGGTCCGCTTTTCGTGGTCGCCCGGTGTCAGGCGGTTGAGGGCCTCGGCGACCTCAACGTAACCCTCATACCCGGTCACTGTGAAGCACGTGTGGGTGAACTGGGCAACCTGGGCGCTCACGGCCTCCACGACGGCGGGTGCGGCGTTGCCCACCCCGGTCACGGCGATTCCCGATCCCAGGTCGATGAGCGAATTCCCATCGACATCCACGAGGACGCCACCGCCCGCGGCCGCCGCGAACACCGGAAGGCTGATCCCGACGCCGCTGGCGACTGCGCTGTTCTTCCTTGCGAGGATCTCCGCCGATCGCGGACCTGGGATCGTGGTCACCAGCTTGCGCTCCTGAGGAAGGGAAGGGCCTCCGACCGGATGCGATGCAACGTGTCCTGACATTCTCGCCACTCCTCCGTGGTCGTGCTGCGCGGCGACGATCGCCCGCCACGAGCCACGATACGCACGAGGACCGGCACGATGGAGTGCCACTGTGGCACAATCGATAGGGTCTCGTGCCATACCGGCACTGAATTCATCAGGACGCGTCGACCGGAGACCTGTGAAACCGACTGTTCGCTCGCTCCTGGCCCAGCGATCGCTCGGACTGTCACTGCTCTCGGGATCACCGGACGACGAGACGCTCATCCGCTGGGTGCACAGCTCGGACCTCGCGGATCCCACGCCGTTCCTGGAGTCCGGGCAGTTCCTTCTGACGACCGGAACCCAATTCAGCGCGGACGCGACTGGCATCGACTTCGACGAATACGTCTCCCGCCTCGTCCGCCGAGGGATCGTCGGCCTCGGTTTCGGAACCGAAGTCGTACGATCGGGAACCCCCATTGAATTGACCACATCCTGTGCCAAGCACGGACTGGCGCTCCTCGAAGTTCCGTATGTCACCCCGTTCATCGCGATCATCCGCTGGGCTGCGGATGCGATCGCGGCGGAGGCGCGTGCCCGGGACGACTGGTCGCTCGCCGCTCAACGATCCATCTCCCTGGCCGCCCTTGGTGAGAACGGGCTCCCCGGATCGCTCGCGGCCCTCGCAGACCAGCTCGACTGCAGAGTCGCGGTCCTGGACCGGAACGGCGCGCTCGACCCGGCGTTGACGCCGAGCACGTTCACGCAGCAAGAGATCGATGCACTGACACCCGAATCCGTTCGCCTCCTTCGGAGCGGCCGTCGCTCTGCCAGTCGTTTGCCCCTCGGCGAGTCGCAGGCGAACCTGCAGACCCTCGGCCAGCGGGGACGACTGTCTGGAGTTCTCGCGATCGTCGGGACCGGCGTCCACGATGCCGCAGCAAACGCAGTGATCACGAGCGCTGTCGCTTTGACCGAGGTTTCGCTCGAGCAGGGCCGCCTGCGACGGATCAGCGTCCTACCTGTTCACCGCGAATTGCTCGCGCTCCTCTTGGCGGGTCGCGCCGATGTCGTCGAGCGCGCGCTTCCCGGCCTCGTTCCCTCCCCATTGCGGGTCATCGTGAGCGACACGGTGAGCGGCCCCGAGTCCGCGGACACCGGCGGCTGGCTTCCGGAAGCGATCGAACACTTCGCAGCCTCACAGCAGCTTCATCCGTTTCTCGCGCCGCACGGTGCCTATCTCGCGATCCTGACGCCCGAGAGCGAATACGCGCAGCTGATCGAGTTCCTCCGGGAAGCGCGCATCGTCGCGGGAGCGTCGGAGCTCACCGAGCTGGAAGGCCTCGCCCGGGCACTCGAACAGGCCCTTTTCGCGCTCAGCCGCGCCAGGAGCCGTCGGACCGGTCCCCTCGAATACTCTGCGCTCGAGGATGCCGAATATGTCGACATCGTCAGCGGGGACCGAATGACCGAATTCGCCTCCGCACGTTTGTCCGCCATGCTCGCGGACCGTCAAGGGCGGGAGCTGCTCGCCTTCGCATCCGTCTGGCTCCGGCACAACGGGAGCTGGGATCCGGCCGCACGCGAACTAGGGCTGCATCGCCACGTCCTTCGATCTCGGCTCAGGACGATCGAGGAGACCCTCGGCATCTCACTCGACAGTTTTGCCGATCGCGCACAGCTCTGGTCGATGCTCTCGGCGCTCGGCTTCACCGGGTGGCACAGTTGAAGGTCTCCACGGATCCCGCCACACGACGGTCATTCAGCGACGCTGACCCGTCAGCGCTCGTTACGCTCGGGTAACACCGGGTTGTCCCGGATATCATTCCGGCAGTAGCACACGGAACACCACCCGAATGTCCAGCCGGCGAGGAGCATGATGGAATCTCACGCGGGCGCCAAGCGAAGCCGGCGCCATCTGAGCGTCCTCGGCGTGTCCGGTGAGATCCTCCTGACAGCAGGCGCGCTGGTCGTGTTCTTCGTCGTGTGGTCCGGATTCATCAATCCCGTGGTCGTCGGAGCAGGGCAGCAGAAGGCCGCCGCTGCACAGGCCGAGCGCTTCAATCATGAGATCGCCCGCAAGAAGCAGGGGTCGAGTGGTGCCGACAGCCAGCCCACACCCCAACCGACCTCCACACCGCAGCCGACCTCCGAGCCCCAGGTGCCGGTGAGCGCAGAGCCTACCCAGGTGGCCACGCCGATCGCCGTGATCTACGTGCCTCGGTTCGGTGCCGGCTGGAAGCGCGTCATCCGCGAAGGGGTCGGCGATGCCCAGGTCCTCGACAGTTACGATGCCGGCGTCGGACACTATCCCGGTACGGCCATGCCGGGGGGTGTCGGGAATTTCGCCATCGCGGCACACGACACCGGCTATGGCAACTCATTCCTCGACGTCGCCGATCTTCAGCTCGGCGACCCGATCTACATCCAGACGGCCACGGGCTGGTACACGTACCAGTTCCGCAACCTCCAGTACGTACAGCCGACCGCAGTCGACGTCATCGATCCGGTGCCCGCGAATCCTGGACTCGCGCCGGGCGATCGGCTCATCACGCTCACCACCTGCGATCCGCCCTACCACGCGCAAGAACGCACGATCGCCTACGGAACGTTCGCCTCGTTCAGCACCACTGAGCCGGCTGCATTGGACGCAAGCACCCCGTAGTCAACAACTTGAGTTCTCTTGCAAGAACTTGCGTAAGATGTGGCTATGTCAAAACGACTCGCGGATGTGGCTCGAAAAGTCGGTGTCAGTGAGGCAACGGTCAGCCGGGTGCTCAATGACAAACCGGGGGTGTCCCAGTCGACCAGGCAGGTCGTGCTGACGGCCCTCGATGTCCTGGGCTACGAGAGACCCACGAAGCTCCGCGGCGAAAGGGCTCGCCTGGTCGGGCTGGTCCTGCCCGAGCTCCAGAACCCGATATTCCCCGCCTTCGCGGAAGCGATCGGCGGCGCACTAGCGCAGAACGGATACACGCCGGTTCTCTGCACGCAGACTGCCGGCGGAATCCTCGAGTCGGACTATGTCGAACTGCTGTTGCAGCAGCAGGTCTCCGGGGTCGTATTCGTGGGGGGCGCTTATGCTCAGGACGGTGCCCCGCACGAGCATTACAGACGGTTGCGCGATTTGAATCTTCCGACTGTGCTTGTCAACGCGCGCGTAGATGAACTCGAGCTCGCGACCGTCTCGTGCGACGATGCGACCGCGATGGAGCAGGCACTCCGCCACCTGCGGCAGCTCCAGCACTCGCGAATCGGACTGCTTCTCGGACCGCACGACCACAAGCCGTCACAACGCAAACGCGCCGCCGCCGAGCGGATCCTGCGCGACTGGGGCGAACCGCTGAGCGATGAGCTCGTCGTGCACTCCCTCTATTCACTGGAAGCTGCTCAGGCCGGAGCCACCCGCCTCCTCGCGATGGGAGTCACGGCGATCGTGTGCGCGAGCGACCCGATGGCACTCGGGGCGATCCGCGCTGTTCGCCGTTCGGGGCTCAGCGTTCCAGCGGATGTCTCGGTGATCGGGTACGACGATTCGGCCCTGATGAATTGCACCGAACCGCCACTGACCACCATCCGGCAGCCCATCGAGCCGATGGTGCGCACCATCATCGAGCTCTTCATCCGGCAGATCGCGAGCGACTCCGCTACCTCGGAGGAATTATTCTTCGAACCCGAGCTGGTGGTACGCGGATCGACGGGTCCGGCAAGCCTCGATCGCTAAGTCAACTGCAACTAACTGCGCGCAAGAATGCGCAAGTAACTTTCTCTTATTACGTTCTTGCGTCATTTTGTCGAGTTGATTACATTTCTTACAACACAGCCGCTTGAGTATCGCCAGCGCGAATCTGCGCCGCCCCGGATCCTTCGATCCCAGCGCGGAACTGACATCGGCGATGCGCCGGTGCTGTGGGAACCGTGTTAGACAGCTGACCAGCGTGGCAAGGAAGCCTCACTCCGCGCCGACCTGGTTCGCCCGACCGATGAAGGGTCTGGAGTGAACCTTCCCACTCTCGCCGCGCATGATCTCGATGCAACGCCTCCCGCGCAACGCAGCGCGCTCAAACCGTTTCTGTCTCCCAGCGAGGACGATCCGCAGTGGTGGCGTCACGCAGTGATCTATCAGGTCTACGTGTCCAGCTTCGCCGACGACAACGGTGACGGAATCGGCGACCTGGCCGGTGTCCGCTCTCGGTTGGGGTATCTCCGCGATTTGGGCGTCGACGCGATCTGGTACACCCCGTGGTACACGTCGCCACTCGCGGACGGCGGATACGACGTCGCGGACTACCGCGAGATCAACCCGGCGTTCGGCGATCTGTCCGACGCCGAGGCCCTCATCCAAGACGCTCTCCGTGTCGGGATCAGGACGATCATCGATGTGGTCCCGAACCACATCTCGGACCAGCATCCATGGTTTCAGGCGGCACTCGCGGCCGAACCCGGCTCTCCCGAACGCGAACGATTCTGGTTCCGGCCCGGCAAGGGCCCGAACGGCGACGAGATGCCGAACCATTGGACGTCGAACTTCTCGGGTGGCACCTGGACCAGAACGACGAACCCCGACGGAACGCCCGGTGAGTGGTACCTTCATCTGTTCACGCCGAACCAGCCGGACCTCAACTGGGATCACCCTGAAGTGCGGGCCGAGCACGAAGACATCCTCCGGTTCTGGTTCGATCGGGGCGCGGCCGGCGTCAGGATCGACTCCGCGGCACTGCTGGTCAAGGATCCCGAGCTGCCAGAGGTACCCGATAACCCCGGGCCCGGAGACCATCCGAACACCGACCGCGACGAGTTGCACGACATCTATCGCCAGTGGCGCCAGGTCGCGGACTCATATCCGGGCACGCGCGTCCTCGTCGGCGAGATCTGGCTCCCGGACATCGATCGTTTCGCGAAGTACCTGCGCCCGGACGAGTTGCACACCGCGTTCAATTTCGATTTTCTCGCCCGGCCATGGAATCCGGCCGAGTTGCGCGACTCGATCGATGCAACCCTCGCCGCGCATGCACCGGTCGATGCTCCCTCGACCTGGGTGCTCTCCAACCACGACGTGACGCGCCCCGTGACCAGGTATGGTCGCACGGACTCGTCCTTCGCGTTCGCGACCAAGCGGCATGGAGTGCACTCGGATCTCGAGCTCGGCACCCGCCGTGCGCGGGCGGCAGCGCTGCTCACTGCGGCGCTGCCCGGATCCCTCTACATCTACCAGGGCGACGAGCTCGGCTTGCCGGAAGTCGAGGACATCCCCGACAGCCTGCTCAAAGATCCGATGCACTTCCGCTCCGGCGGCATCGATCCGGGCCGGGACGGATGCCGGGTTCCTATGCCGTGGCACGGACTCACCGCACCGTACGGCTTCAGTCCGGACGGCACGGCCGCCGAGCCCTGGCTCCCGCAGCCCCGGGCATGGGCGGAATTGTCCGTCGAAGCGGAGCTCAGCGACACGAGGTCCATGCTCTGGCTTTACCGCGAGGCACTCAGAATCCGCCACAACGAGCAGTCCCTGATCGACGGCGAATTCCGCTGGCTCGAGAGCGCGCCGACGACACTCACGTTCTCTCGCGGAGACGCGTTCGTCAGCTTCACCAACTTCTCAGACGCAGCAACCGTGCTCCCCGAGCACACGAGCCTGCTGCTGAGCAGCAGCCCTCTCGTGTCCGGACTGCTCCCCCCCGACTCCACGGCTTGGCTCCGACCACAGCGCCAGGCGTAGAGATGTACTGCCGCACCAACACACATCGAAAGGAAAAGACAATGAAGTCACCAGGAAGGGTCATTGCGGTCGCAGCAGTCACCGCGGCCACTTTGGGTCTGCTTGCCGGATGCTCCAGTTCCGGCGGTTCCAGCGGTTCCGGTAGTTCCGGCGACAAGGTCACCATCAGCGTCGGAAGCTTGCCACCGGGTACCGCAAAGGCCGCATTCACCGCGTTCGACAAGCGGGTCAAGGCGTTCGAGAAGAAGAACCCGAACATCACCGTTCATCCGGAGGAATACAACTGGACGGCGACGACCTTCACCACGCAACTCGCGGGCGGCACACTGCCGGACCAGTTCGACGTTCCGTTCACGGACTCCCAGTCGCTCCTGCAGAACGGCCAGATCGCCAACATCACCTCCGAGGTGAAGGCTTTGCCCTACGGCAACAAGCTCAACAAGTCGCTGATGGCCGTTGCGACGAGCAGCAAGGGCGACATCTACGGTCTGCCCTATGGTCCGTACGCGATGGGTCTGTCCTACAACAGGAAGATCTTCAAGGAGGCCGGCCTGAACCCGAACGACCCGCCGACTACCTGGGCCGAAGTCGCTGCTGACGCCAAGACGATCTCCCAGAAGCTGCCGGGCGTCGCCGGCTACATGCAGATGACGAACGACGCAACCGGCGGCTGGGAACTGGTGACGACGACTTATTCTCGCGGAGGGCGGGTCGAATACCGCAACTCCAAGGGCAAGACGATCGTCGACACGGACAACCCCGCAACGGTCGCGGCGCTCAAGTGGCTGCACAACCTGCGCTGGAACGACAACGCGGCGGGCAGCAACTTCCTCCTGAACTGGGACGGCATCAACCAGGCGTTCGGTGCCGGGCAGATCGCCATGTTCCCGTCCGGATCGGATGTCCTGACCTCGCTCGTGCAGGCGGACAACGTCAAGCCGTCCGATTACGGTCTGACCACCCTGCCCGTGACCGGCAAGGACTCCGGAGCGCTCACCGGCGGAACCGTCGAGGTTGTGAGCCCGAAGGCTACGAAGGCGCAGCAGGAAGCCGCCGTGAAGTGGATCGACTTCTACTACATGCAGCCGCTGTTCAACAAGAGCCAGGCGATCAGCAACGCGACAACCCTGCTCGCGTCGAACCAGCCGGTCGGTGTTCCGAGCCTGCCGGTGTTCAACAAGGCGACATACGAGCAGACGCTGTCATGGATCAAGCCGCAGATGAACGTGCCACAGTCCAACGTCGCACCGTTCAACAACAAGATCTTCTCTCAAACGGTCATCCCGGAGCCCAACATCGACACACAGGCTCTTTACTCTGCATTGGATCCAGTGGTCCAAGCAGTCCTGACCAATCAGAACGCGGACATTCCGGCTCTGCTGAAAGCTGTAGATCAGAAGATGCAGCCCACCATCACGAAGGACGACACTAAGGAGTAGTGCTAGGGCATCGGCCGGCGGAGAGAAATCGGTCCGCCGGCCGATGCCCTGCCGCGTGTCCCGGCGGCGGGGTGATCGAAGCAAGCCCTGCCCACGCTCTACTGATCCAGAAAGCACAAGACAATGACTGCAATCGACCGAACGCGACCAGTGCCGGCCGCGCGCGCGAAAGGGCGCCGGAGCGCTGCGACCTGGGTGCGGGGCGGCGGACTGAGTTCGTTACTCTTTCTGCTCCCGATGCTCTTCATCTTCGGAATCTTCTCGTGGTATCCGATCGTCAAGTCGGTCGTGATGAGCTTCCAGTCCACGAACTTGATCGCTCCGGCGACCTTCGTGGGCTGGTCCAATTTCGTCGCGGTGTTCCAGGACCCGCAATTCGGGCAGGCCATCGTCAACACCGGCTACTTCGCGTTGCTCGCGCTGATCTTCGGCTACCCGATCCCGCTGGTCGCCGCCGTGCTGATGAGCGAGGTACGGCGCGCCCGCGGTCTCTATGCGGCGCTGGCATACCTTCCAGTGGTGGTTCCACCGGTCGTCGCGATCCTGCTCTGGAAGTTCTTCTACGACGCCTCGCCGACGGGCGTTTTCAACACGATTCTGAGCTGGGTGCACATCACGCCGCAGCCCTGGATCGAAAACGCCGTGCAGGCCATGCCGTCGATCGTGCTCGAGGCCACCTGGGCCGCAGCAGGAAGCACGATCATCATCTATCTGGCCGCACTCACCGGTGTGGCGCCGGAGCTCTACGACGCGGCAGAGGTCGACGGAGCCGGGATCTGGAAGAAGATCTGGCACGTCACGCTCCCGCAATTGCGCGGGATCCTTCTGATCACCATGATCCTTCAGATAATCGGAACCGCCCAGATCTTCAATGAGCCCTTCCTGATGACGGACGGTGGGCCGAACAACGCCACAGTCACGGTCCTGTTACTCATCTACCGGTATGCGTTCGAGAACAGCATCGGTGCGCAGTACGGTCAGGCGACAGCGCTCAGTCTGATGCTCGCGATCTTCCTCGCGATCATCTCCGTCATCTATTTCCGCCTCACGAGATCCTGGAGCGAGAATTGACTACGACATCCAAAGCCGGTCCACCTGAGACTTCGACGACCGTGCCCGGAGTCCGCGCTCCGGTCCCCCAGCCGACGACGCGTCAGACTCGGAGAGCCGACCGGCGCGCAAAGGCGGAAGAGTCCAGCAGCCGCGGAATCATCTCCCCTTCGGAGTGGCTGCGACCCGGTGTCAAGACGTCGACCCGGACGGTCCAGATCGTGCTGCTCGTCATTCTCGCGATCGCGGGAATCGGGCCATTGCTCTGGCTGGCGAGGTCGGCAGTCACGCCGACACAGGAGATCCTGCAACACCCGATGGGATTCTTCAGCAATGGCTTCGACTGGTCCACTCTGAACGCCGCGTGGAACACGCTCGGGATCTGGGTTCAGTTCCTCAACACGATCTGGGTCTCCGGCGGAGAGTGGATCGTGGAGATCATCGTCGCAACGACGGCAGGCTACGCGTTGAGCGTCCTCCAGCCTCGCTACGGCAAGGTTCTGTACAGCATGGTCCTCACCACGCTGTTCATCCCGATCGTCGTGATCCTCGTTCCGCTCTACCTGGTCATCTTGCACCCGCCGCTGCTGAATCAATCCCTGATCAACACCTGGTGGGCGGTCTGGCTTCCGGCCGGAGCGAGCGCTTTCAACGTCGTGCTGGTCAAGCGATTCTTCGACAACCTGCCCCGCGAAGTCTTCGAAGCCGCGCGGACCGACGGCGCCGGCCCGTTCAGGCTCTTCTGGTCGGTCGTGCTGCCGATGTCGCGGCCGATACTCGGAGTGGTCTCCATCTTCGCCATCATCAATGCCTGGAAGGACTACCTCTGGCCGTTGATCGTCCTGCAGAACCCGGCCGTCCAGCCGCTCTCTGTCCGATTGCCGTCGCTTCAAGACCAGATCCAGCTGAACGTCTATCTCGCCGCTCTTGCGATCGCCACGATCGTGCCGATCGTGATCTTCCTGCTCTTTCAGAGGTTCTTCCTGCGCGGCGCAGGACTCGGCGGAGCAGTAAAGGGTTAGTCCGATCGTCATCGACTGCCCGGCGGCCTCCGCAGGGTTGACGATCGGCGTGCGAGTCCGAATGGGCGAGGGAGACAACGTGGAAATGACCTTGGACGGCGTGAGAGTCCTCGTCACCGGGGCTTCGGGACGAATCGGGTCTGTCGCTTCGGCGAGGCTCACTGCGGCCGGCGCGCTCGTCACGGCGCTATCGGATCGGGACAATCCGGATCTTGTTGCAGATCGGGTTTTTCTGGGCGACGTGAGGAACGAAGAGGATGTCGCCCGGGCCATCGAGGGAGCTGAACTGGTGGTCCATCTCGCCGCACTCGCTCACCGGGATGCCGCCTCGCCGTTTCAGGTGTATTCGACCAATGTGGTCGCAACCTTCAATGTGCTCGCCCAGGCGGGCGCTCTCGGCGTGAAGCGGGCGGTGGTGGCAGGGAGCATCAATCGCTTCGGAGTGCCGATGAACCTGCATCCCGGATTGCTTCCGGCGTACTTCCCGATCGACGACGACATCCCCACGGATATCGGGGATTGGTACTCGCTCTCGAAGCTCAATGACGAGAACACCGCCCGGATGGCGGCGCGGGTCTGGGGCATCGATGTCGTCACTCTGCGATTCCCCCACGTTAACGAGGAGAAGGCGCTCCAGCGCATGGCGACGCGTGCCGCGGAGGACCCCACGGAAAGAGCAAGCGAGGGCTGGTCGTATCTGGACGTTCGCGACGCGGCCAGAGCCATCGAGCTCAGCCTGGTGGCGCACACCGAGGGAGCCGTCGCGTTCTTCCTCGCCGCCGACAACACTCTCGCCCCCTATCGCACAGACGAACTGATCGACCGCTACGCGCCGACGACGCCACGGCTCCGGCGATTCGTGGAACGCGAGGTCCCCATCGACCTGGCTCCCGCACGCGAACTGATCGGCTTCCGAGCCGTGCATGAATTGAACATCGAGACCCGTGACCTTCCCGAGCTTCTTCAGTCCCATGATGACGAGACAGCTCTCCGCGATGAATCAGCTTCCATGACTCCGCCTCATCAAAGGATCAATCCGTGACAGACATCGACACCTTCGCCAACCCGTGGCCCGCACGCGACAACACGCGCATCACGTCCGTCCGCTCGATCGTGACGGCTCCGGAGGGAATCGCGCTGGTGGTGGTCCGGATCGACACCAACGTTCCCGGCCTCTATGGACTGGGGTGTGCCACATTCACACAGCGGTGGAAAGCCGTTCAGACCTTCGTGGACGAGCACTTGGCACGGCTGCTGATCGGTCGCTACCCCGGGGATATCGGGGACCTCGTTCGCTTGGCTGCGTTCAGTGGCTACTGGCGCGGCGGCCCGGTGAGCAACAATGCGATCTCAGGCATCGACGAGGCGCTGTGGGACATCGCGGGGAAACGGGCAGGCCTGCCTGTGCACGAACTGCTCGGCGGCAAAGTTCGCGCGGGTGCCGAGACCTATCTGCACGCTTCGGGCCGCACCGTCGAGGAGACCATAGATCACGCACACTCTCTGCTGGATGCAGGGTGGAGGCATATCCGCCTTCAGGTATCGACCCCGGGCGGCGGCGGATACGGCGCGCCGCAGGTTCCCACCGAATATCCCGACGCTCCTTACGCGAACGGGTGGAGCGCACGCGACTATCTCCGCGGTGTCCCGTCACTGTTCGAGGCGGCGCGCGCCGCGTTACCGGAGAACGTGGAGTTATTGCATGACGTGCATTCGCGCCTGACGCCGAAAGACGCGATCTGGCTTGCCCGGGCGCTCGAGCCGTACCGCCCCTACTTTCTCGAGGATGTGCTCCCGCCGGAACTCTGGGATCGGCTGCCGGAGGTGCGTGCGGCAAGCCCGATCCCGATCGCGGTCGGCGAGCTGACGACGTCGTTCACCGATGCGGCGCGTTTGGTGACAGGGTCCGGCGTCGACTTCATCCGATGCCACGTCTCCGATATCGGCGGCCTGACGGCGGCGCGCAAGATCGCGGACGTGGCCGAAGTCTTCGGAGTGAAGACGGCCTGGCACGGTCCCGGGGACACGTCGCCGATCGGTGCCGCGGCAAACCTGGCGCTCGATGTGTCGTCTGTCGCGTTCGGCATCCAGGAGGGCCACGTCTACAACGACGCGACCTATGAGGTCTTCCCCGGCGCCCCTCGGATCCGCGATGGCTGGCTCTTCGCGAACGAAGAGCCAGGCTGGGGCATCGACGTTGATGAGTCCGCCGCCGCTCGCTTCCCGGCAGAGCTTTCGGCGCACGACTCGTGGGCGGCCGGCGTCCGAGGGCCGGACGGAGCGCTCCAAGCGCCCTGAGCCGCGAGGATCGTGGCCGTCACCGACGGCTTGACACCGGTCGCCGGCTACCAGGCGGACGGCTTGTAGTCCTTCAGAAACACGCCGTAGACGTCCTCGCCGGCTTGCCCTCGAACGATCGGATCGTAGACCCTGGCCGCGCCATCGACCAGATCCAGCGGCGCATGGAAACCCTCCTCGGCCAGTCGGACCTTGGTAGGGTGCGGGCGCTCGTCCGTGATCCAGCCCGTGTCGACGCTCGTCATGAGAATGCCGTCGGTATCGAAC
>FSWU01000454.1_pt1 | contig 68400 bp, 57 predicted proteins | sample 1638061 | NCBI WGS metagenome assembly FSWU01 (sample SAMEA3914788, study PRJEB12502) | metagenome | biome: forest; material: soil | place: Canada | collected 2011-07-03 | depth 0.1 m
GAGGTGGATGCTGGAACCTGCGGTCGCGCTGGTGTCCTTCGCTGCGTGGCTGGCCGTCACCGCGGCCGTCGGCGGGTTCGGAGCGGCCGGGGCGACCGACGGGGACACGTTGGCGGCCATGCTCTGCTTGAGCGCGGCGATCGCTCTCTCCTGGGTGGCCCCCGAAATCGCTCTGGGTGTCGCGGTGCTCGGCGGCTTGGTCGCTCTCTCGAGCAGCGCCCCGGTCCTCCTCAGCGACGCTGTCGGCGCCTACGCGGTTCTCGTCATCGCCGCCTTCGCGATCACGCTGCGGTCCGGCGCCGTCGTCCGTTGGCTCACCTTCGTCGCGTGCTTGCTGACCGGCCCGGCGGGTGCGATCTATCTGCTGCGGGCACGGGACGTGGCGACGCAGCTGGAATTGCCTGGCGTCGGCGTGTTCGACGCGGGCCGATCGCTCGGTCCGGCCTCTGCGCTCCTTCTGGTTCCGGCGCTTTCCGCGGGCGCGATCGTTGCATGGGCGGCCGCCATGTGGCTGCGTCGGTCACTGCGGCGCCGGATCGCTGGAGTCGTGGCGGCGGACGGCGAATCCGATTCGATGCCGCCGGGTGCCCGCGACGGCGATTTCGCGTCGTCTCGCTTCTCGCCCGCCGAGTGGCTCATGCGGTCGCCCGGCGTGAACTGGCACGCGCGAGTCGAGCGCGGGGCGAACGGCACGCTTGAGGAACTCTTCGGCATCGGCGACGGCGTCGACTACGACGGGCCGGCACTTTTCCGTCGCCTGCCGCCACGCGCGGTCCTCGTCGACATCATCGTCGCTGCCGCGTTCCTGACGATCTGCCTGCTCTCGGCGGGCGGCGATCTCGTCACCGTCGTCGTATCGATCCTTCTGTCCGTCGGATTGGCCGTCCGACGGATGTCTCCGCTGACGGCCGTGGCGCTGTGCTGGGCGGGCGCGATCGTCCAGGTCGTCGCAGGCACGCAGCCGTTCGTCGCCGACCTTGCGATCCTCGGCGTGCTCTACGGAATGGCCGCATACGGCAATCGGCCGACTCGATGGACCGGGCTTGCGTCCGCTTTCGTCGGTTCCGCGGTCGCCGGCACCTACCTGACGCTCTCGGGGGTCGAACGCGTCGGCTATGTGAGCGCCTCGAACCCGGACGTCAAGCTCACTCTTCAGGCTGGGCTGTTGTTCGTAGGATTCTTCGTGCTGTTCGGCTTCTGCTGGGTGCTCGGTCTGCTGGTCCGATCGCGACGGATGGCCCGAGCGGGGGTCCGCGCACGGCTGTTGTCAGAATTCGATCGACAGCGCGCCAACGAACTGGTGGTCATCGAGCAGGAGCGCACGCGCATCGCCCGGGACATGCACGACGTCGTCGCCCATTCGCTTGCGGTGGTGATCGCTCAGGCCGATGGCACCCGCTATGCCCATTCGGCAGAGCCGGCCATCGTCGACGAATCGCTCAAGACGATCTCGGCGACCGCCCGCGCCGCACTGGGCGATGTGCGTCAGCTTCTCGCGGAGCTTCGCGACGGAGACACCGGTGGACCGCAGCCCGGTATCGCGGATCTTGGGCAGCTGATCGGCCAGTTGACGGCCGCGGGTCTTCCCGTGCGATTCGATGAGCGCGGATCTCCTCTCAACCTGAGCAAGGGAAGCCAGATCGCCTTCTACCGCATAGTCCAAGAGGCTTTGACCAATGCGCTGCGTCACGGTGACACGAGTCAGCCCGTGACGGTCTCGTGCCGATGGGAGGATGGGGGCGTGGAGCTCGAAGTCATCAACCGGTTGCGGCGCGGTTCAGCGCACGACACCGGGGAGCTGAAGCAGCAGGGAGACGGCGAGGTGCCGGGTGCTCGCATCGGGCACGGTCTGCCGGGTATGCGTGAACGGGCGGCGCTCGCGGGCGGTCGGTTCCAGTCGTCGTCCGACGGGGAATCCTTTGCCGTCAGGGCGTTTCTGCCTCGCCTGCCGATCGACCTCGTGGGTGGGCGATGAGCGAGGATGTCATCCGCGTCGCACTCGTCGACGATCAGGCGCTGTTCCGTGCCGGCATCAGGATGCTGGTCTCGTCGCAATCGGACATGGAGTTCGTCGGAGAGGCCGGTGACGGACGGGAAGCGTGCGAGCTCGCGGCCCGAGTCGAGGCCGACCTGATCCTGATGGACATCCGGATGCCGATCATGGACGGCATAGAGGCGACGGGACGCATTCTGGCCGACGCAGAGGCACGCCATGAGCGTGCGCCGCGCATCATCGTTCTGACCACATTCGATCTGGACGAAGCGGCAGCCCTGGCGATCCGCGCCGGGGCGAGTGGATTCCTTCTCAAGGATGCCGAGCCCGAGTTCCTTCTCGCGTCGCTGCGAACGGTGCACGCAGGCAACGCGGTGATAGCGGCCAATGCGACCCGGGAACTACTCGCTCGGTACACGGTCCCGAGCTCGGGATCGCACGGTTCGTGGTCGGACGAGCCGTTCGGTCGCGCGGCCGGGAGGTCAGGGATGCCCGTGAGATCTCCTGCGTCCGGTGCATACGGCAGATCCCCTGGATCCGGTGTGCCCGGTGGCTCTCCTTCCTCCAGCGGGTCTGCTGGGAGCGCGATCGGCGCGATCGAATCGTTCGATACGCTCACCACGCGGGAGCACGAGATATTCCTCCTCGCGGCGCGCGGTCTCAGCAATGCGGAGATCGCCTCGAAGGAGTTCCTCAGCGAAGCGACGGTGAAGACGCACATCAGCCGCATCCTGACCAAGCTGGAGCTTCGCGACCGAGTCCAGCTCGTGGTCTACGCGTTCGAGAACGGCCTCATCGACTGACGCGAGATCATCCTCGCGATGTAGACGTGATCATCCGTTGGCCCGATCCGCCGAAATTGAGGGTTTCCTAGGTTTGAACCATGGAAATCACAACTTCTGATCTGGGTCTCGTCGCCCGCGTCGCAAACGCTACGAAGACCTACGGAACGGGTTCGGGTCGGGTCGTCGCGCTGGCGGATGTGTCGATGGGGATCGCACGGGGAAAGTTCACAGCGATCATGGGGGCCAGCGGCTCCGGAAAGTCGACGCTCATGCACGTGATGGCCGGTCTGGACACGGTCAGCGCCGGCCGAGTGTGGCTCGGCGACACGGAGATCACCGGTCTGGGAGACACGCAGCTCACCCTGCTGCGCCGCCGCAGGATCGGATTCGTCTTCCAGTCCTTCAACCTGGTGCCCACTCTCGATGTCCGTGGCAACATCCTCCTGCCTTTCGAACTCGACAATCGCAAGCCCACGGCCGAGGAATCGGAGTGGATCGAGCACCTGGTCGAATCCCTCGGACTGAGTGCGCGGCTCGCTCACCGTCCATACGAGCTGTCCGGAGGCCAGCAGCAGCGCGTGGCCATCGCCCGTGCGCTGGCGACGCGGCCGGAGATCATCTTCGCCGACGAACCGACCGGCAACCTCGACTCCCGCAGCAGCAACGAGGTCCTCTCGCTCCTCGCCGCTGCCAGCCGCGACTACGGCCAGAGCATCGCAATGGTCACCCACGATGCGCTCGCGGCGAGCCGGGCGGACCGGGTCATGTTCATCGCCGACGGGCGTCTCGTGAACGAACTCGAAGGTGCGAGTGCCGAAGAGATCTCCGCACTGATGCTGGGACTGGAGGTGCGCGCATGAACCGGTCGTCGCGAAGGTCGATGATGGGTCTGCGGGAACATCGCTCGAGCGTCCTCGTCGCGGCGCTGAGCGCGGCGTTCGGCGTGGTCCTGCTCCGGCTGACGACCATTCTCGCAACCGTGATGACTGCGAACCAGATCGGCCAATTCGCCGCCGTCCGGGACGCGCTGTCCGTCTTGGCCAGCGTGTTCATCATCATCGCCGTCTATGTGAGCGCGATCGTGACGACGAACACGTTCGCCACTGTCATCGCGGGGCGCACACGGATGATCGCACTGCTCAGGCTGATCGGCTCGAGCGCGACGACCCAGCGCCGTGCGGTCGCCCGTGAGGGTCTGGCGGTCGGGACCATCGGCGGCCTGGCCGGCGCGGTCGCCGGCCTCGTGATGACCTCGATCGGGGTGGGCGTCATGGTCGCCACGGGTGTGATGCCAGACCTTTCCTACGGATTCGCCGATACGATCGACGTGCTGCCCGTCGTGGTCGTCGTTCTCACGACCTGGCTCGCGTCGTGGGTCGGCTCCAGGCGAGTCCTGGCGGTGTCGCCGATGCAGGCGGTGGGCGCCCAGCAGGAGCTCAGCCAGGAGGCGAGCCTCCGCCGAACCGGACGTAACGTGACCGCCATCCTCCTGTTCGCGGCGGGGCTCCTTCTGCTCGCTCTCGGCATCGTCGTCGGGATGGCGAGTCCGTTGGGTCTGGTGATCGCGGCTCTCGGCGGGGCGGTCTCGTTCACAGGCGTCGTCCTCGGAGCCCATCTGATCATGCCCTCCGTGTTGCGTCTGAGCGGGCGCGCGTTCGGCCGGTCGGCACCGGCGCGTCTGGCTTCTGCCAATGCGGTTCGCTACCCCGAACGCAGCACCAGGACGACGATCGGCCTCGTCATCGGCGTGACCCTCGTCACCATGTTCGCGGTCGCGGAGCAGAGCTTCGATCACATGATCTCCAGCGAGTTCGCCGGCAACGCGGCCGACCTGCGGGCGATGCAGAATGTGCTCGGCGCCGTCTTCGGAATCTTCTCGGGACTGGTCGGATTCTCCGGCGTCATCGCAGGGGTCGGGATGGTGAACAACCTTTCGCTCAACGTCTTACAGCGGACCCGGGAGCTGGGATTGCTACGTGCTCTCGGGTTCACATCGACACAGATCCGGAAGACCATCATGATCGAGAGCGCTCAGACGGTGCTCGCCGCGACGGTGACCGGCCTGATCCTCGGGGTCTTCTACGGGTGGGCGGGCGCGCAATCGCTGGTCGGCTCAGTGGTCGGCGACGGCCACCTGCTTCCGCCCTCGATTCCGTGGGTGATCGTGGTGGTGGTGTTCGCGGCCGCGGCGGTGCTCTCCGTCTCGGCGGCAGCGGCGCCGACCCGTCGCGCTACCCGCGTGTCGCCGATTGTTGCGCTCGCGGTCGACTGACCGAAAATTCGAAGACCGGGGGAGTCGGGCGAAGGGGGGCGGACGAGGGGAAATGGGGAAAGGCCGGTGTGGAGGAGTCGACGTGCTTCTCCACCCCGGCCCCATCAGGGAACGTGGACCCACCTCCGAGCGTGAGCTGAGGCCTCTGAGCTTGGGTGAGGCCTCCGAGCTTGGGGTGCGGAGTCCGAGCGCGGGCTGGGGCCTCCGAGCGTAGGGTGAGACGATGGGAGCGAATGGTGGCTGAGACGGTTGGTTCCGCCGGAGACGGGGCCGTTGCGCGGGTGAATCCGACCGAGTTGCGGGTGCTCGTGCGTTATTTCGCGGCGGCGGCTGAGGCGAGCGGTTCATCGGAGGAGACAGTAACTCTCGCGGTCGGGCAGGGTGCGGTGCCGACTCTGCACTCGCTTCGTTCACTTCTCGAAAACCGCTATGGCGAACCCATGGTGAAGGTGCTCGCGTCGGGTTCGTTCCTCGTCGACGGGACCGTGCGGCGAGACCCGGCCTTCCCTCTCGAACCCCGCGACGCGCCGAGCCGGGTCGACATCCTGCCGCCGTTCGCCGGCGGCTGACACCGCGTCGCCGACCTCAGGGTCCGACCCGTTCAGAGGCCGACCCGTTCAGAGGCCGACCCATTCGGACTCGCCGTCACTGAAACGTTGCCGCTTCCAGATCGGGACGGACGATTTGATCCTCTCGACCAGCTCTGCACAGGCCTCGAACGCCTCTTTGCGATGCGGGGCCGCCACCGTCGCCAGAAGGGCGGTGTCGCCGATCGCCAGCGAGCCGATCCGGTGGGCCGCAGCCACACGCAGTCCCGATCGAACGGCGACCTCCGCGCAGCAGTCACGAAGGAAGCGTTCAGCCTCGGGATGCGCCTCGTAATCGAGAGAGGTCACCGTCCGGCCACGGTCATTGTTCCGCACGATACCGCTGAAGGTGACGAGGGCACCGCTCGCCGTCGTCCACACGAACCTTTCCAGGGCTTCGAGTTCGAGCGGAGATTCGCTGATCCGGGCGAAAGCGGTGTCCACGCTGTCATTGCTCATGTGAGTGGTCGCTACCGGTCGTGGTGGTGCTCATCGGCAGTGTGTTCCTGGACGGCGTGCTCATCGACCCGGTGGTCATGCCCGGACGCCACGCCTGAAACCTGGTCGACGAGATGGGCCAGCAGCGAATCCAGGACCTCCAGACCGTCCCTGACACCGGCAGGTGAACCGGGAAGGTTGACGATGACGGATCGACCGACGGTCCCGGCCCGGCCTCTGCTGAGTGCGGCGAGCGGGGTACCGTCCGTTCCCCGGCGGCGAAGGAGCTCGGAAACTCCCGTGAGCTCGCGTTCCAGAACCGCAGCCGTCGCCTCCGGAGTGGCATCGCTCGGCGACACCCCCGTCCCTCCGGTCGTCAGGATGACGGACGGCTGCTCGCGCACCGCTGCCGCCACCGCATCGGCGATCTCCGCATCGGCGACGACTCGGGGGCGATCGATCCGGAATCCGCGCTCATGGAGCCACGCGGCGATCACCGGGCCCGTCGTGTCTTCCCGCTCGCCTCGCGATCCCAGAGTGGATGCGACGATCACGACGGCTGTCCGCTCGGCTGGACGGCCATCGGCGCTTTCCGGGACGGCGGAGGCATCGTCGGGATCGGCGGGCGTCCATTCGCCGCGCTTCCCACCGCTCTTGAACGCGAGCGCGACACCGGTCAGGGTCGCTCGCGGGTCGACCGCTTTGACCATGTCGTGAAGGGTCAATCCGGCGATCGCCACGGCCGTGAGCGCCTCCATCTCAACGCCCGTCGATGCCCTGGTCGACGCGGTCGCTTCGATCAGGATCTCTCGCTCGCCGAGCTCGAAGTCGATCGAGACATTGGTCAGGGGGATCTGGTGGCACAACGGAATCAGGTCGCTGGTGCGCTTGGCGCCCATGATCCCTGCGATCCGGGCCGTGGCCAGGACGTCGGCCTTGGGTAGACCGTCGGCCCGGACCAGGGCCATCACTTCGGGAGTCGTCACGAGTCGTCCGCGCGCGACCGCCGTCCGCGATGTCACCGGCTTGCCGCTGATGTCGACCATGCGCGCGCGGCCGTCGCGATCGAGATGGGAGAACTCGCTCATAGTTCCCAGACTCTCACGGACGACCCCGCGGGGAGGTCGATGATTTCGGCAGGTACGTCGATGAGGACGTCGGCTCGCGCCATTCCTGCGACGAGATGTGAGCTGGGACCGGACACGAGATCGACCCATCGTTCTTCGGGAAGCGCGGCGTGGTCGCCATCCCATCGTCCTCGGAGGAATTGCCGTTTGCCGGGTACCGAGGCGATTGCCGATCTGAGCCGATGAATCGAGGGGGTGAGCCGTTCGAGTCCGGCGTCCTCGCGGAGGAACGGCGCCAGGAAAACAGCGAACGAGATCTGGGTGCTGACCGGGTTGCCGGGGAATGCGACCACGGGAACGTTGCGGTAGATCGCCGTGCCCTGAGGTCCGCCCGGTTGCATGGCGACCGTGCCGATCAGACCGCCGAGGGGGACCAGGACGTCGCGCACGACCTCGAATGCCCCCGCCGAGATCCCTCCCGACGTGATGATGAGATCCGCTTTCGCCGCGACTGCCCCGTCGAGCGCCCGGATGAGTTCGGCGGGCACGTCGCCGGAGACGTCGGCGAAGACTGTCTCGCACCCGTTCTCGCTCACGGCGGCTCTGAGGGCCACCGCGTTGGAGTCGAAGATACGTCCGTGCCCGGGAGGAGTACTCCCCGTCGCACCGAGCTCGGCGCCCGTCGTGATGATCGCGATCCTCGGCCGGCGGCGGACGCAGACGGTCTCGATCCCGGCCGCCGCGAGGGCGGCCAGGTGGCGGGGTGCAAGTCGCACAAACGCCGGAACCAGCACATCGCCCGCTCGCACGTCGCTTCCGCGATCGCGCACGAACTCGCCGGGCGAACGCGACACGCGGATGGTCACGGTCCGGGGTCCGTTCTGGTCGGTGAGTGCGTCGGCATCGCTTGCCACCGGCCGGAACACCGCGTCGGTGTCCTCCACCGGCACGATGCAATCCGCTCCATCGGGAACCACGGCCCCGGTCATGATCCGTCGCGCGGTCCCCGGTGCGAGCGGCTCCGGCGCGGGCGCCCCTGCGGGCTGGTCGCCGACGATCGGCAGGACTGCGGGAAGATCGGCGAGGTCTGCCGACCGCACTGCGAATCCGTCCATCTGCGAATTGCGGAACAGCGGCAGATCCAACGGCGTGACGACGTCCACTGCGGTCACGCGCGCGAGAGCGTCCGCGAGCGGCACGGTGTCCGCGCCGCCACGGCTCAGCACCGGCTCAAGGAGTTCGCGAATCCGCTCGGCATGCTGCTTGACGGTAGCCGGCCCTCGCCCTTCATCCATTGCGCTTCACCCCGGTCAAGTAACGCGTTCAGTACGACTCAGTACCGCGCCACCGAGGGGTCGATCACTCGCGACCACTCGTCGATCCCACCCCGCAGCGACCGCACTCGCGCGAAATCCAGCGAACTCAGGATCTGGACCGCACGATCCGAGCGCGAACCGGCGTGACAGTAGACGACCGTCACGGCATCGGAGTCCAGTTCGCCCGCGCGATACGGCAGTTCCATGAGGGGGATCAGCTTCGAGTCGGGAAGCTGCGCGATCGACGCCTCCCATTCTTCGCGGACGTCCAGCAGTTGGACCGGCTGACCCTGTGCGAGGGCGTCCGCCAGCTCCGTCACCGTGATCGCGAGCGGTTCGCCGGACTGTGAACCGGACTCAGCGCCGGTAGCGTCGTTTCCCTGAAATGCCATGTCGTCTGCCGCTCCGAGGCGCGGCCGTCCTTCCGTCTGTTCTTCTCCCCGGTGATCTTCTTCTTGCCCCAGACCCGCTGTCGCACAGAAGTCGTCGTAATCGATCAAGGATCTGATCGGCTGCGAGGATGGATCCCTCCCATATTCGATCATGCGCATGCCACCTGTGCGGGCGTCGTAGGTGGCGACCCGTCCGAGGAGCGGCTCGCCGATGCCGGTGAGCAGCTTGATCACCTCGGATGCCATGATCCCACCGATCACGGAACACACCGTGGGCAGAACGCCGTCCTCCTCGCAGGAACCTACCGTCCCGGGTGGTGGCGGCGAGGGGAAGAGGTCGCGATAGGTCGGACCGTGCGAGGACCAGCTCAACCCCGCCTGCCCGTTGAACCGGTGTACTGCGCCCCACACGCAGGGGATCGTTGTGATCGTCGCCGCATCATCGGTGAGGTAACGGGTCGCGAAATTGTCGCTTCCGTCCACAACGAGGTCGTAAGCAGCGAAGAGGCGGAGTGCGTTTTCGGCGGTCAGCCGCTCGCGTCGCGGCTCCGCCCGGACGGCCGGATTGATCTCGGCGATCGCGTCGGCGGCCGACTCGGCTTTCGGGCGTCCCACACTGCCTGGACGGTGGATCGTCTGCCGCGGCAGGTTGCTGATTTCGACCGTGTCGTCGTCGATGACACCGATCGTCCCGACGCCAGAGGACGCGAGGATCGGGATGACTGCGCTTCCGAGACCCCCGGCCCCGACCACGAGGATGCGTGCCCCGCCGAGTCTGCGTTGGCCAAGCGCACCGAACCCGGGAAGCACGAGCTGGCGCGCATAGCGTGCGGCGTCCAGTTCGGGCATCGGCATCCCTCTCATCATCGAATCGCAGGCCTTCGGGTTTTCCCGACGCTACTCCGGAATCACGTCTCTTGCGCCACGCGTTCAGCTCACGTTGACGGTGATCTGGTCGTATCCGCTGGCACCGTTAGGAGCCGGTTGTGCCTGGACCGAGGTCTGCACCTCGCCCTTGGCGTTGGTCGCTCTCACGGTGAGCGTGTGGCTTCCCTTACCCGCGTCGGGCCACTCCCAATGCCATTGGCGCCAGGTGTCGATGTCGATCGCCTCGGCGAGTGTCGCTGCGTTCCAGGGGCCATCGTCGACCTGGACCTCCACTGCGCTGACCCCGACGTGCTGGTCCCACGCGACTCCCGCAACGACCACGTGGCCCGCCTTCACGCTCTGCGCGCCGGTCGGAACATCGATCCGCGATTCGAGCTTGATCGGCCCCTGAACCGACCAGCCTCGCTCGGACCAGTATGAGGAGGCTCTGCTGAACCGCGTGACCTCGAGCTTCACGACCCATTTGGTCGCCGAGACGTATCCGTAGAGCCCGGGGACCACCATCCGGACCGGGAACCCGTGGTCGAAAGGGAGGGGCTGGTCGTTCATGCCGACGGCCAGAATCGCGTTCCGGCCGTCGGTGAGCGCCGTCAGCGGAGTGGTCGCGGTCCAGCCGTCTTGACTGGTCGACAAGACGCAGTCCGCCCCGGCGAGCGGTTTCGCGCGAGCGAGCAGGTGACGGATCGGATAGCCGAGCCATTTGGCGTTGCTGATCAGGTCGCCCCCGACGACATTGGAGACGCACGCCAGTGTGGTGTAGCTCTCCTCCAGCGGAAGGTGGATCAACTCGTCCCAGGTGACCTTGAGAGGTTTCTCGACCATTCCGGTGATCTCCAGCGACCATGTGTGCGGGTTGATCTCGGGGACCTGAAGTGCGGTGTCGATCCGATAGAAGTCGTCGTTGCGGGTCACGAGCCGGGTGAGTCCCGGAATGTCCAATGCGGCGCCCGCCGGTATCGGCGGCGCGGCGACGGCGGCCTGGGGAAGTTTGAGCGCGTTGCGGATCGCAATGACGGCGTTGCTCCCGGCGGTGAGCGCACGACCACCGAAAGTCGCCAAGACTCCTGCAGCGGTGAGCGCACCTGACCACACGAGGAAACCGCGACGGCTGAGCGGTCGTTTTCCGTTCGACTGCACGGGCAGCGGCGCGTCGGCCCGAGACCGGCGCTCGACGGCGCTGAGGATCCGGCGGTCGGGGGGCGATGCGCTCGAGCGCGGGAGCCGTGCGACGAGGGCGGAGATGATCAGCATCGCGACGACGGCCGCGACGATCGACGGGATGATGCTGAGCTCGCTCGACGACGACCTGGTGATCGCCGCGATCGCCCCGAAAAGCCCTCCCGCCGCGATCAGAACCCGTCCGAGCGGGGGCCTTCTCGATTCGAGGACTCCCGCGAGCCCCGCGAGCACGACGGTCAGGACACCGAGGACGAACAGCAGGAACGTCTTGTCACCGGTCCCGAAGGCGTCGACGACAGCGTCCTTCACCCAGCCGGGGACCAGATCGATCACCAGCGCGCCCACAACGAGCTCCGGACTGTCCGCCGGCGCGGCGAGAACAGCGGCGAGCTCTGCCGCGCCGAGACCGGCGGCAACCGAAGCGACCCCTGCGGCAGCAGGCAGCCAGACGCGGATGACGCCGCCGGGTCGCGCGCGGTCACCGGTGGGAATGGCCGGGGCGCGCGGGTCAGATGACGCCATGCGGTCAGCATAGATTCGATAGCTGAGCGTCCGGCACGAATAGGTGATGGACCCCGATCGTTAACTGTTTGTTTCCCATCTCGCTCCACGCTCGGGCGAGCCCTATATTCGACTCATGGGAGAAAGCACGACGACGTCTGAGGCCGAAACGCAACCGTTCGCGAGGACGAGCATCGTCGAAGCAGGTGGGATCGAGGCGATCCCACTCGATCGCCGCAAGGGCTCGCCGTGGCAGCTGCTTGCCACCTGGTCCGCGCCGAATCTGGAGTTCGCCACGATCTTCGTCGGCGTGATCGGGATCGCATATTTCGGTCTCGGTTTCTGGCAGGCGATGGCCGCGATCGTCCTCGGCGTTGCGGCTGGAGCGGTCACCCAGGGCGTCCTGTCGACCTGGGGACCGAAAGACGGTCTGGCCCAGCTGGTCCTCAGCCGCACCGCCTTCGGCTATCGCGGCAACATCCTGCCCGCGGCACTGAACACGATCCTGGCTGGGATCGGCTGGTTCGCCGTGAACTCGGTGAGCGGGGCATTCGCCCTGTCAACGTTGACCGGGATGTCGACCGTACTGTCGCTGCTGATCGTCGTCATCATCGAGGTCGTTCTCGCGTTCATCGGTCACGATGTCGTTCAGCGGTTCGAGCGTTACGCCGCTTACGTGCTCGGTGTGATCTTCCTTGTCGCCACGGTGACCGTGTTCCTCCACGCGAACATCGGGGCGCCGGTGAAGGGCGGCGGTTTCAGCGTCGGAGGATTCACTCTGACCGTCGGTGCGGCTTTCGGCTATGCAGCGGGATGGAACCCGTACGCCTCCGACTACAGCCGTTATCTCGGGCCGAAGACGAGCGGTAAGGCGATCTTCTGGGCTGCCGGACTGGGCAACTTCGTCTCGTGCGTGGTCCTGATGGCGGCCGGTGCGGCTGCGGCCACCATCGCCGGTTTCAACCCGGCGGATCCGACGAACTCGTTCACCATGCACATGCCTACGGTGATTCGGGACTTCACCCTGGTCGCCATCGCGGTGGGGGCGATCGCCGCGAACGCACTGAACATCTACTCCGGGGCCATGTCATTCCTCGCAGCCGGGATCAAGATTCCCTTCTCTCTGCGACGAGCGATCGTCGCGCTCGGGTTCGGGGTGATCGGCTTCTTCGTCGCATGGAGCGCGTTGCCGAACGCCGGGCAGGAATACGAGAACTTCCTGCTGGTCATCGCTTATTGGATCGCTCCGTGGCTGGGCATCGTCCTTGTTGACCGCTATCTGCGGCGAGGCACCCAGATCGGTGCGCTCGTGACCGAGCAGGCGAAGTACCGCAATGCCGCTGGGATCGTCTCGTTCGTGATCGCTGCCGTCATCTCGATCTGGCTTTTCTCCAATCAGACGATCTATGTCGGCTTAGTACCGGCAACGTTCAAGAATGTCGGCGATCTGACGGCGATCGTCGGTTTCGTGCTCGCGGGTGCGCTCTACCTGCTGTTCTTCCGTTTGTTCCAGGTCAAACTGGGTTCTCCGTCGACGGGCGTCGCGGAGGTTGTTGTCGGCGTCGATGCTGCCGATGAGGTTGCGTGAGGTGATCGTGGATTCTGGGGCGGATGTCTCCGAGGTCCGCTTTCAGACGGATGCCGAGATGCTCGCCGTCGCGATCGCCGAGGCCGAGTCCGGTGCCGCCGAGGGCGGCATTCCGATCGGTGCGGCTTTGTTCTCGTCGGACGGCCGCCTGCTCGGCCGGGGGCACAATCGTCGGGTGCAGGACGCGGACGCTGCGATGCACGCTGAGACCAACGCGTTCCATAACGCGGGCAGGCAGCGCAGCTATCGCGACACCGTGATGGTGACCACTCTTTCGCCGTGCTGGTATTGCTCGGGACTGGTGCGGCAGTTCGGGATCGGGCGTGTCGTCGTTGGGGACGACCGCAATTTCTTGGGCGGGCAGGATTGGCTGGCCGAGAACGGTGTCGAGGTGACGATCGTCAACGATCCTGAACTGATCCGGATGATGGGCGAATTCATCGAGGCGAATCCCGTTCTGTGGAACGAGGACATCGGCGAAGACTGACTCTATTCGGCGAGAGTGGCAAGCGGCGCGCTCTCGTCCGCGGACCACTCGTTGAGCGAACCGTCGTAGAGCACGACGTCGTCTCGTCCGAGCAGCGTGAGGACCAGAGCGTCAGCCGAGGCGGCGATGCCGCCGGCGCAGTATGCGACGATCGGGGCGTCGCTCGAGAGCGCGTCGGCGAAGGCGGTCCGCAGCTCCTCGAGTGGGAGCAGCGCATTGGTCTCTTGCGACACCAATCGCCCGGCCGGCGCACTGATGCTGCCCGGAATGTGGCCGAGCCGGGAACGCTGCCCGGCTAGCCCGGCGAATTCTTTCGGTGGTAGGCCGCACACCAGTGTTGCGGAAGTCCGGCCGTCGACGATCGACTCGACGTGCGATTTGTCGACCCACACGCCGGGACGTTCGCGGGCATCGAATCTGACGGCCTCACGCGGTTCGACGTGACCTCGTTCGATCGGGCGGTCCTCTGCCTTCCATTTGGTCAGACCTCCGTCGAGGACGGCCACTCGTTCGTAACCGAAGGCGCGGAACAGCCACCAGATGCGCGAGGCCCACTGGCCGACCGAGGCGTCGTAGACGACCACCGTCGACTGGTTGTCGACGCCGATCGACGAAGCCGCGGCTTCGAATGCCGCCTTGTCCGGACGTGCGAAGCCGTACGCGCCGGCAGGATCGCTGAACGTCTCGAGCAGATCCGCGAAGACGGCACCCGGGACGTGCCCGGTGACGAGATATTGATCGAGACCGCTGAGCCACGTGTAGCGGCCGTCGAATCCCTTCACCTGAAGGACCGTGGCGTCGACGACGACGAGGTTGTCGGCGCCCAGATGGTCGGCCAGCCACTGCGTGGACACAGTCGGCCCGAGCAGGGAATGGGCTGTGGTCGGTGGCGGCGTAGCTGGCTGATTACTCACGAACACAACGGTAGTGAGCGCCGACAGGCCATGCTATGCCGCCGAAACACTTGGTAACGGTCGAGCCGCGCTCGTCGCCTGTGGAGGATCGCAATGTCGACGAGATGACTGCCGGGTCGTCAGCATTCGATGACGTTCACTGCCAAGCCGCCTTCGCTTGTCTCCTTGTACTTGGTGGACATGTCGATTCCGGTCTGCCGCATCGTCTCGATGACGGCGTCGAGCGAGACCATGTGCGTTCCATCGCCGTGCAGAGCCAGACGGGCAGCTGACACCGCAGTCGACGAAGCTATCGCATTGCGTTCGATGCATGGGATCTGAACCAGGCCGCCGACCGGATCGCAGGTGAGACCGAGGTGGTGCTCCATGGCGATCTCGGCCGCGTTCTCCACCTGTCTGGGGCTGCCCCCGAGCACTTCGCACAGTCCTGCCGCGGCCATCGCGCAGGCGGATCCGACTTCAGCCTGACATCCGCCTTCGGCACCGGAGATCGACGCGTTCATCTTGAACAAGGACCCGATCGCCGTCGCCGTCAGGAGGTACCGGCGGATGCCGGCCTGATCGGAACCGGGGACGAAGCGCAGGTAGTAGTGCGCGACGGCCGGGACGATTCCGGCAGCGCCGTTCGTCGGCGCGGTGACGACCCGGCCACCGGACGCGTTTTCTTCGTTTACGGCGAGGGCGTAGGCGTGGAGCCATTCGATCGACGTGTCCCGATCCGGCACTCCGGCGGCGGACTCCAGATCCGCACGAATCGCTGCAGCACGCCGAGGTACGCGCAGACCCCCAGGAAGGCAGCCGTCACCGAGCAGACCGCGCGAGACGCAGTCCGCCATCGCGGACCAGATCGCATCGAGACGCGGATCGACGGCATCCTTCCCGTGGAGTGCGACCTCGTTTCGGCGCGCCACCTCGCACATGCCGATGTTCTGATCGCGGCACAGAGCCAGCAGTTCAGCGGCGCTCTCGTAGTGCAGCGGATGCGACGCCTGGGCCGCCAGAGTCGCTTCCTCGCCTTCGCGACGGATGAAGCCGCCACCGATCGAGTAGTACGTCTCCTCGAAGACCGGGAGGGCGTCGGTGCCGCCCTCCGGAGAGCTTGCCCACGCGCTCAGTGTCAGGGCGTTGGGATGCCCGGGCAGGCGGATCCTCGGTTCGAACGCAATGTCCTCCTGGGCGAACAGGACGTGGTGGGTGCCGTTGAGCGGAATGGTGGATGACTGGCCGTTGAGTGCCGCCCAGCTGCTTCGCAGCGCATCCGGGTCGCAGGTCTCAGCGTCGAGTCCGCTGAGCCCCGCCGTCACCGCGGCGGGCGTACCGTGCCCCAGACCGGTGGATCCGAGCGAACCATAGAGGGTGCAGGTGACATGGGTCGTCCGTTCGAGGAGGCCCTCATCGGACAGGCGACCGGCGAACGCACGCGCCGCTCGCATCGGACCGACCGTGTGCGAACTGGACGGGCCGATACCGATCGAGAAGAGGTCGAATGCCGAGACGTACGCTGTCACTCCTCAACCGTAACCCGGGAGCTGCTCATCCTCGCCCCAATTTGAGCAACTTAAGTTGACAAACATTGATTCGCAACTTAGGTTGCTTACATGACGCCATCACGATCGAGCTATCTGCCGTCTCCCCTCGAGGAGTCTGCCGACCGGTTGGCCGCGGTAGTCGCCCTGCGCGACCTCGCCGACCGCCTTGAGGACTCTGCGGTCGAACAGGCGATGCGCGACGGATGGTCCTGGTCGCAGGTGGCCGAAGCGCTCGGCATAACACGGCAAGCCGTGCACAAGAAGCACTTGAAGCGACTGGCACGGACCGGCATCGATCTGAGGAGGCGAAATGGCTGAACGATCGGGAGCGGGCGGACAGCGTGAGCGGATGCGTCAGCTTTTGGAAGGCGCGGTCATAGAAGCCACCAGACGTGGCACCTCGACCATCGAGGCAGAGCATGTCCTCCTCGCGCTCGCACTCGATGCGGACGGACCCTCTCGGAGTCTCCTTGCGGAAGCGGGACTCGACTACGAGGGCGTCCGCGCCGCGCTTGAGTCTGAACGCCAGCGCAGCCTCGCCGTCGTCGGGATTCCCGCGGGCTTCGAGGCGGCACTGGCGTTCACGCCGGGCGGCGATCGACCTCACTGGGGAACATCGATTCGCTCCGCGATCGCACATGTCAGGCACGACGTAGACGCGCGTGAGGCACGACAGCGCGGTCGCGGTGCGCGAAGACCGGGGGGAGGGCCAGGCGAACGAGCGGGAACGGCAGCCGATGCGTGGCTGGCGGCGACCGAAGCCTGGTCTGCAGCCGCTGAGGCCGACACGCCCGATCGGGCGGCGGCCTCGCGCGCCGCGGTCGAGGCTCGTCGGCACGCCGAGGAAGTGCGTCGCTCCCTGGCCGGACCGCGACGGGCCGCCGTCGACAACAGACGGTGGCGTCTCGACGACCTCGACATCCTCGCCGGAGTGCTCAGCAATGAACTCGGCACGGTGCCCAGGGCTCTCGCGATCGCGGGAATCGACCGGACCGAGTTGCTGGCACGCGTTCGATCAGCGCGGGATGGCGCTTACACGGCTCCGGATCAGCTGTAAGGACCGCGTAAGCGGTGTGTAAGACGGCTGGTGGAGCATAGGCACCAGCACCAGCACCAGCACCAGCACCAGCGTCGCAAGGCGCCGTCTCCGCTCCGCCGTCCTGACACGAATACCAGCAACCACGAACCTCACGAGCCTCACGAACTTCACCACCTTCACCACCTTCACCAATCCACAACCCCTCACGAAAGGACCGCAATGTCTCCCAGCAACTCCGGGATCCCGAACGCGGCATCCCCCTCGGCCACCGGCCGTTCCGGCAGCGAATGGGCCGTCGAAGCGCACGGCCTGGTCAAGAAGTTCGGCTCGAATCGAGCCGTCGACGGCGTCGACCTGACCGTTCGCGCAGGAACCGTTTACGGTGTCCTCGGCCCGAACGGAGCCGGCAAGACGACCACCATCAGCATGCTCGCAACTCTTCTCCGGCCCGACGCCGGCGAAGCGCGCATCTTCGGCCACGATGTCCTGCGAGAGGCTCAGGTCGTGCGTCAGCTGATCGGAGTCACAGCTCAGTTCGCCTCGGTCGACGAGAGACTCTCCGCGACCGAGAACCTCATCATCTTCTCCAGACTGCTCGGCTTGAGCCGAACGGAGGCCAAACGCAAATCGGCCGCGCTGCTCGAAGAGTTCGGGCTGACCGAGGCCGCGAAACGGCCGATCGCCAAGTTCTCCGGTGGCATGCGCCGCCGACTTGACCTGGCCGCGTCCCTGATCGCTCAGCCGCCGCTGATCTTCCTCGATGAGCCGACGACGGGGCTCGATCCGCGCACCAGGGCGCAGATGTGGGACACGATCCGCCGACTGGTCTCGACCGGATCCACCGTCCTCCTGACCACGCAGTATCTGGACGAAGCCGATCAACTGGCCGACCGGATCGCCGTGATCGATCGCGGACGGGTCGTTGCCGAAGGCACCGCCGACGAGCTCAAGGCCTCTGTCGGCGAGTCTTCGCTGCAACTTCGGCTGCTCGACTCATCAGACATCGAGGATGCCCGCAGGGTCATCGCCTCGGTTCTTCACGTCGACGCAGTCATCTCCCCGGAAGCCGGAAGGATCACGGCGCCCATGGCCGATCCGGACGCGGTGACGGACCTGTTCATCACCTTCCGCGAGGCGGGCATCCGCCTTGCCGAGATGTCGGTTCAGAAGCCGACACTCGACGAAGTCTTCCTCACATTGACGGGTCACGGTGTCGAAGCCGACGACTCGAACGACGCGGGCGGCAGCCGATCCGGCGCCTCCGCCACGACAGAAAGAGTCGGCGCATGAGCGCGATCACCATCACCCCGCCGTCCGAGCGGAAGCTGCGCAACCACGTCAGCCTCTCCCAGACGATCGCCAACACGTTCACCATGGCGTACCGGGGTCTGCTCAAGATCAAGAGGACGCCCGAGCAGCTGATCGACGTCACGCTGCAGCCCATCATCTTCACGCTGATGTTCACCTACATCTTCGGCGGTGCGATCTCGGGAAACGTGGCGTCCTATCTGCCCTTGATCATTCCGGGGATCCTCGTTCAGACGGTCATCACGACCTCGGTGGTCACGGGCACGCAGCTGCGCGAAGACATGGACAAGGGCGTGTTCGACCGATTCAAATCGTTGCCCATCGCCCGTATCGCACCACTGTCCGGGGCGTTGCTCGCAGACACGATCCGCTATGCGATCGCCTCGACGCTGACCTTCACGATGGGCTTCATCATGGGCTACCGCCCGCACGGCGGCTTCCTCAGCGTGGTCGCCGCGGCGCTGATGGTCATCGCATGTTCGTGGGCCATCAGCTGGATCTTCGCCTTCCTGGGCGTCATCGCGCGCAGCGCTTCCAGCGTGCAGGGCATCTCGTTCCTCGTGCTGTTCCCGCTGACCTTCCTCTCGAACGCCTTCGTTCCCGTGAATACGATGCCCAAGTGGCTTCAGTGGTTCGTGAACGTCAATCCGGTCTCTCACCTCGTGTCGGCCGTCCGCGATCTCGCTAACAGCGGAACATTCGGCAGCGATGCATGGATCTCTCTCCTCGGTGCCGCGATTATCGTGGTGATATTCGCACCTCTCACGGTGAAGGCGTACATGCGCAAGGCGTGACGGGTTGAGCCGCGCGGCGGACTTTACCGCTGCGCGGCTCGCGCCGGTCGCACAGTTCGATCAGGTGCGGGGACGTCGTTTTTCGGGGAGTATCGACGAAGCCGGGCACACAGGGGAATCAAGGAGGAATCATGGCCGCTCTCGAGGGCACGATGGCAATGATCGTCCGCGAGCCGAGCGGCCGACCGAGCGTGCGCGCAGTCCGGTTCTGGACGTGGAACGCCATCGTCGGCTGGACCTTCGTGGTGATCCTCGAATTGCTCTGGATGCTGGCCGCGAACGCGTGGACCGCCACGCCGCATCTGGTCGGTCTCGCCGTCAGTGTCGTGGCGGCGGCCATCCACGTCAGCATCATGCCTCGCTGGCGCTACCGGGTGCATCGCTGGGAGATCACCGACGACGGCATCTTCGTCCGATCCGGCTGGTTGACCCAGGAGACCAGAGTCGCGCCGATCGCGAGGCTGCAGACCGTCGACTCGCGCCGCGGATTCCTGTCCCGCATGATGGGGCTGACCAGCGTGACCATCACGACGGCCTCGTCTGCGGGACCGCTGACGATCCATGCGCTCGACGACGACGTGGCGCGCGAGGTCGTCGCCCGTCTTGCCGAGGTTGCGCAGGAGAGCTCCGGAGACGCGACATGAGCGATCCGCCACACGCACAGGGCGCGGCCGGCGAGACGAGCGATCAGACGGCCGCGAAGGATGACGAGGCGAGCGATCAGACGGCCGCGAAGGATGACGAGGCGAGCGTCCCCTGGACCCGGCTCAACCCGCGGATGCTGCTCGTCCACCCGTTGAGAGAGCTGATCCGCTACCTGCCGATCATCGCGATCGCTGCGATCGCCGGCGCCGCGACCGGCGGTGGCGAGCCTTGGTGGGCCTACGGCCTGTCCGGGCTCGGGATCGTGGTCGGCGTGACACAGTACTTCACGACCACGTATCGGATCACCGGGACGCATGTCGAGATCAAACGGGGGATCCTGAACCGCAAGCTGCTGTCCGCGCCCCGCGAACGCATCCGGAGCGTCGACGTGGACTCGACGATCCTGCACCGGATCTTCGGCTTGTCGGTGGTCAAGGTCGGCACGGGCGCGTCGCACGGCAGGAACGAGCTCGAGTTCAACGCATTGGCGACACGCGACGTCGCCGCGTTGAGACGTGAATTGCTGAGCCATGTCTCGGCTGGAGTCGTCGGCGGCACCGCGGGAGCGACAGTGGCGCAGGAACCGTCCGCCGCATCCGCGGACGCGAGCACGACACACGTTGTTCGGGGAGACGGCATCGCAGAGAACCCCCGATCCACCGTTGCCAACCTGAGCCACTGGCGTCCGTCGTGGGTGCGATTCGCGCCGTTCACGCTGTCCGGCGTGGCTTCGATCTTCGTCGTGGTCGCATTCCTGTTCCAGATCCAGTTCTTCGACGACGGTGCCGTCACCCGCCTGCCCATCTATTCGACGGCGGTCCATCAGGTGACCCGCGTGCCCGTACTGGAGACGTTGATCTGGGGGCTCGTGGTGCTCATCGTCGTGGCATCGGCGGTCGCGATGGTGCGTTACGCGCTCGGTTACGGGAAATTCGCGATCGGCCGGGTCGACGAGTCGACCCTTCACATCAGTCACGGCTTGCTGCGTCTGCGCCAGGTCACGCTCGATGAGCGTCGCCTGCGGGGAATCACCGTCTCGGAGCCGCTGTCGCTCAGAGCTGTCAAAGGGGCGACCGCACATGCGATCATGACCGGGCTCGGGCGTGAGAGAGGGGGAGTGGCGCTCCTGTCTCCACCAGGACCGCGTGACGAGGCGATTCGGATCGCGACCGAGGTGCTCGGAACAGCTGAGCCGCTGACGCGCGACCTGGAGCAGCACGGACGACGGGCCCGTCGCCGTCGCTATACGAGGGCGCTCCTCGGCGTGGTCGTACTCGGACTCATCGCAGTTCTCCTCCAGTTCCTCGGCGCTGTGGGGCCCGCCGTCTGGTGGGCTTTCGCCGGTATCGTGCCCGCGTCCGCCTACTTGGCGTTCGACCGTTACCGACGGCTGGGCCATGCGCTGGTCGACGGCTGGTTGGTCACCCGGAGCGGCTCACTCAACCAGAAGCGATCGGTGCTCGCCACCGAAGGCATCATCGGCTGGACGGTGCGTCGCAGCTATTTCCAGCGTCGCGCGGGCCTTGCGACGCTGATCGCGACGACGGCGGCGGGAAAGCACAAATACGAGATCCTGGACATTCCCCAGGCAGAGGTCTGGCCGCTGATCGAGGCGGTGAGTCTTCGTCGCGCGCAGCCGAACCCGGGTGAGATGCTCGCTCGGTACGTGCTCTCCGTCTGACTGCGCCGTGCTCTCCGTCTGACTGCGCCGTGCTCTCCGTCTGACTGCGCCGTGCTCTCCGTCTGACTGCGCCGCTCTCCGTCTGACTGCGCCGCTCTCCGTCTGACCGCACCCGAGTTTCAGTGGTGCCGTCGCTCGACCGCGCGTTCAACAGGCGCGATACCGCCACGTGCCGGGTGCTTCAGTGGCCGACCGCGCGGAGAAGTTCGAGCACACGCGACGTGGCGTCGTCGACATTCATCTTCGTGACGCGCTGAAGGGTCTCGTCGACTGTCGGACCGAAACTGTCGCGTGCCATCGCTTCGATCGGTGCGCGATGCAGGCTCGGCATGTCCTGACGGGACGACAGCCTGGTCGTCAGGGCGAGGAGCTCGATCGCGTCCGAGACGGGCAGCGGTGAGCGCTCACCGTTCGGATCGCCGGAGACACCGAGAATCGATCGGACCAGTGCCCACGCCGCGATAGCGAAGCTTCCCGTCGCGAGAACCGGTTTGTCGATGAAGTTCGGGCGCAGGCGAGACGCGGCGATCAGCCTGACGCGCAATTTCCTTGCGAGATCGTCGGTCTCGGCTCGTGCCTCAGCCCGGTCAGGTGTGTCCGTCTCGGCAGGTGCGTCGGCACTCGCCTCGGCCGCCTCCAGCCGCACTCGGGCGACGATGCAGGCCGCGGTGATGATGTTGAACCACGGTGGCATGGGGCTTCCGGGACTTGCCGCGAAGACGTCCACACCCTGCCGGTAGAGGGCGAGTCCCTGAGCTGTGTGTCCCTCCGCCAGCGCGATCTCGGCGAGCCCGCTGAACCCGATCGCGCGAAGGTCCATGAAGTCGAAACTGGACGACAGGTCGTCTGCCCGCGCGAAATATTCCAGGACGACTTTCGCGTGGTCGAACTCGCCCATCGACATGCTGTTGACCGCGATCAGCCAGTCCAGTTGCTGGATATCACCGGTCGCCTCCAGTTCTTCGAGGCCTGCCCGGGCCCGCTCCGCCCACTCGAGCGCCAACGCAGGACGAGCCATCTGGCTGTACAACTGGGCGATCGCCTGGGCCGAGGAGGATTGGGCCCACAATTCGTCGATCTGCAGTGCGAGCTCGTACGACCGCTTCGAGGACGCGAGGGCCGCGTCGAGTTCGCCCGCGTTCTCGTGGAACCCGCTGACGATGAGGTTTGCGATGCATGCAACACTCGCGTTGGGGTCGTCGCAGTAGTCGAGCAGGAGGCCGGTTCGCGAGTGCCGGGAGTCGAACGAGAGCAGGATACTGCTCATCGCCTCCAATCGCGCGTCGTTCAGTGAATGCACGCGCCTGAGCCGCCGAAGCCGCGACAACAAGCGCGCGGACGTGCGCAGGTCGATGTAGAGAAGTGTGCCGGCGAGCAGCGTATAGACGCCGGCGGTCGGGACGACGTCGTCGCCATCGGGTTCGAATCCTTCGGTCGCCCGAGCGATCGCGTGCGCGAACGAGAGGACTTCGGAGTGGTTGCTCCGGAGCGTCCAGAAGTAGCCGAGGCCGCCGAAGACGTTGACCACCACGTCGGGGCGCGCGGCATCCAGGGCATCACGAAGCACCGCCACCAGATTGTCTTGCTCGGCGGCGACAGCACGGAGATATCCGAGCTGAGCGGCACCGTCCATGTGGAGCAGCGCGTCCCGGGCGAACGCCGCCGCCCACTCGAACATGCGGTCCCGTACCAGGTCGCTTTCGTCGGCCACGGTCAATTGGAGCTCGCCGAATTCGCGCACGGTCTCGAGCATGCGGTAGCGCAGGATGCCGCTTCGGCGGTCCTCGGTCACGGAGACGAGTGACTGACTGACGAGCGCATCGAGGTCGTCCGTCACGTCGAGCGCGTCGCCCCCAGCGAGGATTGCGGCGGCTTCGGCACTGAAACCGTCGGGGAATCGGCACAGCCGACGCAGCAGGGATTGCTCACGGCCGCTCAGCAGGTTCCAGCTCCAATCGATGACGGCGTGCAACGTTCGGTGACGTTCGGGAGCGGTGCGTTCGCCCCCGGTCAAAAGGACGAATCGGTTCTCGAGACGACGCTCTATCTCATCCACGGACATCGATCGTGTGCGGGCCGCGGCAAGCTCGATCGCGAGCGGCAGGCCGTCAAGTCGCCGGCACAGGCGGATGATCGTCTTTCGTGGAAGCACGACGTTCGGTCTCGCCGCTCGCGCGCGTTGGACGAAGAGTTCGACGGCCGGCCCGTGGGCGCCGATGCCTTCATCGAGAATGTCTTCTCCGAGGATGTCTTCTCCAAGAATGGCGGCGTTACGGGAGCCCCGGCCAGCATCCTGGTCCCGGGGCGTTCCGGTTCCGACGCTGCCGAGGGGACCGAGCTGGTATACGCGTTCTGCGCCGATCGCCAGCGGAGCCCGGCTCGTCGCGAGGACGTGCACGTTCGTCGTGGAGTCGAGGATGTCGGATACCCAGCCGGCGGCGGCATCGACGATGTGCTCGCAGTTGTCGACGACGAGGAGGGTCTGGCGTTCCGACAGTGCAGCGAGTATGCGCGTTCGCAGGTCGACGCGGCTGCCGGGGTCGCCCGCCTGGACTCGGGCGCGCCGTGCCTCGCGGATGCCGAGGGTGGACGCGAACGCGAGCGCCACATCTTCGGCGCTGCGGACACTCGCGAGTTCGACGACGATGACGGCATCGGTGGCGCAGGACGCGCGATTGGCGACCTCTTGAGCCAGTCGGGTCTTGCCGATTCCCCCGGGCCCGAGAAGGGTGGTCAGCCGAGACGATGCGACCAGCTCGACAAGCCGCTCGACGTCGGCGTCGCGGCCGACGAGGTCGTTCGGGGAGGTCCGGAGTCCGATCCGCACGTGAGCGCTGCGAACGGGAAGGCCCGAAACGGGTTCATCCCTCAAGAGCTCCGTGTTGAAGCGGATCAGCCGTTCCCCGGGGTTGGTACCGAGTTCGTCGCGCACCCGTGCGCGGAATTCCGAGAATGCGCGAATCGCCTCGTTGCGGCGCCCCGCCGCGTTCATGGCTGTCAGAAGCTGGTGCTGCAGTTCCTCATCGAGCGGCGAATCCGCGACGAGAAGCTCGAGCTCGGCCAGCGCGCTTTCGGCGTCGCCCGCGCCCAGCAGTGCCTCCGCATGGATCCTGCGAAGCTCCGCGCGCAGTGCGTCCGATCGCGACGCGAGTTCGACACCGAGTGGGCTGTCGGCGAGATCCGCGCCCGGCTCCCCTCGCCAGAGATCGAGGGCTTGACGCGCCTGCTCCGCCGCCTCCGCGTAATCTCCGGAATGAAGCAGCTCGCGGGCGATCGTCATGCTCGACGCGGCCAGTCCGAGATCTGTTGCGCTCGGTCGCACGGCGAGGGCGTATCCGCTCGCGGTGGATTCGAGAATGCCTTCCATCGCATTTGCGCGAAGGCGCGAGACAAGTGTCTGAAGCGCCGCTCGGCCCTGACGAGGCGGATTGTCGCCCCACAGCTCGTCGACCAGACTCGGCGCGCTGAGTGCGAATCCTCGCGAGAGCGCGAGTGCGACGATGAGGCTCTTCGCGAGCACCCCGGCAGGTTCGGTCAGGCGGCCTGTGCGATCCTCGATCTGCACGGGACCGAGCAGCGCCACCCGCACATTCGTCTCACCGTTCCGGACCATCCTGTGAGTTTAGCTAGGGGGTGCGACGTCCTCTGGCAGGATTCGCCCAACCGTCCGTGCTCCGATTCGGCGGTGCGTCCGACGTCCGGCGAACCCGTATCCGGGTTCAGCGGATGGTCTTGCGTGCCGAGATCTGACCCGTGTCGAATCCGAGGAGGTGCAGTCCGCCGTGGAAGCGGGCGTGCTCGATCTTGATGCACCGGTCCATTACGACCGTAAGCCCCCTTTCCTCGCCGTAGATCGCGGCGTCCTGGTTCCAGATTCCGAGCTGGACCCACACGGTCGGCGACCCGACGGCGACCACCTCGTCGATCACGCTGGGGATGTCCGACGGCTTCCGGAAGACGTCGACGATGTCCGGAACCTCGGGCAGCGATGCCAAATCGGGGTATGCGGGCTGCCCGAGGATCGTGTCCGCGTTCGGATTCACGAAGTACACCCGGTAGTCGCTGGACTGGAGCAGATAGGTGCCCACGAAATAACTCGCACGGGCGGGATTGGACGACGCCCCGACGATCGCGACGGACTTGGCGGATCGGAGGATCTTGAGACGTTGCTTCGCGTCCGGGCCCGTCCAAGTGCGCTGCGACTTCAGCAGCTTGGCGAGCGGGGAGTCCGCCGGAACCTGACAGCTCAGGCCGTTGACGAGCTGGACCGTGGTCTCCGGTTGGCCGGCGGTGTCCTCGTCCTTCGCTGTCCGCGTGGCGTTTGCGATTGTCATTCTGAGACCTCCACAGCCTTGGCGAGTGCCTGATCCAGATCGTAGACGATGTCATCGGCGTCTTCGATGCCCACGCTGATGCGCACCACGCCCGGGAGCACTCCGCCGTCGATGAGCTGCTGTTCGGTCAACTGGGCGTGAGTGGTCGAGGCCGGATGGATCACGAGCGTCTTCGCGTCCCCGATGTTCGCGAGGTGACTCGCCAAGTCGACCGACTCGATGAAGGTCTGGCCGGCAGCACGACCGCCCTTGACGACGAAGCTGAAGACACTTCCCGGGCCCTTCGGGAGATACTTCAGCGCCCGGTCGTGGTGCGGGTGCTCGGGCAGCCCGGCCCAGAAGACCTTCTCGATGCGCGGGTCCGCATCCAGCCATTCAGCAACCACTCGCGCGTTGTCGACGTGGGCCTGGATCCGGTAAGGCAGTGTCTCGACACCCTGTGCGAGCAGGAACGCCGAGTGCGGGGCCAGCGTCGGTCCGATGTCCCGCAGCTGTTCGGCCCGCAGACGGGTCAGGAAAGCGTACTCGCCGAAGTTGCCGGACCACTGGAGTCCGCCGTAGCTCGGCACCGGTTGTCCGAAGAGCGGGAACTTGTCGGTGTGCCAATCGAAGCGACCCGATTCGACGACGACTCCGCCGAGGGTCGTGCCGTGACCGCCGAGGAACTTGGTCGCCGAGTGGATGACGACGTCGGCGCCCCACTCGATCGGCCGATTCAGGTAGGGCGTCGCGATCGTCGAGTCGATGATGAGCGGGACCCCGGCGGCGTGTGCGACCTCCGCGAGCCCTTCGATGTCGGCGATTTCGCCAGACGGGTTCGCGACGGTCTCCGCGAACACGAGCTTCGTCTTCTCTGTGATGGCGGCCGCGTAGTCTGCCGGATCCGCACTCTGGACGAAGGTCGTGTCGATTCCGAATCGGCGGAGGGTGACATCGAGTTGCGTGATCGATCCGCCGTACAGGTTGGCCGAGGACACGATGTGATCTCCCGCGCCCGCGAGCGAGGCGAAGGTGATGAATTGCGCGCTGAGTCCGCTCGCCGTGGCGACGGCGCCGAGGCCGCCTTCGAGACTGGCGATGCGCTCCTCGAACGACGCGACGGTCGGGTTGGCAACGCGCGAATAGATGTTCCCGTATTTCTGAAGCGCGAACCGTGCCGCGGCATCCGCGGTGTCGTCGAAGACGAAGGCGCTGGTCTGGTAGATCGGCAGCGCACGAGCGCCCGTGACGGGGTCCGGTATGTTGCCCGCGTGAATTGCGCGCGTGCGGAAGCCATATTCGCGATCAGCCATGGACTTTACGCTACCGGAGCCGGACGGCCCGGCCGGCCGGCTCCGTAATACTGCGCAACCGGCGAAAGCGCGATCTGAGGCTCTGGCCGTGGCCGGCTGCGTCACCGGAGAAGCACATTGCTCAAAGCCTTGAGAGGAGCTCGGTCCCGTCGGGAGAGCCGAGCCCGGTGCACGCATCCCAGCCCGCGGCGGCGGCATAGGCGCCGTTGTTGCCGGAGGTGATGTCGTGGAATCCGGGGGCGTCATCGCCGGCAGCGGTGCCGGCATAGAGGGCCGGCTGGATCAGGCCGAACGACGAACCGGTCGACTGCGCGAGGCGGGCGATCAGGGCGGCCCAGAGCGGTGCGACCGCGCTGGTGCCGCCCACGACCATGTCCTTTCCATCCACCCGGATCTGGTAGCCGGTCTGCGGATCGGCGTTGCCTGCGACGTCGGGGACCCCTCGTCCGCCCGTGCCGGCGGAAGCTGCCGGAACACCGGCCGACTGCTGCCAGGCCGGGAGAGGGAAGGCGTCGCTGACGCCGCCACCGGTCGAACCGCCGGACGTCCCGTCGTTCCAAACCGTCTCGCTCTGGATCGAATCCGTTGCGGTGTCGGTCACGAGACGGGTTCCACCGCAGGCCAGCGCGTGCGGACTGGAGGCCGGAAAGTCGACATGGGCGGCTCCGCCCGTGACGCCGTCCGAGCTTCCGTTGTCGCCTGCGGCCACCGTCACCGTCGCGCCCACGGCGACAGCGTCCACGATCGCCTGGTCGAGCGCGGTGCGCGAGCTCGCGGTCCACGCGTCCTCGCTCTGCCCCCAGCTGATACTGATCGCGACCGGGGCCGGATCCGCGTGCGCCGCCTGGGTGACCGCGTCGATGAATCCGTCGTCGGTGTTGGGGGCGAAGTAGACGACGATGTTCGCTTTCGGGGCGATCGCGCCGATGACCTCGATGTCGAGGAGCACCTCAGGATCCGCGCCGTTGGGGTCTTGCCCTGGAACATTGTCGGCGCCGTCAACGCCGATCGCAGTCACCGTGGGCCCGGTGATCCCGAGGCCCTGGAAGTACGCGTCCAGATCGGACTGTTCGTATCCGCCGCCGAGTTCGATGATTGCCACCGTGCTGCCGGAGCCATCGGTTCCGGCCGGGTACGAGTAGGCTTCCGCGACCTGCGGCGGCGTGTAGCTCCCGGAGACGGCCGCAGGCTCTGCGATGCGGAACATCGACCGCGCCTGGGGCCGGTTGTCCAGACCCAGGACGGCGACGACCACGCCGTCGAGCTCGGCCGGAACGCTGAGCCCGCCGGTCCGGTGACGGTGCGTCACTCGCGTCCCGTCCGGTCCGTCGCTCTCCGCTTGTGAGAGAGTCGTTCCGAAGATCGACGACATGACGCTGGCGGGACCGGAGATGCGGATCCGGCGCTGCGGTGCGCTGGAGTCGACGATCGTTGCTCCGAGACGCGACAGGGTCTCGACAGCACGATGGAGGTCGGCAGGATCGGCCCCGTAGCGTTCGTCGAATTCGCCTCGCGGCATCGGGTGAGCCAGCGCATCCTCGCCGACCGGGGCCTTGCGCCGCAGGATCACTGTCGCCTCGACGGTCGCATCGCTGTCGAGTGGCCTCGCTCCGGACAGCCCCTGCGCTGCCGTCCGCTCGCTCCCGGGAAGGGGCGCGCGGCCGGCCTCGCCGGATGCTTCAGATGGTGTCTGCTGCGGTTCCGTGTTCTCGCTCATGTGTCAAGAGGTACCACCGACGGCCGACCTCGGCTACGGGTCAGCGCCAGCTGGGGAACCAGATGTGCAATTGCCAGTACCAGAAGGGGATGACCTGGCCTGTCCACAGCGGATACCAGAAAACGGTCAGCAGGGCCGAGAGCGCGAGGAATACACCGACGATCCAGATCCCGCGCACCCGCCTTCGCGGTGGATCCGTGCGTTTGCCGAGAATCATCCCGATCGTGAAGGCGAGGGCGAGCAGCATGTACGGTTCGAACGCGATCGAATAGAACTGGAAGACGGTCCGGCCGATGTACAGGAGCCAGGGCAGGTAGCCGGCGGCAAGCCCCATCAGGATGAAGCCGACTCGCCATTCGCGGTAACGGATGAGCCGATAGACGAGGTAGAAGACTGCGGCCGTCGCGGCATACCAGATCAGGGGATTCGCCATCTCCGTGATCGCGGAGGAGCAGAACTGTGACGTGCACCCGGGTTGCCCGGCGCTGGAGCTCTGGTAGTACATGCTCGTCGGACGCACCATGAACAGCCACCCGAGCGGGTTCGCCGCATAGGGGTGGTAGACGTGCAGATTGATGCTGTAGTCGTACATCTGGACCTGGTAGTGCCAGAGGTTCTGGAACCAATGAGGCACCCAGGACAGTGCGCCGGTCCACTCCGTCCCGGGAGTGGTCTGCACCCAGTTCCGGAAATAGCCACCGGTGGTGACGATCCATCCGGTCCAGGTCGAGACGTAGGTGACGAATGCGATCGGCACCATGATGAGGAACGTCGCCGGCGCCTGCTTGAGGATGCTTGCGCTGATCCAGAAATCGAGGCCCTCGCGCCTCCTGGCCATCGCATCCACCAGGACCGTGTAGACGGCGAAAAAGGCGAGGAAATATATCCCGTTCCATTTGACGCCGGTGCACGCTCCGAGCAGGACGCCGGCTGCGATCAGCCACGGTCTCCACCAGAGGGTCGGTCCCCAGGCCGGCGGGTCCGGCTTGTCCCGACGGGCAGCCATCCACGCGGCCAGACGCGACGCGTGCCAGTCTCTGTCCATCAGGATGCAGCCGAACGCGAGCAGTCCGACGAACATCACGGAATTGTCGAGCAGAGCGACGCGGCTCATGACGATCGCGTTCCCGTCGATCGCCATCAGAAAGCCGGCGATGACCGCGATCATCGTCGAACGGAAGAGCTTGCGTGCGATCAGCATCAGCAGAACGACGGCCAGGATCCCGACCAGCGCCGTGGTGACACGCCAGCCGAAACTGTTCTCCGCGCCGAACACCCGGAGCCCCAGCGAGATCATCCATTTTCCGAGCGGGGGATGAGCGACGAATTCCGGTGCAGACGAGTATCCGTAGACGTGACCGGCATTGAACGCCGGGTCCGGGTTGTTCGGCCACGCTCCCTCGTAGCCGAGGTGCATCAGCGTCCACGAGTCCTTGACGTAATAGGTCTCATCGAAGATGAGGGCGTGCGGAAAACCCAGGTTCCACAAGCGAAGGAACGCGGCGATCACGGTGACCGCGGCAGGACCCCCCCAATACCAGAGTCGCTGCCGGAAAGGCGTCGCCAGGACCCGGCCCCACCACGCATCCAGGCGCGTGAGGGCGCCGTCGCCCTCGGTCCGGTGGTCGGAAGGCGCCTGGTGGCGCGGAGGGGTCTGCGGCTCGAGGCGTCCGAGGTGCTCGACCGCCGCGTTCGTACTCTGCCCAGCGTCGCTCTCGCGGTCGGGAGGTGTCGAAGTCACCGTGCCATGTTATGAGCATCCGGCTGTCAGACTGGACAGATGATCCTGCTCGCGGCGACTCCCATAGGCAATCTGAAGGATGCGTCGCCCCGGCTCGTAGAGGCGCTCAGCACGGCGCAGGTCGTCGCGGCCGAGGATACGCGGGTCGCATTGCACCTGCTGAACGTGCTCGGGGTCGCCAACCGTCCGCGTCTGATCGCCTTGCACGACCACAACGAGAGGGAGCGTGCCGGGGAGCTGGTCGAGTTGGCTCGCGCGGCGGATGTCCTCGTGGTCAGCGACGCCGGCATGCCCACGGTCTCGGATCCAGGCTTCCATCTCGTCGAGGCCGCGGTGGCGGCGGGAGTGGACGTCTCGGTGATACCCGGACCGTCGGCGGTCGTCGTCGCCCTCGCGGTTTCCGGGCTGGCCACCGACCGGTTCACGTTCGAAGGTTTCCTTCCCCGGAAGCCGGGCGACCGCGCTCGGGTGCTCGCCGAGCTCGCCGACGAACGGCGGACGATGGTTTTCTTCGAGTCGCCCAACAGACTCGCCGAGTCCCTCCGCGATGTCGCCGTGGCCTTCGGCTCGCAGCGGCGAGTGGCAGTGTGCCGGGAACTCACAAAACTGCACGAAGAGGTCAAGCGTGGTACGGCGGCCGAGCTCGCGGAGTGGGCCGACGGCGGAGTGAGAGGCGAGATCTGCCTCGTCGTGGCGGGCGCTCCCGCGCGCTCGGTGTCGCTCCAGTCGGGTCTCGCCCAGGTGCTCGAGCTGATCGCCTCCGGGGTCCGGCTCAAGGAAGCCGCAGCAGAGGTGGCCGAGGCGACCGGGCTCGGCAGGCGTGACCTCTATCAGGCTGCGCTCGACGCCCGCTCCGGTATCAGGGCCTCGTGACGAGCGTGTAACCGAATCCTGAGTGTGCAGTGAGCGCAATTAGGATAGTCAGCATGTCCGATGCCTCCTCCTTCTACATCACCACGCCCATTTTCTACGTGAATGACGTTCCGCACATCGGCCATGCATACACGGAGGTCGCGGCCGATGTCCTCGCGCGGTGGCACCGCCAGGCGGGCGACGACACGTGGCTGCTCACCGGAACCGACGAGCACGGGCAGAAGATCCTGCGCACGGCGACGGCCAACGGGGCCACCCCGCAAGAATGGGCGGACCGGCTGGTCGCAGAGGGGTGGAAACCGCTTCTCGAGACGATCGACATCGCGAACGACGACTTCATCCGCACCACCGACGAACGGCACGAGAAGAACGTCCAGGTCTTCCTGCAGCGCCTCTACGACGACGGTTACATTTACGCCGGGGAGTACGAGGCGCTCTACTGCGTCGGCTGCGAGGAGTTCAAACCGGCCAGCGAGATCGTCGACGGAACCGGCGAGTACGAGGGCCAGAAGGTATGCGCCATCCACTCGATTCCGCTCGAGCTGCTGCAGGAGAAGAACTACTTCTTCCGGATGAGCGAGTTCGCCGACCGGCTCCTGGCGCTCTACGACGAGCGTCCCGACTTCGTCCAGCCCGAATCGGCGCGGAACGAGGTCGTCTCGTTCGTGCGACAGGGGCTCGCTGATCTCTCCATCTCCCGCTCTACGTTCGACTGGGGCATCAAGGTGCCGTGGGATCACGACCATGTCGTATATGTCTGGTTCGACGCGTTGCTGAACTACATCACGGCGATCGGTTACGGGCAGGACGAGGCCGAGTTCGAGCGCCGCTGGCCGGCCGTCCACATCGTCGGGAAAGACATCCTGCGTTTTCATGCCGTGATCTGGCCCGCGATGCTCATGGCCGCCGGCCTGGAGGTGCCACGTCGCATCTATGGCCACGGTTGGCTGCTGGTCGGCGGCGAGAAGATGTCGAAGTCCAAGCTCACGGGCATCGCACCGACCCAGATCACGGAGACGTTCGGCTCCGACGCGTTCCGCTACTACTTCATGCGCGCGATCAACTTCGGGCAGGACGGCTCGTTCAGCTGGGAGGACCTCGCCGCTCGATATCACGCGGAGCTCGCGAACGGCTTCGGGAACCTCGCCTCACGCGTGATCGCGATGGTGACACGGTACTTCGAGGGGATCGTTCCTCCTCCCGGGCCGTACGCGGCAGCGGACGAGACGGTGCAGGAGGTCGTGAAGCGGGCGGCGGCCGAAGCGGACGGTGCGATCCAGCGACTCGCCATCCATGACGCGCTCTCTGCTGTCTGGGCGATCGTCGAAGAGCTCAACGGCTACATCACATTGCAGGAGCCGTGGGCGCTGGCGAAGGACGAATCCAAACGGGAGCGGCTGGGAACGGTGCTCTACACGGCGGCCGAAGGTCTCCGAGCTCTGGCCGTCCTGCTCTCACCGGTCATCCCGGTCGCGACGGGCAAGCTCTGGGAAGCGCTCGGCGCCGAACCGCAGCTCGGTGACCTGACCGCGCAGCCGATCCGGGATGCCGGACGCTGGGGTCAGCTGCAGGCTGGAACGGAAGTCAATGGCCTCGCCGCGCTCTTCCCGCGCATCGATACGGAGGTGGTAGCGGCCAAATGAGCGACACCGAGCACATCCGGCGCCGGCACGACACCGAGGGCCGGCGCGATCTGAGCTATCCGCCACTACCAGAGGCGCTGGTCGTGCAGGTGTACGACAACCACACGCACCTGGACATCGCGGACGGGGAGAATCCGCTCACCTATCGGGATCAGCTCGACCGGGCGTCCAGCGTTGGGGTCCGCGGCATCGTCCAGGTCGGGACGGACCTCGAGACTTCTCGCTGGTCGGCGGACATGGCTGCCAACGAGCCGCGGATGCTCGCTGCGGTGGCGATCCACCCCAACGAGGCTCCTTTGCGCGCTGAAGCAGGCGCGCTCGACGACGAACTCGCAGAGATCGACCGGCTCGCGGGACGGCGACGAGTTCGCGCGATCGGCGAAACGGGGCTCGATTTCTTCCGGACCGAGGAACCCGGCCGTCAGGCGCAGCTCCGTTCCTTCGAAGCTCATATCGAGATGGCGAAGGCGCACGACCTCGCACTGCAGATCCACGACCGGAACGCCCACGCCGAGGTGGTCGCCACCCTCCGTCGGGTCGGCGCTCCGGAGCGAACCGTGTTCCACTGCTTCTCCGGCGACCGCGAGTTCGCTCAGCTTTGTGCAGACAACGGCTGGTACATGTCGTTCGCGGGGAACGTCACGTTCAAGAACGCCGACAGCCTTCGGGAGACGCTCGAGGTCGTTCCGCGCGCGCTGCTGCTGATCGAGACGGACGCACCGTTCCTCACTCCGATGCCCTACCGTGGCCGGCCGAACGCGCCGTATCTCATTCCGCACACCCTGCGTGCCATGGCCGATCACCTGAGGACCGACGTCTCCATGCTCGCCGCGCAGATCTCGTCGAACACCGAACTGGTCTACGGCAGATGGGATGCCGAACCCGTCTCATCGCCGCCCACGGAGCCGATCGGGATCGTCGCGTGAACCCGGAGATCCGCCGGCGACCGGCATGACCGGTGCGCGCCTGCTCGGACCGGCAGAGATCCGGGATCTGGCGGAGCTTCTCGACCTGACTCCCACCAAGAAGCTCGGGCAGAACTTCGTCATCGACGCGAACACCGTGCGCCGGATCGTGAAGACGGCCGAGGTGTCCGCCGGCGACGAGGTGCTGGAGGTCGGGCCCGGCCTCGGGTCCTTGACGCTCGGCCTCCTGGAAGTCGGAGCATCGGTGATCGCCGTTGAGATCGACGGTCGTCTCGCCGCGCAGCTGCCGTCCACGGTCTCTCAGCAAGCATCCGACGAGCTTTCCCGGCTCACCGTGCTGCACCAGGACGCGATGAAGCTGATGGAACTTCCGGGATTGCCGGTTCGGCTCGTCGCGAACCTTCCGTACAACGTGTCTGTTCCGGTCCTGCTCCATCTGCTCCAGAACGTCCGCTCGATCAGGTCCGGCGTCGTCATGGTGCAGTCCGAGGTCGGTCAACGTCTGGCCGCTTCACCCGGATCCAAGATCTACGGCTCACCGAGCGTGAAAGCCGCCTGGTACGGCGACTGGAGAACCGCCGGGCACGTCAGCCGCCAGGTGTTCTGGCCGGTTCCGAACGTGGACTCGATCCTGGTCGCTTTCGAGCGTCACCCGGAGCCGGGCAGCGAGGCGCTGCGTCAGCGGGTCTTTCAGCTCGTCGACGCGGCCTTCCAGCAACGGCGGAAGACCTTGAGGCAGTCCCTTGCGCCCGTCTACGGCGAACCCGCCACGGCAGGGGCTGCCCTGACGAAGGCCGGAATCGATCCCGGACTTCGCGGCGAACAGCTGACCGTCGACGATTTCACGAGACTCGCGCTGCAGACCTGAGTGCGTCGCGCGGAGCGTCCCGAACTCGTGCTGCATTAGGTTGGAACCATGACATCCGTCGACCCGTCGCGAATGGTTCACACGAGGGCCCCCGGTAAGATCAATGTCTTCCTGGGGGTCGGTGCCGTCATGGAAGACGGGTACCACGAGGTCGCCACCGCCTATCAGGCCGTTTCGCTGTTCGAGGACGTCCGCGCGTATCCGGCGGATGATTTCAGCGTGGGGTTCTCGGGCAGCATCGATTGCTCCGAAGTGCCCTCCGATGGTGCCAATCTGGCGATCAAGGCTGCCAAGCTCCTCGCCCGTAAATCCGGCTACCACGGTGGTGTGCGTCTGGAGATCGCCAAGAACGTTCCCGTTGCGGGCGGAATGGGGGGCGGGTCTGCAGACGCAGCGGCGACACTTCTCGCGTGCGACGTGCTGTGGGGCCTCGAATCGACCAAAGACGAGCTGGTGGCGCTCGCATCCCGGCTCGGTGCCGACGTACCGTTCGCGCTGCTCGGCGGGACGGCCATCGGGACCGGTCGAGGCGATCAGCTCAGCCCGGCGCTCGCTCAAGGCCAATTTCACTGGGTACTCGTCCTGCCGGACACCGGCAACAGCACTCCGGAGGTGTATCGGGAGCTGGATCGGCATCGGGAGCGGCACGCCCGCGACATCCGCCCCGCCACCTCTCAGCCGACCGTCCACGCCAACGTGCTCCAGGCGCTGCGTGCTGGGGACGCGGCCATGCTCGCCGAGAGTCTCTCGAACGACCTTCAGGCGCCGGCGATCCATTTGGCGCCGGGGCTGGGCGAAATCCTGGAGCTCGGCGAGGAGAGCGGCGCGCTCGCGGGGCTCGTCTCGGGTTCCGGCCCCACGGTCGCCTTCCTCACGACGGATCTCGACAACGCGATCGATCTGCAGATCGCTCTGAGCGCGGCCCGTCTGAACGCAGTCCGCGTCGTCGGGCCGGTTCACGGCGCGCGGGTTCTGGCCGACTAGCCTCTGGCCGACCAGCCCAGAGAAGTGCCGACGTGCCAGCTACGGTGTGCTGGCGCGCCGGCACAGGATCGCGCGCGGAACGAGGGTAAGCGTCGTCGGGGGCGAGTGCAGGGCGATCGGAACACCGGGGATGCCGGCGATCTGTCAGTGCACCGCGCGCGGGGTTGAGACGTCTCTGGCGAAACGTGTCCACACGGCGCACCCGAGCGATCAGGCATCCCCAGGTGTGGTATTTACGCTAATGACCGGGTCTGTGGCGCGCCAAAGCGGAGAGTGAAAACCGTCAACTATTGACGGGAGACCGACCGTCCCGCCCTCGTGGAGTCGTCAGAATGCGTCGCAGCTCGTGCCGGGAGGTCAGTGTGAGCTTCGCGAGGATGTTTCGCACGTGGAAGTTCACTGTGGTCACTGAGACGAACAGGCTCGTTGCGATCTCCTTGTTCGTCATCCCGGCGGCGACCGAGCGTGCGACCTCCCGTTCGCGAACGGTGAGCTTCTCGAGCAGCTGATCGCGCTGCGACCCTGGAGCGCCTGTCAGTTCGATCGTCAGGCGGTCGCGTTCGGCGAGCGTCCGTCGAAGGTAAGGCTCAGCACGCAGTCGCTCGAAGATCTCGGAGGCACGTTTCAGTGACACGAGCGCATCGGCGGTGTATCCCGCAGCGGCCTCGGTCCGGGCCAGATCGGTGAACGCGACAGCGCGCGGGAACGGGAAGACCTCGGACTCCGGGTCTGTGGTCGCGCGGCGATATGCCACGAGTGCGCTCCCAAAAGCGCCCTCAGCCTCGAGAACGCGCCCTTCGAGCCAAGCAAGGGAGCCGTAGTAGGGACGCCACCGCGTCGTCGGCTCCTGGATCTGCGTCAACGAGTCCCGGGCCTCTGCGGCTCGACCGAGTGCGGCGAGCGCGTCGATCCGGTAAGTCATCCACCCCATGGTCGACGTCCCTTCGGCTGCCGCACGGCCCGCGTCGGCAGCCTCCAGTTGTTTCGACCGCTGGCCCAGAGCACGTGCCAGCTCCGCCGGAACGATATGCCGGATATCGCTGTCGTACGCCGTGCCGAGGACTGTCCGTGCGCGTGATGCGGCCGCGAGCCTGTCGGTCACCTCCTTCTCGTCGCCGCGGGCCGCGCGAGCGAGCGCCGAGGACGCGAGAGCCACAGGCCAGCTCGTGAGCACCGTCTCGTCCAGCACGGTGGCGACCGCCGTGTCGCCGACCTTGATCGACTTGTCCCATTCGCCGAGGAGGAATTGGACATGGGAGAGCATCGTGCGTCCGTGATTGGTGGTCCAGGACGGCTGCGATGGGAACGTGAACGTGCCGGCACGTTCGAGATCCGCGCGTGCCCGCCGCAGTTCGCCGGTGAGAATATATGCCCGGGCGCGCGTCACGAGAACGTCCATGAATGCAGCAGAGGGGCTCGGGTCCGCGACGAGCCGGTCCACCTCGGCCGCGGCACGCTCGATGATGTCGAAACGCCGAAGGTGTGCGGCGGCGGTCAGCTCCCACCCGAGAAGCCAAAGGAGATCTTCCCTCGGTCGCACGAGCCACCGAAGCGCAGGATCGGAGATGAGCCCGGGATCGGTGGGCACGAGCTCGAGATATTCTCTTGCCACGCGGACCTGTTCGAGCACGGGCCCGAAATCCCGGGTCGCCATCTGGAGCATGGGCACACACCCGGCGGCGTGGGAGCGGATGGCCTTGATCATCGGATCTGCGTCAGGTGTCGCCTCATCCGTACTCGCACTCGCACCCGCACGGGCGCCGCTGACCGTCCCGGCCGAATCCCCGAGGACGGAATGAGCCGCGGCGAACGAACCCGCAACGTCACCGCGCATGATGCGCAACTCGACCAGGATGGCGTCCCGTATCGGCGATGGCGGGAGCGCCTCGATGCCGTCGATGACATCGAGCACTCGCTCGTGCTTGCGCGTCCTCATCGCGAGGAGGCCGAGTTCTAGCAGGCAGCGTTCGCGGTAATCGCCGGCCGGGGCGAGATGGAGAGCGGAGCGTGCGTAGCTCATGGCAGTGTCGGAATCGTCGTGGTCCGCGCTGTCGCGGGCTGCCGAGAGCAGCTCTTCGGCGAGCGCGCGATCTTCTCGTTCGGCAGCATCGACCCGGTGCCGCAGCGCGCTTCGCCCGGTGAGCACATCGGCAGCCACACGATGGACGGCCGCACGCCGTGTCCGTGACACGTTCGCCTCGATCGCGTCGGCGAACAGGGTGTGGGCGGGTTCGAATCGAATGACCCGATCCCGATCGATCGAATGGACAAGACCGAGTTCGCTCGCCGCGATCGGGTCGATGGCGATCCCGAGCCGGTCCGCGATCGTTCCCAGCGCAGGTGCGCTGACCGGATCGCGCAGCACCGCGATGAGTTCGGCGGCGGCGCGCACGTCGGGAGCTGCGTCGTCGAGCGCCGCTGCGACGGCTTGGGCCACCGGCGCGCTCGGCGGGAGAGGAGTGTCCCAGACGGCCGGGTGGGACGCCCCCGAGATCGAATCCCCGAGCTGTTCGATCAGCGCTCTCACCAAGAGCGGCGAGCCGTTCGTCGCTTCGGTCATCCGTCTGGCGCTTCTGCGTGAGACACCGAATCCGAGGATTTCAGTGGCGAGCATCTGCGTCTCGCGTTCCGTGAACGGATCCAGACTGACTGCCTGGTGGTGCGCGGCGAGTGACGCCACGTCGTCCAGGAAGCCGGATTGCCCCGTCGGAGTATGGCGAGCCGTTGCGATCAGGAGAAACGGCTGGCCCGCCATGCGGCGGGCCGCATAGCGAAGAGCGCCGGCCGACGCCGGATCCATCCACTGGGCGTCGTCGACGATCAGGCAGACCGGACCGGGCAGCAGGTCGAACGAGTGCAGCAGATGACGGCCGACCAGGGCGTGATCATCGCCTGCCGGCAATGGTTGCGGCAGGGAGGCCGACGGAGCGATCGCCGTGATCACCCGGGACAGCGTCTCGATGCTCGCATAGCCGAACTCAGCTTCGCGTCGGTCGGCTCGCACGCGCAGCACGATCCAATCGGCGAGTCTCGGAGCAACGGCGTCGAGAAGTGCGGACTTGCCGATGCCTGCGTCTCCGATGATGACGACCGTCGCGCCTTCCCGGGCAGCGAGTTGCGCCGAGGCCAGGATCTTCTGGAGCGCGCGGTCACGCCCGACCATGCTGGTCTGGGCAGGCGAGAAGTCTCGCGCCGCCCGTGCGGTGATGCGCTCGGACAACTCGGACAATAGGAACCTCGTGAGGACGGGTGTCGCGGCGATCGCAGGCGGTCGGTGCCATGGCGGTCGCTGACGCAGGCGACAGAACGAGTTTGCCACACAGCGGGGAGCGCCCGGCATCACCCGCGTGGGGGGTACCTGGCGCGGGGCACGTGCCGGGTCTCAGTTAGCTGATCGCCTCTGTGAGCTCGAACCAGCGCGCCTCGAGCTGCCCCGCTTCGCCCTCCAACTCGCCGATTTCGGCTGTCCGAGCGCCGAGGCCGACGTAGTCCGACTGGTCGAACTCGGCCAGTGCCGTCTTCGCGCCGTCGATCTGCGCCTGCAGTTTCGTGAGGCGCCGTTCGATGGAGGCGATCTCCTTCTGCGCGTTGCGCAGTTCGGCGCTACCAAGACCCGGCGCCGCAGTCGCTCCGGATCCTCGGGCAGAGCCCGTCGCTGTCGCGACCGCCTGTGACCGCACCGATGCCTCCTGAAGGCCGCGCAGCCTCAGGTACTCGTCGACGCCGCCCGGTAGGTGCCGCAGGTGTGCGTCGAGGATCGCGTACTGCTGGTCCGTGACCCGCTCCAGGAAGTAACGGTCGTGCGAGACGACGAGAAGCGTGCCCGGCCAGGAGTCGAGCAGGTCCTCGATCGCGGCGAGCATGTCGGTGTCGAGATCGTTGGTCGGCTCGTCGAGGATCAGCACGTTGGGCTGGTCGAGCAGGATCAGCAGCAGCTGCAGGCGCCGCTTCTGACCGCCCGAGAGATCTTTGACCGGAGTTGAGAGCTGCGCTGAGGAGAATCCCAGCTGCTCCAGGAGCTGACCGGGCGTCAGCTCCTGTGCTTTGGATCCCGTGCCGAAGGTATACGAGGTGCGCAGGTTCGCGATCACCGTGCGCACAGGAGAATCGAGGTGTTCCTCGAGCTCGTCGAGTCGCTGGGCCAGTGTTGCGACCTTCACGGTCTTGCCACGTTTCACCCGCCCGGATGACGGCAGCACCGTGCCGGAGACAAGACCGAGCAGAGTCGACTTTCCCGCGCCGTTTACGCCGAGGATGCCCGTACGCTCGCCGGGCGCGATGCGCCACTCGACGTCCTTCAGCACCGCCTTGTCGTCGAATGAGACGGATGCGTCGAGCAGGTCGACCACGTCCTTGCCCAGCCGGGTCACGGCGAGAGACTGAAGTGTCACCCGGTCGCGGATCTCGGGTACGTCCTCGATCAGCTGGTTAGCGGCGTCGATACGGAATTTGGGCTTGCTCGTACGTGCGGGTGCGCCCCGACGCAGCCATGCGAGTTCTTTGCGGGCGAGGTTCTGGCGCTTCGCCTCGCTCGCGGCCGACATCCGGTCGCGCTCGACGCGCTGCAGGATATAGGCGGCATACCCGCCGTCGAACGGCTCGACTATCCGGTCGTGCACCTCCCACGTCGCGGTCGAGACCTCATCCAAGAACCAGCGATCGTGTGTCACCACGAGTAGGCCGCCGGAGTTGGCCGGCCAGCGGCGCTTCAAGTGCTCGGCGAGCCAGGTGATCGCCTCGATGTCCAGATGGTTCGTGGGTTCATCCAACGCGAGGATGTCCCAGTCGCCGGCCAAAAGAGCCGCCAGCGCGACGCGGCGGCTCTGGCCCCCTGAGAGGGTGGAAATCCGCGCCTCCCACGGGATGGCGGCGAGGAGTCCCTGGATCACGTCGCGGGTGCGTGCATCGCCTGCCCACTCGTACTCGGGCGTGTCGCCGACCACTGCCTGAGCAACGGTCTGCATCTCATCGAGAGTGTCGGCCTGATCGAGCACACCGATCCGCACACCGTTGCGGACCGTCACTCGCCCCGAATTCGGCCGCCGCCGACCGGCGAGCATGGCGAGCAGGCTGGATTTGCCGTCACCGTTGCGGCCCACGATTCCGACGCGGTCGCCCTCGTTCACTCCCAACGTGACGGAGTCGAAGACCACTTTCGTCGGATACTCGAGATGAAGGGTTTCAGCCCCTAGAAGATGCGCCATATTGCTTTCAAGGCTAGGCCAGTAACGATGAAGCGAACGTCAGTGCTGGCCGAGCCGGTCCGCGGTCTTCGTCTCGGCTTCGGATTCGGGCTCGATTTCGGCGTCGGATCCTGGCTCGACGCCGGCCTCGGTTTCGGGCGCGGACCCTGCGTCCGACGCATTCCCGGCCTCCGCGGATGCACGGTAACCGATCGCCGCATAGAACTGTTCGACTGCGACGCTGTTGTAGTCCGCCGGGTCGAACGGACGGTTCGGCACTTCGCCGCGGAGGAACGCGGTCAGGCCTTCCGCGAGCGCTTCGTCGGTCTGGGGAACGACGAGGCCGGTCCCTGCGGGGAGTGCGCTCTGTGCTGAGGCGAACGCGACGGTGACGATGGGCAGGCCGAGGACGAGTGCTTCGAGGATCACCATCGGCTGTCCCTCATAGTTGCTGGAGAGCACGAAACAGTCGGCCGCCGCCATGATGGCGTATGGGTTGGATTGCTGCCCCGTGAGGATCACCGATTCGGCGACTCCGAGCTCGCGAGCGAGATTTTCCAGATCCTCTGCGAGCGGTCCCGCGCCTACGATGACCAGTCGCGTGGACGGTTCGGTCTGGTGTACCTGCGCAAATGCCCGTATCAGACGGGCCTGATTCTTCTCGGGAGAGAGACGCCCAACTGTCATGAAGGTCTTGACACCGTCGTCGGCGCGGAGCACGTCGACCCACGCGGGATACTCGCCGGTCTCGAGGTCGAGTGTCGATTCGCGCAGATCTGCCCGGGCATTCACGATGATCGGTTCAGCGTCGACGGTGTTGATCGCCGCGACGTACTTCGACGGCTCGGCGTATTCGGCGAGCTTGCGCCGGTTGATGTCGGCGAGGGCCGCAGAGACAGACACCAGGTGATCGTATTGCGGGTAGAGGGTGAACACCTGGGTCAGGCTCCGAAGCATGTTCTTCTTGCCGTTGACTTCGCGGTGAGCGTCGGAGGCGAGGTCGTTGTGGAGCCAGATCGATCGCTCGGCCTCGGGCGAGTGGAGCATGAGAGCAGACCAGAATGGCCCGTAGCCGGAGAAGTCGATCACGTAGTCGAATCGGCTCGGCCCGAAGCAGCGGTACCACTCGTCGTCCCAGAGCCGGCGTTGAACCGGATCAATATTGTGATTGGCGAGTTCGCCGCGGCGATATTGCATCCGCCGCGACAGCTGCTTCAGCTTGCTGCCGTTCATGCCTCCGACGCGCGGAAACTGCCGGACCGCCGGGCTGATCGCCGCCGCTTTTTCCAATGCCACGCGCGATCGGCTGTAGGCGAAGAATCCCGACACATCGAACCGGGTCTCATCGATGTTGTTCAGGAGATTGAGCACTGACGTCGTGATCCCGTTCGCCCTCATCCCGCCGAGGTAGAGAAGAATGGACTTACGGCCGTCTGAATGCTCGCGCCGGATGTTCATACCGTCTTCCCGGCCCCGGAACACGATGTCGATCACGCGTTCCGTCACTCCGCCGTCCTCGTGGCCGGCGTACACGGCCTGGTCGCGCTGGTAGCGGTCGGCTGAGTCGGCAGGGAGCTCTCCCGTGCGATCGACCTCGACGATCTCATGGGCCAGGTCCTCGATGGTCCTGCTCACCGGTCCGGGCCACTCGTCGGGCTCGACGTAGATTCCTCGTGTTCCCTCGTAGTCCTCGAGGTCCGGAGCGAAGAACAGGATCGGCCTACCCGTCGGCAGGAAGTCGTAGAAGATGCTCGAATAGTCGGTGACCAGGATGTCGGTCAGCCCGAGGATGACGTTCGTCGGCGTCGAGTTCGTGACCAGCATCCTGCGGAGCTGGGGCCGTTTGCGGGCCATCCCGTGCACGACCTGGTGCGTCTTCAGCAGGACCACGTAACGCGTCGTGTCGATCCGGGATTCGAGTTCGCGCACGCGCGCCAGCAGCTCGTCGACATCGTCGAGCGGATCGCCGAAGGACTCGCCCTTCCAGGTGGGCGCGTACAGGATGATCTTGCGGTCACCGATCGGGAGCTTCGCCTCCTCCAGAGCTGCCCGCGCGGCCACCACCTCCTCGGAGTCCAGCAGCTGACGGTCGATCCGCGGGTACCCCTCCTCGACGATCTTCCCGCGATAGATGCCCTTGAGCTTGTAGCCGATCTCGTACATCTGGTCGGCCATGAACGGGTTGGCGGCGAGCAGGTAGTCGGCTTCAACGAAATTGCGGAGGGTATTGGCAGCTGCGAGTGCGCCGCCCTCGATGTCGTACCCCATGCGCTTGAGAGGAGTGCCGTGCCAGGTGTTCAGGTATACCTGCCCGGGCCGCTTGCCGAAGTCGGGAGGAAAGGTCGCGTTGTTGATCAGGTACTGACTCGTCGCGAGCGCGCGGAAGTAGGCCGGCGAGGCGTAGCGAACGAAGCGCACGTTGGGGGAACCGCGGAACTCGCGGACCGTCTCACGGTATTCGTGCAGGCTCGAAAGCACCCAGATGTGGGTGAAGTCCTTGAAATCCTCGTCCGTCAGCAGGCGGCGGAAGATCGCCTCGGGATTGCAGAGCATCCCGTTGCCTGAGAACGACTCGTACATGACGGTGTTCTGCTGAATCGGCTGACCGCGCCAATAGGCGTGGATCTCGTACCTCAGAGCGCGCTTGATGCGCGATGGGAGGCGTGTGATTCTTGTCAGTCTCATAAGTTCCCTCAGTTTACGGCCAAGAATCCGGCCCCTCCTGTGAGCCTCCCAGTAGCTGTGTATGGAGTTCCCGGGAGGTCCCCGGTGGGGGAAAGCGGCTCCCAGCCGAGGCCGGAGCGCGCTGGGCGAGGGTCAGTCGAAGCCCAGCGAGAGCTTGCGGAGCAGAGAGGCCAGACGTTCCTGGTCCGCCGCGGAGAGCGACGACAACAGCCCCGCTTCCGCATCCACCAGGCGCGCGATCGCGGCGTCGACCCGATCCAGTCCTGCCGGTGTCATCTGGACCAGGATGCCGCGACCGTCGTTCGGGTCGGTGCCGCGCTCGACGAGCCCGCGGGCGACGAGACGGTCGATCCGGTTGGTCATGGTCCCGCTCGATACGAGCGTCTGCAGGAGAAGGGCTTTCGGGCTCAGCCGGTACGGCGCGCCAGCCCGCCGCAGGGCGGAAAGCACATCGAATTCCCAGGACTCGAGATCCGACCGGGTGAACGCGGATCGGCGCGCCCGGTCGAGGTGCTTGGAGAGCCGTCCGACGCGCGAAAGGACCTGCAACGGTGAGAAGTCGAGGTCCGGGCGTTCACGGAGCCACGCATTCACGATGCGGTCGACTTCGTCGCTCTCGGTGGGCATCTATCCATTATCCTGTGCGTGGCCGTCAGGCCCGGGCGAGTTCGGCCGCTCTCTGGCAAACTTGTCTAGGCGCAACCGCGAGGATGCGCGATCCGCCTTGGTGTAATGGCAGCACGACAGCCTTTGGAGCTGTTAGGTCTAGGTTCGAATCCTGGAGGCGGAGCTGCAGGAAGGCAGCATCGCCGCGGGGCACGGGAGAGAAGAGCAAGCATGACCGATCCACGCCTGGCGATAGTCGTTCTGGCCGCGGGCCAAGGCACGCGCATGAAGTCCGCTACCCCGAAGCTGCTCCACGAGCTCGCCGGGGTTCCGCTCATCGGCCATGTCCTCGCGACGGCGCGCGAAATGGATGCCGCTCACCTGATCACGGTCGTGCGGCACGAACGGGACCGGGTTGCCGAGGCGGTCGCGGCAGAGGCACCGGAGAGCACTATCGTCGATCAGGACGAGATCGCCGGGACCGGGCGTGCGGTAGAGGTCGCCGTCGCAACGCTGCCGGCTGACTTCGACGGTGACGTTCTGGTCGTCTACGGTGATGTGCCGCTGCTCGACGGCCGGACGTTGCGCGACCTGCTCGCCTCTCATCGCTCCGGTGACGCTGCCGCGACGATTCTGTCCTCGTTCCCTGCCGACCCTGCTGGTTACGGTCGAGTGGTCCGGACGGAGGATGGACACGTCGATCGGATCGTCGAGCACAAAGACGCCTCAGAGGCGGAACGCCGGATCGGCGAGATCAACTCGGGCACCTACGTCTTCGGCGTCTCGCATCTTCGTGATCACCTCGCCTCGCTCAGCACCGACAACGCCCAAGGAGAGAAGTACCTGACCGACATGGTCTCGGCGCTCCGTCGTGCGGGCGCCGAGGTCGACGTGCTTCCGGTCGGTGACTCCTGGAGGGTCGAAGGCGTCAACGACCGTGCACAGCTGAGTGAAGCGGCAGCTCGGCTCAACGCCCTGCTGATCCGCGGCTGGCAGCTCGCCGGGGTGACGGTTCAGGATCCGGCGACGACGTGGATCGATGTGAAGGCGCGGCTCTCCGAGGATGTGACGCTGTTGCCGGGTACGCAAGTACTCGGGGCGACGGTGGTCTCGCGTGGCGCGAAGATCGGACCGGACACCACGCTGCGCGACTGCGAGATCGGAGAGGACGCCAGCGTGGTCCGCACGGACGCGACCCTTTCCGTGATCGGGCCGTCGTCGACCGTCGGTCCGTTCTCCTACCTGCGGCCCGGCACGATCCTGGGCGCGAACGCGAAGATCGGGACGTTCAGCGAGACCAAGAACGCGCGCATCGGGGACGGCACGAAACTCGCCCATTTCAACTACGTGGGCGACGCGGAGGTGGGCGAGCGCTCGAATCTGGGTGCTGGCGTGATCACCGCGAACTACGACGGCGTGAACAAACATCGGACCGAGATCGGCTCCGGTGTGCGAGCGGGGACGAACACGGTCTTCGTCGCGCCCGTTAGAATGGGTGATGGAGCCTACACGGGGGCCGGGACGGTCGTCCGGAAAGACATTCCGGCCGGCGCACTGGGGATCAACGTGGCCCCACAGCGCAATATCGAGGGCTGGGTCGCTACGCATCGGCCGGGTACGGATGCCGCAAAGGCTGCGGAAGAGAGCGGGGAATAGGTGTCGGGTATCACCGCTGCCGCACGAAAGCGATTGGTTCTCATCTCGGGTCGAGCTCATCCCGCGCTCGCGCAATCGATCGCCCGGGAAATCGGCAGTGAGCTGGTCCCGACGGACGCCAGGACCTTCGCCAATGGCGAGATCTATGCGCGTTTCGACGAGAGCGTACGGGGTTCGGACGCGTTCGTGATCCAGTCGCACACCGCACCGATCAACGAGTGGCTCATGGAGCAGCTCATCATGGTCGACGCACTCAAGCGCGCCTCCGCCAAGCGCATCACGGTCGTGGCGCCTTTCTATCCGTACGCCCGTCAGGACAAGAAGGGTCGGGGTCGCGAACCGATCTCGGCGCGACTGGTCGCCGACCTGTTCAAGATCGCGGGAGCCGACCGGATCATGTCGGTGGACCTCCATGCTGCACAGATCCAGGGCTTCTTCGACGGACCGGTCGACCATCTGTTCGCTATGCCGGTGCTCCTCGAGCACATGCGCAAGGTACTCGATTCGGAGACTCTGACCGTCGTCTCGCCCGACATGGGGCGGGTGAAGGTCGCCGACAACTGGAGCGACAAGCTCGGCGCCCCGCTGGCGATCATCCACAAGCGACGCGATCCGCGCGTCCCGAACGACGTCTCGGTCCATGAGATCGTCGGCGAGGTGGAGGGGCGCGTCTGCCTGCTCGTGGACGATCTGATCGACACCGGGCGCACGATCGTGAAGGCTGCGGAGGCGTTGAAAGCCAGCGGAGCGATCGGAGTCGTGGTCGCGGCCACACACGCCGTTTTCAGCGATCCGGCTGTCACGCTCTTGCAGAACGACGCGATCGACCAGGTCGTCGTCACGGACACGCTTCCGCTGCCGCCCGAAAAGCGATTCGACAAGCTCACCGTGCTGTCGATCGCGCCACTGCTGGCGCACGCGATCCAGCAGGTGTTCACCGAAGGTTCCGTCACTTCGATGTTCGACGGCGCCGCCTGAGCGAAGGACGAGCCCGCGTCGACGATCACGGGTCGACGATCAGGGGCGGAACGGCCCCGGAGCCGACGGGATCAAGCCGAGCGGCGTGATGTAGGTCTGATTACCCTCTGTGTTCGTGGCGTAGCACTGCCAGCCGAGCCACGAGGCGCCTCCTGGTGAGAAGACCTGGAACGGGGCGGATGATCCCGTGGCGTCCGGCGCATAGTGCTTGACGTAGACGGCGCATGTCCGCGCGGCGGTCGCCGATGCCACACCGATCGTGACGAGGACCCCTGGGACGATGAGAAGGGCGAGTCCGAGGATCACCATGACTCGCATCGCTACGAGCGTTCCGCGTCTGCGGAGGGGCCGATCCGCTGTCGGCACGTACTCCGCGAGCTCCGGATGGTATTCGTCCATCATGCTTATCGTCGCCGTCCGCCGGTCGAATCGGCTCTGCCGCCCCGTGTTTCGGGGTGCGACCGGTTCGCCCGCACCTCCCAGCCTAGTTCGGTGAGCGCCGATCGTCTCGAGCGGATATCCGTGGAGGTGACGACCGGGCCGAGGCAACCGCCCCGGCCCGGTTCGTTCAGCCCGGTTCGTTCAGTGGGTGGAGGACTCGGTCTCGATCTCGCTGCGATCGTCGGACCACAGCGTGTGGAAGACGCCGGGCTCGTCCACGCGCTTGTACGTGTGCGCTCCGAAGAAGTCGCGCTGGCCCTGCACGAGCGCGGCCGGCAGACGATCCGAAGCGAGCGAGTCGTAATAGCTGAGCGCCGAGCCGAACCCGGGAACCGGAACACCTGAAAGCGCCGCGAGCGAGACGACGCGTCGCCACGCGGCCTCGCCTTCCGCGACCGCGTCCGCGAAGAACGGGTCTTCGAGCAAGGATGCGATGTTCGGGTTCTTGTCGTACGCCTCAACGATGCGGTTCAGGAAACGCGCGCGGATGATGCAACCGCCACGCCAGATCTTGGCGATGTTGCCCTTGTTGATGTCCCATCCGTACTCTTTGGCACCGGCGATGATCGCATCGAAGCCCTGGGCGTAGGCGACGACTTTGGAGGCGTACAGGGCTGCACGCACGTCGTCCTCGAATCCGGCGCCTGGCTTCTGCGCCTCGGGACGGCTGGTGATCGTGGCACGGACCGCGTCGCGCTGCTCACGATGACTGGAGACGGCTCGTGCGAAGACCGCTTCTGCGATACCGCCGACGGGAACGCCGAGGGCGAGCGCGTTCTGCACGGTCCAGACCCCGGTACCTTTCGACCCGGCCTCGTCGAGCACGATGTCGATGAACGGCTTGCCCGTCTTCGCGTCCACGTGGCGCAGTACTTCGGCCGTGATCTCGATCAGATAGGACTCGAGCTCGCCCTTGTCCCATTCGGCGAACACCTCGGCGATGGCACTCGGCTCGTGTCCGGATACGCGCCGAAGCAGGTCGTACGCCTCGGCGATCAGCTGCATGTCCGCATACTCGATGCCGTTGTGGATCATCTTGACGAAGTGACCCGCACCATCCGTGCCGACGTGCGTGACGCAAGGCTCGCCTTCGGCGACCGCCGCGATCGAGGCCAGGATGGGACCCAGTGTCTTGTAGGACTCGTCGGATCCGCCCGGCATGATGCTCGGCCCCTTGAGCGCGCCCTCTTCACCGCCCGAGATTCCGGTTCCGACGAAATGCAGTCCCCGCTCGCGCAGAGCCTTCTCGCGCTTGATCGTGTCGGTGAAGAGCGAGTTCCCCCCGTCGACGATGATGTCGCCCGGTTCGAAACGATCGGCGAGCTCCTCGATCACGGCGTCAGTGCCCGCTCCCGCTTGGACCATGATGATCGCGGTCCGCGGCTTCGACAGCGAGGCGACGAAGTCGTCGATCTTCTCGCTCGCCACGAATCCGGCTTCCGGGTGCTTGTCCAGGAGATCCTGGGTTCGCGCGTACGTGCGGTTGAACACCGCGACGGTGTTTCCCTCTCTGCTGGCGAGATTCCGCGCCAAGTTCGAACCCATAACCGCGAGGCCCACAACGCCGATATTCGCCTTAGTCTGTTCAGTCATCCCTCTTGCCTTTCGATTGGCGCAACATTCTCTATTCTTCCCGACTCAGGACCCCGGGATGCCCCGGGTTCAGCTTTTGGGTAGACTCTCTGTCGAACTTCGGCGAGGGATGCCGTCCGACCCGGGAGACCGGTCAGGAGCGCCGGTCCAACCGGTGGGTATCCGTTATCGACGCGGTGGAGCGGGCTTCGCAGGTCTTTCCTCACGCGCACAGCGTTCGAGTCGGCATTCTGCCGACGCACATACAGACAATGCGAGCCTTGCGGCTCGCCTGACCTCGGCATGAAGCCGGCGCAAGGAGAATCATCATGGCTGACGAGAGCAACAAGGTCCTCGCGGAACCGCGCGAGAAGTTCGGGAAGGGCGCGGCTCGCAAGCTTCGTGCCGTTGGCAAGATCCCGGCGGTCGTCTACGGCCACGGGACGGAGCCGGTGCACGTCACGCTGCCCGCGCACCAGATCACCCTTCTGCTTCGCAAGGCGAACGCGGTGCTCGATCTGGATCTCTCGGGCAAATCACAGCTGGTCCTCGTGAAGGATGTCCAGAAGAACCCCGTTCTGCAGATCATCGAGCACATCGACCTGATCATCGTCCGTCAGGGCGAGAAGGTCCACGTCGAGATCCCGGTCCACACCACGGGCGAGTCCGCGGCCGGCACGGTTGCCGATATCGATTCGAAGACCCTGAACCTTGAGGTCGAGGCCACTCACATTCCGGAGAACCTGGTCGTCGACATCGAGGGCTTCGAGGAAGGCACTCAAGTCTTCGCGAAGGATGTGACCCTTCCTCGCGGCGCGACTCTGATCAGCGAGTCCGACCTTCTCGTCATCAATGTGCATGGCGAGAAGACGACTTCGGCCGAGGAAGAGGAAGCCGAGGAGGCAGCCGAAGCAGAGGCGGCTGCGGGCGAGGCTACTGCGGGCGAAGAGTCCGCCGAGGCAGCCGAGTAGCTTCCCGACCAGGGATTCAGCGCGAGACGGGGCATGAGGATCGGCGAATCGGTTCGCCGGCTGATCCGGGGTGCCCCGTCTTCGCACGTCAGACCGGAGGACGGCGGAACGGCGATGGACGAAGCTCCTTGGATCGTTGTCGGACTCGGGAATCCCGGGCCCGTTTATTCGGCGACCCGGCACAACGTTGGCCAGATGGTGCTGGACGAGCTGGCTTCGCGTCTCTCCCTGTCGTTCAAGCGGCACAAGACCAATTCGACCGTGGCCGAGGGACGACTCACCCCGGGCGGCCCTCGCGTCGTCCTCGCGAAACCCAACAGCTTCATGAACCTGTCGGGCGGCCCGGTGTCCCAGTTGCTGAAGTTCTACTCGGCAAAGCCTGCGAATCTCATCGTGATCCACGATGAACTCGACATCCCTTTCGACTCTTTGAGGCTCAAATTCGGCGGAGGTCACGGGGGTCACAACGGAATCCGGGACATCGTCTCGGCCACGGGAACCGGCGATTTCACGCGGGTCAGGGTCGGCATAGGCCGCCCACCCGGACGCCAGGACGCAGCCGACTTCGTCCTCAAGGCATTCACACCGGGCGAACAGCGAACACTCCATAATCTGGTAGGGGAAGCCGCCGACGCGGTCGAGTCGGTCATCACGGATGGTCTCGCCTCAGCGCAGCAGCGGTTCCACTCGCCGGCAGTCTGATCCGGCCCGTAAAACTCTCGCGGACCGTTTGGCCCGACGGGACTGGATGACCTCGGCAGAGGGCCGATCGGGGAACACATGGAACTCTTCACACGGGGGTGGGGAAGCGGCGATCGCCACGCGGTGCTCGTCCACGGAGTGATGTCGGATTCGCGAAATTGGCGGTCGGTCGGACCTGCGCTCGCGGAGCGGGGTTACAACGTCACCGCGGTGGACCTCCGTGGCCATGGCAGCAGTCTGCGGGCCGCCGAGTACACCGCGGAACTCCTCGCCGAGGACCTGGTCGAGACGATTCCCATCGAACCGGAACTGGTCATGGGGCATTCGCTCGGAGGACTTACCGTCAGCCTGGCGATCGAACGGCTCAGGCCGCAGAGGGCGATCTACGTCGACCCGGCGTTCACGTTGCCGCGTCTGAGCTGGTGGCAGAGGCCGCTCGTGCCGTGGTTCGTCGCCCGGATGGTCAAGGCGTCCACCGCGTCGATAGCGCGGCGCAACCCCACCTGGGATCCGGCCGACGTCGCGATCGAGGCGGAGTCGTTCCGTCAGTTCGACCGGGCCGCGATCTCAGCGGCGCTGGGCGGAACGACCGAGACTGTTCCGGCGACCATGCTGGTGCCTTCGCTCGTGGTTCTCGCCGACCGGTCGAGGCTCGTCAAACCTGCCCTGGCCGAGTCGCTGAGGAACATGGGCTTCGAGATCCGTATCGTGGCGGGCGCCGGCCATACTGTGAACCGGGACGATTTCACAGGCTTCATGGCCGCGGTCGAGGATTGGCTCTGAGGCGCTCTTCATCCCGAGGCGATGTCCGAGGTTGACCGTAGACTTGTCCGGTGATCCTTCAGGGCTTAATCGCGTCGCTTTCGCGCGCCTCCGTGTTCGACGAGGCGTTGTCGTACGCTGTGCGCGATGCCGATTTCTCCCTGACCGATGGGCTCCGCGCACCGCTTCTTGCAGCTCTGCTCGATCGCCGGATCGAGGCGGGTCTTGCACCCTCGCTGCTCGTGATCACCGCGACCGGTCGAGAAGCGGAAGGCGTGAGGGCGGCCTTGCACAGCGTGTCGCCGTCGGCTGAAGTGATCGAGTTCCCTGCATGGGAGACGCTGCCGCACGAACGCCTCAGCCCGAGCGCCGAGATCGTCGGGAAACGGCTGGCTGCGCTGCGGCGGCTCGCCGACTGGGAGGACGGCTCCCGCGAGCGTCCGATCATCGTCGTCGCTTCGGTGCGTGCAGCCCTTCAGCCGCTCGCCGACAACCTCACCAGTTATCCGTCACTCGAACTTGCCACCGGTGCTCGAGGCTTCGAGCTCGGAGAGCTGGCACGACAGTTGGTCGACCTCGCCTACACGCGGGTCGACATGGTGACCAGGCGTGGCGAGTTCGCGGTCCGCGGCGGGATCCTCGACGTCTTCCCGCCGATCGCCGAGCACCCCTTCAGGGTCGACTTCTTCGGCGACGAGGTCGAGCAGGTCCGCGCCTTCTCCGTGTCCGACCAGCGTTCGCTCCCTGGCGAGGTCGCATCGGTGTCTCTTCCGCCGAGCCGCGAGCTGCTCCTCGGAGAGTCGGTCCGGCAGCGTGCACGTGAGATGCAGCACGAGTTCCCGAGCCTCGCCGGAATGCTGGAGAAGATCGCAGAGGGCATCCCGGTGGAGGGGATGGAGTCCCTCGCTCCGGCGCTCGTCGACCGTCTCGTGCCGTTCACGGACTATCTCCCTCGTGGCGCTGCCGTTGCAGTCCTTTCGCCCGAGCGCGTCGCGGGTCGTGCCGTGAACCTCGCCGAGACGAACCGTGAGTTCCTCTCCGCGGCGTGGAGCGCGGCGACAGTCGGTGCCGCCGCGCCGATCGATCTCGCCTCCGGTGACTTCATGACGCTGGAGAAGCTGCGGGACGCCGTCAAATTCAGCCTGCCTGGCGAGCCGGACGGGGAGCACCCCTGGTGGACGATGAGCGGGTTCCGTGCCGACGAACTCGCCGCGACCGAGCTCGGCGATACGGGGGCGCGGTCGGCTGAGGCCCTCACTGCGGGCTCGCTTGCTCCGATCCGGGTCCACGGCGAAGCCGTCCCGAGCTTCCACGGCAATGTGGACGGCGCGATCGATCATGTGGCCTCCCGGCTGAAAGACGGCTGGCGTGTGGCGGTCGTCGCCGAGGGCGCAGGGCTCGTCGAGCGCGCTGCCGACGTGCTGGCCGAACGAGAGCTGCCCGCCCGCCTCGTCGAGTCCTATCCCGAGGATCCCGAACCGGGGGTCGCGTATCTGTTGCGTGCGACCGTCGAGCACGGCTTCGAAGTCGAAAGCGCGAAGCTCGCTCTCGTCAGCGAGAGCGAGTTCTATGGACGCACGGTCGGATTCGACAGCCGCCAGATCAAGAAGCTGGCGTCGCGCAGGCGCAACGTCGTCGATCCACTGCAGCTGAAACCGGGGGATTACGTCGTCCACCAGTCGCACGGAATCGGCCGCTTCATCGAACTCACTCGTCGCGAGGTCTCGAGCGGTGGCCGAAATGCCACCAAGTCGATTCGGGAGTACCTGGTGCTCGAGTACGCTCCGTCGAAGCGGGGCTACCCCGGGGACAAACTCTACGTTCCCACGGACCAGCTCGACCTTTTGTCGCGCTATGTCGGCGGTGAAGCTCCCACGTTGAGCAAGATGGGCGGCAGCGACTGGGCGGCGGCCAAAGGGCGCGCCCGGAAGGCCGTGCGCGACATCGCCGTCGATCTCGTCAAGCTCTATTCGGCGCGCATGGCCAGCAAGGGGCACGCGTTCGGGCCGGATACGCCCTGGCAGCGCGAGCTCGAAGAAGCATTCCCGTTCGCGGAGACCCCCGACCAGCTGCAGACCATCGACGAGGTGAAAGCCGATATGGAGCGGCCCATCCCGATGGACCGTCTCATTTCAGGCGACGTCGGCTTCGGCAAGACCGAGATCGCAGTGCGGGCGGCGTTCAAAGCGGTGCAGGACGGCAAACAGGTCGTCATGCTGGTGCCGACCACGCTGCTCGTCCGGCAGCACTTCGAGACGTTCCAGGAGCGTTTCGCCGGATTCCCCGTGCACCTGCGGCCGCTCAGCCGTTTCCAGTCCGACAAGGACGCACGAGAGACGCTCGCCGGGCTCGCAGACGGGACCGTGGACGTCGTGATCGGCACGCATCGCCTGCTCGCGGACGGGGTGAAGTTCAAGGATCTCGGTCTCGTCATCATCGACGAGGAGCAGCGATTCGGTGTCGAGCACAAAGACGCGATGAAGAAGCTGAAGACCAATGTCGATGTTCTCGCAATGAGCGCGACGCCGATCCCGCGGACGCTGGAGATGGCCGTGACAGGCATCCGCGAGATGTCCACGCTTGCGACCCCGCCAGAGGACCGGCATCCCATCCTCACCTTCGTCGGGCCGTCGTCCGACCGCCAGACGGCGGCCGCGATCCGCCGCGAACTGCTGCGAGAGGGCCAGATCTTCTTCGTGCACAACCGGGTGAGCAGCATCAACCGCATCGCGGCACACTTGTCGGAGATCGTCCCGGAGGCCAGGATCGCGGTCGCGCACGGCCAACTGCCGGAACACGTGCTCGAGCAGGTGGTGGTCGACTTCTGGGAGCGGAGGTTCGACGTCCTGGTGTGCACCACCATCATCGAGACGGGGCTGGACATCGCGAACGCGAACACGATCATCATCGACCGCGCCGACAAATACGGTCTCAGCCAGCTGCATCAGCTTCGTGGCCGCGTCGGGCGTGGACGCGAGCGTGCCTACGCCTACTTCCTCTGGGACGAGAACAAGCCGCTCAGCGAGACGGCGCACGATCGCCTGTCGACGATCGCTGCGAACAACGAGCTCGGCAGCGGAATGCAGGTGGCGCTGAAAGACCTGGAGATCCGTGGAGCCGGCAATCTGCTCGGTGGAGAGCAGGCAGGACACATCGCCGGCGTCGGATTCGACCTCTACTTGCGGATGATCGGCGAGGCGGTCGACACCTTCCGAGGCGACGTCGCCGAAGGTCAGACGGAGCTTCGTCTGGAGCTTCCCGTCGACGCGCATATTCCCGAGGACTACGTCGACAGTGAAAGGCTGCGACTGGAGGCGTACCAGAAGCTTTCCAGCGCCAGCGCGCCCACCGCGGACGAGGAGCAGATCGGGATGGTGCTCGACGAACTCGTGGATCGTTACGGCGAACCACCGGCACAAGTGACCAACCTGATCGCCGTCTCCCGCCTCCGGCGAACCGCACAGAAGGCCGGACTCGGCGAGGTCGTGGCCATGGGCAGGAACCTTAGAATCGCGCCTGCGGATCTGCCGGACTCGATGCAGGTCAGGCTTCAGCGGATGTTCCCAGGATCGCGATTCGTGAACGCATCGCGGGTCGTCACGGTGCCTCTCCCGCAGCACGACGGCGAGTCGCTGGACGACCCGGAGCTCATCGGCTGGGTGGCGGATCTGCTCTCCGCCCTGTTCCCAGCGCCCGCGAAGACCCGCGAGGAGCCCGCCGGGGCACCCGCGACTCCGGCAGCTCCAGCCGCGTGAACGGAACCCGCCTCAGGGCTCTGAAGGAACAGACCGCAGCATTCACTCAGGTTGCCACGAGAGATTCATCGTCGTGGAGTTGATCGTCGATCTGGTGCTGGTGCTGCTGGCACTGCTTGCCGTCTGGTCGGGCTGGCGTCGTGGCGCGTTGCTGTCCGCCGGTTCGCTGGTCGGGCTCGTCGCGGGGTTCTGGGTCGGCATCACGATCGCTCCGCCGATGGTCGGCTGGCTCGCGAGCGTCGGGTGGGGAAGCGCCGGCTGGCGTCTCGCGATCGCGTCCGCGATCGTGATCATCTGCACCATGGTGGTGAACTGGATCGCCCGGGCGATCGTCGGACGGATCCGCCGTGTCGTCCGCAAAGGACCGGTTCGAGCGGTCGATGGAGCCGGCGGTGCCGCCCTTGGGCTGCTGACATGGGGAGCGATCGTCTGGCTCCTCGCCGGATTCCTCACCACCACCGGCGTCGCCCCGGTCACCCAGGCCGTGTCTTCCTCGAAGATCATCGCCGGACTCGATCAGGTATCCCCGGTCCCCGTCGACCAGGCCCTCGGTGCTCTCGACGGAGTGCTCGGCAATGCCGGACTCCCAGAAGTCTTCGCCGACGGTGCGGAGATCATCAAGGGCACCCAGCCGCCGGACCCGGACATTCCAGCCGCGGTGACCGCTCAATCGGGTGGCGTCGTGAAGATCCTGGCCAACGAACCGACCTGCAACACCAGTTCAGAAGGCAGCGGCTGGGTCGTCGCACCCGGTCGAGTGATGACGAACGCGCACGTCGTCGCAGGCGCGTCGAGCATCTCGATCCAACCCGGCGGGGTCGGTCGGATCTATTCGGGCAAGCTCGTCGTATTCGATCCTGAGCGCGACCTCGCGGTCATTGCCGTGCCGGGCCTCACCATCGCACCGCTGACCATCGGCCCCCAGCTGGTCGGCGGAGACTCGGCAGTGATCGCCGGCTATCCCGAGAATTCGACATACAACGTGGGCGCGGCGCGTGTTCGCGATGTCGTGCAGGCGACCGGCACCGACATCTACCGGAAGAACACGGTGACCCGCCAGATCTACTCCCTGCGTGGCATCGTGCGTCCCGGCAACTCCGGAGGCGCTCTGTTCAACGATCAAGGACAAGTGGTCGGTGTCGTTTTCGCCCGGTCGACCGTCAACGATGACACCGGCTATGCACTGACCGCGGGTGAGATCGCACCGATCGTCGCGCAGGCGGGCGCCACGGCCCAGGTGAGCTCGGGAGCCTGCTCGGCTGAGTGACGACGTCCAGCCGCGTCAGTGGTCGTGCGGAAACTGCGCGCGATAGGAGCGGGCGCGCAGACTGACGGCGATGGCGGCGGCGAGCATGGAGATGCCGGATCCGATCAGCACCGCCAGGGTGCCCTCGTCCCGGATCTCCGGGGTGCCGGAGAAGGCGAGCTCGTTCATCAGCAGCGAGACGGTGAAGCCGATTCCGCCGAGCAGTGAGACCGTGATCAAGTTGGGCATGCTGATCTTCGTGCGTTCAGCACGCGGGCCGATGTGCGAACCGAGCCATCCTCCCAACAAGATGCCCACGAGCTTGCCGACTGGAAGCGCGACGATGATCGCCCAGAACGGAGCGGCGAGCTGATCGGGGGAGACCCGCGGAATCTCCACGAGCGCCGCCGAGAAAGCGAAGACGGGGAGGATCAGCAGATTCGACCATGGTTGAAGCGTGTGAGCCGTCCGGCCCGCCGGGACGCGCGCCATGACAAGACCGAGCGCGACCCCCGCGATCGTCGCGTGCACACCCGAGTCGTGGACGAGCCACCAGGTGAGCACGCCGAGAATGACCATCAGAACGGCGACCGGCGCTTTCGCTCTACCCTTCAGCTGCCGGCTGAGCAGACCGAATGCGACGGTCGTCAGCACGGCGCCTCCCAGATCCGCCAGATTCGGGTTGGTCGTGAAGAAGACGGCGATGATGATGATCGCGATGAGGTCATCGAGCACTGCCAGGGCCAGCAGAAAGACTCGCAGCCGGTTTGGCAGTCCGCGCCCGAAGACCGCGAGCACACCCAGAGCGAAGGCGATGTCTGTGGCCGTCGGAATCGGCCAGCCGCTTCCGAAATCGGTACCTCGGGTGAACAGCACGTAGATGACCGCCGGCACGATGACTCCGCCGGCCGCCGCGATGGCGGGGTGGACGGCCTTGTGGAAACTGTTCAGTTCACCGGCGACCAGTTCATGCTTGAGTTCGATCGCGACGATGAAGAAGAACACGGCGAGAAGACCGTCGCTGATCCAGTGCCCGAGGCTGAGCACCGCTCCTGGCGGCCCGAATTCTGCGTGCTGGATGTGCAGCAGTTCCTGGCCGGCGGACGTGTTGGCCAGGACCAGGCCGAGGATCGCCGCTCCGAGGAGGATTCCCGCCGAGACACGTTCTGACCGCGCGACGCTCACAAGATTTCCGGCGCCTCATCGGGAATCGGTGAAACCACGCAGAGAATGTGACCGTCCTGGTCTCGAAGTACCGCTTGCCGTTCTCCCCACGGCTGATCGGACGGTTCGTCAACCACTTCAGCGCCCGCGACGACCGCCGCGGCCGTCGTGCCGTCGACGTCATCGACAGCGAAGGTCGGTGCAACCGCGAAATCGCCTCGCGAGGGCTCGCGGCGATGCAGCAAGACCTCGACTGCAGGGTCTTCGGTCGTCAGCATCGCAAGTTCGTCGTTCGCATACTTTCTGGTGAGCCCCAGCACGCCCTCGTAGAGGTCGAGGGCTGAGCTCAGTTCGGCTACGGAGATCGTGATGCGACCAAGACGTGTCGTCATGCCTCGAGCGTATCGAAGCGAACTGAACTAGCGTCATATCATGACCGATCCAATTTTCTCGTCCAGGCCGGGTGGCACCGAATCCGTCGCTGGGTTCCCGGCTGAGCCCGCCGTGGCGCCGGCCAGTGAATTGGAGCGGCTCGTCGCCGTGATGGCTCGTCTGCGGGGCGCCGGCGGATGCCCGTGGGACGCCGACCAGACGCACGAGTCGCTTGTGAAGTACCTGATCGAGGAGACCTACGAGCTGGTCGATGCGATCGAGACGGGGTCTCGCGACGACCTCCTCGAGGAACTGGGCGACGTGCTCTACCAGGTGCTCTTCCACTCGGACATCGCCGCGCACACTCCAGGCGAGGATTTCGACATCCAGGACGTGGCCGCGCACATGACCGCCAAAATGATCGGTCGTCACCCGCACGTTTTCGGTGATCGTGTGGCGGAGACACCGGACGAGGTCATGGAATTCTGGGACGACCTCAAACGCCGTGAGAAGCCGACGCGAACAAGCGTGCTCGACGGGATACCTCAGGGGATGCCATCGCTCGCGCTGGCCGACAAACTTCTCGGGCGTGCGGAGAAGGTCGGGTTGCTCGCGCCGGGCGAGGGTGGGGCGCTGGCAGTCGAAAGCGAAGACGAGCTCGGTCCGCTGCTTCTCGCGATCGTGGCCTCGGCGAGGGCGCGCGGGCTTGACGCAGAGCGCGCACTCCGCTCCGCCCTGCGAGGCCTTCAGGACGAGATCCGCGGGGCAGAATCCGTCGCCGCCGATGCAGGAGTCGTGGGGATCCCAGCCGACGGACAATAGCGCCGTGCGTGCCAGAATCGAACCATGGCTTCACCGATATCCCCGCCCCGCGGTATGCGCGATTTTCTCCCAGCGGACAAGGCGAAACGCGAACATGCACTCGGCGTGATCCGTCGGACGTTCGCCGCCCAAGGCTTCGACGAGATCGAGACGCCTGTCCTCGAGGACGTGGCTCGCCTCCATTCGGGTCTCGGCGGAGACAATGAGAAACTTGCCTTCAACGTCCTGCGGCGCGGGATCGACGTCGAGGACCTGACCGCTGCAGCCGACTCCGGTGACTTCCTCGCCCTGGCTGATCTTGGTCTGCGCTTCGACCTCACCGTGCCGCTCGCCCGCTTCTACGCGTCGCATCGAGCAGAGCTTCCGGCCGTCTTCCGCTCGATCCAGATCGCCCCGGTCTGGAGGGCGGAACGTCCGCAGAAGGGCCGATACCGCCAATTCGTCCAGTGCGACATCGACGTGATCGGTGAGAGCGGCCAGCTCGCCGAGGTCGAACTGATCACGGCGACCGCCGCAACGCTCGAGGCGCTGGGCCTGACTGGCTGCACGATCCGCGTGAACGACCGGCGGATCCTGAACGCATTGCTCGAGTTCTGCGGCTTCGACGAACCGCGTTTCCCACAGGTCCTCATCTCGGTCGACAAGCTCGACAAGATCGGGGCCGAGGGCGTCGTGGCGGAGCTCGGCGAGGAGGGAGCCGATGCAGCGGCCGTCCTCGGCGGCATCCTCGCCGAGGTGGAACCGTACCTGGCGGACGGCGGCGTGGCCATGACCGTCGACGCCATCACCTCGATCCTTCCCGACGGGATCGACACCGATGCCGTCGCCGAGCTCGAAAGCCTCGCGCACGCTCTCGGAACGCTTCCCGAAGGAGTGAAGGTCCGCTTCGACCCGACACTGGTGCGGGGGATGGGCTATTACACGGGGACGGTCTTCGAGATCTCGCACCCGTCGTCAGGCAGCTCTGTCGGCGGCGGTGGGCGTTACGACGGCATGATCGGGAGATTCCTGGGGACAGACGTACCCGCCTGCGGCTTCTCGATCGGATTCGAGCGGATCGTCGACCTGGTCGAGCTCGCCGAGGGCGCGGCGGAGGATTCGGTCGTGCTCGTCTACGATCGCTCCGTCCCGATCCGAATCCTGGCGGATCTGAAGACCGAGTTGGTGGGCGGCGGCCGCCGGGTTCGACTTGAGAGAAGAGTCAAGAACCTGTCGCCGGTGCTGGATCGCGCGGCCGCGGACCGCTACGGCTGGTTCGCGTTCGTGACCGAGGATACGCAGAGCGTGACGGATCTGGACTACCGCGCTCTCGAGTGAATGCCACATGAAATGCAGCGGCCCGGGGGACTGCCGAGATCAGTAGACTGAGCGGCGGATCAACGGCGATTCAGCGACATGCATGTGAATCAATTTCACACCCAACAGCAAGGAGATAGTTGTGGCTCAAATCGAGGCTGTAGGCGCCCGCGAGATCCTGGATTCCCGTGGCAACCCGACCGTCGAGGTCGAGGTGTTGCTGGATGACGGCACGGTCAGCCGTGCTGCGGTTCCTTCCGGTGCATCCACCGGCGCGTTCGAAGCCTACGAGCTGCGCGATGGCGACAACTCCCGCTACCAGGGCAAGGGCGTGCTGAAAGCGGTCGACGCCGTGCTCGATGAACTCGGTCCGGCGCTCGAGGGCTTCGACGCGCCTGACCAGCGGCTCATCGACGCGACGATGATCGAATTGGACGGCACGGAGAACAAGAAGCGGCTGGGTGCGAACGCGATTCTCGGCGTGAGCCTGGCCGTGGCACGCGCGGCAGCGGACTCAGCCGACCTGCCGCTCTTCCGCTACCTCGGCGGTCCGAACGCGCACACGCTTCCGGTACCGATGATGAACATCATCAATGGCGGCGCGCACGCCGACAACGGTGTGGACATCCAGGAATTCATGGTCCTGCCGGTCGGCGCCGAGACCTTCGCCGACGCACTCCGCTGGGGCGCGGAGACTTACCACAGCCTGAAGTCGCTCCTCAAGAAGAAGGGCCTGAACACGGGCCTCGGCGACGAAGGCGGATTCGCGCCGGACCTGGAGCACAACCGCGCCGCGCTGGATCTGATCTCCGAAGCCATTCAGAACGCAGGCTTCACTCTCGGCTCCGACATCGCACTCGCAATCGATGCCGCGTCCACGGAGTTCTTCGAGAACGGCATCTACCACTTCGAGGGCAAGGATCTGTCGGCGGCCGAGCTCAGCGCCTACTACGACGAGCTGCTGGGCGCTTACCCGATCGTCTCGCTCGAGGACCCGCTGTCCGAGGACGACTGGGAGGGCTGGGCTCACCTGACCGCCGAGATCGGCGACAAGGTGCAGGTCGTCGGCGACGATCTGTTCGTCACGAACCCGGTCCGGCTCGCACGCGGTATCGAACTGGCAGCGGCCAATTCCATCCTCGTCAAGGTCAACCAGATCGGCACCCTCAGCGAGACCCTGGATGCAGTCGCCCTGGCTCAGCGCAGCGGTTTGACGACCGTCATCTCGCACCGCTCCGGCGAGACCGAGGACACCACGATCGCGGATATCGCCGTGGCGACCGACGCGGGTCAGATCAAGACCGGTGCGCCTGCCAGGAGTGAGCGAGTGGCTAAGTACAATCAATTGCTGAGGATCGAGGAAGAGCTGGGCGACGCCGCGGTGTACGCGGGCCGCAGCGCTTTCCCTCGCTTCGCGTAAGCAAAGCGCGCCGCGCACCGTTCGGCATATCGAGGAGGCCTGATGGCAGAACCTCGTAACGGCCGCGGATCGGGTTCCGGGATGCCAGACGCATCCCGGAACCCGTCCGGCCAGGCCGGCGGATGGCTCCGCGGCATCCATTTCTCCGGATTCTCCATCGTCATGATGGCGCTACTGGTCCTCGCGGTCGTCGTGCTCGCACCCGCTCTTCACGAGTATGTCCAGCAGCGGCAGCAGATCACAGACGCACGTCAGACGGTCAGTGATCTCAAATCGCAGATTTCGAAGATGGATCAGGAGCGCGCCCGCTGGAGCGATCCGAGTTACATTCGAGCTCAGGCCCGAGAACGGCTGTACTACGTCATGCCGGGTGACATCAGCTACCTGATCATCGACGACCGGCCCGCGTCCGAGAAGAACGCGAAGCAGGCTCCCGTGAGCACCAAGATCCAGTCGACACCGAGCGACTGGTCGGCTTCGCTCTTCGGATCCTTCATGACGGCTGGGCTGACCGACGAGACGCCCGCGCAACTCTCCAAGGACTCGGGCGGTGCGCCCACCTCGACCCCGAGCCCGAGCACCACACCGGGTCCGGACACCACCCCGACGCCGAGTACTGCGCCCACCACCGGACGTTGAACTGCTCAGCGAGACAGCAACCAGGAACATGACCACACCGCCATTCGACAATGACCCGTCCGCTGCGCCGACCGAGACGGACATCGCCATCGTGTCAGCGCAGCTCGGCCGCCCGGCCAGAGGAGTCGTCGCAATCGCCGCGCGCTGTGTGTGCGGAGCACCCACAGTCGTCGCCACGGCACCTCGTCTGCCTGACGGCACCCCGTTTCCGACGTTCTACTACTTGACCCATCCAGCGGCGACCGCGGCCATCTCCGCTCTTGAAGCAGACCACGTGATGAACGGCTTCAACGACGCTCTGATCGAGGACGAGGAACTCCGGGCGGCGTTCGCGCTTGCCCACGCGAGCTACCTCGCGGATCGAGAGAGCATCGACGCGGTCGCGGAGATCGAAGGTGTGTCAGCCGGCGGTATGCCCAATCGCGTCAAGTGCCTCCACGCCCTGGCCGCTCACTCGCTCGCAGCCGGCCCCGGAGTGAACCCGATCGGGGATGCCGCACTCGATCGTGCCGAGTGGTCCCCCAAGGTCTGCGTTTGCCGCGACTATGACGTCCCTGACGCCTCGCATTTCAGACGGACTGCCCCTTAGGGGTAGATTGTTCGCATACTTTAGCCTTTTGAGGAGACTATTCCCGTGCCCAAAATCTTGATCGTCGGCGGCGGCTACGCCGGTTTCTACACCGCGTGGAAACTCGAGAAGTGGCTGCGTCCCGGTGAAGCCGAGGTCACGCTCGTGGACCCGCTTCCCTACATGACCTACCAGCCGTTCCTCCCCGAGGTGGCCGCGGGCGAAATCGAGCCGCGGCACGCTGTGGTCTCCCATCGCAGGCACCTCAAGAAGACCACCGTCATCACCGCGAAGGTCACGTATGTCGATCACGCCAACAAAAAGGCGACGATCACGCCGGCGCTCGGCGAGCCATGGGAGTTCGAATATGACGTTGTCGTGGTGACCGCAGGCGCGGTGAGCCGCACCTTCCCGATCCCGGGCGTCGCAGATACGGCGATCGGTCTCAAGAACATCGAGGAAGCCGTCGCGATTCGCGACAAGATCTTGTCTAATTTCGACAAGGCGGCGGCATTGCCCGCAGGTCCGGAGCGCGAGCGGCTGCTGACGACGGTTGTCATCGGCGGCGGGTTCGCCGGCATCGAGATCTTCGCGGAGCTCCGTTCGTTTGCGACCGCGCTGCTCAAGAACTACCCGCAGCTGACGTTTGAGGAGACTCACTTCCACCTGATCGAGGCCATGGGCCGGATCATGCCGGAGGTGTCGCTGCCGACCAGCCACTGGGTGATCAAGAACCTCGCTCAGCGTGGTGCCGAGATCCACCTCGAAACCCAGCTGACGAGTGCCGTCGACGGGCACCTCGAGCTGTCGACCGGCGACAGCCTGGACTCCGACCTGATCATCTGGACGGCCGGTGTCATGGCCAACCCGAGCATCATCCGTCACACGGACCTGCCGATCGAAGAGCGTGGTCGCCTGAAGGTTCGCGCCGACCTGCGCGTCGGCGACGACGAGAACATCGTCGACGACGCCTGGGGTGCCGGCGACGTGGCAGCTGTGCCCGACCTCACCGGTGCTGGCGTGGGCGGTTTCTGCGTCCCGAACGCGCAGCACGCCGTGCGGCAGGCGAAGCTCCTCGCGAAGAACGTCGTCGCGCAGCTTCGTGGAGAAGGCATCAAAGAGTATCGCCACAAGAGCCTCGGCGCCGTCGCAGGTCTCGGCCTGGGGATCGGCGTCTTCCAGTCCGGCAAGTTCGCTCTGAAGGGGCTCCCGGCCTGGTTCGCGCATCGCGGCTATCACGGCCTGGCGATGCCGAGCTGGGAGCGCAAGTGGCGCGTCATCGGCGACTGGTCGCTCGACTTCGTGCTCGGGCGCGACAACGTTTCGCTCGAAGCGGTGCAGAATCCGCGGTATGCATTCGAAGAGTTCGCCGCGCGTCCGAAGCCTCCTGCCGACTCGGCGCCGTCGAACGCGGCGCCCGCCGCGGTCAGCGCTCCGAAGAAGCCGGATGCGGTGAAAGAGTCGACCGGTGCAGACGGCGGCACCACCAAGGCCGAGGAATCCGGCGAAAAGGCATCGGCAACCAAGTAGCGTCTGTTCGCTCAGTCCGCCGAAGCGGCCGTCGACATCACTGTCGGCGGCCGCTTCGCACGACCGGGCTCCTGCGGCGCTGACTCGCTAGCATGGATCAGCGGATCAACTGAGGTTCGCGCCCCCATAGCCCAATCGGCAGAGGCGGGCGACTTAAAATCGCTAAAGTGTGGGTTCGAGTCCCACTGGGGGTACTGGGTCTGGTGCTGTGAAAGCGCTGGTCAGAGGGCATTTAGGGGATTAGCTGCTGTCCCGATTCCGGTCTTTTGCCCACATTTTGCCCGCATCTGAATCCATCGCCAAATGCGCGCACCGCTAGCGGGACGCCAAATGGTGCGCGTCCGCAGACGAGTCTTAGATGGTCTTGGGGGAGTTGTGGTCAGTTTCGGAGCGCGGCTTCGATTCGGGCGATCGCTTGCTCCCAGTCGCGGGCGTCAGCTTCGGCCCACAATTCAGTGAGCTCGCTCGTCGGTCGCGTTGCTGCAGCCAACCCGGAGAGCGCGAGTTCGACCAGCTCGGGCGACGGTGCTGGTGCTCCGCCCACGAATTGATCAATAGCCTCCGTATAGGGGTCATCTTGCGTCGGCCGACCCAGCCCGTGTGCGACTACTTCAGCCGCCGCAATTGCGGTCGTCGCGATATCCGAATCGATCGGTTCGTCAGCGCTCAGCGCCTCTTGGAGAGCTTGAGCGACGACCGTCCAGTCGCTGCTCTCCTCTAGCTCCCACGCCCAGTCAGCGGCCGTGTCATTTCCGAACGGCTCAGCACTCCACGCACCCATGGGACGACGTTAGTGGCTCGCAGGAGTCGGGTGGGCAGGCTGGCTGCGTTCTCGTGAGTTTCAACGCGGGATGAGGGTCACTCAGCCGATCAGTGACACCGCACGAGCGATGACGAGCCCGAGTAAGACGAAGCCGGCGAAGGATTCGAGAGCCATCAGTCCTTTCGACCGGTGAGAAAGTGGCATCGTATCCGTGGCGCTGAACGCCATGGAGTTCGATAGCGAGAAGTAGGCGTAATCGTAGAAGTTTGGTACCCAGTCGAGCTTTGCGGACGAGCCTTTGGCGACCTCAACGATAGCGTCGTGGTCCTCGTCCTGTGGAAATCGGAAATCCGCGTGGTTGAGTTCCTGACGTGGCACGTGGACTCGTGCGACAGGGCCGCCGCGGTCGAGGATCCAGAACACCAGAGCGAAGGCGATCACGTTGGTGAGGAACACCTGAAGTGCTGCAAGCAGCAGTGCGTCACCGTGGTCCGACTTGTGGGTGAGCAACAAGATGACTTCTACCAGGCTCACCTGGTTCGCGAGCAGGATGACGAACGCGAGTGAACCTTCGAGGATCCGTGACCACCCGGTTTCTTTCGTCAGCCGGTGCGGGTTCAGAATGAATAACGGGATCATCAGGAGCAGGATGACCGCTGCGACGATCCAGCGCTGTAATTCGGGCAGCACGCTCGGTAGAAATACGTACGAGGCGACGACCAGCAGGATCGCAGCCGCGGGCGGCCAGCGGGATTCCGGAGCAACGTTACGGGCGCGACTGTCGTCGCTACCGGTCTGCTCGACCGGCCCTGTGGCTGTGGTCGCGCCAGCATCTGCGCCCGTGTCTTCGGCATCTGTGCTCACACACACTGACTGTATGCGAGATTGCGGCGCAGGTCGTCAAGACGTGCGGTGTTCTCTGACGCGACCGCAGGTGACAGTGGAACCGCGCCTTCCCGCACGGCGCGAGTGAGGAGAGAATGGAACGGTGAGCACAGATGATCGTTCAGAACCGTCCGAGCTGGAGAAGGCCGAGTCGCGCTTGGAGGAGGACAAGGCCGAATTCGCCGACGAGGAACAGCAATTGAAGCGCGACGAGCGTGAAGTCAAGCGCTCGGAAGAGGAGGAGCAGGAGTCGGAGGATCTGCTCCCTGACGGTTCCGGAATCGGAGATGAAGACGAGCCCGAGGCTCAGATCTGACCGCGAGACCGGTTAGTGCGCTCCGGCAGCTGTGGGGCACGATGAGCCGCTCGGCGAATCCGGCGACTAGCTGATCGTGTGCTTGGCAACGAGGTCGCGAAGGTCCAAGAAGATCTGATCGGCCTCTTTCGTCGATAGGCCCGAGATGACAACCGTGTTGCCATTCCGATCATGCCTCTGGTGGATGGTCACGCCCGCATCACCGCCCCACGAAACAGACATTCCTGTCTTGCTCGGACGCGCGTCCCCGTACTTCTGATCGATGTACTCGACAAGCTCCTCGGCGATGTCGGTCGACCAAATAGGGGAGGTTATATGAGTAGTCGTCGGACTTACCGCTCCATTGCATGCCCCAAGTGTGCTCTCGGAGCGGCCTTGAAACTACCCTGAGATGTTGATTAAGCCGATCCGACTATGGATCTGTGGTCCTCGACGGTTGGCGGCTTGCCAGTCGTGATAGTTGAAAGTTGAGGCGCGGGTTGCGGTCCACCCGCAGGCCAGTGGGCTACGGCGCAAGGGCCACTCTCGCGAAGGCTTCATCTTGGGTCAATGTCAGCCCGGTCGTGAGCATGTTCAGCACCAAATCGCCGGTCGTCGCCCTAATCGCGATCTGTCCGCTGGCGTTCGTGAACTGGTAAGCCGCGCTACCGATTCCGGAGACGAACGCAGGGGTTGAATTGTTGTTGGCTCGCGCGAGATTAACCATGCTTTTCTTGAGCTGGGCAGCCGTCCCTTTCTCTCTTTGATAGATGAGTGAAACGGTTGCACCGGCCGCCGAACTGTAACCACAGGTGAACTCGTCGCCGTTTGGCTTGCTGTATTCAACTGTTATCGCTGCGCCCACTGCGGCAGAAGCCGATGTCGCGATCGGGCAGCTTATTCCCAGAGGGCGGCTCGACAGCCTCGGCGACACGTCTGCGCTCGGCGAGCTACACGCGGTCAAACCCGCGAGCACAAAGCTCAAAGTTAATGCAGCGATCCCTGATCGCAACATCGCATTCGCATTCATCGCACCCAATCTAAGCGGATCGCTGATTGATCTTACGAAGGTCCCCTGTGCTCCCGCAGCGCGCTTCGTCCCACAGAGGATTTAGGAAAACGTGGCCAGGATTCCGCGGTGGTCGCTGCCCGGTGCGTCCAGAACGGTCATCTTGGTCGCGTCGAGGCCTTTGACGAAAATATGGTCAGGGCGAGTCAACGGGAATGCGGACGGCCAGGTGAAGCCGAGGCCGCCGCCGGACTGGCGGGGCTCGGTCAGGGCATTTTGCAGACCCTTGAGCGATGTGTCCGAATTGGATGCGTTGAAATCGCCCACCAAGAGGATGCGGGAGCTCGCGTCGGCATCGACCATTGTCGTCAATTGCTGAAGCATGATGTCGCGACCGCGATACTGATCCAGTCGTGCCGAGTCTGCGTGGATTGCGTAGAAGCTGATCGGGCCGGCGCTGCTCTGCAGCTCGCCATGAAAAGCGCGGCCCCAGCCCAGTCCAAGTGTGAGCGGTTCCACATCGATGATCGCCTGAGTGCTGAAAACCGCGACCGTGCCGACTTGGCTGGTGTGGGGGAGGGCCGTGTGGACTGCGGTCATCGTCGCCGCATCCAGCCGACCTGTGTACTCCTCGAGGACGAGAACGTCAGGCTTATCGGCGAGCAGATCGCGGACTGTCTGGTCCGGGTCAGGATTGCTGGCATCCAGGTTCTGGCTGACCACTGTGAGCGGCGACGACGCCGGTGCGGAGGAATTGAGCGGCAGAAGGCTCGGGCCGAACATGACAAGCCAGATCGCCGCGGAAACGATCGCCGCCACGGCGCCGAGTCGTGATCGAAGTACCGCGGCCAGAAGGATGAGGAGCGCGATCGGAACTGCGATCCAGGGCAGCGCGCTCTCCACCACGAGTCGGACGCCGGCTGCCTCGGGGAGGAGACCGTGTCCCAGCAGAAGTGCGACGATCAGGCAGGAACCGGCGACGAGAACGAGTCCTCGTCGCCTGCCGCCCCGTCGCCGGGTACCAGGTGTAAGCGAAGAGGGCAGGCTTGCAACCGGCGGAACGTCGCGGTCTTGATCTGAGGTGAGCAAGCCATCATGTTACGTCACTAAAGCGCAGAGATCGCTGACGTGCGCCGAGGATCGATGAGCAGCACCCCGCCGTGGCCCTGCACGACAACGGCGTTGCTCTGGCAGAACTCGCTTTCGTGGACCAGCACACCCTCGGCGACCTGCTTCAGCGACGGCTCTGTTGACGATGACGTCTGGTACTGGATCTGATACAGTACATGACGTGATTGA
>FSWU01000007.1_pt1 | contig 64160 bp, 51 predicted proteins | sample 1638061 | NCBI WGS metagenome assembly FSWU01 (sample SAMEA3914788, study PRJEB12502) | metagenome | biome: forest; material: soil | place: Canada | collected 2011-07-03 | depth 0.1 m
CCATCGGGCACTCCGGATGAACGATGACGCGGACGTCCGGGTACTGCTCGCGCGCGGAGGCGATCTGGTCCACGGTGAATCGCTTGTGCACCGAGCAGAAGCCGTGCCAGAGGATGACCCGCGCATCCGTCAGCGATGATGCGTCGTTCCCCCCAAGGGGCTTTCGAGGATTCCAGAGCGGCATCCGTTCGACCGGGATCCCCATCGCCTTCGCCGTGTTCCGGCCGAGATGCTGATCGGGGAAGAAGAGCACCCGCTTGCCGCGCTCGAACGCCCATTTCAGCACCGTCTCGGCGTTCGACGACGTGCACACGATTCCCCCGTGATCTCCGCAGAACGCTTTCAGCGCGGCCGAGGAATTCATGTAGGTGACCGGCACGATCTGTGAGAGCCCGTCCGAGTCCGGGCTCGCGCCGTAGATCCGGGTGAGCTGTTCCCAGCATTCCTCGACCGAGTCGATGTCTGCCATGTCCGCCATCGAGCAGCCGGCTGCCAGATTCGGCAGGATCACAGACTGGTCGGCCCGCGAAAGGAGGTCGGCGGTCTCCGCCATGAAATGGACGCCGCAGAACACGATCGTCTCCGCGTCGGGTTCGGATCTGGCCGCGTTCGCCAGCTGGAACGAGTCACCGATGTAATCCGCGAACTGGACGACCTCGTCGCGCTGGTAGAAGTGACCGAGCACGACCACTCGCTTGCCGAGCTCCCGCTTCGCCGCACGGATCCGGTCGGCCAATTCATCGTTCGAGGCGGCCCGGTATTCCTCAGGCAGCTCGCCCTGCCGGGGAGCATCCGCGGGGATGGTGTCTGCGCTCGAAGCGCCGGGACCGTATCCGGGAGCTCCCGTGTCGAAGACCCACGGGCCTTCGGCGAGCGACGGTGAGCAGGTGGAGCCGGTTCCGCCGCCGACGATGAGCTGGATTTCCCGGTCCACGGATGCGGTGATCGTCATTGCATTGTCCTTTTCATCTGGTGAGCTGCCGGTTCGACGGCATCGGGGACGACTTCGGCCCGAGGATCGGGCGGCGGCGGCCCGCTCGTGCGGAGGCGCGGGATCGGGCCCTGGTCGTTGAGATCGATCGCGTCGTTGTATCGGTAGAGCGCCGCCGGACGATGGCGGGCTCCGGTGACACGCTTCCCGGTCGCGACCACCGCATTTGACGACTCGATCATCCGACGGAAGTTCGCCGGATCGAGTGAGCGCTGCAGGACTGCTTCGTGCACCTCGCGAAGCTGACTGAGTGTGAACGTCTCGCCGAGGAACGCGTGCGCGATCCGGCTGTACTCCATCTTGTTCCGGAGCCTCCAGAGCGCATAGGTGACGATCAGGCTGTGATCGAACGCGAGTCCGGGCACTTTGTCCGCCTCGAACCATTGGACGTTGTCACCGACGCTTGCTCGCTCCGCCTCCTCGGATCCGACGAGGGCCCAGTACACGATCGAGACGACGCGAGAGCCGGGTGAACGATCGGTGTTGCCGAATGCGTAGAGCTGTTCCAGGTAGCGCGGACTGAGGCTGGTGGTTTCAGCGAGGTTGCGGGCAGCAGCTTCGCTGAGGTCCTCGCGGGCCCCGAGCGGGCCGCCCGGGAGCGCCCACATGCCGTCGAAGGGCTCGCGGATCCGCCGGACGAGTGGGAGCCACACACTAGGAGGCCGCTCGTCGTCCGTCTGACGGAGAGCGAAGATCACGGTCGACACGGCGAGATCCACGCCGGTGCCGGTTGCCGCGACCGCGTTCGTCTCCGCGCGCCGATCCATTTCCGTACCCCTCTGCGCGACTAAAAGTCAAAACGACTATAAGTCAGAGATTCTACTCGCATCGGAGCCTGCGACGCGAATCCGCGGCCGGTTCTCGTCCGCTGCGACTAAGCTGTTGGGAGCGAATTGAATACAGGGCCGATCACGTCGTTGCGGGAGAGTCCGGTGGTGCTTCAGGCGCCGCGCCGGACACCGAAGGAGCAATCCTCCCCGACAATCTCTCAGGTACGCGTACCGCTGCGACTGGCCACTCTGGAAAGCAGGAGCCTCGTCGCTCCTCGCCCACGGTGAAAGCTTCCCGCTCCGGCGGAATGGCGAAACTCTCAGGCTTGATGACAGAGGGGGAGTTCTTGTGCGAGTCTCGTTCGAGACACGCACCTTGGCTTGCTCGGCCCGCGCCGACGAAGAGCGGAGAACTCATGACCTCGTCAGACAGTGCACCGGATCACGGCGACGACCCGGCTTCGGAACGTCACTCGCCACTCCATGACGCCCACGTTGCGGCAGGAGCCACCTTCACCGACTTCGCCGGCTGGCAGATGCCCGTGCGTTACTCCAGCGACCTTGCCGAGCATCACGCCGTCAGGACGGCCGCGGGCCTGTTCGATCTCTCCCACATGGGCGAAATCGTCATTCTCGGTCCCGAAGCCGAAAACGCTCTCGATTACGCCCTTTCCGGCAAGCTCTCATCCATCAGCGTCCACCAGGCCAAATACACTCTGATGCTCTCGCGTGACGGCGGGGTGATCGACGATCTCGTCGTTTACCGAACGGGTCCGGACCGCTACATGATCGTTGCGAACGCGGCGAACAAGGATCGCGTGGTCGAAGAGCTGCGCGAACGGACGTCTCCGTTCCAGGTGGAGGTCTACGACGAAAGCGCCGACATCGCCCTTATCGCGATTCAAGGACCGAAGTCGTACGACATCCTTTCGAACGTCGACGGTTTCGCGGTGATGACCGACGTCGAGGGAGAGCTGCCGGAAGGCGAGGACTTCGCGGAGAAGCTGTCTGCCCTGCGCTACTACTGGTCCCTTCCGACGATCTTCGAGGACTTGCCGGTGCTCATCGCACGCACCGGCTACACCGGCGAAGACGGTTTCGAGTTGTTCGTCGCACCCGATCGGGCGCGAGACCTCTGGGACGCCATCTTCGAGCAGGGCGCCGCGAACGGTCTCAAGCCCGCTGGACTCGCAAGCCGGGACACCCTCCGCCTCGAGGCCGGGATGCCGTTGTACGGAAACGAACTGTCGGGCGAGACCCGGCCGGCTCAGGCCGGACTGGGCCGCGTCGTCAGCCTCGCTAAGGAAGTCGATTTCGTCGGTCGCGCCGCCCTTGAGAAGGAGCCCGCTGCCGACGCCCGGGTGCTGGTCGGTCTTACCGGAGACGGCAAGCGTGCCGCCCGTGCCGGCTACAACGTCTTCCCGCATTGGGAGGAACCGACAGGTCCGATCGGCCAGGTGACCTCGGGGGCGCTGTCTCCGACCCTCGGCGTGCCCGTGGCTATGGCGTACGTCGAACCGTCCTTTTCGAAGCCGGGCACGGAAGTCGTCGTCGACATCCGCGGCACTCACGCGTCCTACGTCGTCGTTGCTCTCCCCTTCTACCGCAGAAAGAAGAACTGACCATGGCATCTCCGAACGAGTTGAAGTACACGGCCGAGCACGAGTGGGTGCAGATCGACGGTGAGGTCGCCACGGTCGGCATCACCGAGTATGCCGCGGAGAAACTCGGCGACGTCGTCTTCGTCGAGCTGCCGGAGGTGGGCAGCGACGTCGCAGAGGGCAAGGTGGTCGGTGAGATCGAGTCGACCAAATCGGTGGGCGAACTTTTCGCACCCGTCAACGGCACGGTTTCTGCCGTCAACGATGCGGTCGTCGACGCACCCGAGCTCGTCAACAGTGATCCGTTCGGAGCGGGCTGGCTGATCAAGGTGTCGTTCTCCGAGCTGCCGGCACTCCTGAGCTACGACGAGTACACGTCGCTGGTCGGCGAGTAGGCGCGGGGATGGAAGACGCTTCGGCCACCTACGCTCTGGACTCCTTCGGCAGGCGCCACATCGGTCTCGCTCCGGCGGATCAGCGTGAGATGCTCGGCGTTCTCGGATATGACTCCGTGGACGACCTGGTGGATGCCGCGGTCCCCGAGTCGATCCGGATTTCTGGAGAACCATCCGCATCCGTGCTCCCTTCGCCCGCGACGGAGCGCGACGCGCTGATCGAGCTGCGCGCGCTGGCGGCCCGCAACACTGTCGCCCGATCCATGATCGGTCTCGGCTACTACGACACGATCACTCCGTCGGTGATCACGCGCAACGTGCTGGAGAACCCCAGTTGGTACACCGCGTACACCCCGTATCAGCCGGAAATCTCGCAGGGGCGCCTCGAAGCCCTGATCAACTTCCAGACGATGGTCACGGACCTGACGGGCCTGGACACTGCGAACGCCTCAATGCTCGACGAGAGCACCGCGGTCGTCGAGGGAATGCTGCTCGCGAGGCGCGCGTCGAAGTCTCCGTCCAATCGCTTCATCGTCGACAGCGACGCGCTCCCGCAGACGCTCGCTCTCTTGGAGAACCGCGCAGCCGCGGTCGGCATCGAGCTGACCTCGCTGGATCTGGTATCCGTGGACGCGGTGGATCCGGTCCTCACTGATGCGTTCGGAATCTTCGTCCAGTACCCCGGGGCGTCAGGACGCGTCTGGGATCCCTCGTCTGCGATCGAGGCCGTGAAATCGTCGGGCGGTCTCGCGGTCGTCGCCGCGGATCTCCTTGCGCTCACCCTCCTCACGTCTCCCGGCGAGCTCGGGGCCGACATCGCGGTCGGGACAAGCCAGCGACTCGGGGTGCCGATGGCCTTCGGCGGCCCGCATGCCGGGTATCTGGCGGTGCGGTCCGGTCTGGAGCGCCAGCTTCCCGGGCGGCTTGTCGGCGTGAGCCAGGACGCGGTCGGGCGCCCCGCATACCGGCTCACCCTTCAGACACGAGAACAGCACATCCGTCGTGAGAAGGCGACGAGCAACATCTGCACAGCACAGGTTCTGCTCGCTGTCATGGCTGGGATGTACGCGGTCTACCACGGGCCGCATGGGTTGCGATTCATCGGCCACGACGTGCACAAGAAGACGCGGCTTCTCGCTGAGACCATCCGAGCGAACGGGCGGCGGCCCGGAGCGGAACTCGTCCACGACTCCTTCTTCGACACGCTGCGAGTCCGTATCCCGGGCGGGGCATCGCGGGTACGCGAGGCGGCGAAGTCGAAGGGCGTCAATGTTCTGGAGATCGATCCGGACATCGTCCAGCTCTCGGTCGACGAGACGACGACCAGGGAGGACCTGCTGGCGGTGGTCGAGGCGTTCGGACTCGATGCAGCCGCGCTCGGCGCCGTGTCCGTCCCCGACGGCGAGAGCGCCTTCGGGCAAGCCCTCAGGCGGCGCTCCGGCTATCTGACGCACCCCGTCTTCAACACGTTCCACTCCGAGACTGCGATGATGCGATACCTGAAGCAGCTCGCCGATCGTGACTACGCGCTGGACCGCGGGATGATCCCGCTCGGCAGCTGCACCATGAAGCTGAACGCGGCGACGGAGATGGCCGCCGTCACGTGGCCCGAATTCGCGAACATCCATCCGTTCGCACCGGCGGAGGACGTGGCCGGATATCTCGAGCTCATCGATCAGCTCGAGAGCTGGCTCGCAGAGGTGACGGGGTACCACACGGTGTCCCTGCAGCCGAACGCCGGCAGCCAGGGCGAGCTGGCCGGATTGCTCGCGATCCGCGGATACCACCGTTCGCGCGGTGACCTGGACCGCACCGTATGCCTCATCCCGCAGAGCGCGCACGGCACGAACGCCGCATCGGCCGTGCTGGCCGGCATGAAGGTGGTCGTCGTCGGGACCGACCTGCTCGGCAATGTCGACCTCGCAGACCTGCACGCGAAGATCGGCGAGCACGCGCCCGAGCTTGCGGCGCTGATGATCACCTACCCGTCGACCCACGGTGTGTACGAGCATGAGGTCCGTGCGGTCATCGACGCGGTGCACGAGGCCGGGGGACAGGTCTATGTCGACGGCGCCAACCTCAACGCGCTTCTCGGGTTCGCACGGTTCGGCGACTTCGGCGGCGACGTCAGTCATCTCAATCTCCACAAGACGTTCTGCATCCCGCACGGCGGCGGCGGTCCGGGTGTCGGACCCGTGGCAGCGAAGGAGCATTTGGCGCCGTTCCTGCCGGGCCATCCTCTCGCGCAGCGTACGGACCACTATCTCGCCGTATCGGCTCGGGGAGAGGACCCGGCGGCCCCGCAGCGCATCGCCCACGGCGGAGGGCCTGTCTCAGCGGCTCCATACGGCAGCCCTGGGATCCTTCCGATCAGCTGGGCGTACGTGCGCATGATGGGCGCCGAGGGTCTCAGACAGGCGACAGCGGCCGCAGTCCTCGCCGCGAACTACATCGCACACGGACTGCGCGAGGCGTACCCGGTGCTCTATTCGGGTGAACGCGGGCTGGTCGCCCACGAGTGCATTCTCGATGTGCGTCCGCTGACGGAGGCGACCGGCGTCACGGTCGACGATGTCGCCAAGCGCTTGATCGACTTCGGCTTCCACGCCCCGACGATGAGCTTTCCCGTCGCCGGCACACTGATGGTCGAGCCGACGGAGAGCGAGAACCGCGGCGAGCTGGACCGTTTCATCGCCGCGATGATCGCGATCAGGAAGGAAGCCGACGCGGTCGGTGCGGGGGAATGGCCGGTCGAGGACAATCCGCTTCGCGGGGCCCCCCACACTGCGGAGTCCGTGATCGTCGGCGAATGGGCCCACCCGTACACCCGCGAGCAGGCTGTCTATCCGACCGCGTCTCTCGTGCGGAACAAGTACTGGCCGCCGGTTCGCCGCATCGACCAGGCTTGGGGCGATCGCAATCTGTTCTGTGCGTGTCCGCCGCCGGAGGCGTTCGCCTCCTGAGCGCCGTCAGGCGAACATGCTCGACGGCAGCCGAACTTACTTGAAGAGCGCCGGCCACCAGGCGACCGCGAGCGGGTAGCCGACGAAGGACGCGATGTCGATGACGGCGTGGGCGACTACGAGTGGCATCACTCTGCCCCAGCGCGTGTAGCACCATCCGAAGACCACCCCCATTGCCGCATTGCCGAAGAACGGCCCGATCCCTTGGTAGAGGTGGTAGCTGCCCCGCAGACCGGCCGCGGCCAGGATGATCGTCCACCGCGACCAGCCCAATTGCCTCAGTCGAGTGAAGAGGTACCCGACGACGATGACTTCCTCCTGCAGAGCCGCGCGGATCGCCGAGAAGATCAGAATGGGCACTGTCCACCAGTACCCGGTCAAGGGAGCCGCTTCGACGTTGACGGTGATCCCGATCGCCCGTCCGACGAGGTACAGGGCGAGCCCCGGGATGCCGATGACGAAGACGAGCGCCCAGCCGCTGAGGAGATCGCGCCCAGGGCGGCGCAGGTCGAAGCCGATTCGGCGGAATGCGCTGACACCGGGTCGCCAGAGGAGATAGATGACCAGGGCGACCGCGAACAGGTCGAAGAAGAGTTCCAGGAATTGGTACGTGAAGTCGAGCCACTCGTGCGGGCTCAGTGACGGGTTGATCGAGGTGGACTGGTCGGCAAGCGGTTTGCCGGCGGTCAGCGCAGCGGCGATGTCGATGATGGAGTAGACCGCGGAGGCGCCGAGCGACAGCCCGAGAACGATGACGATCTCCCACCACAGCCGCTTGCGCTCGGATCCCGGAACGGCGATCTCCGTGCGGAATCCGATCCCAGGATCGGTCGGTGTGGGAGCGGCGGATGACGCGGTCACGGGATGCACCTCCGTGCGAGCAATATGGCGATTCGATAACGAAATGGACTCAAGGAATCATCGCATCCCTTCAAATGGCTCGGCCAATCGCGGAATGCCTCTCGTGGGATTCCTACAAAGTGGGTCAACTGACCCAAATGTGGTGCGTATGCTCGATGGAGCAATAGAGGAGTCATTCGGACTCACTATGGTATAAGGATCAGAACGAGCGCAAAATGTTGCGAAAAGGCGCGGATACGTGCAGATTTCGTGAGATCTTTGCAATAAATCTTCGAATCGGTTACCAGTGTGTAACGTTTTCCGCGTCGGTTTTGCGCTGCAGCCAACTGATATCTATCGTCTTTCTTATCCCGCGCTGCGGCGTTACATAGGTGCGCCCGCTGTCGCAAACTTCGTACAGGAGGAACAACATTGTTCATCACACGAGGGCAGTCCGGTCATAATCCGGACGAGTCCCGCTCAGAGAAGAAGGCGAAATCTCGGCATATCCCGAGATGGGTCGCCGTTGGGGCCGGCATCGCCATAGCCGGCCTTGCACTCAGTGGCTGTACTTCAGGTTCCGGAGGTTCGAGCGGAGGACCGGGAAAGGCAACGGACTCAGCGACGATTGCGATGCCGCCCGCGACCGTAGTGAACTGGATCTGGCCTTTCCAGGGCCTGGCCAACTACTCGGTGACCAATGCTGAGGCGCAGCAGATGCTGTACCGTCCGCTCTACTGGTTCGGTAACACGAAGGGCCAGCCGGTCGTCGACCCGAGCCTGAGCGTTGCAGACCAGCCGACCTTCACCAACGGCGGGAAGACCGCGACGATCAAGCTGAAGGACTACAAGTGGTCCAACGGCGAGACTCTCGATTCGTCCGATGTCATGTTCTGGTTCAACATGGAGAAGGCCGAGAAGGCGAACTGGGCCATGTACAGCCCGGGAGAGTTCCCGGACAACGTCACCTCGGTGTCGGCGCCCAACAGCACGACGGTCGTCTTCAACTTCAACCAGGCATTCAGCGATCAGTGGGTGCTTTACAACGAGTTGAGCCAGATCACCCCGATGCCTGCCGCGTGGGACATGACCTCCGCGACCGCCAAGGGTGACTGTGCGACCGACGTGAACGGGTGTGCTGCGGTTTACAGCTACCTGAACACGCAGGCCAAGGATCTGCCGACGTACGCGACGAGCAAGCTCTGGTCCGTCGTCGACGGCCCCTGGAAGATGAGCGCGTTCAACTCGGACGGCCACGTCACCTTCGTGCCGAACCCGACCTACTCGGGTCCGACCAAGCCGAGCCTGAAGAAGGTGTACTTCGCGCCGTACACGACGGATTCCGCGGAGTTCAACGTCCTTCGCGCGGGATCGACGATCGATGTGGGCTACATCCCGACTCAGGACTTGGCCACGGCGAAGACCTCTGATGTGGATCCTGCCAGCCCAGGACCGAACCCGTTGAAGAACTACACGCTTGCGCCGTGGTTCCTGTACTCGATCAACTACTTCCCGTACAACTTCAACAACCCGACGGTCGGGCCGATCTTCAAGCAGCTCTACTTCCGTCAGGCGGTGCAGTCGATCGTCGACCAGAACTCGGTCATCAAGACCGCGGCCAAGAACTACGGAGTTCCGACCATCGGACCCGTCCCGCCGTTCCCGCCGAGTCCGCTGACCGGTTCGTCCTCGCTGACCAACCCGTACCCGTTCAATGTCGCCAAGGCGAAGTCGTTGCTCACCTCGCACGGCTGGAACGTCGTTGCCGGCGGGACCACGACATGTGCGAAGCCGGGCACGGCAGCCGGTGAGTGTGGAGCAGACATCAAGGCCGGCCAGGCGCTGACCTTCAGCCTGCCCTACGCGAGCGGCCAGCAGACAGTCGACACCGCCATGCAGGTTCTGAAGTCTGACGCCTCAAAGGTCGGCATCACGTTCAACCTGACCAGCGAGCCGTTCAACACGGTCATCGGCAACAGTGTCCCGTGCACCCCGACGCAGTCCACCTGCAGCTGGGAGCTGGGCAACTGGGGCGGTGGCTGGACCTACTCGGACGACTACTACCCGACCGGTGAAGGAATCTTCGCCACGGGTGCCGGCTCGAACTCGGGCAGCTACTCCAACCCCGACATCGACAAGCTGATCCAGGCGACGACCACCGCAAGTGGTGCAGCCGCCCAGACCGCGCTCGCCAAGTACAACGAGGCCCTCGCCAAGGACCTCCCGGTTGTGTGGCAGCCGGATTACACGTACTCTCTGACTGAAGTCGCGAAGGGCCTGAAGGGTGTCACCCCCCAGAACCCGTTCGCTCTCTACACTCCGGAGACGTGGAAGTGGCAGTAATTAATGCCTGATCAGGTGTCAAGCCTGACGGCGCAGGGTGTAGTCGAGTGATCGGCTACATCCTGCGCCGTCTGGTGCAAGCAGTCATCGTCGTATTCATCGTTTCGATCATCGTTTTCCTGCTCTTGCACATGCTTCCCGGCGGTGAGGCAAGAGCGATGCTCGGACCGAAGGCCACCCCTGACCAGATCGCGAACTTCAATCGCGAGAACGGTTTGGATCAGCCTCTGTACGTCCAGTACGTTCGGACGCTCGGCCAGTGGCTGACCGGCAACCTCGGGTTCTCGATCCCGCTGAACCAGTCGGTCGGATCGGCGATCGCCGAGCGGCTGCCGAAGACGATCATCTTGAATCTCTTCGCGCTGCTGCTGACGGTCATCGTGGCGGTCCCGATCGGAATTCTGCAGGCGGTTCGCCGCAACAAGCCGTTCGACTATGTCGTGACCGGGCTGTCGTTCATCTTCTATGCGACGCCTACCTTCTTCCTGGCGATCGTGATGATCGAGTTCTTCTCGCAGAACCTGGGCTGGTTTCCGCCTGAAGCGCCGCAGTCCAACGGTGTTCTGCCGATCTTCGAGCAGTTCGACGCCATGATCCTGCCGATCGTGACGCTGGCGCTCCTGAGCATCGCGGGATTCTCTCGCTACATGCGCTCGTCCGTCCTGGACAACATCAACCAGGACTACGTCCGCACGGCCTACGCGAAAGGCGCGACATCGTCCCGGGTGCTCTGGAGGCACGTGACGCGGAATGCGATGATCCCGATCATCACGTTGCTCGGCCTGTCATTGCCCGCGCTCTTCGCAGGTGCTCTGATAACCGAGTCGGTGTTCAACTTCCCGGGGATGGGCCTTCTGTTCTGGCAGGCGGCGCAGCGCAATGACTTCGCGACCGAGCTCGGTGTCGTGCTCGTCACGGCGGTCGCGACCGTGCTGGGCAACCTGCTTGCGGACATCGGGCTCGCTGTGATCGATCCGAGGGTCAAACTATGAGTTCAGAACTATCCCAGGCTCGGCTCGTCGAGCGGGGCGACGACGAGATCCTCGCCGAACAGGCGGAGCTCCGGACGGGGTTGCCGACCGGTAAAGCCAAGAGCATGTTCCGCTTGGGCTACGAGGTGTTCGTCCAGAACCGGCTCGCCGTGGTCGGCATCTTCGTCGTGGTCATCTTCGTCCTCTTCTGTTTCATCGGACCGTTGGTGTATCACACGAACCAGGTGAACACGAACCTGGCGATCGCGAACCAGCCCCCGGGCGCCGGTCATCCCCTCGGTACCGATGAGGACGGCTACGACCAGCTCGGGCGTCTGATGGTCGGCGGCCAGGTTTCGATCATCATCGGCTTCGCGGCAGCGATCGTCGCGACGATCGTCGGCACCCTCTGGGGTGCGATCGCCGGATTCTTCGGCGGCTGGGTCGACTCGGTGATGATGCGCATCGTCGATTCCCTGTTGTCGATTCCGGTGCTCTTCCTGCTGCTGGTGCTGGTCACCATCGTGAGGCCGAACATCCTGGTCATGATCCTCGTGCTCGGGCTGACGTCATGGCTCGTGCCCTCCCGGCTCGTCCGCGGCGAGGCTCTGACGCTGAGGGTGCGCGAGTACGTGCAAGCGGTCAGGGTGATGGGCGGATCCTCGTGGCGGGCGGTCTCCAGGCACATCATCCCGAACGTCGCCGGAACCGTGATCGTCAACGCGACCTTCCAGGTCGCCGACGCGATCCTGCTGATCGCCTATCTCGGCTACCTGGGTCTCGGACTTCCCGCGCCTCAGACCGACTGGGGCGGCATGCTCAGCAACGGAACGAACTTCGCGTTCCTGAACTACTGGTGGCTCATCTACCCGCCGGGCATCGCGATCATCCTCGTCGTGATCGCCGTCAACTTCGTCGGAGACGGCCTGCGCGACGCGGTGGAAGTCCGGCTGCAGCGCCGCTGAGCGCTCGCCGGCCTCTGCACCCGATCCCACGAGACTCGACGGTTCTGAACAGAGCAAGGACAACATCCCATGGCACTACTCGAGATCACTGATCTCACAACCGACATCCGGCTCAGCCGGACAACGGTCCACGCGCTCGACCACGTGAGCCTCACGCTCGACGTCGGCGAGACGATCGGTCTCGTCGGTGAGTCCGGCAGCGGGAAGACGATGACGGCGATGTCGATCGAGCGTCTGCTGCCGCCGGGCGGCGAGATCGTCGGCGGTCAGGTCCTGTTCGACGGTCAGGACCTGGTCTCGATGAGCGAATCGAAGCTCCGGGATATCCGTGGCGGAGACATCGGCATGATCTTCCAGGATCCGATGACATCGCTGAACCCCGTTCACACGGTTGGGCGGCAGGTTGCCGAGCCCTTGCTGATCCATCGCGGCGTCAGTGAGGCCGAGGCGCGCCGCCGGGTCATCGAGATGTTCAAGATGGTCGGAATTCCGAGTCCGGAGCGTCGGTTCGATGACTATCCGCACCAGCTCTCCGGTGGCCAGCGGCAGCGCGTCATGATCGCGATGGCGTTGATCTGCCAGCCGAAGCTCCTGATCGCCGACGAGCCGACCACGGCGCTCGATGTGACGATCCAGAAGCAGATCCTCGAACTGATCGACAGTCTGAAGTCGGACCTCGGAATGGCCGTCATCCTGGTGACTCACGATCTCGGTGTCATCGCCGGCAGTGCGGACAAGATCGCCGTCATGTACGCGGGGAAGGTCGTCGAGACCGCGAGCACGACATCCCTGTTCGCGCAGCCGCGGCACCGGTACACGGACGCTCTGTTCGAGGCGCTGCCCGAGCGCGCCGCAGGAACCGGTGAGAAGCTCTACTCGATCCCGGGCCTCCCGCCGGACCTCACCTCTCCGCCGCCCGCGTGCCGGTTCGCGCCGCGTTGCCGGTTCGCGACCGAAGAGTGCCGGACGATCCAGCCGCAGTTCGAGACCGTGTCCACGCCGAACGGCGACCAGACCTTCGCCTGTTTCCATCCGCGGACCGAGCCGCTGGTCCTTCTGCACGAGGTCGACAAGACGCTCGCGGTCAGTGCGCTCGGCGAAGACGCGGGCGTGCTCGCGCACGAATTCGATTCCGCTTCCGGCCTGACCGTCGTGGAGACGCTGGAACGCGAGGCGGAGCTCCGGATCGGCGAGCACGTGATTCAGGAGAAGGAGATCTCCACCGACGAGCGCAGCTGGGTCGCGCCCACGTTCGAGCTGCCCGCGGACGGCGTCCCGCTCCTCCAGATCAAGAATCTGGTCAAGGACTTCCCAGTCACCAGTGGTGCGGTTCTCCGTCGCAAGGTGGGTGCCGTGAGCGCGGTGGCCGGCGCCAACCTGATCGTGCAGCGCGGCCAGACGATGGGTCTGGTCGGCGAGTCCGGCTGTGGCAAGACCACGCTCGGGCGTCTGGTCGTCGGTTTGGAGAAGCCGACCGACGGTTCAATCCTCTTCCGGGGACGGCGGGTGGACATCCACCGCGGTTCCGAGGCCAAGGAGGCGCGTCGAAACGTCCAGCTCATGTTCCAGGACTCCTACGCGTCGCTCGACCCGCGCATGAGGGTCCGTCAGATCCTGAGGGAGCCGCTCGAGATCCAGCACGTGGGGGTCCCGTCCGATCGCGACAAGCGGGTCGACGAGCTGCTCGACGCCGTCGGGCTTCCGAGAACGGCCGGTGAACGGTACGCGCACGAGTTCTCGGGAGGTCAGCGGCAGCGCATCGGCCTGGCACGCGCGCTGGCTCTCCAGCCCGGGCTGATCGTTGCGGATGAGCCTGTCTCAGCCCTCGATGTCTCGATCCAGGCGCAGATCCTCAATCTGATGAAGGAGCTCCAGCAGGAACGCGAGCTCACGTACCTCTTCATCAGCCACGATCTCTCCGTCGTGCGCTACCTCTCGGATCTCATCGCGGTCATGTACCTCGGGAAGATCGTTGAGGTCGGGCCCGCCGCGAGCGTCTACTCGATGCCGCAGCACCCCTACACACGCGGCCTGATCGACACGATCCCCGTCGCCGACCCCGTCGTGGAGAAGGCCAAGTCGAAGCTGGGCGTGCGCGGAGAACTGCCTTCGGCGATGAAACCGCCGAGCGGCTGCCGTTTCCGCACCCGCTGCCCGATCGCGCAGGACATCTGCGCGACGCTGGAGCCGCCGCTGCAGATCGGCGGAGGGACCACGGCGAACGAGACGGCCGGAACCGCAGGGCCTGAGCACCGCGTCGCGTGCCACTTCCCGCTCAACCCCTCTTCGGCAGTGCACTCGATCATCGAGGCTGAGCCCGACCCCGTACGGTGAGGCCCGGGCCGGTCGGGTGAAGCCCGATCCGGCGCGGTGGGGCCGGAGCCGGCCAGGTGAAGCCCGATCCCGCGCGGTGTATCGGGGCGGGGAGAGAGGACTCAGCCATACGCGGTAGGCTTGTGTTCTTCCCTCTCACGATTCTTCAAGGAACAACTATGGCCATCGCCACCCGCGACGATGTGCGCAACGTCGCGATCGTCGCCCACGTCGACCACGGCAAGACGACGCTCGTCGACGCCATGCTCAATCAGACCCACTCATTCTCCGAGCACGCGCATGTCGAAGAGCGCGCGATGGACTCGAACGAGCTGGAGCGCGAAAAGGGCATCACGATCCTCGCGAAGAACACCGCGATCACCTATCGGGGCCAGCACGCGCCGAGCGGGCCGATCACGATCAACGTGATCGACACACCCGGCCACGCGGACTTCGGCGGCGAGGTCGAACGCGGCCTCTCCATGGTCGACGGCGTCGTCCTGCTGGTGGACGCGAGCGAGGGCCCGCTTCCTCAGACCCGTTTCGTGCTGCGCAAGGCCCTCGAAGCGAAGCTCCCGGTCATCCTCGCCGTCAACAAGACAGATCGTCCGGACGCGCGGATCGCACAGGTGGTGCACGAGAGTCAGGACCTGCTGCTCGGTCTCGCGAGCGACCTCTCCGACGATGTGCCCGATCTCGATCTGGACGCCATCCTCGATGTGCCCGTCATCTATACTTCAGGCCGCAACGGCGCCGCCAGCGCGAACCGGCCCGCCGACGGCGAGCTGCCGGACAACAACGACCTGGAGCCGCTGTTCGAGGCGATTCTCAAGCACATCCCCGCGCCGACCTACGACGACGAGGCGCCGCTGCAGGCGCACGTGACCAACCTCGACGCTTCTCCGTTCCTCGGGCGCCTCGCGCTGCTCCGCATCTTCAACGGGACGATGAAGAAGGGCCAGACTGTCGCCTGGGTGCGCCATGACGGCAGCACGATGAACGTTCGCATCACCGAGCTGCTCATGACCAAGGCGCTCGAGCGCTATCCGGCCGAGAGTGCCGGTCCGGGCGACATCGTCGCGGTCGCGGGAATCCCTGAGATCACCATCGGCGAGACTCTGGCGGACTCGGACGACATCCGTCCGCTGCCGCTGATCCACGTGGACGAGCCGGCCATCTCGATGACGGTCGGGACGAACACGTCGCCCCTCGTCGGCAAGGTGAAGGGCCACAAGCTCACGGCGCGGCTGGTCAAGGACCGGCTGGACCGCGAGCTGATCGGCAACGTGTCGATCCGTGTGCTCGACATCGGCAATCCCGCGGTGTGGGAGGTTCAAGGGCGCGGTGAACTCGCTCTGGCCATCCTCGTCGAGCAGATGCGACGTGAAGGTTACGAACTCACGGTCGGTAAGCCCCAGGTCGTCACCAAGAGGGTGGACGGGCGGCTGCAAGAACCGTTCGAGCATCTCACGATCGATGCACCGGAAGAGTATCTCGGCGCGATCACGCAGCTCCTTGCCGCCCGGAAGGGTCGCATGGAGAACATGGCGAACCACGGCACCGGCTGGGTCCGGATGGAGTTCATCGTCCCGGCCCGCGGGCTGATCGGCTTCCGCACCGAATTCCTTACGACCACGCGCGGTACAGGTATCGCGAACGCGATCTCCCACGGCTACGACGACTGGGCAGGATCCATCGTCACCCGGAGCACGGGCTCGATCGTCTCCGATCGCGCGGGCGTCGTGACGCCATACGCCATCATCGCCTTGCAGGAGCGGATGAGCTTTTTCGTCAACCCGACGGAGGAGGTGTACGAGGGCATGGTCATCGGCGAGAACTCGCGCGCCGACGATATGGATGTCAACATCACTCGCGAAAAGAAGCTGACGAACATGCGTTCGTCGACCTCGGACACGTTCGAGTCGATGACGCCATCACGTCAGCTCACGCTCGAAGAGTGCCTGGAGTTCGCACGCGAAGACGAATGCGTCGAGGTCACGCCGACCGCGGTGCGGATCCGCAAGGTGGAGCTGGACCAGTCGGCACGTGCACGAGCGACGGCACGGGCCAAGAAACAGGACGCCTGACCCGCGCAGCCTAGGATGGCAGCATGGGCTCGCGCATCCTGAACCATGTCCTGCTGTTCGCGGCCGGGCTCATTCTGGGTGTGCTCGGAACCGTGGCGCAGCAGACCGTCCTGATCGTCGGGAACCTCCAGCTCCCCAGCGGGTTGATCATCGCCCTCGTGGCGATCGCCTGTCTGCTGACCGGGTTGCGTTTGATGAACGACACCCGGTGGCCGGCCTTCGCCGCGGCCGTCGGCGTCGTGATCCCCGCCGCCGTTTTCGTCTTTCCGAGCGAAGGCGGTTCCGTGCTGATCCCGGGGAACGCGCTCGGGTACACGTGGATCTACGTCCCCGTCGCACTGGCGATCCTCATCGTCGGATGGCCGTCGTTCCGGAGCCATCGCGATGGCCCGTCGGAGCGAGACGGCCTGACGCAGAGCACCGTCGCAGACGTGCTTCCGCACGACACCGGTGAAAACGGCGTCGGCCAAAGCTCCTAAACTAGAAGTCATAAGCAGTTTCCTGGCCTTAGGCCTTTCCGAAAGGAATTCCAGCACTGTGACTTATGTCATCGCCCTGCCGTGCGTCGATGTGAAAGATCGCGCTTGCATCGACGAGTGTCCGGTCGACTGTATCTACGAGGGCGAACGTTCGCTTTACATCCACCCGGACGAATGTGTCGACTGCGGCGCGTGCGAGCCGGTTTGCCCGGTGGAGGCGATCTACTACGAGGACGATCTTCCCGCAGAGTGGGCGGATTACTATCGGGCGAACGTCGAATTCTTCGATGACATCGGATCCCCGGGCGGTGCGGCAAAGGTCGGCGTCATAGCGAAGGATCACCCCGTGATCGCCGCGCTCCCGCCGCAGAACCGATGACGGTGGCGATGCCGGCCGACCGAGTGGCGCGGAGGTTATCGCAGTGGCGCTGACGGAGCTTCCGGACTACCCCTGGGATCGCATGGCGCCTTTCGTCGAACGCGCGAAAAGACATCCCGACGGGGTGGTCGACCTATCGATCGGATCGCCAGTCGATCCGACCCCCGAGGTGATCAGAGCCGCGCTCGCGGACGCGACGGATGCCCATTCTTATCCGCAGACCGTCGGAACGCCGCCGTTGCGCGAGGCGATCGTCGACTGGTTCGCCCGGCGTCGGGGAGTGACAGGGCTCGGCGTGGCAAACGTGCTGCCGACGATCGGCTCGAAGGAGCTCGTGGCCTGGCTTCCCCTGATGCTCGGACTCGGGGACGGCGATGTCGTCGTCCACCCGCGTGCGGCCTACCCGACGTACGCGATCGGCGCGGCCATCGCCGGGGCAAGGGCCTTCGCCTCGGACGACCCCGCGGCGTGGCCGGCAGAGACCCGGCTCGTCTGGCTGAACAGTCCGGGCAATCCGGACGGGAGGGTGCTGGACACCGACCAGCTGCGTGCGGCCGTTCTGCGCGCGCGCGAGCTGGGAGCGGTCGTCGCCTCCGACGAGTGCTATGCCGAGCTCGGATGGGAAGGTCCGTGGGCTGCAGAGCCGGTACCGAGCATCCTGGATCCGCGGGTCATCGGCGAGGACCGCAGTGACGTCCTCGCCGTCTATTCGCTCAGCAAGCAGTCGAACCTCGCCGGATATCGTGCAGCGTTCGTCGCGGGATGCTCACGGCTGGTCGAACGCCTCATCACGATCCGAAAACACGCGGGAATGATGGTTCCTGCTCCCGTGCAGTCGGCGATGACCGTCGCGCTCGGCGATGACGCACATGTGGTCCATCAGCGCGAGCTTTATTCGGCCCGCCGTGCGCAGCTGAAGCCGGCTCTGGAGGCCGCTGGATTCCGGATCGATCACAGTGAGGCCGGACTCTACCTCTGGGGTACGGAGGGCCGCGACGCCTGGGAGAGCATCGACCGGCTCGCCGCCTGCGGCATCGTGGCCGGACCCGGTCCGTTCTACGGGGACTTCTTCCCGGAGCACGTCCGATTCTCGCTGACGGCGAGCGACGAGAGGATCAGGGCGGCCCAGGAACGACTCCAGTCCTTTGGAGCCTCCCTCTAAACCATCCGGGGCTCCCTTGCAGGATGTAACAGTTGCCCGGCTTACACAATAGGCTGTAGCAGGGAGCTTCTGCGGTGCGGTCCGACAGGCCGCACGAGTACGAACCATCAGTTTCTCTCTTCAGGAGGCGTTGTGAGCGGAATCGGCACAGAGCATGCCACGGGCGAACCGGCTAAGGTGGCCCTCGATTTCCCAGGCGGTGCGGCCGAATTCCCCATCGTCCCCAGTTCGGACGGCGCGTCCAGTGTGGACTTCTCGAGCCTGACCAAGCAGACCGGGCTGACCGCCCTGGACTACGGCCTGGTCAACACCGCGATGACCCGGTCGGCAATCACGTTCATCGACGGTGAGGCGGGAATCCTCCGCTATCGGGGCTATCCGATCGAACAGGTCGCGAAGAATTCGACCTTTCTCGAGGTCGCCTGGCTGTTGATCCACGGCGAGCTGCCGAGTGAGAGCGAACTCGAGGAATTCGACGCCAAGATCCGCCGGCACACGCTGCTGCACGAGGACCTGCGACGGTTCTTCGGCGCGCTCCCGCATGACGCGCATCCGATGTCGGTGCTCTCCAGCGCTGTCTCGGCGCTCTCCACCTTCTACCAGGACTCCCTCAGCCCCCACGACCCGGAACAGGTCGAACTTTCGACGATCCGGCTTCTGGCCAAGCTCCCGGTGATCGCGGCGTACGCACACAAGAAGAGTGTGGGCCAGGCGTTCCTCTACCCTGACAACTCGCTCAGCTTCGTGGACAATTTCCTCCGGCTCAACTTCGGGACGCTCGCCGAGCCATACGAGGTGAACCCCGTTGTCAGCAAGGCCCTGGAGCGCCTCCTGATCCTTCACGAGGACCACGAGCAGAACGCGTCGACGTCGACCGTTCGTCTTGTCGGCTCCACCCAGGCGAACCTGTTCGCTTCCATATCGGCCGGTATCAACGCCCTCTACGGACCACTTCACGGCGGGGCGAACGAGGCGGTCCTGGACATGCTGGGCGCGATCCGCGACTCCGGCGAGGGCGTCCAGAAATACGTCGAGCGGGTGAAGAACAAGGAAGACGGCGTCAAGCTGATGGGCTTCGGACACCGCGTCTACAAGAACTTCGACCCGCGCGCGCGGCTGGTCAAGGAGAGCGCGGACGATGTCCTCGCCGCCTTGGGCGTTCACGATGAGTTGCTCGAGATCGCGAAGGAACTCGAGGCCGTCGCACTCGCCGACGATTACTTCATCGAGCGGAAGCTCTACCCGAACGTCGACTTCTACACCGGCGTCCTGTACAAGGCGATGGGGTTCCCCTCGCGCATGTTCACCGTGCTGTTCGCAATCGGCCGGCTGCCGGGCTGGATCGCGCACTGGCGCGAGATGAACGAGGACCCGTCGACCAAGATCGGTCGTCCGCAGCAGCTTTATGTGGGTTCCGAGAAGCGGGACTGGCCGACCCGCTGAACCCGGGGTCTGCTCATCGGCGTTGTGTGAACCGGAGAGCCGCCGATCTCAGGCGTGCAGTTCCGCGTTGAGCGCGATACCCGTCCCCGCCCTGGGGACCGCCTCGACAGAGCCGGTCACCGAATTGCGGCGGAAGAGGATGCCCGGGACGCCGGACAATTCGACGGCCTTCAGGGTTCGAGGACGTCCGTTCGCGTCGGGGGCGGATCCGACGAGCGTCACTTTGGTTCCGGCCGTCACGTAGAGGCCGGCCTCCACGACGGTGTCGTCGCCGAGCGAGATGCCCACTCCGGCGTTGGCGCCGAGCAGTGACCGCTCGCCGATCGTGATCCGCTGCGTACCGCCTCCGGACAGCGTGCCCATGATCGACGATCCGCCGCCGATGTCAGAACCGTCGCCGACCACGACACCTTGCGAGATCCTTCCCTCGACCATCGAGGAGCCGAGGGTTCCGGCGTTGTAATTGACGAACCCTTCGTGCATGACCGTCGTGCCGGGGGAGAGGTATGCGCCCAGCCGAACGCGCGAGGCGTCGGCGATGCGGACCCGCTCGGGCATCACGTAGTCCGTCATCCGGGGGAATTTGTCGATCCCGTAGACCTGAATGCCTTCCGACTGGAGGAAAACCCGCAAGCGCGACGCGTCCTCGGGGTGGACCGGTCCCGCGTTCGTCCAGGCCACGATCGGAAGATGTGCGAAGATCCCGTCGAGATTGATCGTGTTCGGTTTCACCAGCAGATGCGACAGCAGATGCAGCCGCAGGTATGCGTCGGTCGTCGACTGAGGTGGCGCCGTCAGATCGATGACTGACGTCAGCGCCTCCCGCCAGACGTTCCGGCGCTCGTCCGGTCCCGCCAGATCGGTGAGTTCGCTCGGCAGGCCGGCCTCGACGTCCTTCGGCGCCTCACCCAGCTTCGGGGAGGGGTACCAGGTGTCGAGAACTGTTCCGTCGCCGGCGATTGTGGCGAGCCCATAGCCCCAGGCGTTTTCGGGCGCAAATGATTCGGAGGAAACGTCGTTGGGCATGGCTCTAGATTAGTAGAGTGCCTCTCGACCTCTGCGCGAATGCGATCGACCTGACCCGTCAACTATGCGACATGGAGTCGGTCTCCGGAAACGAGGCGACCATCGCCGACGAGATCGAAGCGGCCCTTGTCCCTTTCGGACATCTCGAGGTGATCCGCGATGGCGACACGGTCGTGGCACGCACCGTACTCGGACGACCGCGGAGAGCGGTGATCGCCGGACACATCGACACCGTGCCCGTCAACGGCAACCTGCCGGTGCGCATCGAGGAATCCGGCGGAGACGAGTATCTGTGGGGCCGCGGCACAGCCGACATGAAAGCCGGGGTCGCGGTGCAACTCAAGCTCGCGGCCGAGCTCGTGGAGCCCGTGGTCGACGTGACGTGGATGTGGTACGACCACGAGGAGGTCTCCAGCGATCTGAACGGACTCGGAAGGCTCGCTCGTAATCGGCCGGATCTGTTCGCCGGAGACTTCGCGATCCTGGGGGAGCCGAGCAACGCACAGGTCGAGGGAGGTTGCAACGGCAATCTGCGAGCCGAGATCCGCACCCGCGGAATACGCGCGCACTCGGCCCGGTCCTGGGTCGGCGACAATGCCATCCACAAGGCCGCGCGGATCCTGGACATCCTCGACGGCTATCGAGCTCGGGAGGTCGAAGTGGACGGCCTCGTGTACCGCGAAGGACTGAACGCGGTGGGGATCTCAGGCGGCGTCGCGGGGAATGTGATCCCCGATGAGTGCATGGTCCTCATCAACTATCGATTCGCGCCGAGCCGGAGCAGCGCCGAGGCGATCGCCCATATCGAGGAGCTCTTCGGGGAGTACGAGATCGAGATCGTGGATCTCGCCGAAGGCGCGCGGCCCGGGCTGGATTCGCCAGTCGCCCGGGACTTCGTGAGAGCCGTGGGGGCAAGTGTCTCACCGAAGTACGGCTGGACCGACGTCGCCCGGTTCTCCGCGATGGGGGTTCCCGCCGTCAACTACGGGCCCGGCGATCCTCAAAAAGCGCACGCTGACGATGAATGGGTGCCCCTGGAACAGATCATCGCCTGTGAGGCCGGACTGCGCGCCTGGCTCAGCGGGTCGAGCGTTGTGTGACTGAGCTCCTCGATCGGCCGATCGGTCGCCTGCGCGGGATCGGAGCGACCGGTCCGTTCTACCGGACCTGGTGGTTCCGGGTCATCGTCGTCTTCCTGGCGAGCCGGGTCGTGACGACGATCCTGCTGCTGATCCTCGCGAGTGTCCAGGGCATGAATCCATGGACGGCGGCACATCCGGGATATTTCGACTTCGCGACGATCTGGGACGGCCGCTGGTACGAGATCGTCAGTCTCGTCGGATACCCGTCGCACTTGCCTGTCGATGTGCACGGCGCCGTCCAGCAGAACGCCTGGGCCTTCCTGCCCGCCTATCCTTATCTCGTCAACGCGGTCGTGTTCGTCACGCGACTGCCCTGGAGCGCCGCGGCGGTTCTGATCTCCGCAGCCTTCGGGCTCGGTGCATCCTTGATCTTCTACCGGCTGCTTCGACGGACGATGGACGCCTCGACGAGTCTCTTCGCTGTCGTCCTCTTCTGCACGGGTCCCGCTTCACCCCTGTTCCAGCTCGCGTACGCCGAGTCGATGTACATGTTCCTGCTGGTCCTGGCCCTCGATCTGCTGGTGACCAGGCGCTACCTGCTTCTCCTGCCGGTGATCGCCGTCATGGCGTTCACGCGTCCGAGCGGACTCGCATTCGCGCTGCTGATGGGTCTGCATGTCGTCTATCGATGGTTCGCGCGAAAACGTGACCCGTTTCCCGCTCGAGAACGTATACAGGCTGTGGGTGTCACGTTGTACAGCCTGCTCGCCGGGTTCGCGTGGAGCGGGATCGCCGCCCTCGTCACCGGGAACCTGCAGGCGTACACCGATACCGAGCTGTCGTGGCGCACGCCATATATCGGGGCGACCAAGCTCACACCGTTCTCGTCGTGGATCGAAGGGGCGCACTGGTGGTTCGTCGTATGGCTCGGGCTGCCGGCGTGGCTCGGATACGCGACCCTCGCAGTCGTTGTCGCGCTCTTCGCGTCCGTGCTCTTCCTTCCTCCGGTGAAACGTCTCGGCGTTGATGTGCGACTGTGGCTTGCGAGCTATGGCGCGTACGTTCTCGCCGTATTCTTCCCGCAGTCCAGTACGTTCAGAATTCTGATGCCGATGTTTCCGCTCGCGGGCGCCATCGCCCAGCCGAAGAGCCGTGTGTACCGGGTCGTGGTCGTGGCCGTGTTCATCGCTGCGCAGCTGGGCTGGCTCTTGATCTGCTGGGGGATCGACGGGGCGGACTGGACACCGCCGTGACCGAGTATTTCGGCGTCTCCAACGAACAGGGATTTCCTGCACACGGGCTGAATGCCCGATAATAGAAGGACATCCACGAAAGGGGAGCTGCATGGCGGCCATGAAGCCGAGGACCGGAGACGGGCCAATGGAGGCTGTTAAGGAGGGTCGGCTCATCATCGTGCGGGTTCCGCTCGAGGGGGGCGGCCGTCTTGTCGTCTCAGTCAACGACGCGGAAGCCAAAGAACTCCACGACGCACTGGCGAACGTGGTGGTTGCGTCGAGCTGACGGACGAGAGGATCGAGCGGGCGGAGGTCGGGGATTCCGAAGAGGGGATCTGCCGATTGGCCGGTCAGGCTTCGCTGAGCTTGGTGATCTGAAGGAGACCGTCGCCGACCGGTGACAGTGCACTGAGCACTGCGCCCGAGGCGGCGATCTCGGTGATCAGGCTGCGGAAGCCGCTCGCGAGATCGTCCCGGCGCGCCGGATCGGCGACGCGATCTCGCCACAGCGCGTGGGCGACCAGGACGGTGCCGCCGGGGCGCACGAGTCGGAGGCCGTGCTCGACGTATTCGATGACCGATTGGGGATCGGCGTCGACGAACACGATGTCGTACGAGTTCTCGTTCATGCGGGGGAGGACGTCCGAGGCGCGCCCGGTGATGAGGCGAACACGGTTCGCTGGAATGCCCGCCTCCGCGAAAAAGGCGCGTGCGTGCTGCTGATTCTCGACCTCGGAATCGATCGACGTCAGCATCGCCCGTGTTCCGCCGGTGAGAAGCCACAGCCCGGACACGCCGACACCGGTGCCGATCTCGACCACGCTGGTGGCAGCGGTGGCCGCGACGACGACCGCGGCTTGTGCGCCGACCGACGGAGCGATCGGCTCGACCCCGAGTTCGAGGGACTGGAGCCGCGCGCGGGCGATCACGTCGCTCTCGGTCACGAGTTCGTCGACGAACTTCCAGTTCGAATCTTTGCCTGACACATCACTCCCGGGTTCGATTACATGACCAGACTATGGCCCCGATTGGCAGCATCCGCGCAGGCCGCACGAGGTAGTCTGATCTGGTGTTGGGTTTGTCCTTCGAGAAGCTGCTGATCATCGGTGTGATCGCGGTACTGATCGTCGGCCCCCAGCGTCTGCCCCGCTATGCCGCGAAGCTCGCGACGTTCGTCAAGGCCCTGCGCGCGATGGCCGACAACGCGAAAGACCGCATGCGGGAGGAGATGGGCCCCGAGTTCGAGGATGTCGACTGGAAGAAGCTCGATCCTCGCCAGTACGACCCGCGGCGGATCATCCGCGAAGCGCTGCTCGATGATCAAGGCGCGCAGCCCACGATCCGGCCGGTCCAGAATTCCAGACCGGAGTCGCTGGCGATGGGTGCCCGACCTCCGTTCGACGCCGAAGCTACCTAGCGCCGCCACCGTCGCACGCGCACGCCGTTCGTGTGTCGTCCGCCCGGCTGATGTCCGTCGAGTGGGCGCGGCACAAGCAGGCGCGTCAGGACAGTGAGAGCCCGAGCTTGCGTCCGGCGAGATCCCGACCGCGGGTCGCGATTGTCTCCGCGACCCGGCGGATCGCGAGACTCGCGGGATCGTCCGGGTTGTCGAGGACGATCGGGTGCCCCTGGTCGCCGGACTCGCGCAGCGACAGGCTGAGCGGGATCGAGGCGAGCAGCGGTACAGGCGACCCCTGGCCTTCGGAGAGCCGTCTCGCGACATCACTTCCGCCGCCGACGCCGAAAAGGTCGAGGACACTGCCGTCGGGCTGCGGCAGCCCCGCCATGTTCTCGATCACACCGTAGACGGACTGCCCGGTCTGGCGGGCCACGATTCCGCTGCGCACGGCGACGTCCGCGGCGGCCGGTTGGGGTGTCGTGACGACGATGACGTCGGCTCCCGGCAGGAGCTGTCCGATCGAGATGGCGACATCCCCGGTGCCGGGGGGCAGGTCCAGAAGCAGGACATCGACATCGCCGAAATAGACGTCCGAGAGGAACTGGTTGATGGTCCGATGCAACATCGGACCACGCCAGGCCACCGCCGCCGACGGCGAGTCCAGGAACATTCCGATCGAGATCACCTTGACGCCGAACGCCACGGGCGGAAGGATCATGTCGTCCACTCGCGTCGGCTTGACGGAAAGGCCGTCCGGCCCTACCAGGCCGAGGATTCCCGGGATCGAGAAGCCATAGACGTCTGCGTCGACGATGCCCACCGAGAGTCCGCTCTCGGCCAGAGCCGCGGCCAGGTTCGCGGTGACGGTCGATTTGCCGACTCCGCCCTTGCCGCTCGTGATGGCGTAGACGCGGGTGAGACTGTCCGGTCCGAACTGCGGGCCACGCGCAGCTCGTCCGCCGCGCAGCTTCTCTGTGAGGGCAGCGCGTTCGGCGGCCGACATCACCGAGACGTTCACCGTGACGTCCCGCACCCCGGAAACCGCCGCAGCAGCGGCGCGAACGTCTCGTTCGATCGAATCCGCCGCAGGGCAGCCGACGATCGTGAGTTTGATGTCGATCACCGCGTGCCCGGGTTCCGGTTCCTGTACACCGCCAACCATGTCGAGCTGAGTGATGGGTTTCCGGATCTCGGGGTCGAGAACGTCCTCGAGCGCTCGCGCGACCGCGGTCGTCAGCGTACCCGGCTCTGCGTTCCCGCTGCGCGGTTCGCGGCGCGTGCCGCTCCCCGCTATCGCTGGGCCGTTGCCGTCCGCGCTTGCCGGATCAGGCACTGGCTCGCTCGCTCGGGACCGTGCCCGTCTGCGCATCGTCGTTTTCGCGCTGTTTCTCGAGCTCGTCCAGAAGGGCGCGGAGCTCGGTCCGGATGAAATCTTTGGACGCCATCTCGCGGACGGCGAGTCGAAGCGCCACGACTTCACGCGCCAGGTATTCGGTGTCGGCCAGGTTGCGTTCGGCCCGTTGCCGGTCCTGCTCGATCTGGACTCGGTCGCGGTCGTCCTGACGGTTCTGGGCGAGCAGGATCAGGGGAGCCGCATACGACGCCTGAAGAGACAGGACCAAGGTCAGCGCGATGAAGCCGAGCGCGGCGGAGTCGAACCGCAACGCCGGCGGCATCAGCGTGTTCCAGGAGATCCAGAATATGACGAACACGGTCAGCGCCAGGATGAACCACGGTGTGCCCATGGCACGCGCGATCCATTCCGTGAACCGCCCGAAACGATCCTGCGAGTCCCTGTACCGCACCGGTATGACGGCCGGGCGCAAACCCTTGGGCGCATCCATCCGGTCCATTGTCCTGCTAGTCCGTGCCATGGCCGACGACCCTCCTTCCGGTGCTGACCGGGATGCTCCCGGTCTCGGTCTGCTGTCTCGAAGTTGTGCGACTTGTCAGTGTGTCGTCGTCTTCGTCGCGACTTCGCCAGTCGTCAGGCAGCAGGAAGTCGAGGACGTCGTCAATTGTCACCACCCCGACCAATCGGCGGCTGTCGTCCACGACCGGGACGGAAACCAGGTTGTAGCTCGCAAGGATGCGGGCGACTTCCGCAGCGGGCGCATCGGCGGTGACCGGCTCGAGCCCGTTGTCGAGTAGCGTCCCGAGACGAATGTTCGGAGGATATCTGAGCATCCGCTGGAAATGCACGAAGCCGAGGTAGCGTCCGGTCGGCGGCTCATACGGAGGAAGCGTCACGCACACCGCGGCTCCGAGTGCCGGCGGAAGGTCGTGTCTGCGAATGAGGGCGAGACCCTCGGCGACCGTCGCATCCGCGGAGACGATGATCGGCTCCGGGGTCATGAGGCCCCCTGCGGTGTCCGGTGCGTACGTCAGCAGCATCCGGACGTCGTCGGCTTCCTCCGGCTCCATCAGCTCGAGCAGGTGTTCTCCGCGCTCCGAGGACAGCTGGGCGATCAGGTCGGCCGCGTCATCCGGTTGCATCTGGTCCAGGACGTCCGCCGCCCGGTCGTCGTCGAGCTGAGCGAGGATGTTCACCTGCTCGATTTCCGGCATCTCCTCGAGGGCATCCGCCAGGCGATCGTCGGGGAGTTCCTCGGCCACCTCGCGACGTCGCTGAGGGGGCAGGTCGAGGAGCGTGTTCGCCAGGTCCGCCGGCTTGAGCTCGGAATAGGTCGCGATCAACTGCTCGGCGGACTGCAATTCGCCGTTCACGGGCTTCTCGCGGACGTCCTTCCAATCCACGAACGCGGTCGGGCCCTTGCTGAAGAGAGAGGAGCCCGTCTTCGGCCGGCGGACAAAGAGCTGGCTGATCGCCCAGTCGTTCTGAGACGACTGCTCGATCGCAACATCCTCGATGGTCGCCGTCCCGCTTCCGTCGGCGAAGACGACCCGGCGGCCGAGCATCTCGGCGATGACCCTCACTTCACCGCCGCGTTGTTCGAATTTGCGGACGTTTATCAGGCCTGTGACGATGATCTGACCGTTGCCGATGCTCGTTACCCGGCCGATCGACACGAAAACGCGGCGTTTCCCCGGGATCTCCACGACGAGGCCGACGACTCGCGGCGGATCGCTCTTGCGATAGACCACGAGCACGTCTCGGGCGCGCCCGACGCGGTCGCCGGTGGGGTCGAACACGGGGCAACCGGCCAACCGGGCGACGAACACTCTCGCGGCACTCACAGTAATAACTTAGACCCCGGTCCTGTACGAAAGTCTTACACCTCTGCGTCGACGGGGCGAACAGCCGCCTGCGGTGGGACAATGGCGGTGTGAGCAATCAAAACCCCTTCGGAACCCGAGGACGACAGCTGTATCCGACGCTGCCGCGGGGCGAGGTGGTGATGACGTACGAGACCTATCAACAGGCCCAGGAGGCGGTGGATCTTCTTGCTCGCGCCGACTTTCCCGTCGATCAGCTCTCGATCGTCGGCAGTGATCTGAAGACCGTCGAGCGGGTCACAGGGAAGCTGAGCTGGGGACGTGTCGCGATCGCGGGCGCAGCGACCGGTGCCTGGCTGGGGATGTTCTTCGGCCTTCTTCTCGTGATCTTCTCTTCGGCGACGAGTCTCGGCTTCGTCCTCGCCGCGATCCTGATCGGCGCAGGGTTCGGAATGCTGTTCGGTCTCGTGTCCTACGGCATCAATCGTCGTCGCCGTGACTTCACGTCGGTCATGCAGGTGATCGCGACCAGCTACTCGGTGATCGCCGACCACGACCTCGGCAATCGCGCTCGGAACGTGCTCGAATCGCACGGGAGCGTTGCGCCGGTGCAGCATCCTGCGGACCCGCGCACGCGCAACGAGGGTGTCCCCTTTGCCGGCGGCCCCGATCCCGTTGAACCGCAGTCACGGGCAGAGAACGGCGGAGAGCAGGGCGGCGGCCGGTCCCCGGCTGGTGACGGCGGAGATGCTGCCCAGACGGCTTCGTCGGCTCCGTCGGACGAGCAGGGTGCGACTCCCGCTCGCGCCACCGAACGACCGCGCTACGGCGAATATGCCCCGGAGGCCGAACGACCCCGCTACGGAGAGAATCCGCCGGCCGACGACCAGGACCGCAGCGAACGCTGATCGGCGACGCCGGAACGATCGCACCTGCTGCGCGATCGCCTTCGACGGTGACCAGTCGCTAGGCGCGCACGCGGCGCATCCACTCCTCGACATCGTCGGCGGTGCGAGGGATACCGATGGACAGGTTCTCCGCGCCGTCCTCGGTGACGAGGATGTTGTCCTCGATCCGGACGCCGATGCCGCGGAATTCCTCCGGCACGGTGAGATCGTCGGGCTGGAAGTAGAGTCCCGGCTCGATCGTGAACACCATTCCGGGCTCGAGGACGCCGTCCAGATAGAGTTCACGTCGTGCTTTCGCGCAATCGTGGACGTCGAGACCGAGATGGTGGCTCGTGCCGTGGACCATGTACCGGCGATGGAACTGGCGAGACGGATCGAGCGATTCCTCCGCAGTGACCGGGAGCATGCCCCATTCGGCGGTCCGCCGGGCGATCACCTCCATCGCCGTCGCATGGATCTCGCGGAAGCGGATGCCTGGCCGGACGATCGCGAATGCCGCATCTGCAGCCTCACGAACCGTTTCGTACACGCGGCGCTGCACAGGTGTGAAGTGGCCGTCGATCGGCAAGGTTCTGGTGATGTCGGCGGTGTAGTAGCTGTCGAGCTCGACGCCCGCGTCGATCAAGATCAGATCGCCTGGCTCAACAGGCCCGTCATTTCGAGTCCAGTGGAGGATGCAGGCGTGAGGCCCGCTCGCGGCGATCGTGTCGTAGCCGACGGTGTTGCCGTCCGCTCGTGCTCGCGTGTTGAAGACGCCCTCCACGAGGCGCTCACCACGCCGATGCCCGGAGATCCGGTCGAGGTCCGCGATGACGTCCTTGAAGCCGTTGGCCGTCGCGTCTATCGCCGACCTCAGCTGTCCGACCTCGTAGGGGTCCTTGACGAGTCGCAGTTCGGAGAGGTCACGCGAGAGCGTGTCGTCGTCTTCTCGCAACGAGCCGGATCCCGCGCTCGTGGCGCGCGCTGCGTCGACGGCATCGGTGACCCGGGGATCCGCGTCGCGCACCACCGCGGTGAGTCCGTCGGCGATGCCCAGGACCGCGTCGACGTCGGCGATTCCGGCCGTGGCAACCCCCAGGTCGGCCGCGACGTGCGCGAGCGAGGGACGGGGACCGATCCAGAACTCGCCGATCTCCGGGTTCGCGTAGAACTCGTCGGAGTCGCGCCCGGCGCGCTCGCGGAAGTACAGCGTCGCGTTGTGGCCGTCCTCGGACGGCTCGAGCACCAGAACGCTTCCCGGCTCGCTGTCGGACCCCCAACCCGTCAGATGGGCGAAGGCTGAATGTGCTCGGAACGGGTAGTCGGTGTCGTTCGATCGGACCTTCGCGGAGCCCGCAGGGATGACGAGCCTCTTGCCGGGGTGCTGTGCCGAAATCCGGGCGCGACGCTCTGCCGCGAACACGGCGGGCTCGCGAACTCCGGGCAGGTCGTCGCTGCGCTCCGCCCACCCGCTCGCGATGAAGTCGCGGAAGGCGTCGGATGCCGGTGTCGTCGACCGGTTCTCGGTCGCTCGCGGAGCACGGGCAGGAGCCCCGTGCGTCTCGGCGGTCGTGGAGTCGGAGGCGGTGGTGGCGTTGCTCGAGGACATGACACCATTCTTTCATCGTGACGGGCCGGAGTCCCCAGAGAATTCCCATGCTCGTCCGGCGCTGTCCGCGAACGCGCCGCGCAGGCCTCTACGATGAGTGAATGGCCGCTGAGTCTCTCGCGTACGTCGAGCGCCGGTTCCGGGAACCGATCGATCTGCACACCCACTCGCGAGTGTCCGACGGCACGGAGACACCGGCCGAGCTGGTGCGATCGGCGGCCCGCGCCGGACTCGGCACCGTGGCCCTCACGGATCACGACGCGACTGCGGGCTGGGCGGAAGGGATCGCCGCAGCGATCGAGTGCGGGATCACGTTCGTTCCCGGCATGGAGCTGAGCACGCGGCGGCCGCGCGCAAGTGTGCACATGCTCGGGTATCTCTTCGATCCGGCCGACGATGCCCTGTCCGCTGAGACAGCGCGGATCCGTTCGGCGCGGATGACGCGGGCGAAGGACATGGTGGCGCGGATCGGCGAAGATTACCCGCTGACGTGGAACGACGTGCTCGCGCAGACTCGCGACGGCGCGACGGTCGGACGGCCTCACATCGCAGACGCCCTCGTCGCTCTGGGTTACGCACCTGATCGGAGCGCCGCGTTCGCGGGCATCCTGCATTGGCGTGCCGGCTACTATCAACCGCACTACGCGCCCGACCCGCTCACGGGCGTGAGGCTGATTCGGGACGCCGGCGGAGTTCCCGTCCTGGCGCACCCGGCGACCGGAGGCGTGGAGAGGATAATGCCCGAGGACCAGCTGGCGGAATTGGTCGATGCGGGCTTGTTCGGCCTGGAGATCGATCACCGCGGCAACACCGAAGAAGGCAAGCTGCGGCTGCACGCGCTCGCCGAGCGATTCGATCTCGAGGTGACGGGTTCGAGCGATTACCACGGCGACGGCAAGCCCAACCGTCTCGGTGAGAACACGACGAATCCGCAAGTACTTTCCGACATCATCGCGCAAGCGACAGGGTCTTCGCCGATCTACGGTTAGCCTGGGACGCAGGTTTCATAACGCGAGATGAGGATGATGAGACGCTCAGCGCTGATGGTTTCGGCCGTCATCGCCGCTCTCCTCGTATCGACGGGGACGGCATTGACGATGCCAGCGGCACACGCCGACACGATCTATCCGAGCTGGGCTCAAGTGCAGGCGGCCAAGGCTTCGGTGGCGGCGACCCAGGCAGAAGTGACCAAGATCAACGGACTGCTCACCCAGCTGCAGAACACCGCGAGCGTGGCCGCCAACCTGGCGATCAAGCGAGCGTCCGAGTATTCCGCGGCGGAGCAGGCGCTGCAGGCGGCGACAGCGCGTTCGACGCTGCTGCGTTCCCAAGCGGATGCTGCTGAACAGAAGGCTTCGTCGTTGCGCCAGCAGAGCGGGATCCTGACCGAGCAGCTGGCGCGAGCAGGGGGCAGCGGGCTGACCGCATCGATCCTGTTGAGCGGCAAGCAGGCTTCCAAACTGCTGTACAAGCTCGGGGCCGTGGCCAATCTCTCCGAGCAGGCTTCGTCGCTCTTCAAAGCGGCGGCACAGCAGAGCAACGTGGCGAAGTCGGTGAGTGCAGAGGCGGATGCAGCGGAGAAGGAGCGGCAGTCGCTGGCCACGGCCGCTCAAGCCAGCCTGGCCGCAGCTCAGGCGGCCCAGAGGGCGGCGGATGCGCAGGTGGCCGCGGAACAGGCCACGAATCAGACGCTGGTGGCACAGCTGGCTTCGTTGCAGAACACGACCTCGCAGCTCGAACAGCAGTATGCGGTCGGTCAGCAGGTCGCCGCTGAACAGGCTGCTGCGGCGGCAGCGGCGTCGCGGGGGAATTCCGGGTCGACCGGATATGCTCCACCGCCGGGCGTGACCGTCGATCCGGCGGCTGCACAGGCGTACGCGGAGGGCGCCATCGGCGCCTACGGCTGGAGCGGTGACCAGTGGGGATGCCTGCTCTCGCTCTGGACACGGGAGTCGGGCTGGCGCGCGGACGCCTACAACGTCTCGAGCGGCGCCTATGGGATCCCCCAATCGCTCCCGGCGGACAAGATGGCGACAGCAGGACCGGACTGGCAGACCAACGCAGACACCCAGATCAACTGGGGTCTGGCGTATATCAGGAGCGCGTATGGATCACCGTGCGGCGCCTGGGCGCATGAGGGTGTCTACAACTGGTATTGAGCCGGTGCTCCGCGGCGCCGCACTTCCGCGTCAGCTGGCGGTGGCGCCGCCGGGACGACGACGCGTGCGAGTGCGGCGACGGGGCGCGCTGTTGCCGTCGTGATGCTGCGTTCCCTGACCGTCGTGGGTTCCAGCAGCGGACGGTGCCGCCGATCCGCCGTCGACCGGAGATTGGCTCTCGCGTCCGTGCGGTCGGTTCCCGCTGCGCGACCGGCTCCGCTGACGGGAGCCGTCCCGATCCCCGTCGGTCGCTCGGCCTTCGCTCCTCGCACCGCCGCCGTCCGGGTGACTCCCGCCGACGGGCGCCGTGCGCGCCTTGATGCGCCCTTTGGTGCCTTCGGGGATCTCAAGATCCGAGTAGAGGTGAGGTGACGACGAGTAGGTCTCGATGGGTTCCGGCTGGCCGAATTCGAGCGCTCGGTTGATCAGCTTCCACTTGTGCACGTCGTCCCAGTCGACGAATGTGACCGCAACGCCGGTCTTGCCGGCTCGCCCGGTTCGTCCCGCTCGGTGGACGTAGGTCTTCTCGTCCTCGGGAATCGTGTGGTTGATGACGTGGGTCACGTCGTCCACATCGATTCCGCGTGCTGCGACATCCGTTGCGATGAGAATGTCCTTCTTGCCCGCCTTGAAGGCGGCCATCGCGCGTTCCCGCTGCTCTTGGCTGAGGTCGCCGTGTACGGCCGCCGCGTTGAAGCCGCGGTCGGCCAGCTCCTCGACGAGCTTTGCCGCCGCTCGCTTAGTCCGGGTGAAGACGATCGTCTTCCCCCGCCCGTCCGCTTGGAGAATCCGCGCGATGACCTCGTCCTTGTCCAGCGCGTGTGCGCGGTACACGAGGTGCTTGATGTTCGCCTGGACCTGACCTTCGTCCGGGTCGGTGGCACGGATGTGGATGGGGTGGCTCATGAAGCGTCGAGCCAGCGCGACGATGGGCCCGGGCATCGTCGCCGAGAAGAGCATGGTGTGTCGCGCCGGCGGTACTTTTGAGAACAGCTTCTCGATGTCGGCCAGGAAGCCGAGGTCGAGCATCTTGTCAGCCTCGTCCAGCACCATTTCGCGAACCTTGGACAGGTCCAGGAGCCGCTGGTTGGAGAGGTCGAGCAGACGGCCGGGTGTCCCGACGACGATCTGCGCGCCGGCCTTCAGCTGGTCGATCTGGCCCTCGTAGGCCTTTCCACCGTAGATCGCGACGACGGTCGTGGATCGGTTCACCGTCGCGGCCGACAGGTCTTCGAACACCTGCACGCACAGTTCACGGGTCGGGACGATCACGAGAGCCTGAACACCGGGCGCCGGGTCCAGGCCGAGCCGCTGGATGAGCGGCACCCCGAAGCCGAGGGTCTTGCCGGTTCCGGTCTTGGCCTGGCCGATGATGTCCTGGCCGCCCAGCGCGAGCGGAATCGTCTGTGTCTGAATGGGGAACGGCTCGATGATGCCGTTCGAAGAGAGAGCATCGACGATATCGCTGTCGATGCCGAGTTCGGAGAATGTCACGTATGAATGCCTGTCGATGTCGGTGAGGGCTCTCGGCCCCCGAGAAGGGTCTACGCCGTTCGTCCGTTCGCAGGCGTAGGGCCGTCGATCCGATGCCGACGGCATTCCCAGCCTACATGGCCGGGCTTGGAAAGCCGGTCGGTACACTGACCTACGTGGCTACCTGGTTCGCGCGTCGTCGTCCCCTCGCCGAGCTTCCGCGGTTGAAGCCGAGAAGCGAGCGGAGCCCCGTCGCTCGGGTCGATCTGCACGATCTGACGCCGGACCCTTCCTCGTATCTGGGCCAGGCGGCATATCTCCAGCTGGTCTCATTTCAAGCGCTCTCGTCGGTGATCACCGCGGATCCGTCGCTCGCGGACAAACAGCGTCTGGCAGCCCCGGCGGCGAGCGCTCTCGAGAAGTACGAGGCGTTCACGACCGAGATCCATCGCAGGGACGGGGACCCGCTAGAGGTGATGGCGCCGTTCACGCGGGGCGCGGAGCGCCTTTACGCTCTCGTTCAGGGGGCGGACTGGATCGAGACGCTGCTCGCAGTGCTCGTGACGTCAGGACTCCTCGAGGATTTCTTCATCCGGGTGTCCGGCGGGCTGCCCGCCGACCTCGGGCTCCGATCGGAGCAGATCCTGCTGACCAGGCGCAAAGGCGACGATGGTGTTCTCGAGGTTCTCCGCTCCGAGATCGAACGGGATTCGGAACTCACGTCGCGACTCGCGGTCTGGGGGCGCAGGCTGGTGGGGGACACGCTGCTCATCGCGCGATCCGTCCTGCGCGGCTACGACCGCCTCGAGGCCTCGGAGGAACGCGAGATCGAACCCATCTTCACCGAGCTGATCGCCGATCACACGCGAAGGATGGATTCCCTGGGTCTCACCGCCTGAAACCCGGGTGAGGATCGCCCGCGAGCGCGGTCTCGCCGTATCAGTTCGCGGAGGCCGGCGCGCCCTTGCTGAGCCGATCGAAAAGGCGGTCATCGGAGCGGGTGCGCAGCTGACCCGTGAGGATTCCGACGGCCGCGAGGACGAAAGCGGTGCCGAGAACGGCGATCCACCAGATCACTCCGGCGTCCCACTTGAATCCGAGCCAGGTGAAGACCTCCCAGATGACGGCTGCGGCGATCACGCCGACCGCCGGCATCAGGACGACCCCGTGAGTGTGCCGGTGCGGCAGGACGTAACGCGCTGCGAGACCCATGATGGCCCCGAGAAGTGCGATGAACATCAGCTCCATGGAAGCGATCCGACCCTGATTCGGCTAGCCGACGAATCCGATGCGGCGCGACTCTTCCGTGCCGACCTCGACATATGCGATTCCTGCCGTCGGAACGAGGAAGACGCGACCCTTGTTGTCCGCGAGTTTGACGAAAGCAGCGCCGCTGGACAGCGCCTCGGTGACCTCCGCGGTGATCTCATCCGCGCTCCGGGATGATTCGAAGCTCAGCTCGCGCTGTGCATTGATGATGCCGATGCGGATTTCCACGAAGATGTCCCTTTCATTCGGGGCGGCGCTTCCGTCGATCGGCGAGCGGCGCCCTAGGCTCATGCCCAGATTACGATACAACTCGCCGGGCAACGGACCACGTTCTCTGTCAGCGGATGCCGCTAGCGTGACTCTCGTGTTGATTCGCGGATTCGCCCCGGCGCCGGTTGATGAGTCGGGGGCTCGCGTACCGTCCCTCGACGTCTCACAGCGATCGGTCCTCGAACTTCCGGATGGCGTGTCCGCCGCGGTACTGGGGGCGCCCGGGACGGGAAAGACGACGACGCTGGTCGAACTCGTCGCCGACCGGATCGCCGTTCGGGGCATGGCTCCCGATCAGATCCTCGTGCTCACTCCGACGCGTTTGTCGGCGACGCGCCTGCGGGATCGGCTGGCGCTCCGGATCGCAGTGCCGACGAATGGCCCGATGGCGCGGACGTCGACCTCTCTGGCCTTCCAGCTCGTCGGTCGAGCGGCGCGAGCGACCGGTGGCGAGCAGCCCCGATTGCTGACCGGGGGAGAACAGGACCAAATCGTGGCGGATCTGCTCGCCGGTCATCTCGACGACGGCACCGGCCCGGAATGGCCGGATCCTTTGACCGAGGACGTGCGCCGGCTCCGCGGATTCCGCACGGAACTGCGCGAGTTGATGGCACGATGCGTCGAGCACGGGGTCACCCCCGAGATCCTGGCGCGGCTCGGACGCGACGGCTCCGTGCCCGAGTGGGTGGCTGCCGCGGACTTCATCGGCGAATATCAGGGCGTCGTCGACAGCTATCGCGGATCGTACGTGGACTCGACCGAGCTCCTGGCGGAGGCAGCCATGATCGTTCGGGGCCATGACGTCCTCGACGACGTGCGGCTGCTCATCCTCGACGACGCACAGGAGGTCACGAGTGCCGCGATGGGTCTGATCCGGGCGATCGCCTCGCGTGGAATCCCTGTGATCGCATTTGGCGATCCCGATGTCGCGACCACCGCCTTTCGCGGGGCCGACGCGTCCGCGCTCGGCCAGCTGAGCGCCCGACTCGGTGTCCCCGTGGAGACCGTGGTGCTCCGCATCGTGCATCGACACGGAAAGGAGATCCGGGCCCTCGTCCGGCGGTCCACGGAAAGGATCGGCACCGCTGCGGCGGGCCGTCAGCGAGCGGCCGAGACCGTACAGGCCGGGGCCGTCGACGGAGTGCCGGAGATCGTTCGTATCGAGGCCGCGTCGCCTGCCGCCGAACGTGCGGCGCTCGCCAGGGCCTTGCGCGAACACCATCTGCTCCGCGGTGTCCCTTGGTCCGAGATGATGGTCGTCACGCGCTCGGGTGCGAACGTTCCGTCGCTGGCGCGCTCGCTCGCGGTCGCCGAGGTTCCGGCGCGTACCTCGGCCGGTGGTCGTGCGTTGCGGGACGATTACGCGGCCAGGCAGTTGATCTCGGTCGTCTCGATCGCGCTCGGCCGCGATGAGCTCACGGCGGAGTCCGCAGCGGAGCTCCTGCTCGGTCCGTTCGGGGGGCTGGACGGTATCGGAGTCCGCCGATTGCGCCTGGCACTCAGGCAGGAGGAACTCGCGGGCGGCGGGTCGCGGTCCGGGGACGAGCTGCTCGTCGATGCTTTGCTGGTTCCGAATCGGCTGGCCACGATCGAGTCGGCGCCGGCGCGTCGAGCCGGAAGACTGGCCGTGAGTCTGGAGACGGTGCGCCAGCGAGCGGCGGAAGGCGCCACCGCTGAAGAGCTGTTGTGGGAAGTCTGGGACGGGAGCGGGCTCGCTGCGACCTGGTTCCAGCAGTCGGAGCGAACCGGGATCGTGGCGGACGAGGCGAACCGGCATCTCGACGGCGTGGTTGCGCTGTTCACCGCAGCGAAGCGCTTCGTGGAACGTAATCCGGGTCGGCCGGCCGCGGATTTCCTGGACGAATTGCTCGGGTCGGACGTGCCGGAGGACACGCTCGCTCCGCAAGCGGCCGGCGAGTCCGTGCTGGTGTGCACGCCGAGCGGTGCGATCGGCACCGAGGTGAGGATCGTCGCTCTTGCGGGACTGCAGGAGGGCGTCTGGCCCAACCTGCGACTCCGGGGATCGTTGGTGCATCCCCAGCTGGTCGCCGAACGGGCTCGGGGCCGGCGTCCGGAAACGGAGACGAACCTCGACGAAAGGGCCGAAGTCCTGGGGGACGAGCTCAGGATGTTCGTTCTCTCGGTCTCCCGCGCGACCGAACAGGTGATCCTCACGGCGACGGCGAACGACGACGAGCAGCCGTCACCGTTCCTGCGTCTTGCGGACGGACTTGGCGTAGACAGGTCCGGAAGCGAGGCATCGTCGCATCCTCTCTCGCTGCGTGGGCTCGTCGGCCGTCTGCGCCGCGAACTCACCCAGATCTCCACCTACAGTCAATACGGTCCATCTGGTGCGACGTTCGGAGGCGGCGCTCGCGACGACGCGGCGCGCGCCCTCGCGATTCTGTCCGAGGCCGAGGTGGCAGGCGCGGATCCGGCATCGTGGTACGGGTTGCTGGACGCTTCGACGGTTGAACCTTTGGTGGATCTCGGCGATCCGGAGGCGACGGTGCGCGTTTCTCCGTCGAAGCTCGAGACATACGAGAAGTCGCCACTTGCCTGGTTCATCGATGAGATGGCTGCGGATCCGGGGGGTTTGGCCGCGGGCATCGGGACCGTCGTGCACGCGGTGATGGAGGAGGTCGCCACGTCGGAGGACGAGGACATCAGCATCGAGCGGATCTGGAGCGGAGTGGAAGAGCGCTGGCCACAGCTCGACTTCGAGTCCTCGTGGATCGAGGAGCGCGAGCGCCGTCGCACGCGCCGGCTCGCGGAGGGTCTGGCTGGCTATCTGGGCGGGTTCGAACGTGACGGCGGCATCCTCCTCGGGACGGAAGGCGCCTTTCAGCTGAAAGTGGGGAGGGCCACGGTGTCGGGCAAGATAGACAGGATCGAGCAGACGGCGTCCGGGACAGTGGTCATCGTCGACCTGAAGACTGGAAGCAAGGGGCCGAGCGCCGCCAAGGTGGCGGAACACGCGCAGCTCGGCGCGTATCAGCTGGCGCTCGCGGACGGGGCGTTGGAAAGCGTTCCCGAAGCGGCTCGACCCGGGGGAGCGAAGCTTCTCTTCGTCGGAGTCCCGGTTCGAGGTCGACCGTTCCGCGAATACGTGCAGGACGCCCTCGACGAGGCGGGCTTGGAAGAGTTCCGGGTTCGGATCGAACATGCCGCCGGCGGAATGGCCGGAGCGGTCTTCGACGGCGTCCTCGAGCTGGGCGAACACGATCCGCATGCAAGCTACAAATACCGCATCCATCTGATTCCGGCGGTGTCCGCATGAGCATCATCACCGATGCCGGCAGCAACCCGATCACGGAGTCCAGCGCCGTCGCAGTGATCGGCGCGGAAGAGATCGCCGACGCGCTCGGCCTTCCGCGCCCGACAGCTCAGCAGCAGGCGGTGATCGAGGCACCGCTGTCGCCGGCCATCGTCGTCGCCGGGGCTGGTAGCGGCAAGACCGAGACGATGGCCAACCGGGTGGTCTGGCTTCTGGCCAATCGATTCGTCGGAGTCTCCGAGGTGCTCGGTCTCACCTTCACCCGCAAGGCCGCAGGAGAACTCTCCGCGAGGATCCGCGCGAGGATCTCGCAGCTGGCCGAAAGCGGAACGGTCGAGTTCGACTATGACCCGTTCGACGCTCCGGCCGTCGCGACCTACAACTCCTTCGCGAGCACGATCTTCCGGGAGAATGCCCTGCTGATCGGTCGTGAGCCAGACGCGGCGGTCATGAGTGAGGCCTCAGCATGGCAGCTCGCGCGCAGGCTGGTCGTCGCCAGTGCAGATTCGCGCTTGGTGGAGCTGGACAAGAGCGTGGACAGGGTGACCAGCGCCGTCATCTCACTCAGCCGGGCCTTGAGCGAGAACGTGGCGGACGCAGAGGACGTCGCGGCGATGACCGCCGAATTCGATCGGCTCGCCGGGCTCCCCGTCGGCAACAATCGCGTCAAGGAGATGTACGCGAGCGTCCGGTGGACGACCGAGTCGGTACGAGCACTCCCGCCGCTATTGGAGCTCGCGGAAGACTTCGCAGCGCAGAAGCGTCGGCGCGGGTTCGTCGAATTCTCCGATCAGGTCGCGTTGGCCCTTGCGGTGTGCGAGCGAATCCCGCGCGTCGTCGAAGAGATCCGCTCCCGCTATCAAGTCGTGCTCCTCGACGAATATCAGGACACGTCAGTCGTCCAAACCCGGCTGCTCTCGCGTTTGTTCGCCCAGCATCCGGTCATGGCGGTCGGCGATCCACATCAGTCGATCTACGGATGGCGCGGCGCGAGCGCCGCGAATCTGGGCCGGTTCTCGGCCGACTTCGCGGGACCCGGCGAGATCGCTCAGGAATTCTCGCTGTCGACAAGCTGGCGGAACCCGGCGACTGTGCTGCGCGCAGCGAACCGACTCGTGCGCCCGCTTTCGAAGGCCTCGCCTGTCCGAGTGGAGGAGTTGCGGTCCCGGCCAGGAGCAGGAGAAGGCCACCTCGAGGTCGTCTTCGAACAGACCGTCGCCGAGGAGGCCGCTCGTGTCGCCGCCTGGTTCGCGCATGAGCTGGGCGTGCCGCGCAGGGAGCAAGCGACAGCCGCGCTGCTGTGCCGATCGATCAAACGGATCGACGTCTTCACGGGCGCCCTCGCCGACCACGGGGTGCCATATCACGTGCTCGGACTCGGTGGACTCCTCGAACAGCCGGTGATCGCGGATCTGGTGTGTGCGCTCCGTGTCGTCCACGATCCCACCGCGGGATCGGAGCTGATCAGGCTGCTGACCGGTGCGCGTTGGAGGATCGGTCCCAAAGACATCCAGGGTCTACGCGGCCTCGCGTCCTGGCTTGAGCGACGCGACTACCGCCACAGACTTCTCGATGACGAGGTGCGTTCTCGTCTCAGAGGATCCGTTGTCGGCGAGGAGAGCGCCTCGCTTGTCGACGCCCTCGATTTCCTGGCGGATGCTCCAGAGGGGCATTCGGCGATCACCGGGTTCAGCGAGACCGGTCTCGACCGTCTACGGTGCGCCGGCCGGCAGATCGCCTACCTGCGCACGCGCGTCGGACTGGATCTCCTCGACCTCACCACCCTCGTACTGCAAGAGCTGCTCCTGGACATCGAGGTCGCGGCCAACGAAACGGCGGCCCTCGGACGGGCGAGCCTCGAGGCCTTCGCCGAGCAGGTCGCCGCCTTCCAGTCGATCGACGAATCCGCGACCCTCGGATCCTTCCTCTCGTGGCTCGCCGAGGCCGAGCGACGAGACAATCTGGCGCCGCGCACGGAAGAGCCGGAGCCAGGTTGCGTCCAGGTCATGACCATCCACGGCTCGAAAGGCCTGGAGTGGGATCTCGTCGCTGTGCCCAGGATGGTCGAAGACGAACTTCCCGGTCGTCCGCGGAGCAAGCACGGCTGGCTGGAATTCGGTTCGCTCCCTTACGAGTTCCGTGGGGACTCGATCGAGTTGCCCGATCTGGCATGGCGTTCTGCGACGACACAGAAAGAGTTCGACTCGGCGCTCGGCGACTTCGAGGGCGGGATCGTCTCACGGTATGCGGAAGAGCAGCGGAGACTTGCTTACGTCGCTGTCACACGCGCGCGCGAAAAGCTCCTGCTGAGCGGCTCGTACTGGTCCACTCAGACCAAGCCGCGGGGCCCGGGCCTCTTCCTCAGAGAACTCGAGGAGTCGGGTCTGATTCCGTCCCTCTCGCTTCCCGAATGCCAGGACCTCGATGAAAACCCCTACGCGGGCGAAGGCGAACGGACCGTATGGCCGCTCGACCCGTTGGGTCGAAGGGCCGGACGTGTCCGGGAAGCTGCCAACGCGGTTCGAAACGCCACCGGCGCCAGCGATGCCGGCAGGTACGAGGGCGACGTCGCGCTCCTGCTCGCAGAGCGGACGGCGCGGGCGCGCAGTGCCGAACTGGTCCCGCTCCCGACTCGGATACCGGCGTCGAGGTTCAAAGACTTCGTGAGCGACCCCTCGGCCGTGGCGTCCCGTCTGCGCCGCCCGATGCCGGAGAAGCCCTATCGGCAGACGCGCCTCGGCACCCTGTTCCACAGCTGGGTCGAGCAACGCTACGGGGTCGCGGGTGCGACAGACTTCATCGACGCCTCTGTGGCGGAGCTTGACGACGAACCGGATGGACCGCTCGCCGAGCAGGCCGAACTCGACGTGCTGCGGGAGACGTTCGAGCGCTCTCCCTGGGCAGGCATGAAACCTTCCGATGTCGAGATAGAGATCCACGCGCTGCTCGCCGGACGCGTAATCGTCTGCAAACTAGATGCGGTGTTCGAGACGGCTGGGAACGACTACGACTACCAGATCGTCGACTGGAAGACAGGCCGACCGCCCGCCGACAGCGACGATCTCGAGCGCAAACAGCTGCAGCTCGCGCTGTATCGCACGGCCTTCGCCGCGTGGAAGGGCGTAGACCCCGACAGGATCGACGCCGTCTTCTACTTCGTCTCGGAGGACCGAATCGTCCGACCGGAGCGGATCTACTCGGAGGAGGAGCTTTCCTCGCTCTGGTCGTCGCGCATCGGCTTCATCCCGTCCGACGGCGAGTAGTCGTCGCCTGAACGATCTCCTGGTGTCCGTCCGAGTAGTTCCTCGACGTCTGCGACCGCCAGGACGGGACCCGTTGCTGTGAACAGCGGATCGGCCGTGTTCGTGTGCACGCGATCGACGAGCCCGTCCAGCATGTGCACCGCATCATCGACGATCGACTGATCGTGAAGCTCCCGTCCGTGAAGCAGCCAGCGCGCGACCTCGAGCTCCGCATAGAGAAGGGCACGGTGGGTGAACTGCCGATCGGTGGGAGCACGCCGCGCTGCCGTGTACGAACCGAGGGTGCTCTCGGCAGCGTCCGTATTCATCGACAGAACCCAGTGCAGGTCTCGGGCAGGGTCTCCGACTCGCAGCACGGACCAGCCCAGAACGCCCACGACGGTCTCGCCTTCGACGAGGAAGCTCTCGGCTGTGAGCGCTCCATTGATGACGGTCGGCTGAAACTGCCACAGATCCGCATCACGCACCGCGGTCCGCCAGCGATCCCGAAGAGCGGTGGGGACGAGGCCGGTTCCCGTCGCAGTCTCGATGAGGGCTTCCGTTGAACTCAGACACTCGGCGGCCGAAAGCACGGGCAGACCTGCTTCGCCCACGAAGGCGGTCGGAAGCGCGTGGATGGCTGCGATGGCGCGTCCCACGGATCCGCCGAGGCCATCACCGGCTCCGACATTCTCCACGCGCAGCGGAGAGCCGGGCAGATAGTCGTAGACGACGGCGCGGGTCCCGGAGATCGGTGTCTGCCCGAGGTACGTGGGAACGTCGAAGGGGAGACGGCTGCGGATGCCGGCCGTCAGCGCACGCAACGCGATGAGGTCTGCACTCTGCTCGGTTTCGGCGGCCTGCCCGGTGGGCACCCGGATGATCAGCTTGCGGCCGTCCCGAGCTGTCAGGAGCGCCGAGTCGAAATCGCCCTGGGTGGCGGATCCCGCGGGCGTGGCCTGCGTGACGTCGAGTCCGTCGACAGCCGAAGTGGCCAACGCCGCTAGAGTGAGATGGGTTCTGGCCATACCGTCTAGGTTAGGTCGAGATGGCCGTCCGAGGACGACCGCCACGCCTGTCCCGGCCCGGTGGGTCGCCACCGGGTAGCCGGACGAGATCGCGAGGAGTTGCCACCGATGAGTCCTTCGCTGCCAGCCGTGCCGCTGTTGTCGAGAAGCGCGGTCGACCGCGACCACCCGGCGCGCTCCCGTCCGGCGCTGTTCGACGAGTTGTGGGAGGAGCCGGCCACCCGTGTCCTGCCGATGTGGCGAGGCCGGGCTCTGTTCGCGCGGCCGGACGTGCTGTCCTCGGATCGCACCCCCGCTCTGGCGCTGCTTCCCGTCTCCGAGGTCACCAGCGCCCTCGTGCGGGTGTACCTCGGCCGCGCACTGGAGAACTCAGACGGTATTCCGGTCGGCACCGCGATCGTGGCCGAGATCCTCACCGACGCCGCCGCGGCAGAACTCGAGCCCGATGAGAGCCGCTGGGTCGGATTGCGTGAGTCCGCTCCGCTGCTCAGCGACCTCGATGCGGGCCTGTACACCGAGGCGCTGTCCATCGCCAACTGGCATGAGTCGCACATCCATTGCCCGCGGTGCGGTTCGCCGACCGTCGTCGAGATGGGCGGCTGGGTCAGGCGCTGCATCTCGGACAACACCGAACACTTTCCGCGCACCGATCCGGCGATCATCGTGAGCGTGCTCGATCGGGACGATCGGATCCTGCTCGGCTCGAACGCGATGTGGGAGAACAACCGGTTCTCGATCCTGGCAGGTTTCGTCGAACCGGGTGAGTCGTTCGAGGCCGCAGTCCTGCGCGAGATCTTCGAGGAGTCCGGCATCCGTGTGGTGGACCCTGAATACCTGGGATCCCAGCCCTGGCCGTTCCCGCGGTCGGTGATGATCGGCTACACGGCGCGGATCGCGGACGACCAGGATCCCGCGGATCTTCAGGCCGACGGCGAGGAGATCCTCGACCTTCGCTGGTTCACCCGAAGTGAATTGTGGGAAGAGCGCGAACGGGTCATCCTCCCGGGCCCGTCATCGATCGCGCGTGCGATCATCGAGCACTGGTACGGCGGCCCGTTGAGCGAACCACCCGGGGCGGCCTCGGTCTCCTCGGCATGACCGGTTCGGCCGAGACGCTACTGAGCGGCCTGGACGAGCAGCAGCGGGTGGCCGCCGAAGCGCTGCTCGGGCCGGTCTGCATCCTGGCTGGTGCCGGAACGGGGAAGACACGTGCGATCACCCACCGGATCGCCTATGGCGTGGCGACGGGCGCCTACCCGCCGAATCGCGTCATGGCTCTCACTTTCACGGCGCGCGCGGCCTCGGAGCTTCGTACGCGGCTCCGGCAGCTGGGCGCCACGGGGGTCGCCGCCCGCACTTTCCATGCGGCAGCCCTGAGTCAACTCAATTTCTTCTGGCCGCAAGTCGTTGGCGGTCAGCTGCCCTCCATCCTCAACAGCAAGGGCAGGCTTCTCGCGCTCGCGGCAGAGTCGGCGCGGATCCGAACGGACACGGCCACTCTGCGCGATGTCGCGGCCGAGATCGAATGGCGGAAGGTCTCGGGGATGAGCATCGACTCCTACGCCGCTTCGGTTGCAGAACGCGGTCCGATCGGCTCGGTCTCCGGAGAGCAGCTGGTCGAACTCCAGCGGCGTTACGAAGTGTTGAAGGACGAGCGCCGGCAGTTCGATTTCGAGGATGTGTTGCTGGCGTGCACCGGCATGATCACAGCGGAACCGTCGGTGGCGCTGCACGTGCGGGAGCAGTACCGCTTCTTCGTGGTGGACGAGTACCAGGACGTGTCGCCGATTCAGCAGCAGTTGCTCGATGCGTGGCTGGGCGACAGAACCGATCTGTGCGTCGTCGGAGACGCGAGCCAGACGATCTATTCGTTCGCGGGTGCCCGCGCGGACTATCTTCTCGACTTCGGTCGTCGCTATGCGAACGCCGCCGTGGTGCGTTTGGAGCAGAACTACCGATCTACCGCCCCGATCGTCGAGCTCGCCAACCGACTGGTGCGCAACCAGCCGGGCGCGCTCATGCTGCGGGCGTCTGCGGATTCCGGCGGAGGGGTGGTTCCGCAGTTCGCGGCATTCACGTCCGACGCGGAGGAAGCACGGGAGGTCGCTCGCTCCGTCGCCGCAGAGATCGCTTCCGGTCGTTCACCAGAGGACATCGCGATCCTCTTCCGTGTCAACGCGCAGTCCGCGGTGTTCGAGACGGCACTCCAGGACGCGGGTATCAATTTCCACGTTCGCGGGTCTGTGCGCTACTTCGATCTCCCCGTCGTGCGCCGCGCCGTGCTCGCTCTTCGCGGTGCCGCCGTTTCGATTTCCGGCGAGCCGCTCTTCAAGTCGGTCAGCGACGTGCTCCGCAGCATGGGATGGAGCGCCCAGCCTCCGGAGCAGCGCGGCGCTCGCCGCGAGGAGTGGGAGTCGCTGAACGCGATCATGGACCTGGTCGACCAGGCGCCGGACGACACCACGTTCCGAGCCTTCACGGATGACCTGCTCGAACGGCAGGCCGGCTCCCACGAGCCCGCGGTGCGCGCTGTGACGCTGGCGACACTCCATTCGGCGAAAGGTCTCGAATGGGATTCGGTCTACCTTGTCGGCGTGAACGAGGGACTGCTTCCGATCAGCTACGCCACGACCGCCCCTCAGCTCGCCGAGGAGCGAAGACTGATGTACGTCGGGCTTACTCGCGCGAAACAGAGGGTGCAGCTGAGCTGGTCCGAGGGTACCGACCGGAAGCGGGCCCAGGTCCCGTCGCGATTTCTGGCAGACCTCGGCACGCGCACTCCGGATGCGGGCGGTGCCTAAGGCGCGTGATCCCGCCGGTTGCGGAATCCAGTTGATAACTGGTCGACGTGTCGTGAAATGCTGCGCGAGCGGGCGCGGGCGCGGGCCCGGGCCCGAGCCTGCCCCAGACGATACGGGCGGCCACCGCGACCGCCTCGGCGACCGCGAGGGGCGCTTCGGTCGGGGCGGACATCGTCATCAGTTGCGTCGCCATGGCCGGCCAGGCCGGATCCTCATCGGTGCGAGCGAGGTCGAGGCAGAAGAGACAAGCGGTGCGTCCGGGCTCGACAAAGGGACCCACCCGCACGCTCCGGTCGGAGAACACCACGGGGAGGTGGGGGACATCACCGCGCAGCCAGCGTCCGTAGCGTGCGGGTTCGATGACGTAGTGGGCGAGGATCACCGCGGCATCGATCCGGACGTGAGCGGCGGAGCGTGACGGGATGGGCCCGCTCCGGTCCGAGCGCTTGGTTCTCGCCGACTCCGTCCGGGCGGCCGCTTCCGTTCTCGGGCTGGCGTCCATTCCCAGGCTGGCGTCCATTCCCAGGTCCAGGAGCACGGTCTGAAGGGAGCGGGCTGCCGGCCCGTCGCCGTCAAGTGCGACCCGGGCGCAGACGGCACCAGCGGCGTCCGACATTTTCCCGGCCGCGGGCGATCCGCTGTCGACGACGACTTCACCCAGCTTGTCGAGGAGGCGATCGACATCCTCGGGCGTCGCCCTGGACGAGGTGGCAATCGTGTCCAGAACCGGTCTGGCGGCCCCTCCGGCCAGAGCGGCGATCACCCGCTCGTCTGCGATGCTCGGTTCTGTGAGTCTCGCGGAGACGCTGTCGACCCCGAACTGGAGCTCGCCTGGGTTGCGCCAGATCAGAGGGATGCGGGGATCGAGTCGGAGTGCCATCTAGGCATGATGCACGATCCTGCGCCCGAGGCTCGGAAACTGTCCACAGGCGGAGCGGTGGCCGACGTCGTCCCGGACCCGCCCAGGAGTGTCGTTGGCCCGGACCCGCCTCCGGAGGTCGCTTACCGGGTCAGTCGTTACCGGGCGTGCCGTCGCCGCCACGGAGGAGCTCCTCGAGCGCCTGATCCACTTCATCGAGTTCGCGCGGCTCCCCGCTCTCCTCCGCGGTGAGCCGCGCAACGAGCGCTGCCGGGTCGTCGAGGTCCTCGGCCGTCGGGAGAAGATCCGGGTGGGACCAAAGCCGGTCGCGAGCCTCGGCGCCGACTGCATCGGTGACCTGCTGCCACATCGCCGCGGCGTCGCGTAACCGCCTGGGACGCAACTCGAGACCGACGAGTGTCGCCAGTGCGGATTCGGCTGGGCCTCCTGACGCGCGGCGCCTGCGAACCGTTTCGGCGATGGCGTCGGATTTCGGCAGCCGGCTCGTGGCGCCGGCGGTAACCACGTCGACCCATCCTTCGACCAGGGCGAGTACCGTCTCGAGGCGGGCCAGCGCCACCTTCTGCGCGTCGGTCTTCTCAGGGATCAGTGCTCCGCTGACGACCGCCTGACGCAATTCCTCAGGATTCGATGGGTCGAACCCTTCGGCGAGCTCTTCCAATTTGTCGGTGTCGATGGTGATGCCGCGTGCGAATTCCGTTATCGATGCGAGCATCTGCAGTCTCAGCCACTTCGCATGGCGGAACAACCGTGCGTGCGCGAGTTCGCGCACCGCGAGATACAGCTGCACCTGGTCGGACGGAATGTCCAACCCGTCCCCGAACTCGGCGACATTCTGCGGCAGCAGGGCGGCGCGCCCGTCCTGGAGGAGCGGTATCCCGATGTCGCCGCCGGAGACGACTTCCCGCGCGAGCTGCCCGACGACCTGGCCGAGTTGCATTGCGAACAGCGTGCCGCCGATCGAACGCATGAGTTGTCCGGCACCCGCCATCATCCCCTGCATCTCCTCGGGCGCCTGCTCCTTGAGCACACGTGTGAGGGCATCCGCGATGCTGAGTGCTACGGGCTCTGCGAGCTGCGTCCAGAGCGGCATCGTCTGACGGGCCCACTCGACGCGACCCATCAGCTGCGGCTGTTCGGTGAGCTCGGCCACATTCGCCACATCGCCGAGCCACAGCGCGGCCACGTTGAACACCTGATCGTATGCCGCCCGGTCGGCAGGGGTGACCTCCACGGCGCCGTCGCCGGCCAGACTCTTCGCCTGATCGAGTGCGATGTCCCAGTTGATGCCCTCGCCACCCTTGCTGAGCGCGTTCTGGAGCTGGTTCAGCAATTGTGCGATGCTGGCGGGATCGTTCGGCAGGCCCGCTGCGCCCGCCAGTTGCTGCGGGTCGAATGACGAGTTGCCGGAGAGGAACTCCCGCAACATGTCGCGGAATTCGTCGTCGCGCTCGTCGTCCGGATCGTCGGCCATGTCGTCGCCTCTTTCGTCGCTGCCGGGCCGGCTCTCAGCCGTACCATCTACGCTAACCCGTGTTCTGCGGCCCCGGTGCGGATTTGCCCTAGGCTCGAGGTCGGGATTGTCCGCCTGCCGCGAACAGCGCTCGGGCGAGGAAGGAATGCGTTGGCACTGTTCACTCCCGAGGCCGCTCCGGCCGAGGAGCAGCGGCGTCCCAGGCGTGTCGTGGTCGGGTGGGTTCTCCTCGCAGCAGCACTCATCCTGGCGATCGTCCTCTCGCTGCTTCCGGCGCCATTCGTGATCGAGCAGCCTGGACCGGTCTTCAACACGTTGGGGACGAATCAGGCCGTCGGCCAGCCGAAAGACGGCAAGGTACAGGATCTGATCAGCATTCCCGACAGGACGACCTACCCGTCCAGCGGCTCGCTGGACATGCTCACCGTCTCGGTCGTCGGCAATCCGCAGCAGCTCCCGAGCTGGCTACAGGTTGCGACCGCGTGGTTCGACCCTACGAAGGCGGTGTCGCCGGTTCAGGAACTGTTTCCGGCAGGCCTGACCAACCAGGAGAGCAACCAGCAGAATGAGACGCTGATGGTCGATTCCCAGAAGGACGCGGTCGCAGCGGCCCTCAACGAGCTCGGCTATTCGTTTCCCCAGCGGATCAAAGTGCTCGAGGTCGTGAAAGGCGCCCCTGCTGCCGGCATCCTGCGCGACGGGGACCAGATCGTCTCTGTCGACGGTCGATCGGTGAAAGGGATCGCCTCGCTTCAGGCGGCCGTGCGCAGCAATGGCGCGGGAAAGCCGGCGACCGTCGGGATCATCCGCGACGGCAAGGACGAATCGGTTCAGGTCACGCCCGTCGCCAGCGGCGGCACCGCCGTGCTCGGGATCGGCGTCGGCATGGACTACACCTTCCCGTTCGAGGTGAATATTCAGCTCAACAACGTCGGGGGACCGAGTGCCGGTCAGATGTTCGCTCTCGGAATCATCGACAAACTGACGCCGGGGAGCCTCAATGGCGGAGCACGGATCGCGGGCACCGGAACGATCGACAACGAGGGAAACATCGGCGCAATCGGGGGCATCCGGCAGAAGATGTACGGCGCGCGCGACGCGGGCGCGACCTACTTTCTCGCGCCGAAGTCCAATTGCGACGAAGTAACCGGGCATGTCCCGAGCGGATTGCGCGTGTTCGCGGTGACGAAGCTGGATCAATCGCTGGCGGCGCTGAAGGCGATCAAGACCCACGGCGACCTGTCGAAGCTGCCGAGTTGTCCGGCAGGCTAGACGGTTCGGGCTGCGACGCGCGCCCCGCATCCACCAGCAGGCATTTCCAAGGCTGCGCCGCCTAGGATGGGCTTCTGACGGTTACACGCGCAGCGCGTATCGCGCGAGAGCAGTGAGGGCGAGAGTGACTTCCACGGCGACAGACCGACCCACGGGCGGCCACCGGAGAGCAGCGATCTGGATCACCCTCGGTGTCGTCGTTGCCCTGCTGATCATCTTCTTCATCTTCGCGAACCTCTACACGGACTTCCTCTGGTACCAGCAGGTCGGCTTCGTCAACGTGCTCACCACCCAGTGGATCGCCGGGACGATCATGTTCCTGATCGGATTCTTCGGCATGGCGGCCCCGTTGTGGGCGACGATGCAACTGGCATACCGGTTCCGGCCGATGTACGCGAAACTCAATTCGCAGGTCGACCGGTATCAGCAGGTGGTCGAGCCGTTGCGTCGTCTCGCGATGTACGGCATCCCGATCGTCTTCGGCCTGTTCGCGGGCGCTTCGACCGCGGGCCACTGGCAGACGGCGATGACCTGGCTGCACGCGACGCCGAGCGGCAAGACCGACCCTCAGTTCCATCTCGACGTCTCCTTCTACCTGTTCGATCTGCCTTTCTATCGCGGTGTGGTGAGCTTCTCGCTCGCAGTGCTGATCATCTGCCTGATCGCGGCGTTGGCCACGTGTTATCTCTACGGATCGATCAGATTCGGAGGGCGCGAGATCCGCGTCTCGAAGGCCGCGCGCATCCAGATCTCCGTGACCGCCGCGGTCTACTTCGTCTTCCAGGCCGGGAGCATCTGGCTCGACCGGTACGCGACCCTCACCGACTCGAATGTGAACGGCTTCATCAACGGTGCCGCGTACACGGACGTGCATGCGACCATCCCGGCACGGTCGATCCTCGCCGGCATCGCGCTCGTCATCGCCGCACTCTTCGTCGTGAACGCCTTCATCGGCCGGTGGCGGATCCCCCTGGTCGGCACCGGCCTGCTCATCGTCGCCGCCATCCTGATCGGCGGAGTGTACCCCTGGGTGGTTCAGCAGTTCCAGGTCAACCCGAGTCAGAAGACGCTCGAAGCGCCTTACATCTCCCGGAGCATCTCCGCCACCCGCCAGGCGTACAACCTGTCCGATGTAGACACGATTCCCTACAATGCGACGACGACCGCCAAGGCCGGGGCTCTGAGGGAGGACGCTCAGACGACCGCCCAGATCCGCATCATGGATCCCGCGCAGGTGAGCGCATCCTTCTCCCAGCTCCAGCAGTTCCGTCAGTATTACGCCTTCCCGGCGAATCTCTCCGTCGACCGGTACAAGATCGGCGGCAAAGAGCAGGACACGATCATCGCGGTCCGCGAGCTGCAGCAGTCGGGCCTCGGCTCCGCCCGCAACTGGTACAACGACACGCTCGTCTACACCCACGGTTACGGGGTCGTCGCCGCTTACGGAAATCAGCGTTCTGCAGACGGCCAGCCGGTTTTCCTCGAATCCGGCATTCCGTCCAAGGGCAAGCTGGGCAAGTACACGCCGCAGATCTATTTCGGCCAGCAGTCACCGAAGTACTCGATCGTGGGAGCGCCGAAGGGGACGCAGCCCATCGAGCTCGACTACCCGGGCGGCAAGGGCAACACCCAGCAGACCTACAACACGTTCCACGGCAACGGCGGCCCGAAGCTCGACAACTTCTTCAACCGCCTGGTCTACGCCCTCAAGTTCCAATCCGAGCAGATCCTGCTCTCGGATGCTGTCAACAAGGACTCCCAGATCCTCTACAACCGGGACCCGGTCAGTCGCGTGGAGGCGGTCGCCCCGTACCTGACGATCGATTCGCAGCCTTACCCTGCCGTGATCAACGGGCAGGTCGAGTGGATCCTGGACGGCTACACCACGAGCGACCAGTACCCGTACTCGAAGGTCGGGAGTTTCAGCGATGAGATCGCCGATACCGAGACGCCCAAGCCGGCCTTCTCGCTCGACGACATCAATTACATCCGCAACTCGGTCAAAGCCACGGTCAACGCTTACAGCGGCAAGGTGACGCTTTACGCCTGGGACCCGAGCGATCCGATCCTGAAGACGTGGGAGAAGATCTTCCTGGGGACGATCAAGCCGATCAGCGACATGAGCGGCGGGCTCATGAGCCACGTACGGTATCCCGCGGACATGTTCAAGGTCCAGCGAGCCATGCTCGGGCAGTTCCACGTCACAAATCCCGGCACGTTCTATTCGCGTGAAGACGCGTGGACGACCCCGAACGATCCCACCTCGTCGCCGGAAGACCCGACTCTGCAGCCCGCGTATTATCTGACGCTTCAGATGCCGGGGCAGACTCAGCCGACCTTCTCGCTTTACACGACATTCATCCCACAGGCGACGAGCGAGTCCTCGCGGAGCGTGCTCAAGGGATACCTGGCCGTCGATGCAGACGCCGGCGATACGAAGGGCAAGGTCGCGTCCGGGTACGGAAAGCTCAGATTATTGACGTTACCGTCCTCCGATACGGTTCCTGGTCCCGGCCAGGTCCAGAACAACTTCAACTCGGATCCGACCGTCTCTCAGCAGCTGAACCTTCTGCGCCAGGGCAAGACAGACGTGATCAGCGGAAACCTGCTGACGTTGCCTGTGGGCGGAGGCCTGCTCTACGTGCAGCCCGTCTTCGTGAAGTCGACGGGCGAGACCAGTTACCCCCTGCTGCAGAAGGTGCTGGTCGCGTTCGGAGACAAGATCGCGTTCGAAGACACTCTCGACCAGGCGCTTGATTCGCTGTTCGGCGGCAATTCGGGTGCGACCGCGGGCGACAGCAACGTTTCCGGCGGCTCGACGCCAACGACCGGGGGAACCACTCCATCGACGGGTACCGGCACGGGCACGGCCGGCAACTCTGCCCTCCAGAAGGCACTTCAAGAAGCGCAGTCGGCGCTGACAGCCCGCAACGCGGCGCTGAAGGCCGGAGACTGGGCCGCTTACGGGACCGCCGACCAGGAGCTTCAGCAGGCGATCGCCGCCGCGATCGCCGCGGAGAACGGCAGCTCGAGCTCAGGCGGCTGATCGCGGAAGGCCGCCGAGGTCGATGCAACGGGAATTACCTGGGCGCCGATCCCGCTGCATGAAGAGTACGTAAACCTCACAACTGACAGGGAGTCGCATCACCATGGCAGCACACTATGACGTCGTCATACTTGGCGCCGGCCCGGGCGGCTACGTTGCCGCGGTTCGCGCGGCCCAGCTCGGTAAAAAGGTTGCGGTCGTGGAGGCGAAGTACTGGGGTGGCGTGTGCCTCAATGTCGGATGCGTTCCCGCGAAATCGTTGCTGCGCAATGCAGAGCTCGCCCACATCTTCACGCAGGAGGCGGGCACCTTCGGGATCTCAGGGGACGTGAGTTTCGACTACGGGGTCGCATTCGACCGAAGCCGTAAGGTGGCGGACGGTCGCTCCAAAGGAGTTCACTTCCTGATGAAGAAGAACGGCATCGACGAATACGACGGCCGCGGCACCTACCTCGACGCCCACACCATGCGTGTCGACCTCAACATCGGCGGAGCCGAGACTCTGACCTTCGACAATACGATCATCGCGACCGGTTCGACGGTCAGGCTGCTCCCGGGTGTCGAACTGAGTGAAAACGTGGTCACCTACGAGAACCTGATCATGAGCCGCTCACTTCCGCGCTCGATCACGATCGTGGGCGCCGGTGCCATCGGCATCGAATTCGCCTATGTCCTACGCAACTACGGCGTCGAAACGACGGTCATCGAATACCTCGATCGAGCGCTCCCCAACGAGGACGTCGAGGTGTCGAAAGAGGTGGAACGTCAGTTCAAGAAGCTGGGGGTTCCGATTCTCACTTCAACGCGCGTGGATGCGGTCGAAGACCGCGGCGATACGACCATCGTCCGCTACACCGACGCGTCCGGCGCGACCGGCACGGCGGAGGCGGACCTCGTGCTGATGTCGGTCGGATTCGGGGCGCGGGTGAGCGGTTTCGGTCTTGAGAACACCGGTGTGGAGCTCACGGAGCGCGGGGCGATCGCGATCGACGATTACATGCGCACCAATGTGCCGGGCGTATACGCCATCGGGGATGTGACCTCGAAATTGCAGCTCGCCCACGTCGCGGAAGCCCAGGGGATCGTTGCAGCCGAGACGATCGGCGATGCGGAGACGATGGCGCTCGGCGACTACCGGATGATGCCACGGGCCACCTATTGCCAGCCTCAGGTGGCCAGCTTCGGCCTCACTGAGGAACAGGCGCGCGCTGAAGGCTACGACGTCAAGGTCGCGAAGTTCCCGTTCAGCGCGAATGCCAAGGCGCACGCACTCGGCGAGTCGAGCGGTTTCGTCAAGCTCATCGCCGATGCGGAGTACAACGAACTGCTCGGAGGGCACCTGATCGGGCACGACGTGTCCGAACTGCTGCCGGAGCTGACGCTGGCCCAGAAGTGGGATCTCGGCGCGCTTGAGCTCGCCCGCAACGTACATGCCCATCCGAGCATGAGCGAGGCCCTTCAGGATGCCTTCCACGGTCTTGTCGGCCACATGATCAACATGTAGCCCACTGGCTCAACGCGTAACCCGCATGATCAGCAAGCAGCCCGCCTCATCGACGCATAGCCCACATGATCAACGAGCAGCCCGCTTCATGGACGCATAGCCCGCGTGATCAACACGTAGCGGGGTGCGCGATCCCGGCGTACCATCGCGCACGAACCGTCGGGGTTCGAGAGGTGCCGAGTCGAGATCGTGAGGAGACGTAAGATGCGTCCCAGAGTCCTGTTCATTCTCCTGCTGATGTTTTTCGCCTACGTGCTCGGCGCTCGGGCCGGCCGTCCACGCTACGAGCAGATCAGGAGCAGCGTGACATCGTTCTGGAACGACCCGACGGTCAAGAAAGCGCGCGCGCAAACCAAGAAGGAAGCCTCGAAGGCCAACAAGGCGCTGGCGAAGCGGGCGAAGAAGCGCTTCGGCTGAAGACCGCTCCGGTGGTCCTGGGGCAGACACGTCCGCGCATTGCCCTCAGGCCGTCACGTCCGCGAATCTCAAGCCCGCGTCGACCAATGAGGTGCGATCGAGCCGTGTCACATCTGCGATCGGGTGCCAGGCCGCATAATCGGTGCTGCCGTCCAGCTCGAAAGTGAGTTCGCCCCCGATGATGACGGCGGAGTAGACGATCCGGATCGCGTGAAGGGGACCCGACGCTCCCTGCAGCCTGTCGTCCGCTCCGATGACGCGGGAGTCGATGCCGATCAGGTCGGTGAGTTCCGCTTTGTAGCCAGTCTCTTCGAGGATTTCACGGACCGCCGCATCGGCTGGATCCTCGCCGGGATCGATTCCGCCGCCTGGGAGTGTCCAGGCCTGATGCCCGGCCTCGTTCCAATGCGAGAGCAAGATCTGACCGTTTTGTACGATGACGCCGTATGCGGCGATCCTGAGGTCCACAAGCCGATCCTACCGACGCTCGCGGTGCGGCGAGCTAAGACCGGTCAAGGCCTGAAACGAGTCGTGCCTAGGGTCCGAGGAGGCGAATAGGACTATTGCCCGATGCCCGACGGGGGCCTTAGCGCGCAATCTCGTGAGAGTAAGAAACGAGATGCGAGGAGCAGGACAATGCTCGGCAATGAATTCACCAGCTTCAGGATCATCCGGAACGAACAGGCGCGCGCGGTTGAAGAGCGCGAGTTGCGGCGCCGGACGATAGACGCGAACGAGGTGCTCGAGCCGTTTGGAGCCTCCCGTTCGACCGCGAGCGATCGCCATGCCCGGAGCCGGAGATCGTCACTGGCGGTGTCGGCGGATAGTGGGACGATGAGTGAGTGCACTCGTCCACGTCCAGCCCGGCTCTGATCGGCCGCAGTGGTGAGCTGCGCTCCCTTCGGGAGGCGCTCACCGACGTTCTGGACGGGACGACCAGGACGGTGCTGCTGTCCGGGGAGGCCGGGATCGGGAAGACCAGACTCCTGCGCGAGTTCTTCCGCGAGGTCCCAGAGGACGCGGTGATCGCGTTCGGCCAAAGCGTGGATCTCGGCGAGGACGTGCCGCCTTACGTACCGACCGTCGCCGCCACTCGCGCTCTGGCCGCGGCCGTCGGCGCGGACGCGATCCGTGAAGCGGCCGGCTCCGGCTTGCATTCCCTCGGCGTGCTGCTGCCCGAATTCGGGACCGGCACCAACGAGATCAGGAGCGGCGATCAGTTCTTCGGCGTTTTCACCTCTCTGCTCGAGAATCTTTCGGCCGAGCGCCCGATCGTCTTGGTGATCGAGGATCTTCACTGGTGCGACGATGCGTCGATCACTTTGTTGCGTTTCCTCGTGCGTGTACTGGAAGAGGCGCGCGTCCTCTTCGTGTTCACGTTCCGGTCGGACGAAGTGCGTCGCGGCGGTTCCCTTCATTCATGGCTTCCCGAACTCGGCCGGATGCGGAGCGTCGAACATGTCGAGCTCGAGCGCCTGCCCATCGGGTCGGTCCGGCAGCTGATGGCCTCGATCACGGGTCGCGCTCCCAGTGCGACCGAGGCACGGGACGTCTTCGAACGGTCCGAGGGGGTCCCGTTCTTCGTCGAGGAGCTGGTGTCCTGCGACGGCGAGGTGATGGCGCGGGGATACCCGGCGACGCTGCGCGAACTACTTCTCGCCCGTTACGAACGAGTCGGTGAAGACACCCAACGGGTTCTCCGGCTCCTCGCCGCCGGCGGCAGCTGCGTCGAGCATTCCTTGCTCGAAGCGGTGTATTCGGGTAATCCAGCGGAAATCGACGACGCCGCTCGCGAGGCGGTCGAGGCTGGGATCGTCGTCATCGACGGAACCTCGTTCACCTTCCGCCACGCCCTGGTCCACGACGCCATCCACGATCAGCTGCTGCCGGGCGAGCGGGTCCGCTTCCACACGCAGTATGCGACGGCTCTCGAAGGTCGCGCACGCGCAGACACGGCGCTGTCGGACGCCGTCGAGATCTCGCACCACTGGATGATGGCGCACGACCTCCGCCGGGCATTCACGTCGTCGCTCGCTGCCGGGGAACGGGCACGCGCCTCGTTCGCCTTCGCAACCGCCGCCCGGATGATCGAACGCGCGCTGGAGCTGTGGGAGATGGTTCCGGACGCTGAGGCGCTCGCCGGCCACACGCACGTCGAGTGGCTGCTCACTGCGGCCAACCTTCTGCGCGACGCGGGCGAAAGCGAACGCGCGATCGACCTCATCGATGAGGCGCTCGCGACCCAGGATCGAGTACCTCCTGAGCTGCGAGCCGCGATTCTCCGCGGCAAGGCGAGCTACCTGGCGAACGTCGGTCAGATCGGGTCGATCCCCCTTCTGAAGGAGGCGCTCCGGGTTCTCGACGACAGTCCGCCCAGCGAGATCAGAGCCAACGTCCTCGGCGAGCTCGCGGCGCGGCTCATGCTCGACGACCAGCACGAGGAGGGAATCCGGATCGCAGACGCGGCATTTCTCGAGGCGCAATCGGTCGATGCGGAGGCCCGCATGTCAGTCGCGGCCAACATCCGTGGGATGTCCAGGGTGTCCAACGGTGACATCGAGGCCGGGCTGGAGGATCTGCAACTCGCCGGCGAGTTGGCAGTCGGTCATGAGAGTGCGCGACTGCGCTACCGCCTGAACCTCTCCGATGCGCTCAACCGTCTGGGCAGGTTCGAGGACGCGATCCGGGTCGCTGAAGAAGGTGCCGAGCGCGCCAAGCAACGTGGCCTCGAACGCACCACCGGTGTCGTCCTCATGTCGAATGTCATCGCGCCGTTGTTCGCCACCGGGCAGACGGAGCGGGCCGCTCGGCTTCTCAAGCTGGCGCTCGACCTGGATGCCCCGCTCGGGTTCAGCTCGCACCTGCAGCTGCTCGAACTTCACTCTGTCCTCTGGAGCGGCGACGTGGCCCGCGCAGAGCAGTTGCTTAAAACGTGGCTACCGGGTCTGAACCGGCAGTCCCGGATCGATGCGCAGGTACGCACCCGGCTCGCGACCGTCTCGGCTGAGATCGCGCTCGAGCTGGGTGACCCCATGGCCGCCTGGCGTCAATTCGAGTGGCTGGTCGATTCCGGTCGCACCGCGCAGCCGGGACTCGATGTTCCTGCCCTTCTCGTCGCCACCCGCGCACTCGTGGCGCTGGCCGTTCATGGATTCTCGGTCGGCGTCCGGGAAGACGGCGTCGACATCGGAGCCGCGCGGCAGCGACTCGAGGCCATCGCCGCAGAGTGTGCCCGCTGGCCGGCTGCCGCTCCGGGGCTCTCGATCATCGAGGCCGAGCTCGGGATCCTCGACGATGACGGGCCGGGCGCGCGTGTCGAACTCTGGAGGCGCGCCGTCGATGCCACTGGTCTGGAGGTGGCCGATGCGTGCCTGGCGCCCTATGCGGAGCTGCGCTACGCCGAAGCGCTCGTTGCGGCCGGCGAACGAGCGGCCGCCCTCGCAACCGCCGAACGGGCGGGCACTCGCGCGCGCGAGATCGGGATGGGTCTGCTGATCGACAAGATCGAGAGCTTCACAAGACGACTCGGCGCAGGTTCGGCGCAGCGAAGCGACCCCGATCTCGGCAACCTGACCGACCGTGAGCTTCAGGTGCTTACTCTCGTCGCGCAGGGGCTGAGCAACCGTCAGGTGGCCGAGCGACTCTACATCAGCCCCAAGACGGCCAGCGTTCACGTGTCGAACATTCTCCGCAAGGTCGGAGCATCGTCCCGGACGGAAGCGGCATTCGTTCTCCGGCGGTTCGCGACGGTCGCTCCGGCAGCGGACTGACCGGCATGGCGGCGGACTGAGCGGCAAAAGAGACGGCCGACAGACCACAGACGCCGGCCGTCCGCAGGGACAGGACTGACGGACAAGCACATGGGTAGGCTCTGGGCATGGAATTGCGCGAACAGCTGAGGGCCATCCCGGTCTTCCCCAGCTCACTGCCGGTGTTCGATGTGAAAGATTCGCCCGATGATCCGATCCTGCTCTTCCGCGCGTGGCTGGAGGAGGCGCTCGCGGCCGGGCAGCCGGCACCGCACGTGATGACGCTTGCCACCGCGGACGAGAGCGGCCGGGTCTCGGCTCGAAACCTCATCCTCAAGGACATCGACGAGCGGGGCTGGCAGTTCGCGACACACTCGACGAGCCCGAAGGCACAAGACTTCGCCCGGAATCCGTACGCAGCGCTCGCGTTCTTCTGGCCGACGGTCGGTCGTCAGATCCGCGTCTCCGGTCCCGTCGCCGAGCTTTCGCAAGAAGCTGCCGCCGCGGACTTCCTCGCTCGCCCGGCGGACTCGCGTGCCGCAACCCTCGTCGGTCGCCAGAGCGAGGTTCTCGCCGATCGCGACGATGTCGTCCGCGCCATCGACACCGTCCATGAGCGTCTGGAACGGGACCCGTCGATCGTCGACCAGAACTGGGCGCTGTACGCGGTCGAGGCCACTCGCGTCGAATTCTGGCAGGCCTCCCACGACCGAGTCCACACACGACTCCGCTACTTCCGCCCAGCACCGGGGATCGGGCACAACGCGGATCGGTGGTCGCGCGAGTTGCTGTGGCCGTGACCAGGACGCTTCTCGACGAGCCCGACTCGGTCATGTTCGCGCCGGCGGGGAACGCCGGCTGGGGAGTTCTGGTCCTCGCCGGATCCAGTGGCCGGGTCGAAGCGGAACGTGCGCTCCGCTTCGCGCAGGCCGGTGCGCTCGCACTCTCGATCCGCTGGTTCGGGGGAGAAGGTCAGCCGCCCGGGATCTGCGAGGTTCCGCTCGAGACGTTCTCGCGTGCGCTCGATACGCTCGCAGAGTCGGCCGGGAGTCTCGCCATCGTGGGAAGTTCGAAGGGGGCGGAGGCCGCGCTTCTCGTCGCAGCCGAGGAGCCCCGCGTCGACGCGGTCGTCTGTTTCGCTCCGACAGACGTCGTGTGGGCGAACGTCGGACCCGGCTACGACGGTTCGACGCACCCCTATCGGTCGTCCTGGACCCGGAAGGGAGAACCGCTGGACTTCGTACCCTACGACGACGACTGGACGCCGACGGGCGATCCGCCCGAGTCCGCCGGTCTCTACGCGCAGAGCCGGTCGACGTATCCCGATGCCGTCGCCGCCGCGATGATTCCGGTCGAGAACATCGCTGCGGAGATGATACTCGTGGCCGGCGGCGACGACCGGGTCTGGGACTCACGGTCGTCAGCAGACGCGATCGCCGAGCGCCGATCCCGCGCCTCGCGAACCACCCGGGTGTTCACCCATCCGGCCGCCGGCCACCGGACGATTCTGCCTGGCGAACGCTTAGTCAGCGGTGGAATGCGGATGTCACGCGGTGGCACCCCGGTCGCTGACGCCGAACTCGGCGCGCAGGCCTGGGTCGCCATTCAGCGGTTGCTCGATCCGGAAGCCGGATCTGCCCACGCGCACGTGGGGCGGGAACGAGGCTGAAGAACGCGAGACGGCCGGCTTCACCAAAAGAGTCGCGGTGCTCGCCAAATCGCCGGTGCTCGCCCCGTCGACGTCAGGTGCGACGCGCGCGTCGAGAACGCGCCGGCCGGTGTGACGGGAGAGGGACTCGACCGCGGCGAGTTCCGATCGCTCATCGCCGGATCGCCTCAGATAGACCAGCGGGACCGTGATGGGGGATTCGAGCGCGACGAATCGCACTCCCGGGATGCTGAGCATCTCGATCGAGGCGGGCAGCAGGCTGAAAGTCCTCTGGTCATCGAGAAGGTAGGAGCGGACCATGGCCCGGCGGGTCTCCTTCACCCGACCCGGTCGCAGGCCTGCCGCGAAGCAGAGGTTCATGATCACGTCGTAGTATTCCGGCGCAGTCTCGCGCGGCCAGATCAGCAACGATGAACCTCCGAGCTCGTCCAGGCGGAGACCCGTGCGGGCCGCGAGAGGATGCCCGGCGGAGAGGGCGACACAGAGCGACTCATCGACGAGATGCGTGATCTCGAGTCCCGGATCCGGGGCGGGACAGTGTGCGAGGCCGGCGTCGAATCGCCCTGCGAGCACGCCGGGCCCGACCTCACCTGTGTCGACCTCCCGATCGTCGATCTCCCATGCGTCCAGCTGCCGTTCGAGGATGGGAAGGAGCGCGGGCATCAGCTTGTTTCCGACGCTCGGGCTGTAGCCGATCGTGAGCTGCCGGCGCACACCCGCAGCGGCGGCTTGGGCGCGGGCCACACCTCCGTCGATCAGTATCAGGCCGGCCTCGACGCCGCGGAGCAGTTCCTCACCCGCCGCGGTGAGGGTGAGCCCCTTCGGTCCGCGGTCGAACAGCACGACACCCGCCTCCCGTTCGAGGCGCCGGATGTCCTGCGAGAGAGACGGCTGAGAGACGAACAGCGATGCGGCGGCGCGCCCCACGTGTCCTTCCTTGCTCACCGCGACGAATGCTCGCAGCAACCTGAGACTGAGGTTCGCCGGGTGCGCCGAATCCATGCTTGATGGTATCCCCGGCTCGCCTGAGCGTCATATGCGCATGTGAGCGCACGAGCGACGCTCGGTTCGATCCCCGTCGCTCGGAGCAGTGTCGCTACGACTTGGCCGTGATGTGTGTGGACACGGCCGGGATGACCGTCTCGCCGTAGACCCGGAGCGTCTCCTCCTTGTTGTCGTGCTGAAGGTAACCGGCGAACTGGTCGACGCCGATCGCCGCGAGTTCCTTCAACTTGGCGATGTGGTCGTCTGCGGTGCCGAGGAGGCAGAACCGGTCCACGATCTCGTCGGGGACGAACGAGGCGTGGGTGTTGCCGGTGCGCCCGTGCTCGTTGTAGTCGTAGCCTTCACGGTCGGCGATGTATTCGGTGAGCGCCTGCGGCACTTCCGAGCCGGTGCCGTATTTCGAGACGATGTCGGCGACGTGGTTGCCGACCATGCCGCCGAACCATCGGCACTGGTCGCGCATGTGCGCCCAGTCGTCTCCGACGTACATGGGGGCCGCGACACAGAATTTGACCGACATCGGGTCGCGTCCCGCCGCTTCCGCCGCGTTCCTGACGGTGGTGATCATCCATTTCGCGATGTCCGGATCGGCCAGTTGCAGGATGAATCCGTCGCCGACCTCGCCGGCCAGCTTGAGCGCGAGCGGTCCGTATGCGGCGACCCAGACCTCCAGCTGCGATCCGATGCTCCAGGGGAACTGCAGGGTCGAACCGTTGTAGTCGACGGGCCGGCTGTTGCCGAGCTCACGGATCACGTGGATGGACTCGCGCAACGTCTTCAGGGTCGTCGGAGCACCGTTGGTCACGCGCACCGCCGAGTCGCCGCGACCGATTCCGACAACGGTGCGATTGCCGTACATCTCGTTCAGTGTTGCGAACACGCTCGCGGTGACCGTCCAGTCCCGGGTGGCCGGGTTGGTGACCATCGGACCAACCGTGATCCGCCGGGTCTCGGCCAGGATCTGGCTGTAGATCACATACGGTTCCTCCCACAGCAGGTGGGAATCGAACGTCCACACGTAGCCGAACCCGTGCTGCTCGGCGAGTTTGGCGAGTGCGACCGTTCGGGACGCGGGTGGATTGGTCTGCAGGACGGCGCCGAATTCCATGTGATGCCTCTCGTATCAGTTCAGGTACTGGCTCAGGCCGCGCTTGATGTAGCGGCCGTCGGACTTCGAGCCCAGGTACTGGTCGTCATCGACGATCACTCGCCCGCGTGAGAGCACCGTGTCGACGTGACCGTCGATCTCGAAACCCTCCCAGGCCGAATAATCCATGTTCATGTGGTGCGTCTTCCCCACCCCGATGGACGTGTGGCCGTTCGGGTCGTAGACCACGACGTCACCGTCTGCGCCGGGCTGGATCACGCCTTTTCTGCCGTACATGCCGAACATCCGGGCCGGCGTCGTCGAGGTGATCTCCACCCAGCGGCTCAGACTGATCTGTCCGTCGACCACGCCCTGGTAGAGGAGGTCGAGCCGGTGCTCGACCGACCCGATTCCGTTCGGGATCTTCGAGAAATCGCCGATCCCGAGCTCCTTCTGTCCTTTCATGCAGAACGGACAATGATCGGTGGACACCATCTGGATGTCGTTGGTCCGCAGACTCTGCCAGAGATGATTCTGGTGTCCTTCCTCGCGCGAGCGCAGCGGCGTGGAGCACACCCATTTGGCGCCCTCGAAACCGGGTGCGCCCAGTTGCTCCTCCAACGAGAGGTAGAGGTACTGCGGGCAGGTCTCCCCGAACACGTTCGCTCCGCGGTCGCGGGCGGCGGCGATCTGATCGACGGCCTGCTTCGCCGAGACGTGCACCACATACAGCGGCGCACCCGTCAGGTCGGCGATCATGATCGCCCGGTGGGTGGCCTCCTCCTCCGTCTGCCAGGGCCGGGTCAACCCGTGATAGTACGGCGACGTGTTGCCGGCCTCGATCGCCTGCTTCACCAGAACGTCGATCATCGCGCCGTTCTCGGCGTGCATCATCATCAGCGCGCCGTTCGACGCACCTTTCTGGAACGCGCGCAGGATTTGGCCGTCGTCCGAAAGGAAGACGCCTTTGTATGCCATGAAAAGCTTGAAGCTGGTCACGCCTTCATCGATGAGCTCGTCCATCGCCGTCAAGGACGAATCCTGCACGTCTGACAGGATCTGGTGGAAGCCGTAGTCGATCGCGCAGTTGCCGTCGGCCTTCTCGTGCCACAGCCGGTACTGGTCGAGGATGTTCTGCTCGGGATACTGCACGATGAAGTCCACGATCGTGGTCGTGCCGCCCCACGCTGCGGCACGCGTTCCCGTCTCGAAAGTATCCGAGGCGAACGTCCCGCCGAACGGCATCTCCATGTGCGTGTGTGCGTCGACGCCTCCCGGGATCACATACTTCCCGGTAGCGTCGAGCACCCGGTCGACGTTCGCCGCCACATCGAACCCGAGCAGGCGTGAACCCGGCTCCAGGACGGCGGCGATCGTCTCGCCGTCGATCAGCACGTCCGCTCGAGCGGTGCCGGTCGCATTCACGACGGTTCCGTTGGTGATGAGCGTCTTCATCGCGTCCCCTCCCTACGGTGCGACGATCGGGCCGTAAGCGTCCGGGCGACGATCGCGATAGAACTGCCAGTCGTAACGGGTCTGACGGATGAGGTCGAGGTCGAGATCGCGGATGACGATTTCGTCGTCGTCGGTAGAGGCGATCGTGCCGACGTAGCTGCCCCGGGGATCGACGAAGTACGAGCTTCCGTAGAACGTCACGGCTTGATCGCCGAACTCCTGAGTCTCCGTCCCGACCCGGTTGCACGCTGCGACGAAATAGCCGTTCGCCGCCGCGGCCGCCGGCTGCTCGAGCTCCCAGAGCCGGTTCGACAATCCGGGCTTCGTCGCGTTCGGGTTGAAGACGATCTCGGCGCCATTGAGGCCGAGAACACGCCAGCCTTCGGGGAAGTGGCGGTCGTAGCAGATGTTGACGCCGATCTTTCCAACAGCCGTCTCAAACACGGGATACCCCAGGTTCCCGGGCCGGAAATAGAACTTCTCCCAGAATTGCGGCAGGTTCGGGATGTGATGCTTGCGGTACTTGCCCAGGTAGCTTCCGTCGGCGTCGATGACGGCTGCGGTGTTGTACAGAACGCCGGGAAGATCCTCCTCGTACACCGGCAGGATGATGACGATGCCGAGCTCGCGCGCCAGCGATTGGAAACGCTCGACGGTCGGGCCAGGTACGGATTCCGCGTACTGGTAATACTTCTGGTCTTCGACGATGCCGAAATAGGGGCCGTAGAAGAGTTCCTGGAAGCAGATCACCTGCGCGCCCTTCTCAACCGCATCGCGGGTGAAGGACTCGTGTTTGGCGATCATGGACTCCTTATCGCCCGTCCAACTCGCCTGGGTGATCGCTGCTCGGACGATGGTCATTGGTCAGCCTTTCTGTAGGGGTGGGGGACTGGCTTCCTGGTGGACGCACCGATTCGCTTCATGCTCGCATGTGCTGTGCGTCGCGGTCCAAGACGAATCGGCATC